>Ga0307505_10000452_pt1 | contig 46059 bp, 43 predicted proteins | sample 23_S_MG_FD_202183 | JGI IMG/M metagenome (GOLD analysis project Ga0307505, IMG submission 202183) | Soil microbial communities from Populus trichocarpa stands in riparian zone in the Pacific Northwest, United States - 23_S | ecosystem: Environmental > Terrestrial > Soil > Riparian zone > Trees...
TTTTTAATGCTATCTGGGGCTGCTCAAAAAAAGGCGAGAGCGGCATCTTGTCGAAGAACGCGCAACTCGTTCTCAAGGTCCTGCGGAAGGAGTGGGAAATGGCTACATCGGACCTTCGCGAGGCGTGCGGTTTCAAGAACAAGTCCGATCTCACAAAGGCTATCGACGAACTTCAACGGCGGATGAAGGTCGTGCCGCGGGAGGTTGTTTATGTGCCGAAGTTTACGTACATCTGGACGCTTGCCGAAGCAAGATTCCCGAAAGAGATAGCGATCAAGATGAAACGCGAGGACGCTGTTCGTGAACTGGCTCGCGCTTACCTGAAGATGGCCGGGATGACGCTGCTCGGAGAGCTATCCGGGAAGTTTGGCTTCTACCGCTGGGAATCGGGCCAGGCCAATCATCAACTCGTCGACGAAGGGTTTGCCGAACGGCTCGGCACCGGTATCTATCGGCTCAACCCAATTGAAATGCGCTGAAGGAAACAAATCGAATAATCTGTCCGTAGTACCTACACGATACTATCCCCAACATTGATCAGGAGTTTGAACGAAATGAAGAAGAATCTTGTGCTTGCAGTTTTTGCGTCGTTGCTGATGCAGGGACTCGCCATCGGCCAGGCCGGAACTGGCGCGACGACCGAAGACTGGGTCGGAAAGATAAAGGACGAAGGAATGAATCGTTCGCAGGCGATGGCGACGATCCGCTATTTGACGGACGTAATCGGCCCGCGGCTGACCAATTCGCCGGGCCAGAAGCGGGCGAATGAATGGACGAAGCGGCAGCTTGAAAAGTGGGGCCTCCAAAACGGCGCCGTCGATCCTTGGGGCGAGTTCGGCCGCGGATGGGAGATCAGGAATTTCTCTGCAAGCATAACGGCCAGCGGACAGACGTCGCCCTTTCGCTCGTATCCGAAGGCGTGGTCACCCTCGACTCCGGGACCGGTAACGGCTGACGTTGTTTATATCGACGCCATCGATGAGGCAGGTCTTGCAAAATATAAGGGCAAGCTCAAGGGTGCGATCGTGCTCACGGCTCCAGACCGGCCCGTGCAGAACATCTTCAAGGCGACCGCCCAGCGGCAGTCGAATGAAGACCTGCAGAAGCTTGAGGAAGCGAAGCCGGTCACAGGCCCGCAAGGTCCGCAGTTCGCGCCGAACGCGCAGCAGATCGCAGCAATGCAGCTCGGCAATCTGAAGAACAGAATGTACTTCGAAGAAGGAGCGGCAGTGTTGATCGATTCCGGATTCGGCGTTGACGCAGGTGCGATCCGCGTGATGGGTGCTAGTCTTCCGCCGATAGCGCCTGGGTCGCAGCCCGCTCCCGGCATTCGTGTCGCGTCGAAAGAAGCTCCGGCGACGATCCCGCAGCTCGTTGCCGAAGTCGAGCAATACAATCGGCTCGTACGGCTGGTGAAGCAGGGTGTGCCGGTGAAAATGACCGTCGACCTTCAGGTCAACTGGACCGACAACGATCTGCAGGCTTACAACACGATCGCCGAGATCCCGGGCACCGATCCGAAGCTAAGGGACGAGGTTGTGATGGTGGGAGCTCACCTTGATTCGTGGCATGGCGGAACGGGCGCGACCGACAACGGCGCGGGTTCGACTGTCGCGATGGAAGCCGTCCGCATCATTCAGGCTTCCGGCTTGAAGCCGCGGCGGACGATCCGTATCGGCCTGTGGACCGGAGAAGAGCAGGGCTTGCTCGGTGCGCGGGGCTACGTTTCGAAGTACTTTGCACAACGGGGTGACGGCACCACGCGACCGGGACCGCAGCAGGCGAATCTTCCGCTCACGTTGAAACCGGCACACGAAAAGTTCGCCGGGTACTACAACCTCGACAACGGAACCGGACAGATCCGCGGCATTTATCTGCAGGGTAACGAGCAGCTTCGAGCCCTCTTCAAAGGCTGGCTTGAGCCATTCAAAGATTGGTCCGCAACGACTGTGACGATCAACGACACCGGTGGTACAGATCACCTTGCATTTGACGCGGTCGGCCTGCCGGGATTCCAGTTCATTCAGGATCCGATCGAATACGGGACACGCACCTGGCACACGACGCAGGACGTGTCGGATCGCATTCTCGAAGAAGACCTGAAGCGGTCAGCGGTGATCATGGCGACGTTCGCCTACAACACCGCGATGATGGATGAGCGGCTGCCGCGAAAAGTGACGGCTCAGCCGGGCGGATTTGCCGCCTTGTTCACCGGTCTCGACGTTCGTGCGATGATCGAAGATGCGATGTTCGCCGGCTCTGATCTTGATTTCTCGATCTGCGGACGCGATGTCGAGGGTCACGAACTGCCGCAAGGCTTCCCGAGCATGTACGCCATCAAGCCGATGGCGCACGATCACGCTGAATGAGGCTGACCAAAATGAAGAAGAGGATGTCTGAAAAGTCGTTTCAATCCCCGTGGGGATAGATCTAATAGCGTCGGGAGAATCCCGACGGTTGTGTCGGAAGCAACGTACCGACGCTGAAGGCGTCGAACAATTTGTTGATAATACGTCCCTTACAGGGACGTATCGTGTCCCGAACCGGTCGTCGGGTTTTCACCCGACGCTATTAAATTCGTCGCTTTCAGCGACAAGATCGACTTTCAGGTACCCACTTCCTTTGCCTGAGAACACTTAGTTCGCGCTTCGCTTCATCCGAAACACTTCTTCCTTGAGCGTTCCGTCCCGCTGGCGGAGTGCGAGGAAGATGTTGAGTTCGTCCTTCGAGGCCTGTTCGAACGTCAGGCCGGAGAAGTACATTCTCTTCCCTTCTTTCTTAACGAACTTGAAATCGACCGACTTATCCTTCTCTTCCCAACCGACGAGGTCCGGCGAGAAATGTTTGAGGCGAAGGATCAGCGTGCCTTCGGTTTCGAGAAGCCACATCATCTCGTAGAAGACAGGCTTGTTCTCCTTGATCAGCCGATACGTCCCGATCATGATCCCGCCGTTCGGCTTGCTCCACGTCTCTTCCGAAACACCGCCGAGTCCCGTGCCGGTCCACGATCCGGCGAGCCAGGCCATGTCGGCGGCAGTCGCCTTTTCGCTCGCCTGGCCTTCGGCAAGTTTCAGGGTATTTTCGGTATTCTTTACCTGTCCTAAGATCGGGCCGCAAAGGATAAAGAAAGCTCCGACGACGGTTAGAAGATGTTTCATTGTTTGCCTCCGACCTATTGACGAACGAGATCGGGCAAAATGGACACGGCTACCGCATCGGCCGCGGATAAACGACCGGGCTTCGGTTTCCGGACTTGTCGACCGCTCGCACGCCGAAGAAGAAGTTATCTTTCGACATCTTCGCCGCAGTGTATGTCGTCACGTTTCCGACAAACTTTGCGTTGGTCCAATCGGCGGCCGTTGTGTCGCGCCACACGACCTCGTAGCCCGCGAGATCGGCGCCCTTGCTCGCGTCCCATTTCAGGTCCGTGTCGTTCGTCAGCCGGCCCGTTACGATACCGACGTTCTTCGGTTTGCCGGGAGCATTAGCGATGCTCGCGAGCGTCACCATATTTACGCGAGTCGCATTCGCGACGTACTCGAAATCGACGAACTCCGGCGTGTCACCGTAGAAGACCCCGTTGTCGGTACGCACGTTCTGATGCTGATGCGTGTAGTCTTCGTCAGGTTCGGTAAACCTGACCGCCGCGAAGCCGCGCTCGAGAAACGGGATGTGATCGCCGCCGCGTCCGTAGCGATCTCTGCGATAGATCACCCACGCCGAGAACGTCTTCATATAACGAGCAGTCTGCTCCTTCACGTATCTGCCAAGCTGACGTGCGGGCGAATCGTTCTCGCCGCCGACACTGCGACGCGTTCCCGCTTGCTGCGGGGTTTCGTCGGACGGAACGCCCTCGGCAAACACACGAATTCGATTGCGGAACTGTGAATTCTTGTGTGTCGTCACGCCGCCGATGATGTCGTTCGTGAACATTGCTTCGATGTTCATCGCTTTCTTCTTCGCCTCTTCGGCGTAGTAGGCCGCGCCGAGCAGGCCCTGTTCTTCACCGGGAACGGCCATGAAGACGATCGTCGCGTCGAACTTTCGTTTGGACATCACGCGTGCGAGTTCGATCACGGCCGCGGTACCCGATGCGTCGTCGTTCGCACCTGGAGCGTCGCAGGTCGCATTCGTCGGGGACGTGCACATCGAATCGTAATGGCCCGAGACGACGTAGATGCGGTCGGGATCCGTCGAGCCCTTGAGCGTCGCGATCACGTTCGTCAGCACGGTGGGCTGCGGGATGCGGCCACCTTGGGGCTGCGTGAAACTCTGTTTCTCCACCGTCATACACCCGCCGCAGGCGACATTGAATCTTTGAAACTCCGAAAAGATCCAATCGCGTGCAGCGCCGATCCCGCGGGTCGGATTGTCCTGCTCGGAAAGCGTGTTTCGCGTTCCGAACGAGACGAGCTTTCGAATGGAAGCCTCAACGTTCTTAGCCGAGATCTCGCGGAGCATCTTCTGTATCTCGAGATCGACACGCTGGCGTGGAGCAGCAACATTCTGACCGAGAACGGAGGCAAAGGACACGACGAACAGAGAGCAGACGAGGATAGTTCTTTTCATTTGAGTCGGTTGTTCAAGGAATGGAATTTTGTACAAATGTAACCTTAAATAACGAATGGGTAAAGCGTTGACAATTCAGCGGACAGTGATAGTATCGCGCGATCATCATGTCCTTTCCCGGCGCTCGATGCCGTCTTGAATAACGGACGCTGCACGCGCTCGGCGAGGCTCAGAAATTCTTCACAAAAGCTTCAGCCGTGCCTAAAGATGGATGCGTCGAAAGCGGTTAACTTCTTAACTTTCGGGCCTTAGTGACGGCCCTAAGGAGTGTATATGAAAAAGACAGCACTTATATTGACCATATTACTTGCATACGCGATCGTGCCCGCCCAACACGGACACGGCTCGCACGGAGCGCCCGAGAAGAAGACAGTTTGGCTCGATGACGGGCTCGGCGGCATCGATCATCCGGTGACGACGAAGAGCGCCGAGGCGCAGAAGTACTTCAATCAGGGATTGATGTATCTCTACGCGTTCAACCATGCTGAGGCGCTCAATTCGTTCCGTCATGCGGCCGAACTCGATCCGGAAATGGCGATGGCGTATTGGGGCATATCGTTAGGGCTCGGATCGAACTACAACATAACGGCCGACAAGACTCAGCTTACCGAGGCCTACTCGACCCTACAAAAAGCGATCTCGCTTGGTGCGAAAGCCAGCGAGGCGGAGCGGGATTACATCGTCGCGTTGTCGAAACGGTACTCGGCAGACGCCGCGTCAGATCGCGAAAAACTGGGTAACGATTATCGAGACGCGATGAAGGCTCTCGTTGCGAAATATCCTGACGATCTCGACGCCGCGACGCTCTATGCAGAGAGCATGATGAATCTGCGGCCGTGGCAGCTTTGGTCGCTCGACGGAAAACCGGCCGAGGGAACGCTCGAGATCCTGGCCGTGCTCGAAGGTGTCATGAAGCGTAACCCAAAACATACAGGCGCGAATCATTACTTCATTCACGCGATCGAAGCGTCGCCGAATCCGGAACGCGGGCTCGCGGCGGCGCATCGGCTGATGGGGCTCGCACCGAACGCCGGGCATCTTGTGCACATGCCGTCGCACATTTATCTGCGGACGGGCGATCACGATGTCGCGGTGAAGAGCAACGACCTTGCGATCGTCGCCGACCGCAAGTACATCCAGCGCAGCGGAGCAACAGGCGTCTACCCGCTGATGTACTACAACCACAACATCCACATGCTCGCGGCGTCGCATGCGGGCGGCGGAAACTACGCGGGAGCGATCAAGGCGGCGAAGGAACTTGAGGCGAACGTCAAACCGAACGTGAAGGCGATGCCGATGCTCGAGATGTTCATGCCGTATCATCTGGTGACGCTCGCGCGTTTTCAGAAGTGGGATGAGATCCATGCATATCCTCAGCCGGACGCCGAGATGAAGGTCACGACTGCGTTCTGGCGGCTTGCACGCGGACTGGCGCTCAACGAAAAGGCGAAGACTCGCGAAGCCGAGGCCGAGTGGAACTCACTCTCTAGCACGATCAAAACGATCCCGGCGGACGCGGGTATCGGCAACAGCTCGGCCCACGGCGTTCTGAAAGTGGCTAGCGAGTTGTTATCGGGCGAGATCGCTCTATCGCAAGGCGACACGAAGCCGGGGCTCGACGCGCTTCGGCGAGCGGTCGCGGCAGAAGATCTCGTTAACTACAACGAGCCGCCCGACTGGCACCTGCCCACTCGCGAGTGGCTCGGACGGGCGCTGATGCGAGCGGGCGAATACGCCGAGGCAGAAGCGGTATTCCGTAAAGAGATCGAGAAGAATCCGAAGAACGGACGCGGATTGTTCGGCCTCGCCGCGGCACTGGAGAAGCAGGGCAAATCCACGTCGGCGACGCTCGTGCTGAAAGAGTTCGAGGCGGCGTGGAAGGATGCGGATACCAAACTTTCAGTGGAGGCTTTTGCTTCGAAGAAGGTGGCAGCCGTGAGATCGGGAACGGTGAAACTTTCGACCGGTATTTCGATGAATTACGTCGAAACGGGTGATCCGAACGGGCAGGCAATTTTGCTGATGCACGGCTACACAGATTCATTGTTCTCGTACAGCCGCGTCCTACCGCTGCTAGACAAGAAGTATCGGATCCTGGCTATCGATCATCGCGGTCATGGCGATTCCGACAAGCCAATGGACGGCTACGAGATGCGTGATTTCGCGGCCGATGCGGCCGCGTTCCTCGACGCGATGAACGTCAAGGCGGCGATCGTTGTCGGGCATTCGATGGGCAGTTTCGTCGCGATGCAGTTGGCGCTCGACCACCCAGAGAAGGTTGGTCGTCTCGTATTGGTCGGCACCGCGGCAAAGGCGAGAAACGCCGCGGTCGAGGAACTGCTTGGCGTGGTTTCAACCTTGCCTGATCCTGTTCCCAGCGAGTTCGTCCGCGAGTTTCAGGTCGGTACATCATCGCCCGATCTTCCAAGGGATTTTCTTGATCGGGTCGTGGAGGAAAGTTCGAAAGTACCTGTTCGCGTTTGGAAAAAAGCGATGGAAGGTGTTGCCGCCCGCGACTACACGCCGGATCTGAAGAAGATCCGAGTTCCTGTAACGATCATCTGGGGCGAGAAGGAGACGATCTTCAAACGGGCTGAACAAGAGCCGCTTATCAAGGGCCTGCCCAACGCGAAGTTCGTCGTGTATCCGAATTCCGGCCATTCTCCCAATTGGGAAGAACCGGAGAAATTCGCCCGGGACCTGAACCAGATCTTCTCCGAGGCCTCCGGCAAACGAGTCGAATAGGCGGTTCCGTTTTAGATCCGGTGGATAGTGACAAAAATAGTGGATGGTGAAAAACTATCCACTACCCACTTGTCACTATCCACTGAAGAATAAAGAATTCCCTTAGCGCCAATCTATCTTGTGAGAACGTCGAACGCCTGCAATTTGTCCCCGTCTGATGAGTAGAGCAAGTTGAGCGTTTCGTCGGTGACGAACTGCCCATCGGGGTCGGACGCGAGGATATATCTCGCGTCCTTTCCTGTGTGGATGTTCACGCCGACGAGGCCTTTGCGATCGAAGGGAACTTTCAGGTCGGTATAGAAATACATATGGTTTCCGCGAAGCTCTGCGAGGCGTTTGCGGCGGAGCAAGTAATCCGACAGGCGCTCCGCGTAGCGAGCTGGATCGAGACGGTCGAGCACGCTCTCGCGGACATCGACGCGTGACGGAGTGATCCGGCTTGCGATGCTGCCGCGAATGCTCGCAGGAGTGATCACCTGCATTCCGCTGATCCCGCGAGCGGCGTTCGCAGACCGCGCAAAGGAACCGAACGAATAGAATCGGCGTGTCGCGTGATCGCGTGCGGCGTTGCTCGCCAATGTGGTCAGGTCGAACGAGCCGAACCGCGACCGCAGGCCCGACCATCGGAATGAGTTCGCCATCCCGGCGATGCTTAGGCCGCCGCGTGCAATACCGATAGCCGAGGTTGCAAAGCTGCCGTAACGAAAGTAGAGTGCAGTCGCACGGAGAGCAATGCCGGCAATGATCCTAAAGGCCCCGCGGCCCGGCGCTTTATGTCGGACGCGCCAAATTTCGCGGCCGCGCTCGAATGCGGCAAGCGTGTCGCGTCCGCCGATCACCACGCTGCCTCGCTCGTTCCTCAGCACGAATTGCGCACGATCAACCTTGTGTTCGAACGAATCGCGTTTCTTACCGCTTTGGACGTCGAGCGTGATAATGTCGTCGCGGTCCGCGAGGACGATCGTGTTTGCGTCGGCGAAGACGAAGTTCGTTAATCCCTTATCCGCACCCTTATAGCGCCACTTCACATCGCCGTTCTGAGTATCGATCGCGGCTATTCCGTATGGCCCCTTTGCCTGCGGTTCACCGTCTTTGAGCCGAGTGAACTGGCCACCCGTGCGAATAAATAGCGTCGAACCGATCAGTGCCATTTCTGCGGCGTTGCCTATGTCGTCGGCCTTCCATTCGACATTGCCGGTACGGCGGTTCACGGCTCGGATCCGTCCGCGGCCCGAAAGATAAATGCGAGTGTCGTCTACAACAGGATCGGCTTCGGTCAACGCAAGGCCGTCTTCGTTGATCTTAAATTTTTCGCGTTCCTTTTCCTTTCCGGTGCGGGCGTCGAAGCTGGTCGCGCCGTCGTAGAACAGAAAGAGGCGGCCGTCGATGAGCAGCGGAGCGCGATAGTTGTCGAGGGTGAACGCGATCTCGCCGAGGCCTTCGCCGAACCGCGACGGCATCATTTCGATTGCACCATCCAACTCCTTCTTCCAAAGCTCATCGCCGTCCGATAGCCGCAGTACATGGACGACCGGTTTTCGTTTGAGTTCGGAGCCCGCGTCGCCCTTCGCGTCTTTCACCAACACGACAGCGATCAGATCTGCCTCGGGGTCGACGGCAAGCTGCAGCACGTCGCCTTTTACTTTTTCACTTCTCCAAACTGTCGCGCCCGAAATCACATCCACAGCCTCTAGCCTCGACTTGCTGCCGAGGTCGCGTGAGATCAAGATCAGGTCCGTGTCGGGCACCGGCGTGACGGCGGTCTCGTTGATGCGGCCCGTCTCGCGCCGCCACAAACGCTCGCCGGTTTGCCCGTCGAGCGCGTGGAGATTCTTCTCCGTCCCCGCCAGGACGATGCCAAAGTCGGTGGTTTGGTAGAAGTAAATTTTCGAATCAAGATCGGCCTGCCAAGCCGGTTGGGCCGCGAGCGAGGCTGCGAGTGTCAGGATCGCAAGCAGAAGAGTGAGGTTCTTCATACAGTTATTCTACAACTGCTGGCGGCAGAAGCTCTCTTCATTTTCCGACAACACCGATCGAGCGAATTTCATCCAAATAATAGACAAATGTCTGAAAAAATGGGCTAAGTCCCAGTAACAAGGAGGTTTACAATGAGAATTCGCAATAAGATCTTTTCAGTCATATTTACGATGTTCGTAGTCGTCGCGGGGTTTGTCATAACTACGGAAGCGCAGACTCGAGGCGGCGTTACGGTGACGCGGACGCAAAGCAGACCGGTGGTTGTGCGGCGTACAATTTACCGTGATCCGTTTTGGAGGTCGCGATATTGGGGCCGCCGGTACTATGATCCGTTCTACGACTCGTTTTACCGGAGTCCGTATTTAGAGTTCAAGGACCGCGAAACTCGCCTGCGGCAGGAGCTTGCCGGAAATCGGCGCGAGCTTGCTGAACATCTGCGGAAGTATCGGGCCGATGGCGTGATCACGGCTAAAGAACAGCGTGAACTTGATGACGACTACAAGGACGTGGCTAACTCCGAGCGAAAGTTGAGAGAGTTTAATCGGGATTATGCCGTGAATTACTAAGGTGCTTTTGAGCGATGGGAAGGCAGTCTTTCGGGGCACCTTATTTATTGGAATCGGTACGCTTTGCTTTCCCACATAACCACGACTACACCGCTGAGCGATTCAGCGATCGTACGTAGGCCCGAGTCTAACTTGCGGTATTCGTCTGATCGTCGACGTACGTTAATCGTCGCCTGGCTCTGATACGCCGTGTCGTACCATACGTTGTCGCGACGCTGGAAGTTCTTCCCGCTGATACGCTTTTCTTCATACATCTCGAAGGTGTTGTTCGCGCGGTTGGGGAAGTTCTGTTGAGCGTCGCGGCTCGGGCCGGGTGTCGGCTTTGAAACTCCGCCGGCTTGGGTCCTCGCAACGTCCTGACCCTGTTTTGCGGCCAATGCGGTATCTTCGCGTTCGCCTTGGGCGTCCTTCTTCTTGCTGACCGATCGAGCCTTGGCCTCTTTGCGATCCGAGTCAGGAAGCGAGGACGTCACAGCCTCGTTGACCTCGGCTTTCGGTTGCGGAGGCGGTGCTGGTGCTGCAGCGACCGATTTTCCAGTATCAACGCCGTCTGTCGTGATGCGTGCCCGGTCGTCCGCCGGCACGGCATCGGCATCCTTCTCTCTGAGTTGGCCGACCGACGATCCGGACGGAGCGGTGTTCGAATCTGCCGATGCGTTCGCCGCGGAATTCGCGTTCATCATCGGTTTGTTCGCCGGAACCGAAGCGGCATTCGAGTTCGACATCTCTGCTGACTGCAGTTCGTCCGCGACTTCCATCGGACCGCGAGCGGAGGTTGTGTTTGCAACCGACTGAGAAACTGTAGCCGCTTCGCGATCCGCCGACTGAAGCAGCGAGAACGTGATCAGCCCGCCGAAGACCAGCACGAGACCGCCCATAACGTAAGCGAGATTCGGCAGCAGCAGGCGGCGGTACCACGGCTCAATCCCGGAAACGGAAATCGCGGGCGCGGCAACGCGGACCTCGGCGGTTTCGGCCTCTGCGTTCAACGCGATCAGGCCCGACAAGATGCGACGGCAATGGTCGCAGTCCGCGAGGTGCGCCATATGCAACGCCCTTGTTCGCTCGGGCATCGCATTTTCAGCAAATGCGGATATTTCGTCTGCGTCGAGATGGACCTTGGGCTTTTCGCCGGGCTTATCCCCGACGAGCACACCTCTGTCCGCCTTGCGAAGCAGCGAGTCTATCTCTTTGTCGAATTCCAGTTCCATCTCAAAAGTTCAAAAGTGGAAAAGTGGAAACGTGAACAAGGGAGTGCCGAGCGGCCGAACCGCTTTTTCACTTTTTAACTTTTCCCCATTTCCACTTTTCATAGGTTTTCGCAACCCACTAATAGAACGCCTCAAAACAAAAAATCTTGCAGCACGGCCAACGCGAGCAACGCGGCGAACATCTTCTCTAGGCTAAGCCCAAGTTTTGCAGCGGTTTCCGAGAGATGGCGTTTTACCTCGGTATCGCTCCAGCCGTGCGTCTTCCTCAACTCTTTCTCGACCCCTTTTCGAATATCGTTCTGAATTCGTACAAGTTTTCGGCTTGCGGTCGCTTCGTGATATCCGAACGTCGCGGCGATGTCCTTTAGTTTCAGGTCGTCAAAATAATAGAGCTTTACGATCAGGCGATCCTCATCCTCGAGGCTCGCAACCGCCGTGCTCAAGGCCGCAGCGACATCGTCCGACGTTCGTTTCTCGGTCAACAGTTCCTCGGGGCTCGCCGTATGATGCAGAACCTGATCGTTGCCCGAGTGGTTCGATGATTCCTCAGCAAGGTTCTCGAATTCGCGAGTTTCCTCGATCTGCACGAACTTCGACTGCTTCCTAAACTGGTCGATCGCAAGCTGCGAACAGACCGCTCGCAGCCATCCGGCAAGGCTGCCGCGTCCTGAATAATACGCAAGTTTGCTCTTCTTGTTGCCGTCCGCGTCCTGGCGAAGTCCGTAAAGCTCTGCCCAGATCGAACTTGCGAGGTCTTCGGCATCCTCGCTATTCGCCGAGATCTTTCTTGCCGCCGACTTAACCGTCGAATCAAAATTCGCAACCAGATCCTCCCATGCCTTCTCGTCGCCACGTTCGCAGGCAATTATCAGGCAAAGATCATCGGCCCGGATCTCGTCGACAAATGCACTCACATCCCGGCGTTCCGCGGTTTCGTTCTCCCTGAGAAGATACTTGCCGAGAACGGCGTCAACCCTCGGCCGCAAGTCACCCACACCAAGCCCGCGAGCGTCCGATGCACGCGACAGCAGCCGCGACACGGCGTCATCTATCGCAGAACTGTGTTTTTCGGCCGCCTGGGTCATCCGGGAATGGAGAGAAGTTTACCATTTATCAGATGTAGGCTGGAACTTGTAGGTTTGTTCCCCACTATCGGAACAGTTGCGTTTGCGTTGCGGTTTGCCCGATGGTGTCCCGGACACTACCCTTTTTCACTAAAATCTTGACTTTCCTGTTGCATCTATGGCATCTTGTTCAGCCCGGTGGCCGGGTCTGATCTTTGAAAAATCGCCTAAGGAAAACATGTTGTCTTGTCCTGAAATAGGTTTACACGTGAGAATGGGACAAGATCATGAAAAGAGTAAAGGATTTTGAAGAGGGACTAAGGGTTCTTGTGGTAAGGGAGTATCTGGCGGGTGGGACGACATACCGGCGACTTTCGGGCAAGTATGGGGTTCCGCGGACGACGATCTGTCGGTGGGTGGAGGCAGGTATCGGAGAGAATAAGGCAGCGATGGAAATGAGTAAGGTAAAAGCTGTGGGTAAAGGGGGTGAGGATGACGAGCGGCCGAGCTGAGGCGGTTGAGAAAAGAGCTTGAAAAAACACGTCTGGAGAACAAACTGCTCAAAGCGATGATCGAGATCGCGGAGGAGCAGTTGGGGGTAGATATCCGAAAAAAACGTGGTGCCAGGCGGTGAAGAAAGTGGGCGAGAGCGATGGCGGCAGCCTGTCGACGCTCTGTCCTCTGCTTGGCTATTCGAGACAGGCATATTATCAGCGAAGATGCTCGGTTGAGAAGGAGATATTCGAAGGCCTGCTGCGCGGCCTGCAGTATCACAGTGCCGAATACCTGCGTCTTTGGGGTCCACGCACCTCGATCAGCATGAGCGAGAACAGCGACCCATTGGAGAATGCCATTGCCGAACGCGTGAACGGTATTCTCAAGGACGAGCTGCTCGAAGCACGCTTTGATTCCTTCGCCGAGGCACAAAGCGAGATCGCCATGGCGCTGAGCACATACAACCATCTGCGGCCGCACTCCAGCGTTGAAATCCTCACCCCCGCCACCGCCCACACACGAACCGGCGAACTCAAAAGGCGTTGGAAGAGCTATTACCGCCCGAAGACAACCCAGGAGGCTTCCAATGCAGCCATTTGAGTTTTCTTTAGGCATAAAGGACTCCGAAATGATCGAAAGCCGAACCCGAAAGTCCGGCTCTCATCAACGACCACTTCGTCGCCCGGAGACTATCCCCGCAAGTTGCTCGAGAGCCTTGCTCGCTTCCGTTTCGTCTCCGGCATCAATCGTAAACCAGCTTTAGGACTATCCCTAAAGCGTAAACTTATAGGAGGACGAACCATCCAAAACTGTCAACTTTTTTCAGGACGACAGTGTGTGTTTAGTTGGGACAGCGGGACAGGGACATCGCGGCCTAATGTTTTCAACAGTTTAGCTGTCCCAAGTGGCAGAGTGAGCGAAAGCGAACCTTGGCGATTCACGAGGGAAGTTGATCACAGTACGCGTTCCTTTATTGAACATCCGGTGCGGATTTATCGTAGAATAGCGCCGACGATGCCGAAAAAATTCGACACAAATCCGCTCGATCCGGATTTTCCGGAGAAAGCAAAGGCTGCGGCCCATGCGGGTCCGGATGTCGAGGCGTATCGTGCGCCCGCCGAAAATTTCGGCGGGCCGCCGAGTTCGCCGTATAGCACAGCCGAATTTCCGGATCGGCCGACCGCTCCGCCGAGCGTCACTGAGGACGAAACGCAGCGGTTCAACGAAGCCCAGTTCAATGCCTACGCATTTCAGGGCGGACAGGTGCCCGCGACGTATCAGCAATCGCCGTTCGCCGAGATGAATCAGGCCGGCGAGCGAAAAGAATCAAAGACCGGCATTCAGGAGAAGTGGCTGATCGGCATTCCTTATATTCCGTTCACCATCGGCCTGATCGCCGGGTTGATCCTGCTTCTTATCATTCCAAAAGAAGAGAACAAAGTGCGTTTCCACGCGGCGCAAGGCTTGGCCGCACACGCCGGGATCCTGATCGTCACGACGATCCTCGGTATCATCGGGAACGTGACTGATCTGGCGAACGTCGGGAGCATGCTGTTTACCATCCTTACTACGGTCATGCTGGTCGTTTTCGCCGTCAAGGCCTGGCAAGGCAAACCCGTCCACATTCAGCCGGTCGACGATCTGACCAACTGGCTGGAAGAGAAGATCGGGCCGATCAAAAGTTAAGAAATGTACTGCTCAGGCTGCGGGACGCAGATACAATCCGGACTGATCTACTGCAGCCGCTGCGGCCGCCGCGTGGCTGAAGACCTAGCCTCTGCCTCTTGGGCGGCGAATCCGATGACGATGACCGCGATCATCGCTGGCGTTGGTTTCTTCGCTTTCATGCTTGTGATCAGAGCGTTGACTCGCTCTGATGTTCCGCCGAATCTCCTCGTGCCGATCTCGTTCGTATATTTCGGCGCATTGTTTGGAATATGCTTTATGGTGCTCCGATACGGCTCGAAGTTGAATAAAGCCGAGCTTCCCTCGGAAAGGGTTCTTGATACCGGAGACCTCGACCCTCCTGCCTATCTGCGGCCGGCGGTCAACACGGCGCAGCTTGAAGAGGCTCGCGATTTCGGTATCGGCAGCGTCACGGATCGCACGACCCGGACGCTGGATGAAGTGACCATAGAAAGAAGATGATGTATTGCGAACGCTGCGGCAAACAGATCGAAGAAGCGCTGAACTTTTGCAACGCATGCGGAGCCCAGCTCAAAAGGGAAAAGAGCGAGCAGCAGTCTGTACTGAATACACTGATCACCGCACTCATCGTCGTTTGCACGGCCGGCCTCGGCGTGCTTGTCGGGCTAATGGCGATCCTTTTGGATAAGCTCCAAAATCCCGAGCCTGCTTTCGTACTCGCGGGCTTCTATCTCGCGATCCTTTTCGGGATCTCGTTCATGATAATGCGGCAGATATCAAAGCTGATAGATGCAAAGCTCAAAGGCAACGACCTGGAAGCTCCGCGTCGCCGCGACGAACCGCTAGTTCAACTGCCCCCGAGGACGACCGCTCAGCTTGAAGAATATCGTCAGCCCGCAAGCGTAGTCGACAGTACGACCCGCACGCTTGATGAGGTCAAACTGCACGAGCGTTAGGCCGTGCCGCCGAAGATCTCCTTCAACACCTCTGCGTATTCCAAGATCGCCTTCTCACCATCGCCCTGATAAATAGAACCGTGCATCGATGCGACGTTCGTCGGTTTCAAGGCTGCGATTCGTCGGACCGTTGCGTCAGTGTTCGGCGTATAGGGAAGATAATCCGCCAGCGGGCTCGCTTGCATCTCAAGCATCGATTGTCGAACGCGGTCGAGAACGCTATCAGATGTGAGTGCCGGAACATCGCCGTTCTGATGAAGTATGTCCGACGAGAACAGCACGCCGGTCGTCGTATCGAACAGCATTCCTGCTTCCCAGTTATGCGGCACATGCGGCGTCGCAAGGAACTTGAATGTATGGCTTCCCGTCGAGAATTCTTCACCATCGTTCATGCCCTTCGCCGGGTTCCTAGAAGCGAAGTCATCAACGCTCACGAGTTTGCCGACCATGCTGCAAACGGCCGTCGCATCGGGTGCGATCGTCTGCCATTCGTTGAGCGAACCGCACTCGTCGGCCTCGAAATGGCTAAACCCGGCCCAGCGGAGCTTCGACGGATCTATGAGCGACGCGACCGCCTCGCGGACCAAGGGGAACAGTGCCCGCATTCCGGTGTGATACAGCAGCGGCTCATCATCGCGAACCAGGAACTGACTGAAGCCGAGATTGAAATCCGGAATAAACGTATTGATACGAAATGTGTCGGCAGCGATCTCAGTGATCGTTGTGTTCATTAGCATGACCTCCAGCAAGCGGATAGTTGCCTGCAAAATGTTACGCGTATCACAGCCTGGCTCCGTGTCACGTCTGGACCAATACTTCCGCATCGGGGGGAGCATCACGCTCGCTGCGGAGTTTGATGAACGCCGAGATCACCAGATATATTGCGAGGCAAATGAGCACGAGCGATGCGAATCCATTCACCAGCCTGATGTCGAAACCGGTCGAGGCCGAGAAGTTTCCGTAGACCATCAGCCCGAGAGCCCAGAGCGTTATCACGAGAACAAACAGCATCGGCAGAAGCGTGAACGCGATCCGCTTTCGTGCCTGATAGAGCCAGACCGTGATCGTCAGCAGCGAAAGAGCGGCGAGAAGCTGGTTCGACGCGCCAAACAGTGTCCAGAAGTCGAGATACGAGCCGGGCTTTGAGAAGAAGATCAGCACGAACGGGACCGCGACCGTGCCGATCGTGCCGACGACCGCGCCGAACCGGCCGGGCAGTCCGCAGATCTCCTGCACGATATATCGGCCAAGCCGCATCGAAACGTCGAGCGTGTCGAAGATGAACGTCGAAAAGGCCATCGCCCCAAACGTGATCGCAAACTGCAAATTCTCTTTCCCGATCAGCAGCGTTAAGAATTGGCCAAGGCCGTTGCCATAGATCTTGCCAGCCGAGAAGTTCTTGCCGTCCGGGCCGGTTATCATTTCGTTCGCGGCGACCATCACTACAACCAATGCGATGAACGCCACGAACCCTTCGGCAAGCATCGCTCCATATCCGATCGGCCGCGCGTGCGACTCTTTCTCGATCTGCTTCGATGTTGTGCCAGAACAGACCAGCCCGTGAAAGCCCGAACAAGCTCCGCATGCGATCGTGACGAACAAAAACGGGAACAGCATCCCCGTCATACCACCGACATCCCACGACTTGAACGCTGGCTGTTGGATCGGATATCCGCCGAATAAGATGCCGATCACGCCGACGGCGATCGCGGCATATAGGACGAATCCGCCGAGGTATCCGCGAGGCTGCAGCAACGCCCAAACAGGAATAAGCGACGCGACGACACAGTAGATCAAGATCAGGACCGACCAGGTCAGATGCCCAAGCGCGAATACGTGGGAAAACTGCGTCCCGAGATACGAAAGGGCGAACGTCGCCGGAACGAAAATTATCGTCGCAAGCCACAGCGGCGGCTTGAGATATCGCTCGACCAGGCCGAGTACGATCGAGAGAAGCAGGTATGCGATGCTGGCGAACGCGACAGCTCCACCCGGGTTGAATCTTGTGTCGCCCGCAAGAGTATCGTCACCCGAGACGAACGTACCGGCCGTGATGTCGGTGAACGCGACGATGACATAAATGAGGGCTATCCAGATGAATGCCATCATCGCCTTGCCCGGCCCCGAGCCAAGTCGTTCTTTGGCGATCTCGGCCACGCTCTGGGCACCGTGACGCACCGACGATGCAAGGGTAGAAAAATCGTGGACAGCGCCAATAAGCACAACCCCCAGGGCGATCCAGATCAGCGAAGGCAGCCAGCCGAACGTGATGCACGCAAGTATCGGACCCGCGATCGGCCCGGCCGCCGCGATCGCCGAAAAGTGCTGGCCGAACAGATAGAAGGGTCTTGCGGGAACGAAATCTTCGCCGTCGTTCACCTCGACCGCCGGGGTTGTGCGGCTGTCATCAAGCTGGAACTGCTTGGCTATCCACCGGCCGTAAGCGAAATAGCCGATCACGAGCCAGGCGATGAATCCGATCGCGAGAAGTGTAAGCATGCTGTTAAGGTTGCTGAAATGGGGCTTAGTAAATTTACGATAGATCGTGGCTGACGGCAAAACCTCCGGAAGAAGTGAAAAGTGATAAGTGTGCACTTCCGACTTCTCACTTATCACTTATTCCGAATGAGGTCGGCGTTGTAGAATGTGATCAATGGCAAACGAAAAGTCGCTGCAGGAAGAGTATTCACCCGAGGGGATCTGCTTTGGCTGCGGGCCTGCGAATGAAAAGGGGTTGCGGATCCTAAGCTTTGTCGACGGCGATGAGTACGTGGCCGAGTTTCACGCCGAGCCGCATCATCAGGCATTTCCCGGCGTGCTGAACGGCGGGATAATCGGAGCTCTACTGGATTGCCATTCGAACTGGGCTGCCGCGCATCATCTGATGACGAAACGCGGTGAGGACAAGACCCCGTGTACGGTCACCGCCGAATTCTACGTCAAGCTTCTCCGTCCGACACCAATCGACGGCCCGATCAGCCTAAAGGCTCGCGTCGTCGAATCATCCGAAGACCGCGCGACTGTCGATGCCGAACTGATCGCCGGCGGTAAAGTTTGTGATACCTGTCGCGGAGTCTTTGTCGCCGTCAAAGAAGGCCATCCGGCTTATTACCGATGGTGAAAAGACCTAGATATCGAATCCGGCTGCGCTGCGCCGGCCTTCGCGAAAACGAAGTATCGGTAGCGCCGAAAGATATTCTTGAGGGATTTTCCCATCGTCCATGGCATAAGAACGTTAGCTCGCACTGGGATGGCACATACCTATGGCTCGAAGCCGAGAATGACTATGACCCGGACGGCCGAGCTCTCTGGGATGAGTTCTCAGATGAGGTCACCGCGAACGTTAACTGGACTGGGCCGATCAACATAAGTATCGTCTCGGTCGATAAGCTCGAGGACTAGTCCTGCGGCCTAGCAATCTTTTGGATCTGCGTTGCGAATTCAGTGGTCAATCCAAGTTTCTCCAACCACGCCATCTGTTCTCGCATAAGAAGCGGCAAATGAACGACATCGGACAACGCGTAGTTGACGAGGTCGTCGGTCCAGACGCCGTCCCATTTCTTCGTAAACTTCGCACGCTGAGACTTGTCCAGATCGATGGCAAAATAGCGGTAAAGAGTCTCTGCAAGAGATGCAGATTGATTCGCACCGCGTGTGAGGACTTTTTCGGCGATCATTGTGTCGAAAACGTTCTCTATGCGATGTCCGGCGGCGTTAAGAAATTCGAGGTCGAACTTCGCATTGTGAAACACCTTCGTGATCGCCGGATCGGCAAGCAGATCGGTAAACGCACCCATTGTTATATCCTCACTCAGCGGCACGAGTACGTTGAATTCTCCGTCAGAAAACTGGATCGAATAGAGCTTGCCATACTTCGGCGACAGGCCCGAAGTTTCCGTGTCGCAACCAAGTACTGATGCCTTTGCAAGGCGCTCGCAGGCGCTCGCGATCTCAAGCTTGGTCCTCGCAACAAATACTTCCACTGCAGGCGATTTTAGTTCAGATCGCAGTGTGCGAGAAACGAACCTTGCTTTCCGAAAAGTAATTATTAATTATCAATTGTTAATTATTAATTATTTTCGGAGATCTTTCCGAGTCCACTCGATGGCAACGAACCTAACACCGACAGAAGTCCGCGTCCTGGCGAGCCTAGTTGAAAAGCAACTCACGACGCCGGAATACTATCCGCTCACGCTGAATGCCCTGACGGCGGCGTGCAACCAGAAGAGCAATCGCGATCCCGTGATGTCGCTCGGCGAGACAGAGATCCAGACGGCGATCGACAGCCTTCGCGATCAGAGCCTGGTCTATCTCTATTACGGCACAGGCACCCGAACGGTGAAGTACAAGCATATGTTGCCCGGCGTTTACGAGCTCGATGCGGCAGGCGTCGCGGTGATCGCGGTACTGATGCTTCGCGGTCCGCAGACGATCGGCGAGATCCGCGAGCGTTCGGGCCGGATGCACGAGTTCGGCGACCTTAATGAGGTGCAGGAAACGCTCGATGACCTCGCACGCCGCGACGAACCTCTGCTCGTTCGGCTCGAACGTCAGCCAGGACAGAAGGAAGCCCGGTACGCACACCTGCTATCCGGCGAGATCGATGTAAGCAGCCTATCGACGCCGGCTGAGAAGCGATCCTCCGGCTCCGCCGACCCTTCGCGAACCGAAGCTCTCGAAGGCGAAGTCGCTGCCCTAAAACAAGAACTCGCGGAATTCAAAGCGACATTCAACGAGTTCCGAAAGCAATTTGACTAAGTTGCCCTCGAGTTATAAATGAAGACGCGTTGCTACCGTGAACTGCTGCGTGGCGGTCGTGTTCTGCTGATCGCGCGCCTCGACGGTGAACGTCCAGTTTCCCTTGCGTCGTGGACGTCCGTGCAGCCTGCCTGTTGAAGTATCAAGTTTCACACCCGGCGGAAGGCCGCCGGACGTTACGGACCAAGTGATACCACCTGAACCGCCGGCTGCCTGAAGCGTCTGCTGATACCATCTAAACAAAACCGAATTCGGCACCGATGAGGTTGTTATCTGGACCGGAGCGGCTGCAGCAAATTCGTAAGCCCCGAGATCGATGACGCCGCTTGTCGGACGGGCCTCACTGGTTTGATGCCTGATGTATTGTCTCGCGACCGAATAGCTTGAAGCGTCGGGATGCAGCGACGTGCCGGCATCGCGAGCTGCTGCGGTGCTTGTTAGTTTGAAGTCTTGTGTCGCCGCATCGACAAAGCCGGGCGACGTTCCGGCCAAGATGGTCGAACCGCCCGTGACGGTACCCGTGAATCCGCCGCCTTCGTGCGAATTTCTCCAGCCGATCTTCGCCCAATTGTTCGCAAGCGTTAGCTGTCCGGCCTCGGCCAACATCGCAAGACTAGTACCGGCGGCCGTGTTGAAGAAGATGTTGTTCCGCGCGTCGGCTGCTTCTTCGTTGGTCGAAAGCCGCATCACGACACTCGTTCCGGCCCTGATCGAATAGAGCGTGTTGTTGTAAAAATAGAGCGTTCCCTTGCGATAGTTCGGCGTGTTTCCGCTGTCGCCACCGTAGTGGACGGCCTGATTGTTGCCGCCGTCCTGCTTGATCAGCACGTTGCCGTAAACGAAAGTCTTGCGATATTCCGCCGCATTACGTATCTGCGAACTGTCCTCGCCATCGACCATATCGATGTTGCGATTGCCGCCCTCGATCCAGTTGAAGCGGACGACTAAGCCCGCAGAGCGATCCTTAAGATTCACGCCCGGAGCGCCCGAGCGGAGCGGTCCGAAGCGGTTGAACTGGAACGTGATCCCGATCGCTGCCGTGTAGTTGTTGTGCTGGAAGATGCTGCCGGATACGCCGTTGCCGTGAATGTAGTTGCCCTCGACAAGGATGTCGCGAGATACGTCGGTGTCGCTCGAAGCGACGAACAGGCCGTTTGCCCCGTCGGTAATGATGTTGTTTCGGATCGTTATATTCTCGCCCTTCTCGATAAAGATCGGCGAGGCTGATGTTGAGTAAGTTTGGATCGTCCCGTTACGTCCGGTGAACTGATAGTTCGGATGTGCTCCGCGGATCTCGAGATACTCGATCACGATGTATCGCGGCATTGTGTCCTGCGGGACATTGGCTCCGCCGATCTTGATCGTCCCGCGCGTTTCGCTCCAAAAGTTGAGACTGTTGGGCGTGGTGGCCCCGTTGCCGTCGATCACGGGCAGCTCACCGTTTGGCCCCGGAACGCCTCGGACCGTGATCGGAGCCTGAGCGGTTCCCTGCCGGCAGATCACCCACTTCTCCTTGTACGGCGTCGAACGCCAATGGATCAGGACCGTGTCGCCAGGCTGCAGGGTTGCCCATGGAACGTCAGCGATCGCATCGATAGCGGTTCCTTCTTTGACTTCATAAACGGCTGCGTCTGCGAACGAAAACAGGCACAGTAAAGCTATCGCCGCGAAGGTCAGGTATTTCATTTTCGCTTCAAGGAATGGGCAGGAAAATCAGGCCTGGTCCGAAAGATCGTGAATTGAGGGATGTCCCTATAATAACCAGAATCGGAATGCCTTGTGAATTCCAATGATGATCGTCCGACGGAAATGAAAAAGCGGGCCGAAGCCCGCCTTTCGGCTTTTCAACTTGTGATAGGCCTATTTTGTTCGTCGCCGAACGCCGATTTTCATTTGGACGAGCTCTTCCATCGTAATGTTCGGTTCCTCGGCCTTTGCCTGTCGAATGAACTCGGCGTCGATCTTGAAGATCCTAGCCTTGACGATATCCTCGGCGTCGAGTTTGTCCAAGCCTGCTGCTCGGAGATCATTCAGGAACTCAGGCGTTACCTTGAAGATACGGAACTTCACCAGTCCCTCGAAGCCTCGATCCGCAAAGCCCATGTCCTTTACCTGGCGAACGTAATCGGCGTCGATCTTAAAGATACGTGCCTTAACAAGGTCTTCCATCCCCAGGTCTGGAAACCCGGTCGCCTTCATCTCGGCCATGAACTTGCCGTCGATCTTGAAGATGGCCGCCTTGTAGAGATCGTCAACGTCGAGATCGCCGAAATTCGCCGAGCGGAGGTCGTCTGCTAGTGCCGTGGTCACGCCAAGGCTAGCCGCGGTGAAGAGCCTCTCTTCGATCGTGTCGCGATGCCCCTTATTGCCCTCCGACTTTTCGAAGTCGAACCCGCGTGATTTCATCGCCGAAACGAACGACATGTTCGGAACGAAACGGAATGTGCCCGATCCGACGCCGTTCGCAAAGCTGCCCTGAGCCTCGATCGTTCCGGCTTCGCGGACGATGCGGAATGAAACCGGGCCGCTGCCCTGGACCGTCGCTCTGTTCAGGCCGTCAAGATCCGAATAGGAATAGCTGGTGCCGTGGTTGCTGGTTCCTCTCTCGTGCTTGCGTTCAAACGAGATGTAGAGCTTGTCAGGGTCGTTTGACTCTTTGTGGTCAAAATCGACATCCGGCGGGTCGGGTGGATCGATCTCAGCACCGCCCGGTACTCTCGGCGGTCTTGGCGGTCTCGGGGCCTTCGGGGCTTTTTTGGACGTTGTCCACGTTCCCGTGAGTTCGGCCTGGCCTTGGCTAACGATAATGTTCGGCCCAAGAATAAAAAGTGCAATAGCTAGGGCAAATGAAGTAAGAAAAGCGAGTTTTCGCATCGGTGCCTCCGGTTTCTATCGAGTCTTTCGCAGCGGATGTGCGTTTCGATAGGAAAACCCCAGTACCGGGCGATTTGTGACAACAATTTATCGGGCAAGTCGGTCGAATGCGTCGTCCACGAACTTAAGGTGCTTGTCCTCATCCTCGACAACGGCACCGAGAGCCTTGTAGAACTCGATCGCGGCAAAGTTCCATTCGAGGACCTGAAAATCGATACGTTCAAATCCGCGGGCTTTTCCCTTGCGGGCAATTTCACGCAAAAGGGCCTCGCCAAGGCCGCGGCCGCGGAACGCCGAATCGACGTAGATGTCTTCGAGATAGTAGCCGCGTTGACCACGGAATGAAGAAAATCGGGGGTAGAAAATGGCGAATCCGGCGGTTTCGCCGTCAAAATCGCACACCAGGCCTTCAACAAAGGACGACTCGCCGAACATCGCCTCGCGAAGGTCATCTTCGGTGATAGTCAAGAACTCCGAAAGATTCTCGAATGCGGCGAAATCGGCCAGCAGGGAGACAATAACGGGGACATCCGATATTTCGGCTTCGCGGATCATGGGCTGCATAAACAAAAAGCCACGTGCTTTCAGAGCCGAAACCACGTGGCGGTCAAACATTCAAAGGTAAACTAGTTTCCTCGTCGTCGGGCCGGCGTCACCTTCTGCGGCGTGATCTTCTGCTCGGTCTTCAGCATTTCGATCGCCTCGGTAGCGTCCTTCTTGTACTTGTGCGAGTCCGGAGCGGCGGACGCAAACTTCTGCAGCATGTTCGCGCCTTCCTGAAGCTGCTCCTTGTTGTCGTTGATAAATCCGGCATTCACAAGGCTAAGGCCTAATCCGACCATTCCGTCGAGATTGTCGGGCGACGTTTCAAGCACCTTGCGATACTCAGCAACCGCGTTTTCCATATCTGCACTCACGCGATACAGATCTGCGAGAATAAGCTTCGAGCTTTCCTTCTTTATCGGGTCGGTCTCGATGGCCTGATACTCAACCAAGATCTCTTTTGCGAATGGAAGTTTTGTATCGTCAACCTGCTCTGTCAGGGCCATCAGGCGGAACGTATCCGCTGCCCCGCGGATCGCGGTTGCGATCTGCGTATCTTTTACGGGTCCGGTGATCTCAGTCGTCGGAGCGCTCTTCAACAGCGTCCACGCCTTGTGATGGGTGTCCGCAGCCTCGCCTAGATCCGCCCTGACCTTTGCGAAAGCCGCGACCTTCGCACCGGCCTCGGTCGCTCTGACACTCGAGTTGTAGGTTGTCACGGCACGCTCCCGAAGAGCGGCTCCCTTATTGTTCATCAGAACCGGCGCACTGCCAGCGAACGTCGGATTTGCACTGATCCCCTGATCGTACTTTGCGATCGCGACGTCCCAGTTCTTTGCCGTGAATGCGTCGTTTCCATCCTTTAGCGAAACCTGGATGATCTTTGTCTCTTCCTCGATCTTCGCGTTCTTTTCTTTTACTGCGTTTATCTTTGCTTCCTGTTCAGCCTGGGTCTTTTTCTGATCTTCGGTCAATTGGCCGGAGTTTCCAGCGATCAACGCGGCCTCTCTAACCTCTTCCGGGGTTAGCCGACGGCCATCACCGGGTTTAAGCTCGAACTTGATATTCGCCGTGCCTGCCTTCACATTCGGCAGAAACGTAGGTTCTGCTCCGGGGGCACTTACCGAGAGGACATACGTTCCAGCCGGGTTCAGAGCAAGAAACGTGAAGTCACCGCGCTTACCCGTAGTTACAGGCGGAGCGGATGTCTTGACATCCGTGCGAAATGCCTCGACAGTCGCTCCCTCAAGCGGACCGGTCGAGCCATCAGCCTTCTTTAGTGAAACGGTACCTTCGATCTGCGCGTTCTGGCCAAAGGCCATCGCGGAAAACGCAAGAATTAATGCCGTGCAGGCAAAGTAAAAGAAGTGTGTTCTACGAAACATTGAGATCCTCCGAATTTCCCCTTGGGGCGAAACGTCGTTTCGATGCAAGAGCCGGGGAAATAGTTTATTGAATTAACTCAATGATAACTCAAACTTTCGGCATTCGCCACAGAAAACCGAGTTAGATCTGCTGGTTTGTTGGTTTATGGTATCCTCTGGCTTTTGCGGACGATGAGAGTCTATAACTTCAGTTCGGGGCCCGCGATGCTGCCGGAGCCGGTGCTTGAGCAGGCGCGAGACGAGATGCTGTCGCTTGGCGGTATCGGGATGAGCGTTATGGAGATCAGCCATCGCTCATCTCATTTTGAGTCGATCCTTAACGGTGCTGAGCAAGGGATTCGTGATCTGCTGTCGATCCCCGCAAATTATCGAGTGCTTTTCCTTCAGGGCGGCGCGTCGACGCAATTCGCGATGGTGCCGATGAACTTTCTGCCCCAAGGCAGCTCTGCGGACTACGTCGTCGCCGGTTATTGGGGCAAGAAGGCACTCGCTGAGGCCAACCGCGAGGGATCTACCCGCGTCGTTTGGACCGGTGAAGATACCAGATTCACGCGGATACCAAACCCTGACGACCTTTCCTTCTCGGCTAACGCGAGCTACGTTCACTACACCTCGAACGAGACGATCGATGGGGTCGAGTTCAAATATGATCTCGACGCGGGCGGCATACCTGTCGTCTGCGACGCGTGTTCGAACATACTTTCGAAACCGATCGATATCGAGAAATATGCTCTCATCTACGCCGGTGCACAGAAGAATATCGGCCCGAGCGGGGTAACCGTCGTTATCATACGCGACGATATGCTCGATCGCGTTCCATCCGGCCAGCATCCATTGTTCGACTATCGGGCCTTAGCCGAGAACGGATCGATGGTAAATACGCCGAACACGTGGGGAATATACCTGATCGGATTGGTTTGCGATTGGCTGAAGGATCAGGGCGGGCTTGAGGCAATGCAGACGCGAAACGAGGCGAAGGCCAAATTGCTCTACGACGCTATCGATTCGAGCGACGGGTACTATTGCGGACGTGCGGAGCGTGATTCTCGATCGACGATGAACGTGACCTTTAACCTACCCTCGGCCGAGCTTGAGGAGCTGTTTTGCGATGAGGCCTCGACGATCGGAATGGACGGCCTCGCCGGACACCGTTCAGCGGGCGGCATTCGTGCGTCGATATACAACGCGTTTCCCACAAAAGGTGTCGAGGAGTTGGTCGGTTTTATGAAGGAGTTCGCGTCGACGAACGGCTAAGCTGCGAGTTCCCTAACTGCACTAACAACTTCAGCTTCTTCATCCTCAAATACCGTTCTCAGATCGAGTAGCAGCCTGTCGTCAGAGATCCTCGCGACGACCGGAACCGGTCGCCGTCGAAGCAATACGGCCAAGTCTTCGGCCGTCGCCCCTTCTCGCTCAATGGAGATGAGCCAAGACCTTGGCTTTGCGTTCGGCGCTGATCCGCCTCCGACGACGGATTCGCCCTGGATGATCTCGATCTTTAGGCCGCTTCCGATCCCGCTTATCAGGTCGCGGCTTCGTCGAAGCACCTCGTCAGGTGAAGCCGAAAGCATTCGGAGCGTTGGAACCTCCTCCAAATGCCCGCCGCGGGCGTAAGAGTTAAGAGTCGCTTCGATCGCCGAGTAAGCCAGCTTGTCGATCCGCAGGGCACGATAGAGCGGATGTTTGCGGATCTTACCCACGAATTTAGCCTTTCCAACGATAAATCCGGCCTGAACTCCGCCCAGAAGCTTATCTCCGCTAAAGAGAACGACATCGACTCCGTCGGCGATCGACCGGGCTATCACCGGCTCATCGCCAAGCCCGTATTCCGAAAGGTCAACTAGAGCACCGGAACCAGCATCTTCAACAAATGTTATCCCGCGTTCGTCAGCAAGACCCGCGAGTTCGGCGTTGGTTGGCGCCGCAGTAAAGCCGATTACTCGAAAGTTCGATGGATGAACACGGAGAATGAGGCCGGTGTGTTCGCCGATCGCCTTTTCGTAATCCGCGAGCTTTGTGCGATTCGTCGTTCCTACCTCACGAAGTACCGCACCCGACTCGGCAAGTACATCGGGGACTCGAAAATCGCCGCCGATCTCAACGAGTTCGCCGCGAGAGATTATCACTTCCGTTCCCGCGGCTAGAACCTTGAGCGTAAGAAACGCAGCCGCGGCGCAGTTATTTACGATCACGGCCGCCTCGGCCCCCGTGAGTTGGCAGATGAGCGATTCAGCCCGTTCCCCTCGGCGGCCGCGCTTGCCTGAGCCGAGGTCAAACTCCAGTGCACAATATCGGGAAGCGTTCTCGGCGACGGCTTTGATCGCAGGCGCGGAAAGTGGTGATCGGCCCAGATTCGTGTGGATGATCACGCCCGTAGCGTTGATAACACGCCGAACACCTGTCGACGATTCCTTGTCGAGCGTTGCACGGGCATCGTCGATCACCTGCTGCATCAGGGCTCCGTCATCCACGTCCTCCGGGCTCTCGATCTGTGATCGTACCGCAGCCACTGCTTCACGGGCTATCCGAACGGCCGCGTCACGTCCGAGTTGTGCTTCGATTTCGACGAACAGATCTTCGGCCAGTACCCGATCGATCGAAGGCAGGGCACGCACCCTTGCTTCTTGTCCTTTTTGAGACATATTTATAGAGCAGGATACACCAATTCTGGAAGCGTTCAGATATTCGGCTTTTTTATTACAAGAGCGAAGTTCGCTTGCGCTCTCCCGCCCGAATCCCAGTCACCGAGGTTTTCAACCCAATGGCGATCGCCACAACGAATTTATACCGACAACTACCGTCACGCCGCGAAGAGGCCGCAACCTTTGAAAAACAGCTTGGCAAGATGGAAGACGATATCCGGAAGCTTAAGATCGACTTCGACATATATTTCAATGGATCGACAAAGCGTCCGCCTCTCGAAGCGAGGGCAAGGCTTGAATCGCAGATCAAACGGATCGCCGACAACCGCGGAATGACATATTCACAAAGATATCAACTCAACAGCCTTATATCGCGGTTTACTTCGTATCGGGAACTCTGGCGACGGACGCTGAAGTCACGCGGCGAGGAACTCAACTAGGACAACGACATCGATAAACGACGAAAGCGGATCTTCGAGAAGAAGGATCCGCTTTTCTGCTTGTAATACCGTTTTGAAGGAGAACCAAAAACGGCGGATTGTCTAATTAGCGTACGCCACTTTCTGGACGTTCTCTGCCTGCGGGCCTTTCGGTCCGTTGGTCACCTCAAATTCGACCTCCTGCCCCTGGATCAAGGTCTTGTAGCCATCACCGGATATCGCACTGTAATGCACGAAAATATCCTGTTCGCCCGGTTGCTCGATAAAGCCGTACCCCTTGGCATTGTTGAACCACTTGACCATTCCTACAGTCTTAGACATTTCTTCTGAATCCTCCAACAAACTACAAAATCGAAAGGTAGATCTGTCAAACCGCCTCACCGGCCGATGTTCGAGCCTGCGATGGGCATAGCTGCGCCCTCCGCAGGATCTATTCAGAAGCCGGTGTCTATGAACATACAGCGAATCTTATACTGCAAGATCAATGGGGTTTTTCAGTGTGTGTTTTTGCGATTGACGAATGAGAATTTACTTATATTTAACGCACGTGTCAAGCACTTTTCCAAAATATCGGCGAAATAGCACGTTTTGATGGCTTTGCGGCGTGATAGGGAGCCAATAATGCGGAAAAGGGACATTCTGCTAAACTACGCCGTATGGCATCAGAATATGGACAAGGGGCTCCGTTGTCGTACAACAAGTATCTGAAGGTTCCCGAACTCATAAAGCTTCAGGAAACTCTATCCGAGCCGCAGAGCCACGACGAACTCCTGTTTATCATCATCCACCAGACCTATGAGCTTTGGTTCAAGCAGATACTGCACGAACTGGACGCGACCATAGGCTGGATCGGCGAAGGACGCACATTCAGAGCAAACCACAGTCTTCGCGGCGTCATTTCGATCGAGCGGATCCTGGTCACGCAGATCCACATCCTCGAATCGATGGCTCCGATCGGTTTCCTTGAGTTTCGCGAGCAGCTTAATCCGGCAAGCGGATTTCAGTCGATGCAGTTTCGCGAACTCGAGTTCTCGTCAGGGGCAAAGGATGAAAAGATACTGAAAACGTTCGAAGGCGATGCGTTTGCGTTATCACGCCTGACAAAACGGTTCGATCAACCTTCCCTTGCGGACGCGTTCTGGGCCTTAGTCGGACGTAATGGGTTTGCGGTATCGACCCATGAAGAGCGCGTGGCGGCAACAGTCGAAATACTGACTCACCCTGAGAAGTATGCCGAGCTTTACAATATGCAGGACCTGCTGATCGAACACGATGAGCTGATCATCTCGTGGCGATACAACCACATTCAGATGGTCGAGCGAATGCTCGGGATGAAACGCGGCACCGGCGGATCAGACGGCGTCGGCTATTTGATGACGACGCTGAAGAAGAAATTCTTCCCGGAGCTATGGGAGGCACGGACGCATCTTAGTATCGAGAGGCCCACACTATGAACTTTCGAATCCTGTTCTTGATCGTTCTCTTATCGTTTGCAGCTCAGGCTCAGGCGCCGGACACTGTCCGCGTGACGCTGCTGCATATGAACGACACTTATCAGTTCACGCCGGCCGATGGCGGCAAGCGCGGCGGACTCGCTCGCGTGCTGACGATCAAGAAACGCGTACTCGCCGAGAACCCGAACACGCTGATGACGCTCGGCGGCGACACACTCTCGCCGTCGGTAGAAACTCGGACTTATCGCGGGGCACAGATGATCGACGCCTGGAACGCGGTCGGGCTTGACTACGCGGTGCTCGGGAACCACGAGTTCGACATTCGCACAAACGAGCTTCTCGACCGCATAAACGAGTCGAAGTTCACCTGGCTCGGGACAAACGTCATCGATACGAAGACCGGGAAAGCCTTCGGTGGACTACCGTTGTTCGTTATCCGTTCGATCGGCGGAGTGAAGATCGGGTTCATCGGATTCCTGCTGCCAGAGACAAAAGAAACTTCCTCAATGGAAGCTCATATAAGCGTGACTGATTTTTGCGAGACAGCTAAGAAGGTTGTTCCGGTGATGCGCGATCTGGGAGCAAATGTCGTTGTGGGCCTGACTCATATGTTCATGGCCCAGGACAAAAAACTCGCAGGATGTGAAGACTTCGACCTGATCCTGGGTGGACACGAGCATACGCTGCTTCAATCGTCGGCCAATGGCACTCCGATATTCAAAATGTGGGCGGATGCCCGCGAGGTTGGGCGGTTCGATCTGTTCATCGACAAGAAAACCGGCAAACTTCAGAGCATGGACTGGGAGATCATCCCGGTGACCGACCAGATACCCGACGACCCTGAATTCGCTCCTGTTTCTGCTAAATACAAGTCCCTGCTCGACCAGCTTGAAGTTAAGGTTGGGGCGACGGCGGTGCCGCTCGACGCGCTGTCGAAATCGGTCCGGACAAAAGAAACCGATATCGGCAATTTTATCGCGGACGCCTATCGCAAGGCGGTCGGTGCCGATATCGGATTCGTCAATGGCGGGTCGATCCGGGCCGATCTTTCTTACCTGCCGGGCGTGCTTACGAAACGTGATGTGCTCTCGATGCTGCCGTTCAACAACCCGATCGTGAAGATCGAAGTCTCCGGGAAATTGTTAATGGATATCCTCGAACATGGAGTCGCACGAAGCCGCGAGGACGGCGAACCGGGGCGATTCCCGCAGGTTTCAGGACTGAAGTTTACTTACGACGCGAGCAAACTTCCCGGGCAGCGAATAACTCAGGCGAGTGTGAATGGTAAGCCCGTCGATGCCGCGGCGAAATACACGCTTGCGACCTCCGACTTTCTCGTCTCACGCGGTGGCGACGGATACACGATGTTCAAGGAGGCGAAGGTCGTGATCGCGGCCGATGCGGCTCCAAAGGATTCAGACGTATTTGAAAAGGCGATCAAGGAATCGCCGAACTCGACCATCGCTCCGAAACTCGAAGGAAGAATTGCACGTCTGAACTAGCGGCTCGTGTTGCCAAGCCGGTCGACGGCGTCGACGACAAGATTGTCGATGATCCTGTCCGCCGTGAGAGCGATCGATGTCTCAGTGGCGGGCACGATCGAATAGCTCCAACCATCCTTGTCCTTAGCGTAAACGACGTACAAGAACGCTCCTTTTACGTGAGTCCAGGATGCCCGATAAAATTTGCCGTCCTTTCGCGGAGCACTGACCTTTGGCGACGCCAGCTTCCGCGTCTTGATCCACGGTGACGTCGGTATCAGAGACTCGCGGGAATATACGGAACCTCGCAGCTTCGACTGAATTCCACCAAGATCATTTCGCAGAGACTTGAAGCTGAAATGAATTCCGCCGAGCGTTAGCGAGTCTTTCCGTGTGAAGCCGATCTGCCCAGCGATCATATCGGCATTGTACTCGGGCCGGCCGATCCGATAGGTCGCGATGCCCGGCCAAATGTGGCGACGCTTTGTGTTCTGCTCTTTCCACCAGTCGAGAAGCACGGGAAAGCTCAGATTCGGCCTTCCGGTCTCCCAGTAAAGTTGAGGCGCAAGGTAATCGACAGTGCCGTCCTGAAGCCATTTCCTGGCGTCGGCGTAAAGTTCCGCGTAGGCGTTGAAACCGACGATCTGGCGTTCGGGCATGGGCTGCCAAATGCCGAACGGCGAAATGCCATACATCACCTGAGGCTTGATCTTCTTCACCTCGCGGCCGACCGTTTCAATAAAGTCATTGACGTGCGAGCGCCGCCAGTCGCTGCGATCAAGCTTTCCGCCGGCCTCCTGATACTTCTCCCAGTTCGCGGTGTCGGGAAACTCTATATCCTTGCCCGCCTCATCCTTCTCGGCGTAGGGGTAAAAGTAATCGTCAAAATGCACGCCGTCGATGTCGTAACGCCGCACAACGTCGAGGATCACGTTAAGACTGTGCTTCTTTGCTTCAGGCTCGGTCGGATCGAGCCACATGTAGCGGCCATACTGACGAACGATGGCGGGCTTTGTTTGAGATACGTGGCCGTTTGAAATTGTCTTCCCGGCAGGATGCAATGCCCGATAAGGATTGAACCACGCGTGTACCAGAATGCCCTTCTTATGTGCTTCGGCGACCAGAAACGCGAGCGGATCGAATGTCTGTGCCTTGCCCATCTGTCCGGTCAAATACTCCGACCACGGCTCAAGCTTCGACGCGTAAACGGCATCCGTCGCAGGGCGAACCTGAAAGATCAACGCGTTCAATCGAAGTCGCTTTGCCAGTTCGATCGAAGCTATCAGTTCCGCCTTCTGCTCCTCGATCGAGAGCGTTCGCTTCGTTGGGAAATCGATGTTATCGACGGTCGCGATCCACGCCGCCCGAAATTCGCGGTCAACCGTTGGGAGCTTTTGTGCCGCCAGAGCACACGACAAGAGCAAGATCGTAAAAAGACACTTCTTACCAATTCCGAGAAGACCTCGTTTGAGAATAACCTTCCCTTTCTGGTCAGACGCATGCGTCCGCCTGTAACTTCAGCGAGCCCGTTCTCCAAGGCGTTCGACGCCTGTACCGAGAGGTCTCGTTCGAAACGGCGCGAGTATTCGGAAACGTCGATACCTTCATTCAGCCGCAGGCCGAGGAAGGCGTGCTCGGCAGCTTCGTCGATCTTCTCACGAGATACTTCGGCCGTCCCGGACGATTCGATCATCTCGACGTAGGCGTTTGTGTCACGCTCGTTCGCATACCTCTCGACTCCGTCAAAAGAATGAGCCGACACGCCAAAGCCATATACCGGGTCGAGCCGCCAGTACTTCGAGTTATGCCGAGATTCGAAACCCGGCTTGGTGAAGTTGGATATCTCGTACTGCCGATAGCCGGCATCGGCAAGCGTATCGATCATCAGCTCATACATCTCGGCTGCGAGTTCGTCTTCGATTGGCATTCGGCGTCCGCTGCGAACCTGTTCGGCCAGCGGAGTGCTTTCGTGGATCTCGAGCAGGTACAGCGACAAGTGTTCGGGGGACATCGAAACCGCTTCCTCTAGATTTCGTCGCCAATCTTCCATCGTCTGGCCCGGTAAGCCCGCGATCAGGTCGAAGCTGATATTGTCGAAGCCCGCGTCGCGGAGAAGCCCAAATGTCGCCCGAGCATCGTTCGCATCATGGCCGCGAGCAAGCAATTTCAGATCGCGGTCGTTGAACGTCTGTACGCCAAAACTCGCGCGGTTCACGCCGAGTTCGCGATATCCCGTGAGCGTTTGAGCAGAGACGGTCGCCGGGTTCATCTCCATCGTGATCTCGGCATCGCTGGAGATCTCGAAACGAGCACGAAGGATCGAGAGGGTGCGTTCAAGTTGGTCGGGTGTTAACAGCGATGGCGTGCCCCCGCCAAAGTAGATCGTATCGGCGCTCAGAGTGCGCAATTCATCGCGTATGCTTGAGATCTCTCGGCAAAGAGCTCGAACATATCGCTCAACCGCCTCACTGCTGCGATACACGTCGGTCGCGAAATCACAGTAGGAACACCGTGATTTGCAGAAAGGAATGTGGATGTAAACACCTGCGGCTGGCACAACTGAATTGTACCAGCCGCAGTAAATACCAGACAGAGGGTCTATTGGTCGAGCGCGGACGCAAGTGAGGATTCCCAGACGCCCTCAAGCTCCGAAACCGGTGTGGAAATGACGGCCTCCTCGTCGATCGAGAACGTAAGAAAGTCGTCGTTGACGACCCCGACAACCGAAAACGGACATTCGCCTGCGATCGCGCGTATGCGGTCGAGGTTTTCAGGAGCGAAGCTGATGACAATCCGTGATGGTGATTCGCCAAAAAGAACCGACTCGGGAGATAGTCCATTCGACGAAAGTTCAATGCTCGCACCAATCGCTTCGCGGCCGAGCGATGAGAAACAGCACTCGGCGATGGTAACGGCAAGCCCGCCGTCCGAGCAGTCATGGGCCGATTTGACCAGCATTTCGTCCGCGAGTTGCAGTACAAGGTTCTGGATCCTTCTCTCCAGATCGAGATCGATCTTTGCGACGCGGCCGTTTGCGATCAGATCATCGGTCGAACGACCGGCGATCGTCTGAGCGTACTCGCTTACCGATAGGTCGTCGTGCGTGATCCCGAGCAGAGCGATTGCGTCACCCTCGTTCTTAAAACCATGCGTTATCATCTTCCGAGTGTCATCGACCAGGCCGACCATGCCGATGGTCGGAGTAGGCAAAATTCCGCGGCCGTCGGTCTCGTTATAAAAAGAAACGTTACCGGAAACCACTGGCGTATCAAACGCTTCGCACGCTTCCTTCATTCCGTCGATAACGTCCGAGAACGACTGCATCACCTCGGGCCTTTCCGGGGATGCGAAGTTGAGGCAATTGGTGACCGCGATCGGCTTTGCTCCGACGCAAACGACATTGCGGGCGGCTTCGGCGACAGCGAGCTTAGCACCTTCCTTAGCATCGACCGCCACGTGGCGGCCCGGTCCATCAAGACACATCGCGATCGCCCGGCGCGTCTCTTTCACTCGAATAACCGCGGCGTCCGCTCCGGGCAGGATCGAAGTGTTCGTCCGCACCATCGAATCGTACTGCTCATAGACCCAATGTTTCGAGCAGACGTTGGGCGAAGCCAAAAGCTCCTTCAGAGCTTGTCCAAGATCCTTGGTCCCAAGTCGAAGGTCAAGAGCACTCTCGGACTTTGGACTTTGAACACGGGACATTGGACGCTCGTATTTCGGGGCTTCGTCCGTCAACGCCATCACCGGCAGATCGGCTTCCACGACGCCGTTGTGAATGATCGTTAGCCGGTCGCCCTCGACAACCTTTCCGATCACCACGGCGTCGAGGTCCCATTTGTTAAAGATCTCGACGAGCTCTTTTTCGCGGCCCTTGCGTGCGACGATCAGCATCCGCTCCTGCGATTCGGAGAGCAGCATTTCGTACGCGGTCATGCCGGTCTCTCGCTGCGGAACGAGCGTGAGATCGAGCTCGAGGCCGGTACCCGCGCGTGCGGCCATCTCGACCGACGAGCTTGTGAGTCCCGCTGCTCCCATATCCTGGATGCCCGCGATCGCACCCGACCGCATCGCTTCGAGACAGGCTTCGAGAAGGAGCTTTTCGAGAAACGGATCACCAACCTGAACCGTAGGCCGTTTCTCAAGGGCCGCATCGTCAAACTCCGCCGACGCCATCGTCGCTCCGTGGATGCCGTCGCGGCCGGTCTTGGCACCAACATAAAGCACCGGATTACCGATCCCCTCAGCCTTGCCGAAGAAGATCTGATCCTTGCGAACGATGCCGAGCGCGAAGGCGTTCACCAGCGGATTCAACGAATACGATTCGTCAAACACGACCTCACCGCCGATCGTCGGCACACCGAAACAGTTGCCGTAATGGCCGATGCCTTCGACGCAGCCCTTAAGGATCGCCCGGTTGCGTTTGCCGTGTTTCGGATCGCCCAGCGGCCCGAACCGCAGCGAGTTCATCGCCGCAACCGGCCTTGCCCCCATCGTAAATACATCGCGGAGAATACCTCCGACACCCGTTGCTGCTCCCTGAAACGGCTCTATGAACGAAGGGTGATTGTGCGATTCGACCTTGAACGCCACGCACCAGTCGTCGCCGATATCGACCACGCCGGCGTTCTCTCCCGGCGGCACAATCACGCGCTCGCCCGTCGTCGGAAGCCGCTTCAAGTGCACCCGCGACGACTTGTACGAGCAATGCTCCGACCACATCACGCTGAACACGCCAAGCTCGGTCAGATTCGGCTCGCGGCCCATTATCTGCTTGATCTTCTCGTATTCTTCGGACGTGAGGTTGTGCTGTTCGACGATCTTCGGCGTGATGGCTGTTTCGTTCATGCTCAGTTAACTTCTCGAAGTGAAAACAAAACAGTCATTCTAGCTTGTTAGTAGGGTGATGTCGATTTAGAAACCGCACCAAACCGACGAAAAGATGTGCGATAATGTGTCGTATGGTAGACGTGACCTTCATGAATTCGGTCGAAAGGCACCCCGGAAAAGTCAGCGGCCAATGGGTATTTCGCGGCACTCGCGTTCCCCTGACGGCCCTTTTTGAAAATCTGCGAGATGGTGCGACTATCGACCAGTTTCTCGAGTGGTTTCCGGGTGTAAAGCGTGAACAGGTGATTGCCGTGTTAGAACACGAAATGGCGTCACTCCGTGATCTAAAGACTGCATGAAGATTCTTTTCGATCAAGGAACGCCCGTTCCATTGCGCAACTATCTCGACAAGCACGCAGTTACTACAGCCTACGAACTCTCTTGGCAGGAACTCGAAAACGGAGCGCTGATCGCCAAGGCTGAAAATGAAGGATTCGACCTACTTGTCACCACAGATCAGAACCTACGATACCAACAGAATCTTGATAATAGACGGATTGCCATTGTAGTTCTGAAATCCACATCATGGCCGCGAATCAAGTCTCATTTGGATACGGTGGTTTCCGTGGTCGATCAATGCGGTCCGGGGACTTATCAAGAGATCCCGATCCCGTAGTATTACGGTAGTGCTGGTGCACCGAACGCAGCCCATTCTTCCTTGGACGGGCCGTAGATCCCCGGGACCGGGACGCCGGCTTGACGCATCAAGACCGTCATTTGGCCGCGGTGGTGGGTTTGGTGGGTGATGAGGTAAAAGAGCGTCAGCCCGCGTGCCCACGTTTCGCCGTACATTTCATCAGTTTGCAGGAGCGTCTCGTCGGTCCAGTTCGCGGCAATCTCATCCGCAACCGACTTCGCGGCTTTCTCATAAGCCGTCGCGATCTCCGCCGCCGAATCCGGACGCGGCGCAGTGTGAGCCGGCGCGTCGATCTTCAACCCGACAAGCCCCAGCATCTCGCCAAGCGTCTGAGTAAGATGCCACCCGAGAAACCCAAGGTCGCGGCCGTCAGCGTATACCTTCTGCCCGAGCGACTCGTCCGTCAACGACTGCAGAACCTTTCCCGTCATCTCCGCTTCGTAAGCCCAATCCTTCTGAAAATCCTCGATCTTTCTAAGCATGTTCCCTACTCCTGTATTTATGTTGGATATGTGTTGCGTGAATGAAACTATCATTAAAGAGAAATGCTGTCAACAAAGCGCCGTTCGTTGACAGCCAAACCTATTGAATAAGTTTATCGATCGCAGCCTTCAGCTCAGCCGGCTTCACGACGCCCTGATGGAAAAACACACTCTCACCACTTGGAGCAAATAGAACCGTCAACGGCAGGGCACCCGCCCATTCCTTCGAGATCATGGCGATCGCGGCGGACTCGTCTGGAGTGACGAGAAGATACGTCGGCATGTCTGCCTTCATTTCCTTCAAGAATTGAGGAACGGTTGTGTTCAGTTCCTCTTCGAAATCGAGCGAGATCGTAATGAAGTCGATCTTCCCTTTGTATTCGTTGTTGATCTTAACGAGATCGGGAAACTCTTCGCGACACGGCACACACCACGTCGCCCAGAAGTTGATAAGGAGCGGCCTAGTTCCGGGCTTGATCAGCGCTGCATACCGAACCTGATCGATCTTTGTCACCTTCGGAAGGTCAGCGGCCGGAGGCTTTGGCGGGGGATTCCGCCGCTGAGCATCCGCCGAAACCACACAAACAAGAGCGAAAAGCCATCCCAAAGAGATGGCTTTCATCGCTGATCTAATTGATCGGAACCGCATTATCTATTCAGCTTTGGCCTTTTTGATCGTGCAGCCGAACGCGGCGGTCTTCGTTTTTTCGATCGCCTTGCCCGAAAGGGCCGAATCAAAAGCGGTCTTCAAAAACTGCTCCTGAATGTTCTTACCCGAGCGATCGTTGTCGATCGCACCGTGATATTGCAGGACGTTCTTTTTGTCCAGGTAGTAAACCTCAGGTGTGACGGTCGCTCCCCATTTATCGGCGAGGACGTTGCCTTTATCGATCAGCATCGGGAATTGATATCCGAACTCAGCCATGTTCGATTTCACATAGGTCAGATCCTCGGTGGCATTCGAGTTGATTCCGACAAAGTTGATGCCTTTGTCCTTATAGGCAGCCGCGATCTCGTTGATCCGGTCCTTATAGGCAGCTACGACCGGACACTGAGCCGAGAGCCACACGATAACTGTTCCTTTCTTTCCTCGAAGGCTGTCGAGGTTGTGCATCTTTCCGTCGGTATCGGGAAGCGAAAATGCCTCCACTGTACTACCGATCTCAAGGCCATTCGCTTCGGTGACCGGCGGCATGGTTACAAAACCTACCAGCGCGAACACCGCGAGAAATGCAAGCAAACTTCTTCTCATGATCCAAGTCTCCTGTTGTTTTCGGTCTAGGTTAGTTCCCTTATGATAGCAAGCGAAGCCTTACACGGCAATAGAAATTCGGTAATGATACGCAACCACCGCCGATGCGGTTTCATTTCGTATCGATCGCCCTAAGGGTGGTATAATTCGTCCTTCACCGGACCGCTTTTCTTGGTCTGACTTCCTGGAAGATATGAAGCGTTGCCCCGAATGCATGCGGGACTATTTTGACGATAGCCTGTTCTATTGTCTCGATGATGGAGCGTCGTTGCTGGACGGCCCCGCATCATTTCCGAGCGCGGCGAAGACCGAGATCCTGCATATTACCGCTCCGCCGGTCGCCGAGTCTACAACCCTTGTTTTCCAATCACGGGCAACTTTCCAGCCTCCGCCATTGAATTCGGTCGCGGTGCTTCCCTTCTCAAACCTGAGCGGAGAAGCGGCGAACGAGTACTTTTCCGACGGCCTTTCCGAAGAGCTGCTGAACGTACTTTCCAAGATCAGCGGGCTGCGCGTTGCTGCCCGAACATCGGCATTTTCATTCAAAGGAAAGCAATCTACGATCACGGAGATCGGCTCGATCCTTAACGTATCCTCGGTACTCGAAGGCAGCATCAGGTTTGCCGGCAATCGCATTCGAGTGAATGTCCAGCTTGAGGATGTAGCGGCAGGCTACCAATTGTGGTCGGCGACCTACGACCGCACCCTCGACGACGTTTTCGCCGTTCAGGACGACATTGCCCAAGCTGTTGTCGAGGAAGTACGGTCGCATTTCCTCGGCGACGAGATCCACGACACGGAAACCCGCCAGATCGAGTCTGAGGTCGCGGTCGCGATGAAGGGCCGTACGGCGGAGCCGGAAGCTCAGCGTCAATTGATGCTCGGGCGGTTTTTTCTCGACCGAACGAAGAAAGAAGACGGCCTCAAAGCGATCGACAACTTTCAGGCGGCGGTCGACATCGATCCTGGGTTTGCTATCGGTTGGGCCGAACTAAGCCGTGCTCTATGTGTTGGCGCCGGAAAGAATTGGCTGCCTATTGAAGAGTCCTACAAACGCGCTCGCGAGGCAGCGAACAAGGCACTCGAAGCCGAGCCGACGCTCGCCGAAGCATATGCCCAACTCGGCCGCATCCAGGGTGCTTACGACATGGACCTCGAAGCGGCCGCGGCTTCGTATGCCAAGGCTCTCGCACTCGCGCCGGGAAATCCGGTCGTGGCCGACGGTGCCAGCATTCTTGAGCTAAAGCTTGGCAATTATGAAAAGGCTTTAAAGCTTAGCCGGTCAGTCGTCGATCTAGATCCCTTGAGCGGTGCCGTTTGGCACAACCTTGCGATGATATGTCATGCCTCAGGCAAGCTTGAGGAATCTGTCAGAGCGTTCAAGAGATCGATCGAGCTCTCACCTGACCGGCTCGTCTCGGAAGCGATGCTGGCCGTTGTCTTCCTCGATCTTGATAAAGGCCAGGAGGCTTTGGACGAGGCCGAGCGTGAGCCCGATGAGTTCTGGAGGACATGGGCACGCGCGATCATCCACGCTCGTCTTGGCGACAGATCGAAAGCCGACGACGAACTTAGGTCCCTGCTCGCGCAGGCCGACGATGGGGATGGATTTCAACTCGCCGAGGTTTACGCCGCCACGGGGGACCTCGATGCGGCGTTCGCCTCGCTGACGAACGCGCTGGAGGCAAAAGACCCGGGCATCACTCACGCAAAAGCGAGTACCCACCTGCGGGCCCTTCACGCGGACGCGAGGTGGGCAGATCTTATATCGCAACTAGGGCTCTAGTCGCTACTATTCATCATCATCCGAATCGACCGCATTCGTATTCGGCTCGCGAGTGTTCGGTTCACGAGCAATCCCCGCACTCGGCTCGGGTACTAGCTTTGTATTAGGCTCTCGGTATGCTTCGACATCGTCGTCATCATGCTCAAGTTCGTTGTTCATAGGGGGTTCTCCTTCCAAACCGTAAATATAGAAATCTCAAAAGCCCGCCAATCATATGCCTATCCGAATAGCCTTGGCAAGCGACGCTGAAGGTTCTTTGGGAGCAATACCTCCATCGCATCATCGACCGTGATGATCCCGGCTATGTCACCTTCATCGTCAACGACCGGCAACGCCAGCAAGTTGTATTCAGATATTAGCTGCGCAGCTTCGTCAGCCGAGTCAGATGGATGGGCATATCGGAACTCCTTCCTCATCATCTCGGACAGCTTCAGCCGCGGATCAGCTAGTATCAGCGACCGCAGCGAGATAAGTCCGACGAGCTTCCACGAATCTTCCTGCTCGACAACGTACAGGTAATAGATCATGTTCGGCGTCTCGGCCATTTCGCGAAGCCGAACGATCGTCTCGCCGACCGAAAGGTCCTGCGGGACGTGGACGAACTCGGTCGTCATCAACCCGCCGGCCGTGTCGTGTTCGAAGTGCATCAACTCTGCGACGTCGGCCCTTTCCGCATCTTCCATCAGGTCGAAGAGCTGTTGGGCACGATCGTCGTCAAGTTCTGAAAGGACGTCTACAGCATCATCCGGAGACATCTCCTCGAGGATGTCGGCAGCCCGCTCATCGTCCATCTCTTCCAGGATCCGAGCCTGTGCCTCGGTGGACATCTCTTCGAGCGTATCTGCCGCGATCTCGTCATCGAGGCTCTCAACGACCTCGGTCCGATGCACCGGCGACAAGGATTCGGCAAGCTGTGCGATCTCAACCGGATGGAGCCGCGAGAGCTTGTCCTTCGACGACTTGAGCTTCACGGTTACGGTCGCCGTATCTGTGGCGAGGTAACCGACGTCTGCCCAATCTAGGACCTCGACCGCCTTGTCATTGCCATAAAAGCCCTTCGGCATAAGGCGGCGAAGAAAGCCCTGGAAACTCACGTCTGCACCGGAAACGCGCCAGCGATCGCCGGTGTCGATTATCTGCACGTCGTTCACCCGCACGACCCGCTTGCCGTCGACGTCAATGAGCTGATTGTCCAACACGTCCTTGCCGAGCAGCACTTCGCCCTCGCGACGCTCGAACGGCGTAAGGTCAAGCTTTGCACTACTTAGGCGAGCACCTTTCTCGTCGATCGCCGTGATATTCTTAGCGGAGACAAAAAAATCACGCCGTCTCAAGCGTGCGATCACGCCAACTACCGGCGGATAATCCTCGCTTCCGTATCGAACCAGCACATCCTTGATCGCCGCGAACTTCTCGTTCCTGGCATCTTTGATCGGCGAGCCGATGATCTGCGATACGTAGAGCATTGCCAACAAGATATCGCAAATTGACCGAATCCGATATAGCGGTTTACAAACTTCGGCTCGGGCTGGTATTCTAACAGTCCGTTGTTGTACAGCGTACAACGTTCATCAAGATCCTTGGAACAACTCTGTCAATAGGCCTTTTATTCAAAGACCGGTCGGTTACCGACCACGATCAAGAGGCCGCTTCGACGTTTCCCGACTCTCCACCGCCACGAAACCGCTCGAAATGAAAAGACCCATCCTTGTAATCCTTGCAATTCTAACAGTTAGCCTCACGGCTTTCGGTCAAAACTCCGTTCGGACGTTCGATAATTTCGACCGCTCGCAGGGCGTTCAGGTCGAACTCCCAGCGCCCGAACCGGTTCCGGTCACAAAACGTGTAAAGCGCAACGGACGATGGGTCGTGATCACTGAAGATCCTGTACTGGTAAAGAAAACAGGCTCGTCAAAGCCAACCTCGAGCGTCGCTGATGGCCTCGCCGCCCGCGAAAGCCGCACCCATCCGAATCCGACCAGGCTTGCGATGGGTACGAGCACTCACCTAAAAGGCTTTACGACCGGCGTTCCCGAGCACGACCAGTACATTGTTGAATCGAGCCGCAAATACCGCATCGATCCGCTGCTGATCTACGCACAGATGCACCAGGAATCATCGTTCAAGATCCGTGCGACCTCGCACAAGGGTGCCAGCGGCCTGATGCAGCTTATGCCCGCGACCGCCCGCCGATTTGGTGTAACGAAGATCTACGATCCGCGGCAGAACATCGACGCAGGCGTGAAATATATGCGTTGGCTGCTCGACACCTTCAATCAGGATGTCGTGCTCGCGCTCGCGGGATACAACGCCGGCGAAGGTGCGGTGATGAAGTACGGCTGGCGTGTCCCGCCCTATCGCGAAACTCAGGAATACGTCCGGCGAATAGGGGCACGGTACAGCATGATCTCAGACGGACGCTACGTGAACTCCGCCCGAAAGGTGAACGAGAACACGGCAAGCGTCGTTCAGAAAGAATCCGCACCGCTCACCGTCCTCGAAGTGACACCCGCAGCCGTCCGCACAGCTGACGGCAAGATGATGCTGGTCAATTGAACTCATGACAATAAATGTGATTTGCCCGAGCGGAACCAAATCAGTCCGCTCGGGCAAAGTCACTTTTGGAAATGGCGTTTACTGATTTAAAAGGTCCGCAAGGGGCGTGTCGTTCTCATCCAGCTTTTTGACCGCGGCGTCGTAGATCACGATCTCTTTCGCGTCTTCCATTTTCCGGCGGGTGGACGAGATGTAGTCGGTCCAGACCTCACCCTTCCTGCGCGTCGCCATCTGGTCCATCAGGCTCGAACGCTCCTTGGCGAACTCGTCCATGTTCGCTTCCTCGCGACTGTTTACCCCGACGATGTAATACGAATCGCCGATCAGGACCGGCGTCTTTGTAACTTCGCCAGCCTTAAGGCCATAGATAGCATCCTCAAGAGCCTCGTTGGTGGTGGCTGCGGTTCCGGTACCGAGCGGGGAACCGAGGATGAATCCTTTCGACTCCTCAGCCTTTAATCCCTTGCCGGTCGCGAGTCCCGCGAGGGCACCAACAGCCGAAGAGCCGGAGGCGATCTCGTTCGCGATGCCCGCGATGCGTTCACGAGCAAATGCGTTCTTGGCGTCTTCTGTGACCTTTGTTTTTACCTCGGCAAACTCGGCATCACGCGGGTCTTTCTTATCGACCAGCATCGGGATCGCAAAACCGTTCTGGACCGGGATCTTGTCGCCGACGTCCTGCGCGTTTACGAGCATGGTAATGCCGTCCTCAAACTGCGGCGAGACACCGACGTTCGGCACATCATCGCCCGGGACGATATACCCGGTCTCTCGGATCATGTCGGCAACCGCCATGTTCGCCTCAGCCGCAAACTGTTGAGCGGTCGCATCGACATTTTTGTTTGCCTTGAGGGTGTCCGTTACTTTTTGAGCAAGTTCGGCCGTAACGGCATACGCACGGCGGTTGCGAAGCGAAACCTCAAGTTCCTTCTTGGCATCCTCGAACGACTTCGGTACCGAATCTCCGCGGCGAAGGATGAAGTAGCGGCCCTGGTAGTTGATCGGCTCGGTGACCTCGCCCGGCTGCATCTTGATGAGCCGTTGATACGGGTCCGTCGTGTTATTCAGGTTCTCGCGAACCGGTCCGCGCAATGCTCCGCCCTGCAGGGCCGACGCCGGGTTCTCCGATTGGCCACGTGCCATATCGGCGAAAACTTCCTGCGAGACGGTCGGGCCGTTCTTACGAAGGTCCGCGACCAACTGATTCGCTTTTTCGAGGATCTGTGCGTCTTGCTCCGGCTTCGGTACGCGAAGCACGATTTCTTGCCCCATTACCCCGCCGATCTTCTTGTCAGCCGGAAGCCTCTCGTATTCCGCCTGGAGATCGGCATCCGAAAGCGGCAGCTTTTCGCCGACCTTTGCCGTGTTCAGAAAGACATACTTGATCTTCTTCTGCGGCGAATTGAGATAGTAGGCCTGTTTGTTCTTATTGAAATAGTCTTGCAATTCCTGGTCAGTCGGCGTGATGTTCTTCGCGAGTTCCGTCGGGCTGATCAGAACATACGATAGGTCGAACTTTGCATTCTTCCGCTGATACTCTTTCAGTACTTCCGCTTCTGAGACCGTCACGCCCGCGGTGATGAACGCACGAAGTTTCTCGGCGCTCAGGGCGTCGCGCATCTGCTCTTCGAACGCCGCGACGCTGCCAGCCTGCTGGACCGCGTTCTGTTCATAAAGCTTTTGGTCGAACGGCTTTCCGTCCTGCGGCTTGAACTGCTCGCGGATCGCGTTCGCGATCTCGGAGTCCGATGCCGTCAACCCGAGTCTCGCCGCCTCGATCCTTATGATGCGGCTGCCGATTATCGAACCGACGATGGCTTTGGCAGGGTAAGGACGGCCCTGCATCATTTGTTGAAAGGCCTGCTTTTGACGGTAAACCTCACCGACCGTGATCGTCTCTCCCTTAACGCTCGCGACTGCCTCCTGGCTCAACGAGAGATTTTCGACCTGCGAACCCTGCCGCGGGACGAGAAGAACAAGACTGGCGACCATTACGATCGCAAAGGCAAGCAGGACGAAATTACGCGTCCGCTCCAAGCGTTTGAAGAAAGTTAACATCTGAAATTACCTGCAATACTGGATTTACCTGACAATTTGGACAAACTAAGATACTAACAAAAGGCCGATAGTTGTCCAATTCCATTTCAGCGAACTGAGCTGCCGAATCCGTGACCTCTCTTTGCGTTCTTTGCGTCACTGCGTGAAAATCTGACCGATGGAGAAGCGTCCGGTTAAAAAGGTAGGAATCGTCGTGAAGCCCAACGATTCGGCGGCGTTTGGCACAGCATGCGAACTTTCCGACTGGCTTCGCGATCATGATATCGAGCAGATAGGGGCGCCGTGCGTTTGGAGCGAGAGCCCCGCGGGTAACGAGAACGAACGCGAAGATATCCCGAAGAACGCCGACCTGATCGTCGTGCTGGGCGGCGACGGCACGATGATCTCGACCGCTCGGATGGTCGGTGATCATGAGGTGCTGGTGCTCGGCATCAACTACGGCAGCCTCGGATATCTGACCGATTTCCGCATCGAGGAGATGACGCAATCGATCGAGGCGATACTTCGCGGCGAATACGACATCGATTCGCGTGTGATGCTCCACGCCGAGCATTGGCGGGGCGACGAGATGCTGGCAAAAGGCCGCGTACTCAACGACGTCGTTATCAACAAGGCCGCCCTCGCACGCATCATCGAGATCGAGGTCTCGCTCAACGACCTTTTTGTCAACTCGTTCCGCGCCGATGGCCTGATCGTCTCGACGCCGACGGGCTCGACCGCCTACAACCTCTCAGCCGGCGGCCCGATCATTTATCCGTCGATGAACGCCGTCGTGCTTACGCCGATCTGTCCTTTCACGCTCACCAACCGCCCGATCGTCATTCCCGATTCGGCAACCATCGAGCTAAAACTCCTGAACGAAAACGAAGGCGTCGTCCTCACGCTCGACGGCCAGATCGGGCACACGCTCCACTCAGGCGACTGCGTCCGCATCCGAAAAAGCCGGACGACGTTCAATCTGGTGCAGCCGCCGAATCGAAACTATTTTGATGTGCTAAGGAATAAACTGAAGTGGGGGCGATGATTTTGCACCGCCGAGACGCGGAGACGCTGAGGATTAGAGATAGCGAGACATCGAGTCTACTTCGGTGCGTTCCGATTTGCTCCGTGTTTCTGTGGTTTCGGACCGCTAATAACAGATCTATTGCTGAAAAATAACTCGGCGTCTCTGCGTCTCGGCGGTTAAATTCATTCGAACAAACTCGTCTGTTCAGCTTCAACTGGCTCCGTCCCTTCCGGCCACCATTCGTATTTCCGCAGATCGCACTTGCCCTTATCGCTGAACACGACGCCTTCCTGTTCGAGCATGTCCTGCTGCAGATTTACGGGGATCGTCAGCCGCCCGGTCGAGCATTTTCCCTGCGAGTTGATGACACGCTGCCACGGAACCCCTTCGCTGTCCGCCGCGTGCATCACATACCCGACCGTCCGCGGCGTATATCCCTCGCCAAGGATCGACGCGATCTGCCCATACGTCATCACGCGCCCACGCGGTATCCGCCGCACGATCTCGTACACCCGGGCCTGATACTGCTTGTTGTTGGCAAAGTTCATCTTTCGATCAATACTGTCCGAGCCGGGGCACCGTCGC
>Ga0307505_10000453_pt1 | contig 45917 bp, 52 predicted proteins | sample 23_S_MG_FD_202183 | JGI IMG/M metagenome (GOLD analysis project Ga0307505, IMG submission 202183) | Soil microbial communities from Populus trichocarpa stands in riparian zone in the Pacific Northwest, United States - 23_S | ecosystem: Environmental > Terrestrial > Soil > Riparian zone > Trees...
CATTCCCTGCGTGGCGTCCGGGCCGAGCAGCAAATAGGAGCCAACAAAACCGATCACGCCCATCGCATAGGCGACCGGAATGCCGAGCCCGACCGTGACGAGCAACGCGCCCACGGCGATCCAGCCGGCCATTTCGGGAGAGATTTCCATCCTGATTACTCGCCGCGTTCTGTTGGGATCGAATTTGGATTTGCGCCTAATGCATCTTCGGCGCGGGCGGCGGTCCGTCGCCTCGGCCCGTCAGGCGCTGAATGTGCTGCATGAGCTCGAAGCAGAGGCGGACGAACAGGACAACGAGTCCGAACAACAGCGCTACGCGCGCCGGCAGCACGTGGACGCGTGCAACACTGCCGACATACTCGCCGGTTTCGTAGCTGCTCCATGCCGCGGCGGCGCCCCACCAGGCGATCACACCGGACAAGACTAGGCCGAAGAGACAGCTGACGACGTCAATGACCTCATTCATGCGCGCGGGAAAATACTTGTTGAGGAAGTCGACCGCGATATGCCCGCGCAAGCGTTGCACCTGGGCAACGCCAAGATAGACGATCGCCACCATGCCGAGCTCCATATATTCATAGGTACTCGGCAGCGGCCTGTTGAACAGCCACCGCGAAAGAACGTCCGCGGTGCCGTAAAGCATCAGAAAGAAAACAAGAGCGCCCGCGATGACGACCAGAACGTTTTCGACCGCGCTCAGCGCGCGGTCGAAAGCGTTTGCGGGCGGCGGCGGGCCTGCCGCGAGATCGGAGGGTACAGTTTCCAAGACAGCCTCTACTTGGTTGCCAGGTACGGATTTTTCTTCGTGTATTCGGCGTTGAGTTTTACGAAGAGATCCATGGTCTGCTTGCCCGGAAGGCCGGCCTTGTCCTGCTCGGCGGCCCAGTCGTTCCAAATCTTCTCGGCGGCCTTCTGCAATCCGGCCACACTGGCGGGATCGGCATCGATCACCTTGACTCCGGCGTTCACGAATTTCTTGAGCGACTCGTCATCACCGCCGATCTGATAGATGCGATGAAATGAATCGGCTTGGCCCTCTGCCACTTTAAGGATCGCCTTCTGATCTTCCGGCGACAGTGACTCCCAGACCTTCTTGTTCATGATCACGAGCATCGGTAGTCCGCCGAGCGGCACCCGCCAGAGCGACTTCACCACGGTCTCGACGTTATAGGTCGCCGCCGAAGTCACTCCGTACACCGCGCCATCCACGGTGCCGCGCTGCAAGGCCTCGTAGCCTTCGGGCGTCGCGATGTTGACGATCTGCGCGCCGAGCGATTGCAGCAGCACCGCGATCTGTCCCGACGTCATCACGCGCATGCCTTTGAACTGATTGAGATTATTCAGTTCGATATTGCGCGCCATCGGATAATAGGTCGGCGTCACGAAGGCGCTGATCAGCTTTACCCCTTGCTTGTCGAGCTCCGCGTGCATGGCGGGTACCTGGTCATAAAGCGCCTGATAGGCTTTGCTGCCGACCCAGGAATCGACCCAGAGCGCAGGGTTGCCGCCGACATTGGCGAGCGGCAACTGGCCCGGAACATAGGTCGGCACGGCAAGCGCGAGGCCCGCGAGACCGGTCGATGTCGCACGCAGCTGTTCGTTCGGCTTTGCGAGCGAGCCGGAATAGTAGCGCTCGAACTTCACCCGCCCTTCGGTGACCTTCTCGATTTCGCCGAGCAGATGATCGAAGCCTTTCGACAGATGAGACGCCGCCGGCGCCTGGATGCTGGCACGAATGGTTTTGGTTTGCGCATCCGCGGAAGTCGAATACGACGTCAGCGCGAAGGCAAGCGCCGCCGCGGCGGCGAAGGTTCGGGAATTGACTGTGAATGACATGTGACGCTCCCTCTACCTGGTGTTTCTTAGTTGCAAAATCATCTCTCACGCATTGATGTTTGTCAGTTCGACGGCTTCACCACGCGGTTGCGTAGCGTGCCGAGCTTTTCGACTTCAAGTTCGATGACATCGCCCGGCTTGAGCCAGCGGTCATGCTCGAGCCCGCAGCCGTTACCGACGGTGCCGGAGCCGAGAAATTCGCCGGGATGCAGTGTTTCTTCCTTCGAGGCGTGCGCAATCATGTCCTCAAACTTGTGATACATGCTACCGCTGGTACCGCGCCCCCACTCCTCGCCGTTCACACGCGCGATCATTGTGAGATTGTACGGGTCGCCCACTTCGTCGGCGGTGACGAGCCAGGGCCCCAGGATGTTGCCGGTGTCGAAGTCCTTGCCCTTCGCAGGACCCAAGCGACCGGGATATTCGCGGTACTGCGCGTCGCGAGCGCTCATGTCGTTGAAGATGCAGTAGCCGAAGATGTGGTCTCGCGCGGACTCGCGGGAGATGTTTTTGCCCTTGCGTCCGACGATCGCCCCAAACTCAAGTTCGAAATCGAGCTTCTGGCAGTAGCTCGGCCACAGCACATCCGCTTCAGGGCCGACGACGCTGAAGCGATTGCCTTTGTAATAGACGGGCTGGTCGTACCAGATCGGCGGAATCTTGAATTCGTCGGTCTTGGCCAACTCGACCGCCGCGGCGGCGGGATCGGGAAAGGTTGCCGCGCGAATGCGCAGCGCCTGCGCCCTCGCCTGCTTGTAGTGCAGCTCGAACGCAAGGAAATCGCGCATCTGCCGCGGCACCGGAATCGGCGCAAGCAGCTTCACGTCCGAAAGCTTCACGGCCGCGACTTTTGCACGGCCCGTATAGACCTCACCGGCAATCCGCCTCGCTTCGGCGATCGCCGTGTCGCCGCCGTCGATCAGCGCCAGCATGTCCAAGAAATGCGCCGGAGACGGCTTGCCGTTCGCGCTGGACGCCGCGCGAAAATCGGCGATCGTTATGAGATCGTCGAGCAGCGCGCCGATGCGCTCCTCGCCGCCCTTCGTCTGGAATGTGACGAGCTTCACGGTCTCACTCCTCGATGATCGCGACAGCGCGCGTCCAGCCGGCGGAGGCGGCTTTGATCTTGATCGGAAAGCAGGCGACGGTGAAACCGAACGGCGGCAGTTGTTCCAGATTGTGCAGCTTCTCCATGTGCGAATAGCCGATCTCACGGCCCGCCTTATGGCCTTCCCAGAGAAGCTTGCCGTTCTTCGTCTCGGCGAATTTTTTTGCTGTGTACTTGAACGGCGCGTCCCAGCCGAAGGCGTCGGTGCCCATGACGCGCACGCCCTTTTCGAGCAGATAGAGTGTGGCGTCGTGGCCGACGCCGCAGCCCGTTTCCCAGTAGTCGGGCTCGCCGTAGCGGGCGCCCGCCGCCGTATTGAAGAGAATGATGTCGAGCGGCTTCGGCGAGTATCCGATGCGGTCGAGTTCCTTCTGCACATCGGCGGGCTGCAACACATAGCCATTTTCGACGTGACGGAAGTCGAGCTTCACGCCCGGACCGAAGCACCAATCGAGCGGCACCTGGTCGATGGTCGCCGCCGGTTCGCCACCAGGCTTCAGCCGATGGTTCATCGTCGGGTGGTAGTGCCAGGGCGCATCGAGATGCGTGCCACTGTGCGTGAGCAGCGTGACGGTCTCCGACGCCCATGCCTTGCCGTCGACAACGTCCTCCGGCCCCGCGCCCGGATAGTAGCGGCGAAAACCTTCCCAGCTGTTGTCGTGGTTCTGATACTCGATTTTTGGCCGGTGATGCGGCGGATTGGTCGGCACATCTTCAAGCGGCACGGAGATATCGATAAAGCGGCGTGGCATTGCTGAACTTCCCTACGACTGACTGCTTTCACTCAGCGGCCGCAGCATGCGGACGACATTCATCCTCCCGACGTGCGGGCGCAGCGCACGATGGTCGCCAACTCTCGGGAGGCTCTTCAGGTGACAGCGCGCGTATTCGCGGCATGACGTTTTCCCCGAGAATCGCGGCTTTGTTTTTTCTGGCCGGGCCCGCGCATGCCCGCGACAACAAATCGAACGAGTTCTTCAGTAATCCGAGCGGGGTCGTCCGTGTCGCACAGACCGCCCGACAACCGGTTCAGACGCCGCAAGCCGCGATCGGCGTCGCTGATGACATGCAGCATCGCGCCCAGCGCAAAGTCATAGCGCCAAAACACTTCCTCGCGAGTCAGATGAGGCAATGACCGGCATAGTGCGTCGACGATACGGTTTGCGACCGGATCGAACTGCTCGGACAACACCGAGTTCATGAAGGGTTGCGGCAGCGCCCGCACCTGGATGATCAGGCGCACGAGCGAAGAACCTCCCGTTTTGCGCTCGCGCGAAAGATAAACGATGGGCCGGAACAACGCGTCGAAGATTTGTTCAAGCGAGAGCGGCTTGCCCTTGGCCTGCTCCTCATATTCGTCGAGTAGCTTGAGGCGCAGCTCGTTCACCGGACGGGCGAGGCGGCCAAAGACCGCGCGCATCAGCGCCTGCTTCGAGCCGAAGTGATAGTTGACCGCCGCGATGTTTACGCCGGCCGCCGACGTGATCTCGCGCAACGTCGCTGCGTTGTAACCCTGCTCGGCGAAGATGGTGAGTGCGGCGGCGAGGATCCGCTGCTTGGTCTCCCCGCCTGCGTCGTCTTCAAACGTCTGTTTCAAACGCATGTTTGAAAGTTAACAAGGGCCTTCCCTGTTCGCAAGGACCTTCGACCTTGCGATGCAGCAACGGAATCCCGGACTCACGGCTCCAAAAAACCGGCCCGGATTTCTCCGGGCCGGCTGTCAACCGCGACTTGGTTGATTTCAGAAGCGGACGTTCAGACCGGTCCGCACGATGTGCGACTGGAAATCCACATTCGGCACCGGCGCACCGCAAGCGGTGCAATCGAAGCCGCCGAGATCGACGTAAAGATACTCCGTCTTCCAGCTCATGTTCGGCGCGAGGGCATATTCGGCGCCGACACCCGCGGTCCATCCGAAACGGGTATCGCTGGCACCGCCGATGCCAGGCACATTCGCCTCCACCTTCCCGTAGGCGAGGCCGCCGGTGATGTAGGGCATGAAGCGATCGGCTGCGTAGCCGAGCCGGCCGCGCAGCGTGCCGAACCACGGTACATCCGTATTACAGGTGAACGCGCCGCACGCGGCACCGCCGCTGAAGTCGCTCCAGTTGATGTCGGCTTCGACGCCGAACACCGTCTGGCCAACCTGATAATTCACGCCGGCGAGCGCACCAAGCAGCCACCCGTTCGTATCGAACGAAGCGCCCGCCGCAGTCGCGTCGAAGTCAGAGTTACCCCAGCCGTAGCCGCCGTGCACGCCAACATAAAAACCGCTCCAGTTGAAAATCGGCGGCGGCGCCGTCACCGCCTGTGGCGGCAGCGACTTGCGGACCGGCATGTCGGCGGCCTTCGCCGCCTGGGTGGCGACCGCAACAAGTGCGATGGCGGTCATCGAAAGGAAAACACGTTTCATTGTACAGCCTCCGTCTTTAACTCCAGCAGGATGGATTCGTCGTCCGTCTGCCAGCGTGACCTGCGCTAAAAGCCGATTGAGGCCTGAAAGCGCCGATCACGCGGCGATTGTTCGACGCATGAGCGCCCGTCAATCACGGATGATTTCAACAATCTCACTCGTCTCGGGATCGACGAGCACGACTTGGTTGTGAACGTTGAAGTAGCGGTAGCGGCGGAGCTGCGGCACCTCGACGTAAAGTTCTTCGGGTACCGGATACAGTTCCACCGCCTGCGGAATCGGCGCGCCGACGCGCAGCTCGACCTGCGGCGCGACGGCCACCGGGCGACGTTGCACTTCACGATAGATGACGGTGCGTTGCGACGGCGTCAGTTCCACATAGGCGGGTGCGCGCCGTTCGATGATGGTGGTCTGAGCGGTAGCAAGCGGAACCGCCGCGACGAGCGCCGCGGCAGCAATCGACAGGCGAAGCAATGGTTTCATCTCGAACCTCCTCAAGGTCGCGTGCTTGGTCGAACGCGGCCTTTACGCATTCGTTCCGGGAACTTCCGCAGCGCGAAAGCCGCGTGGCTTTCGCGTCACAGGTCGGAACTCGCGCAAAATGAAAACGGCTGCCGAAATGCGGCAGCCGTTTCACACGCGGGAGAAATTTCAGATCAGCGCACGGGATCGAGCGTCAACGCCGTAACGCCAACCGCGAGGTTGAGCCCCGCCTGCCCCTGCACCGAGACCGGCTGGAGCGCGACGGTGCGGTTCGAACCGCCGACGAGTACGTTCGCGCCCAGCCCCGCACCGACCGATGCTTCCGCCGACGCGCCCGCATACTGTCCGGCAAGCGCCGCCGGACCGCCCGCGGTGGCGGCGAAAACGCCCCATACCATGCGGCCGCCCGACGTCGCTCCGACATCGAGGCCGAACTTGCCGATCGAGCCGGTATAGACCTCGCGCGGCCCCTGGCCGGACGGGGTGAAGGTACAGTTCATCGCCTTGCGCGAACCGATAATGAGGCCAACGCCACCCGACACGTCGCAGTCGAGTACGCCCACCTGCGCGCGCGATTGCGCGTCGGCCGGGGTCTGAATGGTAAGCGCGACGGCGGCGATCGCCGAAACGCCAAGCAGCGCGCGTGCATAATGTTTCACGGTCGTACTCCTTGAGTTGCAGAAAATCATGGGACGTTCGGCGTGCGGCCGCGGAACAGTCCCACCACGGCGGCGATCACGAACAGCAGGATGGCGACGAAGAACACGATCTTCGCCAGTTCGATCGCAACACCCGCGATGCCGCCAAACCCGAGCACTGCCGCGATCAGCGCAATCACCAGAAACGTAATGGCCCAGCCGAACATGTCCGTCCTCCATTGACGTCATGCGCCGCGCTCATGCGACGGCGAATGAACTGTGCGGAAAAAACACGGGAGCGCCGGTTAAGTTCCGGCGGGGAACGCCGCGCGAACTCAGCGCGGCTTGTCGGCGACGACCGCTCGCACCGAAGCATCAGGCGCGAGGTCCGACGGACCTTCGATCGACAATTCGTTGGCGAGCCGCGTGCGGGCGCGGTTGACGCGGCTCTTGATCGTGCCGACCGCGCATTCGCAGATCTTCGCGGCCTCTTCGTAGGAGAAGCCGGACGCGCCGACCAGGATCAGCGCTTCGCGCTGGTCTTGCGGCAGTTTGGAAAGCGCCACGCGCAGCTCCTTGAATTCCATCTGGCTGTCCTGCTCCGGATGCGTGATGAGACTGTCGGCATAATGACCGTCGGCATCCTCGACCTCGCGCTTGCGCTTGCGGTACTCCGAGCGGAAAAGATTGCGCAGGATCGTGAACAGCCACGCCTGCAAATTCGTCCCCGGCTGGAACGAGTCGATATGGGTCAGCGCGCGCAGGAGCGTCTCCTGCACGAGGTCGTCGGCGCGGTCGACATTGCCGCTCAGAGAAATGGCGAAGGCGCGGAGTTTCGGGACCGCTGCCAGCACGGAATCCCGAAGCGCATCATCGATCTTCATGGCTTGGATTCCTCATCGTCGACGCGTCCGGAGCCTTCATCCTGCTCGAGACGCTTCAGCAACTCTGAAAATCGGTCGGGCACACCCTGCCGGACGACGTCGTCGTACATGGCGCGCAACTGCTGCCCGATCTTCGTCTGGGTTTCCTTGTCCAGGGACCCCGAAGAACCGCCGCCTACAGATCTGGAGGTTTCCGAACGCATGGGTAAACCTGGCTTTCCTTCCTTGTTTTTCATCGTCTCGACCCTGTGACCCCGTTCTGGGACCCCGTTTCCAGGTCCCAAAAAACCCGCCTTATGAAGCAGATAACGCGCTATGATGGCCCCCGGTTCCATTGCATGGAACCTTTATTTGGCCCCGGCGTTGATTGGTCGGAAGAACCATCGGGGAGGGTTGCCAGTGTCGAGATCGCAAGCGGTTGCAAGGCATTTGCCGTTTCTGCGGCGTTACGCGCGCGCACTGACGGGAAGTCAGGATTCCGGGGACGCCTATGTCACGGCGGTCCTGGAGGCCTTGCTCGAAGACCCCAATAACCTGCCCGAGGGCGAGGACCCGCGCGTCGGCCTCTATCGCACCTTCACCAAAATCTGGAATTCCGTGCCGGTGAACGGCATCAGCGATCCGGCCGGAGAGCAGCTCCCCGCCGAAGTGCGGCTGTCGCGGCTGACGCCGCTGCCGCGGCAGGCGTTCCTGCTGATCTCGCTCGAAGGCTTCACCGAAGACGAAGCGGCGCGCGTTCTTGACGTCGACGTCGCGGCGCTCCGCAAGATGCTGGACGAGGCCGGTCAGGAACTCGCCGGCGAGATTGCGACCGACGTGCTCATTATCGAGGACGAGCCGTTGATCGCGATGGATATCGAAGGCCTTGTTGAGCGCCTTGGGCACAACGTCATCGGCGTCGCGCGCACGCATAAGGAAGCGCTCAAACTTGGCAGCGGCAAGCGGCCGGGACTGATTCTCGCCGATATTCAACTCGCCGACGGCAGCTCTGGCCTCGAGGCCGTGAACGAACTGCTCCAGAGCTTCAACGTGCCGGTGATCTTCATCACCGCTTACCCGGAGCGCTTTCTCACCGGCGAACGGCCGGAGCCGGCATTCCTGATCCCGAAACCGTATCAGCCGGCGACGGTTTCCGCCGTCATCAGCCAAGCGCTGTTCTTCGAGCGCAAGGCGCAGCGTCCGCAAGCGAGAGCGTCCGCCTGATCGGCCGGCGTCGCGTTTATCGCGCGCCGCGAAACAACAAGCGCCCCGCAGATATGCCGTCGAGCGGTATCTGCAGGGCGCAGTCATTTTGATCGATGGTCTCAGTTCACGCGCTTGAGCCAATCGTCGATCTGCTTTTCGGCTTCGTCCTTGGCGACGCCGTAGCGTTCCTGGATTCGACCCGAGAGCTCCGTGCGCTTGCCTTCGACAACATCCATGTCGTCGTTTGTGAGATTACCCCACTGCTGCTGCACCTTGCCTTTAAACTGCGTCCAATTACCTTCAATGCGATCCCAGTTCATGTCGCTTCTCCTTGTCTTTGAGATTTTTGATTTGGCGGTAGCCGCAGGATGAACGTGCAATGAATGCACTTGTTCCGGCTTGCCAGGATTTGTGAAGAACCAAAAAAAATAAATCGGGCGCGACCGCGTGGCGGCAGCGCCCGAAGTGCCGGCTTGTCCTAGGGGGAGGGTCGAGACAAATGCGCCAGCTCGGAAAAACGCTCCCCCTCCCCAAAGGTTCCCGCTCACGATTGCGTTGCTGAAAATTTCACGCGGAACCCCACTCAAATCCGCGCGTTTTTAGACTGACGCGGCGCAATGCGCCGCAAGCCTCTGACACCGCATGACGATTTCGAGAGGGTCCGATGTTGCGCAGGATCGGCACGAAAAGCGGAAGCGCATTGATGACCGCCATTTCCGGCGGCGCGATCGCGGGATTGGCGGCTGCCGCTCTGTCGGTCAGCATTTTTGGCGACGATCTTCTTTCAACCTCTTCGGCACGCGCCGCTTCCATGCAAACGCAAAGCGCGGCGGAATTTGCAGTCAATCGCGAAAGCAAGACAGACGCCCTGCCCGTTCCGAATGCGCCGCAAACCCGCGCCGAAATCACGTCAGTGGAAGTGGTCGGTGTGCGCGGCGCCTCCATCGTGTACCGCGACCGCAGCGGTAACATTCTGTTTCAGACCGATCCGCTCGCGAACGTTACAGTCGTAACCAAGAATGTCGAACTTCCCGAAGTGACGATTCGAGACACGGAGACCACCAAGATCGAGCGTGTGCCGGCGGACGAAGCACAGCGCTCGGCGCCGCCCAACGGTTGCGAATCCGAATTCGCCCGGCCAAGCCCCGAGGCGCTCACACGCACATCGAGCCGTTGCGTCACGGATCTTCGCGACGCATCGCGGAACTACGCTGCACTCCGCTGACCAGCGCGCGGCGCAATCTCACCGCCGTTGCGCCGCACGAAATCCGCGATCGTTCCAGGTTCCACGGAACATCGGCGCGTTTTAGCCGTTGACGGGGCGAGGAGCTGTGATGGCTCCCCAGTAATTCACAAGGGAGAAACAAAATGCGCAAACAGATCGCACTCTTGACCACGGTTGCGGCGCTCGCCGTAACGCCTGTGCTCGCCCAGACGACGGCGCCGCAGCAGCCGGCCACACCGCAAGCCCAGCCGTCTTCGCCGTCCACGACTTCGCCTTCGACCATGCAGGCTCCGGCTGACAAGTCGGGCAGCGTGGCTGCGAGCGGCGAGAAGTTCGTGAACACCCAGACGAGCGGCCAGTGGCTCGCCTCGGATATCATGGGCATGAACGTACTCGGCGCGAAGGACGAGAAGATCGGGTCGGTCAGCGACCTGCTCGTTGACAACGACGGCAACATCCTCGCTGCGGTTGTCGGCGTCGGCGGTTTCCTCGGCATCGGCCAGAAGAACATCGCCATCACCTTCGACACGCTGAACATCTCCATGGACCAGAGCGGCGATCCGCAGGCGAAGCTCACGCTCACCAAGGAAGAGCTGGAGAACGCGCCTGAGTTCAAGACCGCGGCGGCCGTGAAGGCGGAAGCGCAGCGCCAGACGAGCCCGGCGGGATCGAGCCCGGCGACCAAGCCGGCCACCCCGCGCAACTAAGTCACACGCAATCCGGATAAAGGCGCCGCTGAAAGGCGGCGCCTTTTCGTATGCCTGCTCCTAGCCGCCGCGCAGGCGCGACAGCAGTTCGGGCGTCGGATAGGAGTCGGCAGGAAGACCCGTCTTCTTCTGCATATCGCGCACGGCCGCGCGCGTCTGCGCACCGATAATGCCGTCGATCTTGCCGACATCGTAGCCGCGACGTTGCAGAAGCTGCTGCAGTTCGCGTGTCTCTTGAAAATTCAGCCCTTCGACCTCGCCGCGACCCGGATCGAGCCGCGGCGCGCCCGCGAGCCTTGTTGCGAGATAGGCAGCAGTCGTCGCGTACATGAGCGACTGATTCCACTCCGTGTAAATCTTGAAGTTCGGATAGGCGAGGAACGCCGGGCCATTGCGTCCCATCGGTAGGATCAGCGACGCGGGCAGGCTGTCCGAAGGCAACGAACCATTTGCCGCGCGCACGCCCCATTTCGCCCATTGCGAAACCGGATGGTCGATCGAAGCGTCCGCCTGCTCCCACGGCATGTTCGCCGGCACGCGCACTTCCTGCAGCCACGGCTGTCCGCGCTGCCAGCCGAGCTTCTGCATGTAGTTCGCCGCCGAGGCGAGCGCGTCCGCGGAGCTGCGGATCAGATCGCGCCGCCCGTCGCCGTCGAAATCGACCGCGTGCTCCACATAATGCTCCGGCAAAAACTGAAGCTGCCCGAGTTCGCCGGCGAACGGTCCGATCATGCTCTCCGGCGTCTGGTCGCCGCGCTGGATGATTTGGAGCGACGCGAGCAGTTGCTTGCGGAACAGCTCCGCCCGCCGGCAATCGAAGGCGAGCGTCGTGACGGAACGCAGCGTCGGCATCTTGCCCATGTAGCCGCCGAAATCCGTCTCGAGTCCCCAGAAGGCGACGAGCACCGGGCCGGGCACGCCGAAGCGCTGCTCGATGCGCTGAAAGAGCGCCGCGCTCTGCTTGAGGCGTTGCGCACCCTGGCTCACGCGGTGGCCCTCCGCCATGCGCTTGGAGAATTCGAGGAAGGTTTGCGTGAAGACCTTCTGGCCGCGGTCGCGGCCCACGACCTCGCGGTCGAATTCCATGAGGGGCTCGGCGGCATCCAGCGTCGCCTGCGAGATGCCCTTGGCGCGCGCCTCCTGCTTGAAATTCGCGAGCCACCGGCTGAAGTCGCCGCCGCACTGTTGCGCCTGAACTTGCAGGGTTGAGACCGCAAGCATCGTCCCGGCCGCAACGGCCGTCTTCATTCCACCGAACATAACTGCCTCTTCGGAATCGCGGCTGAGCCGCCGTAATGCGCCAGATTAGGCGGTCTTCCAAGGTGGAAATGTGTCGGCTGGCACAGCCGGGAAATCCGGAAAGTCCCGTTATTCCGCGGCTTCTGCGCGCCGCGCGGCAAACGGCAGGTCGAGCTTGCGCCAGACCGACAGGAGCGCCTGCACGAGTTCGCCGATCAGTTGCTCGTCGTGAAACGGCGTCGGCGTGATACGGAGCCGCTCCGTTCCGCGCGAGACGGTCGGAAAATTGATCGGCTGGATATAGACACCATGCTCGGCGAGCAGCATGTCGCTCGCGGCCTTGCAGGCGCCCGCTTCGTTGACCATCACCGGGATGATGTGCGTCTCGGTGGGCATCACCGGCAGGCCGGCGCGCACGAGCGCGTCTTTCGTCTTCTGCACCTGTGCCTGCTGGCCGGCGCGCTCGACATTCGACCGCTTCAGGTGACGGATCGAGGTCGTCGCCGCCGCGGCAATCGCCGGCGGCAGCGCCGTGGTGAAGATGAATCCCGGCGCGAAGGAACGCACCGCGTCCATCACCGTCTGCGAACCCGTGAGATAACCGCCCACGACGCCGAACGCCTTGCCGAGCGTCCCCTCGATCACATCGACGCGGTGCATGACGCCGTCGCGTTCGGCGATGCCGCCGCCACGCGCGCCGTACATGCCGACCGCGTGCACTTCGTCGAGATAGGTCATCGCGCCGTAGCGCTGGGCGAGATCGCAGATGGCGCCGATCGGGGCGACATCACCGCCCATCGAATAGATGCTCTCGAAAACGATCAGCTTCGGGCGGCTGCCCGCCGCCTGCAGCAGCTCTTCAAGATGCGCGAGATCGTTATGGCGGAAGATCGCCTTCTCACGGCCCGAGCGGCGCACGCCCTCGATCATCGAATTGTGGTTGCCGGCGTCCGACAGGATCACGCAGTCGGGCAGAAGTTTCGCGATGGTCGCGATGCCGGTCTCGTTCGAGACATAGCCCGACGTGAAGACGAGGCCCGCCTGCTTGCCGTGCAGGTCGGCGAGCTCGGCTTCCAGTTCGCAGATTGCCTGGCTGTTGCCGGAAATGTTGCGCGTGCCGCCCGCCCCCGCGCCGACCCTGTGCGCCGTCTCGCTCATCGCCGCGATCACGTCCGGATGGCGGCCCATGCCGAGATAATCGTTGGAGCACCAGATGACGATTTCGCGCTTGCCCGCCGGCGAATGCCAGAGCGCGCGCGGGTAGCGCGCGGCGTCACGTTCGATCTGGGTGAAGACCCGGTAGCGGCGCTCATGGCGCAGCCCGTCGAGGGCCTGCGCGAATGCCTTCTCGTAATCCATCGTAGCGCTGCCGCCCGTTTCCGGAATCCTTCTAAAAACCATGCCCCCTCAGTCGCGCCGGCGCAACGGGCGAATGTCCGCGCGGCGGAAGGCCGCGCCACGAACTACAATTTATAGCTGTAGTATGGATGAACTCGCCGAGGACGGGCGTAGAGGGGCGCCGTACTGATTCCGTCGCAATTTGCGACGAAGCGCCTTCCCGGCCGCCAACCCGGCTGGCGAATTATCCCGCATTTTCAGGCGCTTTCCGCCCCCGTTAAATCTTTCTCAACCATACACCGGGCAAAACTTGCCCAGTCGTCGCGCCCATCAAGCGGCGCAGGCTGGGGGAGACCGGCGTGAACGGATTGGTCGAGTTCGTCAAAGCTCTGGGCGCGGCGCGCCTTGCAGCCATGGCCGCGGTGACCGTGGCCCTCATTGGCTTCTTTATCGTCGTCGGACTGCGGGTGTCGGCGCCCTCCATGGCGCCGCTCTTCACCGAACTCTCGCTCGAGGATTCGAGCCGGGTGGTGCAGGAGCTGGAATCCCAGGGGATTCCCTACGAGCTGCGCGGCGACGGCTCCACGATCCTGATCCCGAAAGACAACGTGACCCGCGCCCGCATGCGCCTCGCCGAAGGCGGGCTCCCGCGCGGCGGCTCGGTCGGCTACGAGATTTTCGACAAGTCCGACACGCTCGGCACCACGTCCTTCGTGCAAAACGTCAATCACCTGCGCGCGCTGGAAGGCGAACTCGCCCGCACCATCCGCTCGCTCGACCGCGTGGGCGCAGCCCGCGTGCATCTCGTCATTCCCGAGCGCCAGCTCTTCCAGCGCGACCGTCAGGACCCCTCGGCCTCGATCGTCCTGCGTGTGAAAAGCCAGCTCGAACAGCCGCAGGTGCGCGCGATCCGCCACCTCGTCGCCACCGCCGTGCGCGGCCTGAAGCCCGAGCGGGTCTCGATCGTCGATGAACAGGGCCGCCTTCTGGCGGATGGCGTCGGCGCACAGGCCGGCGTCTCTCCGCTCCTCGACGAGCGCGACTTCTCTTACGAGCAGCGCATCAAGCAGCAGCTCGAATCGGTCATCTCCTCCGTCGTCGGCCCCGGCCGCGCCCGCGTCACCGTCTCCGCCGAGATGGACTACACCCGCGTGCAACAAACGTCCGACCGCTACGACCCGGAAAGCCGCGTCGTACGCTCGACGCAAAGCCGCGAAGAACAGGCGCAGTCGAACCAGGCCGCGCAGGAAGACGGCGTTTCCGTCGGCAACCAGTTGCCCGGCGGCAATCAAGCAAACGCGCAGCAGCAGCCCGCCGGCAATCGCGACTCCAATCGCAAGAGCGAGGAAGTCGTGAACTACGAAATTTCCCGCATCACCCGCACCGAAGTGACCGAACCGGGCCGCGTGAAGCGCCTCTCCGTCGCGGTGCTGGTCGACGGCACCTACACCAAGGGGCAGAACAACAACGAAACCACCTACGCCCCCCGCCCGCAGGAAGAACTCGACCGCATCGCGTCGCTCGTGCGCTCCGCCGTCGGCTTCGACGAGCGGCGCGGCGACCGCGTCGAGGTCGTCAACCTGCGCTTCGCCGAGGTCGCGGGCACGCCGCAGATCGCGGAAGAAAGCGGCGGCTTCCTCAGCATGCTGCGCTTCACGACCGACGACATCATGCACGCGGTCAACCTTGTGGTCGTCGCGATCCTGTCGCTGCTCGTCCTGCTGCTCGTGGTACGGCCGCTCGTCCGCCGCGTCGTCACGCCGGATGAGAGCGTGACTGCGAACCATCCGCCGGCACTGCCCGATGCCGCGGCGTTCGCCCAACAGCAAGGCGCCGGCGGCCTGCCTGTCGTGCCGGGACAGCCGCTCGCTCCCCTCACCCGCCCGGAAAATCTCGCCACGCGCCAGATCGAGTTCGCGCAGATGCAGGGCGAAGTCCACCAGCAGTCGATTCAGAAGGTCGGCGATCTCGCCTCGCGCAACCCGTACGAGACCGTCTCGATCCTGCGGCAGTGGATGCACGAGAAGACGGCGTGAGATAGCAAATGGCCAGCGCAGGCGCTCTCGTCGATTCACTGTTTTCCCGCAAGGGTTCGTCGGGCGAAAAGCCCGCTGCGGGCGGCAAGGCGCCGGGGCGCGCGCGCGCGCTGAGCGGCTCCGAGCGCGCCGCCATTCTTCTGCTCGCGCTCGGTGAATCCTACGGCGCCGAAGTCTGGAAGCTGCTCGACGACGAGGAAATCCGCCACATCTCCGTCACCATGGCGACGCTCGGCACGATCGAGTCGGACTCGGTCGAAAAGCTGATGATCGACTTCGTCGGCCAGATGTCGGCGACCGGCGCGCTGATGGGCGACTCGACCGCGACTGAACGGTTGTTGCAGCAAATGCTACCGGGCGAACGCGTCGCCCAGATCATGGAAGAAATCCGCGGCCCCGCCGGCCGCAACATGTGGGAGAAACTCTCCAACGTTCAGGAAGAGGTTCTCGCCAACTACCTGAAGAACGAATATCCGCAGACCATCGCCGTGGTGCTGTCGAAGATCCGCTCCGAGCATGCAGCGCGCGTGCTGGCGATCCTGCCGGAAGAACTCGCACTCGACGTCGTCAACCGCATGCTCCGCATGGAAGCAATCCAGAAGGACGTGCTGGAGCGCGTCGAGCAGACGCTGCGCACCGAATTCATGTCGAACCTGTCGCAGACGAGCCGCCGCGACGCACACGAGCTGATCGCTGAAATCTTCAACAATTTCGATCGTCAGACAGAAACCCGCTTCATCGGCGCGCTGGAAGAGGAAAATCGCGAAGCGGCCGAGCGCATCAAGGCGTTGATGTTCACCTTCGACGACCTGATCAAGCTCGACGCCGCCGCCGTCCAGACGCTCCTGCGCAACTTCGACCGCAACAAGCTCGCCATTGCGCTCAAGGGCGCGTCCGAAACCGCCCGCGAATTCTTCAAGGGCAACATGTCCTCGCGCGCCGCCAAGATTCTCGACGAAGAGATGGAGGGCATGGGTCCCGTCCGTCTGCGCGAGGTCGACGAGGCGCAGATGGCGATGGTCAACCTCGCCAAGGAACTGGCCGCCAAGGGCGACATCGTCATCGCCAAGGGTTCCGGCTCCGCCGACGACGAACTGATTTACTGAGGAACGAAAATGGCGATCATGAGCAAATCCGTTCCTCGCAGCGACGGCCACCCCGAGCCGGTGAAATTCCTGTTCGAGGAGGAATTCGCCCGCGGCGCTCATTCGCGCGCCAGCATCGAGGCGGCCGAGGCAGACGCCTTCAAGCGCGGGCTCGCGCAGGGCGAGGCCGACGCGAATGCGAAGATCGAGCGCCGCCTCACCGCCGTCATCGGCCAGGCGTCCGACCGCATGGCCGACATGGGAAAGAAATTCGCGGACCTCGAGGCCCGTCTCGAGGCGGAGGCCGTCGAGGTCGCGGTCGCCATTGCGCGCAAGCTCGCGCCGGCGCTGATCGCCCGCGAGCCGCTCGCCGAGATCGAAGCGCTGGTGGTCGATGTGCTCGCGCATGTCCGCAGCGCGCCGCATGTGGCAATTCGCGTCGCCGAGGATCTGGTCGAACCGGCCGGTCAACGCCTGAAAGAGATCGCCGACCAGCGCGGCTTCACGACCCGCCTGGTGATCCTGCCCGCCGCGGAACTCAAGGGCGACGAGGTCCGCGTCGAGTGGGCCGACGGCGGCGTCGCGCTCGATCGCAACGCCGTCGAAGAACGTATCGGTGAAGCTGTGAAGAATTACCTCGCCCGCGGCGGTGCTCCCGCCGCCGGCACCGGAGTGTAAACGATGGCCGACGACAAGAACCCGCCGCTGCCCGATCTCGAATCGGATCTGCAGATGGTTGCGCCCGAGGGCGCGGCGACGACCGCGCCGGACGAGGCGGCCGGCCCGAAGAGCGCCGCCGACCTCGAAGCGGTCTTCGACGTGCCGGTGCATGTGTCGGCCGTCCTTGGCCGCACACGCATGGACGTTGGCGAACTTCTGCGCCTCGGGCCGGGCACGGTGCTCGAACTCGACCGCAAGGTCGGCGAGGCCATCGACATCTTCGTCAACAACCGTCTCGTCGCCCGCGGCGAGGTTGTGCTCGTCAAGGAACGCCTCGGCGTCACCATGACGGAAATCATCAAGGCCGAACGGACGTGAACGGATTTAGGAGACTGCCATGCGCCTGCTGATCATCGGGACCCTGAAGGGTCAGCTCAGCGCCGCCACCAAGATCGCGATCGACCGCGGCGCGAGCGTAACCCATGCCGTCGATGTCGAGCAGGGTCTGCGTGTGCTGCGCGCGCACGGCACAGACCTGATCATGGCCGATGTCGCCTCCGATATCCGCGACCTGGTGGACAGGCTCGTGGCCGAGCGCATTCATGCGCCCATCGTGGCCTGCGGCATCGACAATGACGCCCGCGCCGCCGCCGGCGCGATCCAGGCCGGCGCGAAGGAATACATCCCGCTGCCGCCCGATCCCGAGCTGATCGCAGCAGTGCTGGCAGCCGTTGCAGAGGACAGCCGAGACCTCGTCTTTCGCGACGAGGCAATGGCAAGTCTCGTCAAGCTCGCAGCGCAGGTCGCGGCTTCGGAAGCCTCGATCCTCGTCACCGGCGAAAGCGGCACCGGCAAGGAAGTGCTCGCCCACTTCGTGCATGAGAAGAGCCCGCGCGCGAACAAGCCGTTCGTGTCGGTGAACTGCGCCGCGATCCCCGAAAGCCTGCTCGAGTCGGAACTGTTCGGCCACGAGAAGGGCGCCTTCACGGGCGCCGTCGCGCGCCGCATCGGCAAGTTCGAGGAGGCGGACGGCGGTACGCTCCTGCTCGACGAAATTTCCGAAATGGCGGTGCATCTCCAGGCCAAGCTCCTGCGCGCGTTGCAGGAGCGCGTGATCGACCGCGTTGGCGGCACCCGGCCGGTGCCGGTGAATATCCGTGTGATCGCGACCTCGAACCGCGACCTCTTCACCGAGGTGCGCGAGGGCCGCTTCCGCGAAGACCTGCTCTATCGCCTCAACGTCGTGAACCTGAAGCTGCCGCCGTTGCGCGCGCGGCCGGCCGACATTCTTGAACTCGCCACGCACTTCGCGCGCCGCTATGCGGAGGCAAATCAGGTCGCCGTGCGCGCGCTGTCGGCCGAGGCGCGCCATGAGCTGATGCGCGCCCGCTGGCCGGGCAACGTCCGGGAACTCGAGAACACCATCCACCGCGCCGTCCTGCTCGCCACCGGCGAAGAGATCGGCGTGGAAGCGATCCGCCTGCCCGACGGCTCGCGGCTTGGCGAAACCCGCGGCCCGGCCGAACACGCCGCGGCGGTGGCGGGTCAGATGGCGACGGCCTTCGTCGGACGGACCGTCGCGGATGTCGAGCGCGACCTCATCCTCGAGACGCTCAAGCACTGCCTCGGCAACCGCACGCACGCCGCCAAGATCCTCGGCGTCTCGATCCGCACGCTCAGGAACAAGCTCAATGAATATGCCGGCGAAGGCGTCATGATCCCGGCGCCGGGTGGGGGCGCGGAGATGCGCGGCGCGGCGTAGCCACCGACGCATTCGGACCGAAAATCGGCCCCGCCAAAGCGGGGCCGATTTCATTTCAGCCCCCTGCCCCCGTTATTAGAATATATATTCTAGAAATCGCTATGAGGTCGGCAAACGTTTGATTTTCAGGCCCAAACGCTCGGCGTTAACCGCCCGCTAACCATACACCGGGCAAATTTTGCCCGGGGAGCATCGCGCGGCACTCACCGCGCGCCGGGAGCTCAAGCAATTTCTTGAAGTGATTTTCCTCGAATGAGCGACACGACAGCAGCCGGCCCGGCTGCAATACCGGCGTCCAAGGCGCCGGCCACCGCTAAATCCGCAGGCAAGCCGACCTCCTTCGGCTTCGCCGAATTCGGCGACATGCTGAAGCGCGGCGATCTCCTGCTCGCCTTCGGCGTGCTGGGGATCCTTGTCATCCTCATTCTGCCGTTGCCGCCGGTCCTGCTGGATTTCCTGCTGGCGGCGTCGATCATTTTCTCGGTCCTCATCCTGATGACGGCGCTGTTCATCCATGCACCGCTCGAATTCTCGGCCTTTCCGACCGTGCTGCTGATCGCGACCATGTTCCGGCTCGCGCTCAACCTCGCCTCGACGCGCCTCATTCTCGCGCACGGGCACGAGGGCACGGACTCCGCCGGCCATGTGATCGAGGCCTTCGGCAATTTCGTGATGGAAGGCAACTTCGTGATCGGCGCGATCGTGTTCTCGATCCTCGTGATCGTGAACTTCGTGGTCATCACAAAAGGTTCCGGCCGTATCGCGGAAGTCGCCGCCCGCTTCACCCTCGACGCCATGCCCGGCAAGCAGATGGCGATCGACGCCGACCTCTCCGCCGGTCTCATCAACGAGGATCAGGCGCGCACGCGCCGCAAGGACCTTGAGGACGAAAGCTCCTTCTACGGCGCCATGGACGGCGCCTCGAAATTCGTGCGCGGCGACGCCATCGCCGGCCTGCTGATCGTTTTCATCAACATCATCGGCGGCATCGTGATCGGCACGGTGCAGCAGGGGCTGTCCTTCGCGCAGGCCGGACACACCTACACGCTGCTGACCGTCGGCGACGGCCTCGTCACGCAGATTCCCGCGCTCATCGTCTCGACCTCAGCGGGCTTGCTCGTCTCGAAGGCCGGCGTCTCGGGCGCCGCCGACAAGGCGCTGATGAAGCAGCTCTCGGGTTATCCGAAGGCGCTCGGCATGTCGGCGGGCGTGATGTTCGTCATCGCCGCGCTTCCCGGCATTCCCATGTGGCCCTTCGTGCTGCTCGGCGGCGGCGCAGCGCTCATCGCCTGGCGCGCCGACAAGCAGGCGCGCGCCGACGTCGCGAAGAACGAGCTTGCGAAATCCATGCCCGGCGCGCCGGCCGCCGCGGGCGCCGGCGGCGCGGCTAAGGAAGACGAGCCGATCGCCAATACGCTCCGGATCGACGACCTCAAGATCGAGATCGGCTACGGCCTTCTGCCGCTCGTCAACGGTCCGGCGGGCGACGACCGCCTCACCGACCAGATCAAGGCGCTGCGCAAGAGCCTCGCGACCGAGATGGGCTTCGTGATGCCGTCCGTGCGCATCCTCGACAACGTGCAGCTCGAGGCCAACACCTACATCATCCGCGTCAAGGAAGTGGAAGCCGGCACCGGCAAGGTGCATCCGGGCAGCCACATGGTCATGGACCCGAACGGCGGGCAGGTGAACCTGCCGGGCCACCACACGATCGAGCCGACCTTCGGCCTGCCCGCAACCTGGGTCGATGAAGGTTTGCGCGAAGAAGCGGCGCTGCGCGGCTACACGGTCGTCGATGCGGCCACGGTGCTGTCGACACATCTGTCGGAAGTGCTCAAGGCGAACATCGCCGACCTGCTCTCCTACGGCGAGGTGCAGAAGCTTCTCAAGGAACTGCCGAAAGAACAGGCCGAACTCGTCAAGGACATTGTGCCGGCGCACGTTTCCGTCTCCGGCATCCAGCGCGTGCTCCAGTTGCTGCTCAACGAGCGCGTTTCGATCCGCGATCTCGGCTCGATCCTCGAAGGCATTGCCGAGGCGCTCCCCTCCACGCGCAATCCCGGCCCGCTGGTCGAGCATGTCCGCTCGCGCCTGTCGCGCCAGCTCTGCGCGCAATATCTGTCCGCCGGTGGCTACCTGCCGCTCATCTCGCTGTCGCCGAAATGGGAACAGGCCTTCGCGGAATCGATCGTCATTAACGGCGAGGAACGCTCGCTCGCCATGCAGCCGTCGAAACTCTCGGATTTCGTGGTCGCCGTGCGCGATCGCTTCGAGGAAGCCGCCCGCCAGGGCGAGAACCCGGTGCTGCTGACAAGCCCCGCCGCCCGGCCCTTTGTACGCTCCATCGTCGAGCGCTTCCGTCCGCAGACGTCCGTCGTGTCGCAGGCCGAGGTCCATCCGCGGGTGCGACTGAAGACCGTCGGCAGTATATAATCGCCACTGCGGGCTCCCGGCCCGCCGAGTTGGTGGCGGTTGCCGATGAGTCAGAAGCCGAAGTCGCCCGAAGCGCTGTCCGCGGCCCGCGCCGCCATTCGCGACGAGTACACCCGCCTCTCGACCGGCCGCATCGCCGCCGTCATCACGCACCTGGAAATGTACGCACGGCCGAAGCTGCCGGCCGATCCGCCCGACGCGCCCTATCAGTTGAAGCACGTCGCGAGTCCCGACCTCGATTGGTACCGTTCGCTCTATCGCGCGGTCGGCGAGAACTGGCTCTGGTTCTCGCGCCTGACGCTCGACGACGCCGCGCTCACAAGACTCATCCACGACCCGGCCGTGCAGGTCCATGTCCTGCGCCACGCCAACCGCGACGCCGGCATCCTCGAACTCGATACGCGGCATTTTCCGGATGTGGAGATTTCGTTCCTGGGACTCGTCGGCGATCTGATCGGCAACGGCGCGGGGCGCTTCCTGATGACCCGCGCGCTGGAGATCTGCTGGGCGCGCTCGCCGCGCCGCGTCACCGTCCACACCTGCACACTCGACCATCCGAACGCGCTCGGCTTTTATCTACGCTCGGGCTTCACGCCCTATGCGCGCTCGGTGGAGATCGCCGACGATCCGCGCCTGCACGGCATCCTGCCGCGCTCGGCCGCGCCTCACGTTCCCATCATGGAATAACTATTCGAAGCCGCCGCGCGCCCGCGTGGCGAGCGAAGCGAGCGGCCACGCGGGCAAACAAAACTGCGCGCCGCTTTACTCGAACCCTCCGCGATAAACGAGCGGCGCACTCGGCTTGTCGGCCGGCGCGTCGTTCGGCTCGACCGACACGGCCAAGGCCGACTCCTTCAGCGCAGCACGGTCGAGATTGGCAAGCACCGCAGGCTTGAGCACACCCGCACCGCGCAATCGTCCCAGCGAGACCGGCGTACCGTTTCCTCGCAGCAACCAGAACGCATAGCTGCGGTCGGACGGATTGGTCGCGGGCACCGAGCGCACGGTGAGCGTACGCGCCGCGGGGTCGATCGCGACCACAAACGGCGGCGTGAGGGCGTCCGCACGCAGCACCGAGACCATCGGCGGCATTTCCTGCGCGTGCGGCTCGATCAACTTGGCGACCAGAAAGCCGATCGCTACCGCGCCGAGCGCGATGGAAACGATCGCCACCGACCGCCACCGCCTGAGCCGCGCCACGAGCGCCATCGCGGAATCCGCGCGATGGCTGCGCACGAGCTCGCGATAGACCTCGAAGAATCCCGGATCGCGCTCGCGCTCTTCCTGCTGGTTGTCTTCGAGCCGAGCCGCGATCTTGTCCCAGATGCCGGCCGGCGCCTCGACCGGTACGATCAGTTCGTGCAGGGGCGCGAGCCGCCGCTCCCACACCATGACGGAAGCCGCCACGGTCGCCTCGCGGCCGGCGATCTCCTCGAGCTTTTGCCGCTCGTCATATTCGAGCGTACCGAGGACGTATTCGCCGACGAGCAGGTCGGTATCGTCGATGATCTTCATGTCGTGGCGCAGTCCCTAATCTGCTCAAGCCCGCGCAGCATCCAGGTGCGGATCGTGGGCGACGGCGCGTCGAATTCGATGGCAAGCTCAGCGCGGCTCCAGCCGTCGAAATAGGCGAGCAGCAGCATGAGCCGTGGGTCGGCATTGAGCGTCGCGAGGCACGCGAGCAGATGCCGCAGCTCTTCGCTCATCGCCGCGTCCTGCTCGGCCTCCTCCGTCTCGGCCGCCTGTGCCGCGCTCTCCGCCATTTCGTCGTGGCCGAGTTCGGCGCGCTGACGCGCGAGATCGAGCGCCGTGCGGCGCGCATGCATGACGAGCCATGACTCTGCGTTCAGCAGCGCCGGCGTGTACTGCAACGCGTCGCGCCAGACGCGCAAATAGACTTCCGGCAGGGCTTCGGCCGCGAGCTCGGGCTTGCGCAGGATGCGCAGCACGACGCCGTAAAGCTTCGCGCTCGTCACGCTGTAGAGATGCTCCAGCGCGGAGCGCTCACCTTCGGCAATGGCGTCGAGCAGTTCGCCCAGACGGACTTCGGGCTCGTTCACTTCCTCCCCCCGAGGAATTTTAATGGTTCCAATAGATTAGCGGAGCCGTGAACGGCTGTCCCGGGGGCGGTGGGGTGATGCTTAAGGCTGTGGGTAGTCGTCAGGCGCGGGACTGGGCGCCGATACGGTCGAGTTCGGCCTGCTCGGCACGACCCTCGGCGGCGCGCTCGCGGACCTGGTCGCGCTCCTCGAGGATCTCGACCTTCTTGAGCTCCTCGAACGCCTCGGCGAGCTGGCCGCGCGCATCCTCGAGCTGGCCTTTCAGATTGTCAGCCGATTGGACGAGGTTGTCGCGGCGCGCCATCGCGGCCTTGGCATAGGTCGGATAGGCGAAGTGGCCCGGATCGTCGATGCCGGCCCGGGTCTGCTCGACCGAAATCTCGCGGTCGAGATCGGCAGCCATGCGCTGAAAATCGGCGATCATCGCCTCGATCTGGGCGACCTGTCGCCGCTTCTCATCGACATGGAAGCGCTTCAAGCGGATCAGCGTGTCACGGGACTTCATACCGGCGATACTCCAACGCTACCGGTTAGGATTCAGTTGATCCGCCCTTTAAAATTTGAGCGAGACGGCGGTAACCATCGCCCAGATTGGTTGCGTCTTTCTTACCTTGGGCGAGGAAAGCATCGAGTTCGGGGTAGAGGCGCATGGCCTCATCGACCTCGGGCGAGGACCCCGGCCGGTAGGCTCCGAGCCGGATCAGCTCCTCCATGTCGCCATAGGTCGCCAGCACCTGCCGGGCGCAGCTGACCGTCGGCCAATAGGCCGGGTCGCAGGACGCCGGCATGGTCCGCGAAACGGACTTGAGGATGTTAATGGCCGGGTAACGTCCGCGCTCGGCGATCGCCCGCTCCATGACGATGTGGCCGTCGAGGATGCCACGCACGGCGTCGGCGACCGGCTCGTTGTGATCATCGCCGTCCACGAGCACGGTGAAGAGACCTGTGATCGTGCCCTTGCCTGCACCGGGGCCGGCACGCTCGAGAAGCCGCGGGAGCTCCGTGAAGACGGTCGGCGTATAGCCCTTCGAGGTCGGCGGCTCGCCGGCCGAGAGACCGATCTCGCGCTGGGCCATGGCAAAGCGCGTGACGGAGTCCATCAGGACCAGCACGTCCTTGTCCTCGTCGCGGAAGAACTCGGCGATGGCCATGGTGAGGTAGGCCGCCTGGCGGCGCATGAGCGCGGGTTCGTCCGAAGTCGAGACCACGACCACCGATCGCCGAAGTCCCTCTGGCCCTAGGTCATCTTGCAAGAACTCCTGCACCTCGCGGCCGCGTTCGCCGACGAGGCCGATGACATTCACGTCTGACGCCGTGTTGCGGGCAAGCATCGACAGCAGCACCGACTTGCCGACACCGGAGCCGGCGAAGATGCCCATGCGCTGGCCCTTGCAGAGGGTCGCGAAGGTGTTGAGCGCCCGCACGCCGAGATCGAGCGGGGCGCCGACCCGCTTGCGGGTGTGCGCCGGCGGCGGCGTTTCGCGGAAGGAAAACGGGTATGGCCCGGCCGGCAGCGGCCCCTTGCCGTCCACCGGCTCGCCCAGGGCATTCAAGACCCGCCCGAGCCAGCCAAAGGACGGCCGCACGGCGGCAGGCGCGAGCGACACGATCGCCCGGCAGCCGCGCCGGACTCCCTCGAGCGGCCCGAAGGGCATCAGGAGCGCATTGTCGTCGGCGAAGCCCACCACTTCGCAGGGCACGATGCGGTCGCGAGCGGTCTCGATCGAGACACGGGCACCAACGGGCATCGAGTGTACGGGGCCGGCTACCTCCACCAGGAGGCCGCGAACGGCAGCGACCCGCCCGTAAATTTCCGGACCGTCGAGTTCGTTGATCTGTTCGGCGAGGGCTTTCACCGGATGATTCCGAATCGGTTCGCTTCGGTTCCGTTGGAAACGCTTTGTTTACCCGAAACGTTAATGATCGGTGCCGCCTGCAAGGCCGATCTTCGCGCCATCGTGGCGGCTGACCGTTTTGCAGGACCGCTTGGCCGGGCTTCTTGAAGTCGGACGTTAACCGGGTGGCCGAGCGAAACTGACCGAATGCCAATATCTTACGGTGATTCGCGAAGTTTCGCTTGGTTAGAGCTTGTGGCGCAGAATCAGATTCTGTTAACCATTTGCCGGTTAACGTTGCGAATCGCGAATCCGAGCCGGGCGCGCGGCGGGGCGGGCCTGGATTGATCTGTCCCCGAGAACAGAGGCCCAGAAGGGGATTGGCATGCGCGTTCTGCTAATCGAAGACGACGGCGCTACTGCAAAAAGCGTCGAGCTGATGCTGAAGTCCGAGAGCTTCAACGTCTATACGACCGACCTTGGCGAAGAAGGGGTCGATCTAGGCAAGCTCTACGACTACGACATCATTCTTCTCGATTTGAATCTGCCGGACATGTCCGGTTACGAGGTGCTCCGGTCGCTCCGGGTCGCCAAGATCAAGACCCCAATTCTGATCCTCTCCGGCCTCGCCGGCATCGAGGACAAGGTCAAAGGTCTCGGCTTCGGCGCCGACGACTACATGACCAAGCCCTTCCACAAGGACGAGTTGATTGCGCGCATCCACGCGATCGTGCGCCGCTCCAAGGGCCATGCGCAGTCGGTCATCAACACCGGCGACCTCCAGGTCAATCTCGACACCAAGACCGTCGAGGTGAACGGCGCCCGCGTGCATCTGACCGGCAAGGAATATCAGATGCTGGAGCTGCTCTCGCTCCGCAAGGGCACCACGCTCACGAAAGAGATGTTCCTCAACCATCTCTACGGCGGCATGGACGAGCCCGAGCTGAAGATCATCGACGTCTTCATCTGCAAGCTGCGCAAGAAACTCGCCAACGCTTCGCAAGGCAAGAATTACATCGAGACGGTCTGGGGCCGCGGCTATGTGCTGCGCGAGCCGGCCGAAGACGAGGCAAAAATTCCAGCCTGACGCTTCGCTCTTTGCTCAGAACAAATGCCCCGCCGCAAGGCGGGGTTTTTGTTTGTGGCATGTCGCACGCCTCATCCTTCGAGACGCCGCGGCCGCTTCGCACCCTCCTCACGATGAGGCGTGAAGCACTAGTGACTAATCGCCCTCATCCTGAGGAGGGCGCGCAGCGCCCGTCTCGAAGGATGAGGGCGCTTGTTCAGCTAAACGCCGCCTTGTGATCCTCGACGAACTGCCGCGTCGAGATCGGCTCGCGGCCCAAAATTTCGCGGATCGGCTGCGGGTTGGCGTTGGAGAAGCCGCCCTTCGCCGCGAGGTGCGCGATCACAAGCTGATGGTGGATCAGCCATTCGGGCAGGCCGCGCGCCTTCAGCGCGGCCTCCGCCTGCTCGAAGGTCACGCCGATATAGTTCACCGTCTTGCCGAGCACCGCCGAGAAGTCCTTGGCAAACGCCGCGTAGGTGGAAGCCGGACCGCTGTATTCGATGGTCTTGCCGGCATACTTCTCGGCGTTCTTCACGACATGCGCGCCGACCGCGCCGACATCGCGCGTATCGACGAAGGAAAGCGGCAGGTCTGGCGCGAAGGGCAGCGCGATCTTGCTGTCGTTCTTGATGAGCGCCGCTTGCGCCAGCACGTTCTGCATGAAGAGGCCCGGCCGCAGGATCGTCCAGCCGAGGCCGCTCTCGCGGATCGCCTGCTCGACCATGTGGTGGCCGCGCCCGACCGGCGTGTCGGAGTCGGCGGTCGCCATCGACGCACCGCCCGACACCTTAACGATGAACTTCGCGCCCACGGCCTTCGCGGCTTCAACGATATTGAGCTGCTGTTCGCCGGACTGCGGGTTGTGCCCGGTGACGATGAAGACGCGATCCACGCCCTGCAACGCCTTCTCAAGCGCCGCACGGTCGGTGACTTCCGCCACCGCCACGCGCGCGTCGGACCCAAGCACGTCCTTTGCCTTGTCGGCGTTGCGCACGACGCAAAGCGGATTTTCCCCGAGCGCGCGCAATTCCTTGACCGTTGCGCGGCCTGTGTTGCCCGTGGCTCCGACGATTGCGATCATTCACTTACACTCCCATTACGTCGTCCCGGCCAAGTAAGCCCGCGCAGCGGGCGAACGCGAGCCGGGACCGTCCGACTATACAGATAACGGTCCCGGATCGCGCCTGAGGGCGCGTCCGGGACGACGGCGTGGTCTCAGGCGTCGAGCCGGCCCCACACTTCCTTGGCCACCTGCACGCAGTGCATCAGCTTCTGGAACTGCCCCTCGGGCGAGATCACGTTGCCTTCGGCCGTTGACGAGAAGCCGCATTGCGGGCTGATCGCGAGCTGCTCGAGCGGCACGATCTTCGACGCCTCGTCGATGCGGCGCTTGAGCATGTCCTTGGGTTCGAGGTCCGCGGTCTTGGAGGTGACGAGGCCGAGCACCGCGATCTTGCCCTTCGGCAAAAAGCGCATGGGCTTGAAGTCGCCCGAACGCTCGTCGTCGTATTCGAGGAAGTAGCCGTCGACGCCGATCTCGCTCAGGAGAATTTCAGCGACCGGCTCGTATCCGCCCTCGCTCAGCCACGAGCTTTGATAGTTGCCGCGGCAGAGGTGGATGCACACCTTCATGTCCTTCGGACGGTTCTTGATCGAGTCGTTGATAAGCTTCGCGGAGATGCGCGCCATCTTCTGCGTGTCTTCGTTGCTGCGGCCGAAGGCGGCGCCGATCTTCTCGTCGCAGAGGAACGCGAGGAAGGTGTCGTCGAGCTGGAGATATTTGCAGCCCGCCTTGCCGAGATCCTCGACCTCTTCCGCATAGACCTTCGCGAGATCGTCGAAGAACTGCTCCGGGTCCTTGTAGATGCTGCGGTCGATCACCTTCTCGCCGCCCTGCACGATCATCATGGACGGCGACGGGATGCAGACCTTGGCGGTGCGCGTCGTCGCGGCCTTCAGCGCCTGAAAATCTTTCACCTGGATCGGATGCGTGCGCGTGAGCCGGCCCGTGATCTTCACCTCCGGTGGCACCCATTCGAGCTCGACGCCGTCATGCCGGTGCCAGTGCAGCGGCAGGTTTCCTTCCTCGAATTCCACGCCGCCGATTTCGGTCAGGAAATCGAGATGCCAGTACTCGCGGCGAATCTCGCCGTCGGTGATGCCCATGAGCCCGGCGTTCTCCTGCATCTGCGTGATCTCGGCGAGGCATTCGTCCTCGATCTTGCGCAGCGCTTCCTTGGTGATGTTCTTGCGCATGGCGCGGTCGCGCGCCTTCTGCAGGCGCGGCGGCCTGAGCAGGCTGCCGACGTGATCGGCGCGGAACGGTCCGCTGAGTGTACCCGTCATGGCGTCTTCTCCCGGTGTTTGCCTTTATGGCTTGTCGGCAATTCTAGGCAGTCGCGGGGCGCTCTGAGAACAACAAGCGCGCCGCCCAATCGAAAAATTTCCGCGAGGTCACGGATGGGCGAGGTCCCCGGCCGCGCAGGAACATAAAGCCGCGGGCCCGGTTACCTCGTCGCATTGCACCCGAGGTCCTCATGCCGCGCACCTTTTTCATGCTTTCCATGGCCACGGCGCTTGCGTTAGGCGCGCTGATCCCTGCCTCCGGGCAACAAGCGGCCATCCCCGGCAAGGCCGACCAGGAAGCCGCCCCCGGCGGCCCCGGCTACGGCCCCTCGCCCGATGTCTCGAACCCGCAAAAGGGCGGCATCCTGCCGACCATCTCCTGGTCGAAGGTCGAGCCGTGGCCGCAGGACAAGGCACCCATCGCCGCGAAGGGCCTGCAAGTGAAGGCGTTCGCCCGCGACCTCGTCCACCCGCGCTGGCTCTATGTATTGCCGAACGGCGACGTGCTGGCGGCCGAGGCCGCCAGCCTGCCGTCGCCGTCCTGGTCACCGCGCGCGGTGTTTCAGAATTACGTCATGCGGCAGGTGCGTTCGATCTCGGAGAACGCCAACCGCATCACGCTACTGCGCGACACCAACAAGGATGGCGTCGCAGACGAGAAGCATGTGTTCCTCGAAAATCTGAACCAACCCTTCGGCATGGCGCTGATCGGCGACCGCTTCTATGTCGGCAACACCGACGCCGTCGTGATGTATCCCTACAAGGAAGGCGAGACCAAGATCGTCGCCGAAGGCAAAAAGCTGATGAGCCTCAAGGTCGGCCATCACTGGACGCGCAACATCCTGCCCTCCAAGGACGGCAGGAAGCTCTATGTGACCGTCGGCTCCGGCAGCAACATCGCCGAGAAAGGCCAGGCCGAGGAAACCGACCGCGCTGCGATCCACGAACTCGATCTCGAAACCGGCAAATCGCGGCTGTTCGCGGGCGGACTGCGCAACGCGAACGGCATGGGCTGGGAGCCGCAGACCGGCGTGCTGTGGACGGTCGTAAACGAGCGCGACGAACTCGGCGACGTCATGCCGCCCGACTACATCACCTCGGTGCAGGACGGCGGTTTCTATGGCTGGCCGTGGAGCTACTGGGGCAAGAATGTCGACGACCGCGTGCAGCCGCAGAATGCGGAGATGGTCGCGAAGTCGATCACGCCCGACTACGCGCTCGGCGGCCACACGGCCGCGCTCAGCATGACCTTCGACGAGAATTCAAAGCTGCCCGACCCGTACAAGGGCGGCGCCTTCATCGGCCTGCACGGCTCCTGGAACCGCTCGAACCTCGAGGGCTATCGCGTCGTCTTCCTGCCCTTCAAGGACGGCAAGCCGCAGGGCATGCCGGTCGACGTGCTGCATGGCTTCCTGCAAGGCGACGGCGACATTTCCCACGGCCGACCGGTCGGCGTGACCTTCGACCAGAACGGCGCGCTGCTGGTCGCCGACGACGCCGGCAACGCCATCTGGCGCGTCACCGGCGCGAACGCGGTCAGCGGAGCGAAGCCCGCGAACTAGGGTTTCCTCATTCCGCCGGTTGCGCCGCCATGCGCGGCACGCCGAGCGTCATCCACGACAGCAGCAGCGCCACGAGACCGCACAACGCAATCGCGCCGACCATCGGCAGCGTCGTGCCGTCGAAGAAGTAGCTGACGAGCACGATCACAAACCCGCCCGCGAGCATCTGGAGCGTGCCGCCGAGCGCCGACGCCATGCCCGCGATCGGCCCGTGCTCCTCGAGCGACAGCACCATGGTGGATGGAATGACCACGCCGAGGAACGCGTTCGCCACGAACAGGAAGGCGATCAGGAGCACGAGGCTCTCGAAGCCGATGGCGGTGAGGATAAAGAGCAGCGTCGTGACCGCCGCGAAGCACGTCACGGCCACCGTCACCATGCGCCCAATCCCAAACCGCTCGCCGAGCTTCGCCGCGAACTGCGACGCTCCGAAGAAGCCGATGGCGTTCACCGAGAACGCGAGGCTGTACTCCACCGGCGTCAGGCCGAAATGGTCGATATAGACGAACGAGGAACTGGCGAGGAACGCGAAGAAACTCGCCATCCCAAAGCCGCCGATGAAGGTGAGGCCGAGGAAGCGGCTATGCACCAGGAGCTCGCCGAAGCCGCCGGCCACACTCGCGAAGCTCGCCCGGATGCGCTCCTCCGGAGGGCGCGTCTCCGGCAAGTATGTAAAGAGCATAAAGAGCGAGGCGAGCGACGCGACGGCCACCGCCACGAACACGGAGCGCCAGCCGAACGGCACGATCAGCCCGCTGCCCGCGAGCGGCGCCAGGATCGGCGAGATGCTGATGACGAGCATGACGAGCGCCATCAGCCGCGTCGCCTCGGTGCCCGTGTGCAGGTCGCGGATGATCGCACGCGGGATCACCATGACGGCGGCGGCACCGATCCCCTGCACGAAGCGGAAGAAGATCAGCCATTCGACGCTCGGCGCGAGCGCGCAGCCGATGGATGCGGCGAGAAACACCAGCAGCCCGAAATAGAGCGGCGGCTTGCGGCCAACCATGTCGGCGACCGGCCCATAGATGAGCTGGCTCACGCCGAACGCGACAAAGAACGAGGTCAGCGTCATCTGCGTCGCAGCTGTGGTCGTGCCGAGGTCGGCGGCAATGGTCGGGAGCGCCGGCAGGTACATGTCGATGGCGAACGGTCCGACGGCGCACATGACGCCGAGCACGACCGCATTTCGGGCAAAAGAAGACTTCATCAGAACTGCATTTCCGTTGTTGCGTGAGTGAGGTCAGCGAACGCCGATCGATTTTTCCAGCCGATCAAGGGCGCTGTTCCAGCCCTCGACATGGCCGTCGCGCTCGGCTGCGGTGATGAACGGGGTCTGGAGCAGCGTGAAGCGCGTGCTGCCGCCCATATCCTCGAAGGTGAGCGTGACGAGCGTTTCCATCCCGCGCTCGCCCTCTTCGTCCCATTGAAATGTGAAAGAAATAAGCGACGGCTCTACGATCTCTCGGAACATGCCGCGGTGGCTGAGGATCGAACCGTCCGCGACCGAGCGCAGTCGGCCGACCCACGCGCCGCCGATGCGCACGTCCATCTCCAGGAACGTCGCGGGGTAGCTTTTCGGCCCCCACCATTGCACGGCCTGCTTCGGATCGGTCCACGCGCGAAAAACCTTCTCGCGCGGGGCGCGAATGATGCGTTCGATCCTCAGTTCCAACCCGGCTTGGGTCTTGTCGAACATCAGCGCTTCTTTCTCTTTTTGGCGGGACGCGGCTGTGCGTTGCGCCAGGCAACCGTCAGCGCGTCCTTCAGCTCCGCTGCCGAAAGCGCCGGGAGCTTCGCCGTGGTCCAGCCCTGCCGTCCCCAGGCATTGTCGACCGGGGTAAAGGCGTCCGGCGCGGTCATGCACTTCAATTCCTGCTCGTCCGGCGTGAAATTGAAATTAGCCGTCTTCCCGCCGGGGGCGAGCGTCACATAGATGCGCGCCACCTTGAAGGCGGCGCGGTCGAAATGCGGGGCTTCCGTCGTGCCGTCGAGCGTCAACGCAAGCCGCCGCAAATCGTTGCCGGTCGCCATTACTTCTCCGCGAGCGTCTTCAGGTTGGCGAGGCCCGTTTCGAAATCCTTGCCGATCATCGTGTCGAGATCGACGAAGACGCAGATCACCTTCGAGATGAACGGCATCGGGCCATGCATGTCCCATGAGACCTGCGTCGCCGAACCCTTCGGCTGCAGCTTGTATTCGACGACGTTGCTGCCCTCGAAAGGCCGGATGAAGTCGAGCTTGAGCGTTACCGATTGCGCGGGGGTGGTCTCCACGATTTCCATGCGCCCCGCGCCGGCATTGCCGTCGCCGTCCCACGCATAAACCGCGCCCTTCCCCGTCGCAGCGCCGCTATAGGTCCGCTTCATGTCGGGATCGAGCTTCTCGTAGGGCGACCATTCGCCCGAGCGCCGGAAGTCCGTGAGGATCGGATAGATCTTCTCGGGCGGCGCCGAGATGTCGAGCGAGCGCGTCACGCGGAACGTGTCAGGCTGGGTGACGGCTGCATAGGCGGCGACGCCGCCCACGGCGAGCACGATCACGCCCAGAATGATGCCAAGAACTTTCAACATTGCGTCACTCCACAACTGCTTCAACCGAAATTCAGCCGATTTCAGTTCTTCTTCGGCAGATCGGCGTTGAACATCCAGATATGGCCGAACGGATCGCAGACGACCGCAAAGCGGGCGTTCCAGAAGGTGTCTTCCGGCTTCGACACACTGACGCAACCCGCGTCCACGGCTTGCTTGTAACCCGCGTCAACGTCGGAGGGCGCCGCACATTGCAGCACCATCGAGGTCGCCGACGGCTTCGCCGGCGACGGTGCGGCGACCGAGCCGCAGCCCTCCGTGCCGGCGTGCTCGGCGAACACGTCCATCACGAAGACCGAGCCGCCCTTGATGGTCAGATCGCCGTGCATGATGCGCTTCTTGCCCTCGGGCTCCGCCATCCGAGCGTTCTCGGTGGCCGCGAACGCCTTCTTGTAAAAGTCCATCGCCTCGGCGGCGTTGCTGACGGTGATGTAGGGAATGACGGCGGGCATGGCGGCTACTCCTGTTTTTACTGGATCAGGTGACGATGGTCTTGAAGCCGCCCCAGATCATGCGCTTCGTGTCGAAGGGCATCGTCTTCGGGTCCATGAACTTCGCGAGGCGCTTGTCCTTCATCACTTTTTTCAGGATCGCGTCGCGCTGCTTGCGCGATTTGTAGGTGATCCACGCGAAGACAACCGTCTCGCCCGGCTTCTGCTTCACGCTCCGCGGAAACGAAGTGACTTTCCCTTTCTGCACGTCGTCCGCCACGCACTCGCGATAATCGAGCGCGCCGTGATCGCGCCAAACCTTGGACGCGAGCTTGGCAATCTTCCTGTATTCGCCGACTTTTTTCTTCGGCATCGGCACGACAAATCCGTCGACATATTCCATCTGAATCTCCTTTGGCGTTGTTGGGCAGCCGGCACAAGACCGGCCGCCGGTTGATTCCGCTTACGCAGCCTCGCCCGCGTAGGCGCGCTGGATGGTCGCGAGGTCGAACTTCTTCATCTGCATGAAAGCCTTGAAGACGCGGTCGACCTTCTTGCGATCGGGGTCGGTCAGCATTTTCATCATCACGTCGGGGAAGACCTGCCAGGAGAGACCGTACTTGTCCTTCACCCAGCCACACGGTCCCTGCTCGCCGCCGCCTGCCGTAAGTTTCTCCGAGAAATAGTCGATCTCTTTCTGGGTCTCGCATGCCACCTGAAACGAGACCGCCTCGCTGAACTTGAACTGCGGGCCGGCATTCAGCGCGGTGAATGGCTGGCCGTTGATCTCGAACTCGGCGGTCAGGACGGAGTCCTGCGGCTTGCCGTGGATGTCCTTGCCCTCGCTGCTGTAGTAGGTGAGCCTGACCAGCTTTGAGTTCTCGAAGATCGAGACGTAGAACTTCGCCGCCTCTTCAGCTTCCTTGTCGAACCACAGGCAGGGCGTGATCGGTCCGGATACTTTCATCGTCTCACTCCTTTCACTTGGCTTGTTCAGCCCTCAACGCGGTTTCCGCAGCATCGGCACGAGTTCGGGCGACGATCCCTGCTGGATCGTGCCGATGACCTCGAACCCGTGCCGCTGATAGAGCGGCACATTCACGGGATTACTCGACTCCAGATACGCCGGCAGCCTGTCGCGGTCGCAGCGCGCGAGCGCGTGCTTCAGCAACGCCGAGCCATAGCCCCTGCCCTGCTTCGTCGGGTCGGTGCCGATCAGCGGCAGGTACCAGTGCGGCTCGTGCGGATGGAATTTATTCATCTGCTCGACGAGCCCGCCGCCGTCCTGCATGCGGTCGGCCGGCATGTTCGCTTCGATGATCGCGCCCATCGCCTCGCCGTTTGGCGAGACACCGGGCGGCAGCCACAAAGCAACGGCAGAGAAGTCGGCGATCTCGTCGGCACCGCCATGCTCAACGGCATGACCGCCAAACGCATCGATGAAGTCGCGCGCGATATCAAAATAACGTTCCGGATCGGGGAAGCTCCACCGCATCATCGGATCGCTTGCGAAGGCGAGCGCCACGGTCGCGACCGCACGGCTGCGGTCGGCCGGCGCGACCGGCTTCACGGCGTCCGGTATGCGACTTGCTGATGTGGCGGTCATGGCCATGACTTGCATGTCTCGATTGATCGAAGTTGCGAATTTTAGCGCTCAGGCGACGCCGCGCTTTTCGGACGCGCAGCAGGAAACGGCCGGCTCCGCGCCGTATTCGTCGTTGCGCTTCACCCAGTCCATGATCTCGTTTTCGTTGCGACCCTTCGGCGTCATGTCGAGATAGATGAACGCACCGACCACTTCCTCGTTGCCGCGCGCGTAGCTCGAATAGGTGTGATAGACGGCGCCGTCGTCGCCCTTCACGAACACGCTGACGCCGGGCAGCTCGTCGAAAGCGTCCGAGCCGTCGATCATCTGATAGTTGTAGTTGACCCGGCCGTTGAGCTGTTCGCGCGTGAAGGAAACGCCGTAGTCGAAGTTGAAGTCGTTGTCCCAGGACGAAACCCATTTCGCCGTCCAGCCGAGCCGCTTCTTGTAGGCGAGCAGTTTTTCGAGCGGCGCGCGTGACACGCGCACATAACTGACGCCATGATTCTCAAGGTGGACGATCGCGCCCTCGGCGTGGTCGGCCTCGAGCGAGCAGCTCGGGCAACCCTGATCGAGGTCGTGGCGCCACATGAAGTGATGGATGACGAGCTGGTCGTTCTCGCCGAACAGGTCGGCGAGGCGCTTCTTCCCTTGCTCGGTGTCGAACACATAGTTCTTTTCGACCTTCACCCAGGGTAGTAAACGCCGTTCGGCGGAAACGAGGTCGCGCATGCGCGTGAGGGCCTTCTCGTTCTTCAGATGCGCCTTGCGCGCCTTCAGCCATTCTTCGCGGGATACGACCTTGTTCGGTTGCATGATCGGCTCCTTTGACTCGTGTGCTTTTTGGTTCAGGCCGCCGCCTTCATGGCGGGAAACGGCTCGCGCCAGGCCGGCAGTTCGTTCAGCCGGTCGTGCCAGCGCTCGATCTCGGGAAATTCGACGACGGGAATATGCGCGACCTTGGCGTGCGGCAGCGTGACGGCGACCGCGAAATCCGCAATCGTGAGCGTGTCGCCCGCGAGATAGCGGCGTCCCCTGAGGTGATCGTTCAGCACGGCGCCGTACCGCTGGAATCCGGCGCCCGCCTTCTCGAGCGCCGCCTTATCCGGCTCGCCGAGCCCGAACATCGGCTTGACGATGTACTGGAAATAATACTCGCCGGTGGTCGGGAGAAAATGCAGTACATCCCAGTGCAGCCACCGCATCACCTCGACCTGCCGCTCGTCCTGCGGCCACAGGTCCGAGCCTGCGAAACGCGCGAGGAAGCACATGATCGCGTTCGATTCCCAGATCGTGCGCCCGCCGATATCGAGCACGGGCACCTTCTGGTTCGGATTGAGCGCGGTGAAATCGGGCGTCTTGTGCTCGCCCTTGCCCAGTTCGACACGCACGAATTCGACCGGCGAGCCGAGATGCTTCGCCACCGCGCAGGCCTTCTGCGGATTGAGCGTTTTCGCATAGTAGAGCTTGAAATCCGACATCTTGTTCCTCCTCAGTCGAACTCGGCAGCGAGCTTCTCGAGCGTCCCGGTCCAGCCGTGCTTGTGGCCGTCCGCCGCTTTCTGATCGAACAGCTGCTCGTGCAGCAGCGTCAGCATCGTTCCCTGCCCGTCGGGCATCATCGTGATCGTGACCAGCGACTCCCGCTCCGGCGTCGAATGCCACGACCATGTGAATTGCAGCCGCTGGTCGGGGATCACCTCGCGATACACGCCGCCGACCTCGTGATACTCGCCGTCCTGCGTCTTGAAGCTCGCGCGATACTTCCCGCCCGGCCGCACGTCGAGCTCGGCCTTCACCGTCTCCACCAGCGTCTCGTGCGGACCGAACCAGCGCACTAGCTTTTCCGCCTGCGTCCAGGCCGCGAAGACTTTCGCGGGCGACGCTTTGATGCGGCGCTTGAGCGTGATGCTTGGCTTGGCGAGCATGAATCCTCCTCGATGAAAGCGGCAAGGCGATCGAGCTGCTCGTTCCAGAACTGCTCGTAGCGATAGAGCCACAGCATCGCTTGCTCCATGGGCTTCGCGACCAACTGGCACGTCACCGTCCGCCCCGTCTTGGTGCGGCGGATCAGACCGGCATCGGACAGCACGTCGAGGTGCTTCATGATCGCCGGCAGCGAAACCGGAAACGGTTCCGCGAGTTCGCTCACACTAACGCCGTCGCGTTCGCGGAGTTGCGCCAGCAGTTCCCGCCGCGTCGGATCGGACAGCGCCGCAAACGTACGGTCGAGATCGGGTTCCTGCGGCCTGATCATCATCGCTTTTGATGCCTGTCATCAGTGTTTTTGATATACTTAACCAGTAGGTTAAGTATTAGGGATGCCCTCGCGCCGTGTCAAGCGCGGGCTCAAAAAAATCGGCAATGAAAATGGGCCGGAGTTTTCTCCGGCCCGCATTGCACCGTTTGAATGTGGCTTTTACTGGCCGCGCTTCTTCAGCCATTCGCGCATGAAGGCGATCTCCGCCTCCTGCGATTTCACGATCTCTTCCGCGAGCTTGCGGATTTCGGGATCCTTGCCGAATTGCAGAACGGTCTTCGCCATGTCCACCGCACCCTGATGATGCGGAACCATCCCCCGCGCGAAGTCGATATCGGCATCGCCCGAATACTTGATCGCCATGTCGCGGTGCATTTTGTCGTTCGCGGCCTTGTAGGCGGCCGTGGACGCCGGCTCGGCCTTCTGCCCTTTTTGTGCGCGGCCGTCATGAGCGCCGTGCGTGCCATGTGCCTGCGCATGCACCGCGCAGGGGACGTTCACGCACCCATGCGCGCCGATGCCTTGATATCGCTCCGTCTGTGCAAACACGACGCCCGCTGCTCCAACCAAACTTGCGACGGCGAGCACGGCGGTTGATGTCCGCTTCATCTGCTCCTCCAAAAGAATGAGCGCATGACGATGCCTAGCACGCGCGTCGCACGGCGGCACATTACGCTTCGGTGAGCGAGGAAGGCGGAAGTGTGGCTCAGGCCACCCGCGCGCCGCCGGGCACAACCACAAGCTCCGGTTTGCGCTGCGCCACGTGCGGGCGATAGAGCGCGCGCGTTTCCGGCACCATCTTGAAGAGGTCGCCAAGCCCGACCATCGTCTCCGCCGCCCCAAGCAGAAGATAGCCGTCGGGCGCGAGCACCTCGCGCACGCGTGCCAGCACATTGAGCTTGGTGTCGCGGTCGAAATAGATCAGGACGTTGCGCAGGAAGACCACGTCGAACTGTCCGAGCCACGAGAAATCGGTCAAGAGATTCGCAGTCTGGAATTCGACCCGCTGCCGCAGCCGCTCGGCGATACGCCATTGTCCGGCCACCTCCTCGAAATGCTGCATCAGCATCTGGATCGGCAGTCCACGCTGCACTTCGAACTGGCTGTAGAGCCCGGATTTCGCGCGCTCGATGGCGTCACCCGAAATGTCGGTGGCGACGATTTCGACCCGCCAGCCCGCCAGCTCCGGGCGCTGGTCGAGCTGCATCGCGACCGAATAAGGCTCCTGCCCGGTCGAAGCAGCGGCGCACCAGATTCGGATCTTCTTGCGCAGCGCGCGCGTGCGCAGCAGCTCGGGCAACACGGTGTCGGCCAGCCGTTCGAACGGCACGCGGTCGCGGAAGAAATAGGACTCGTTGTTCATCATCGCCTCGGTCACCTCGACCTTGAGGTGGCCGGCGTCCGGCGCCTTCAGCATCTGGATCAGTTCGGCGACGGTCTTGCGGCCGTGCCGCCGCGCCACCGGCAGGAGCCGGTTGTCGACGAGATATTCCTTGTCCGGCGCGAGCGCGAGTCCGGAGCGTTCCTTCAGAAATTCGCAGAGATAGTCGTAGTCGGACTGGCTCACGAGCGTCCCCCCGTGACCAGTTCGTTGATACGCGGCGCGATCCCTTCAAGCGGCAGGATGCCGGCGCACACGCCCGCCTCCGCCGCCGAACCGGGCATTCCCCAGATCACGCTCGTCGCTTCGTCCTGTGCGATCACGCTGCCGCCGGATTCGGCGACAATCGACGCGCCGTCGGTGCCGTCCGAGCCCATGCCGGTGAGGATCACGCCGAGCGTCGCGCTCGCGAACGTCGCGGCGGCGGTCGCGAACAGCGGATCGACCGACGGGCGGCAGAAATGCACGGGCGGATCGTCGTTGATCACGATCCGCGCCTGTTCGCCGTCGCGCGCGACCAGCATGTGCCGGGCGCCGGGCGCAATATAGAGCCGGCCGGGCGCGAGCAGCTCGCCGTTCTGGCCTTCATGCGCAGGCCGCCCCGTGGCGCGGCTGATATGCTCGGCAAGGATCGTGGTGAAGGTAGGCGGCATGTGCTGCGTGATCAGCACCGGCACGCGCGCGATCGCGGGCGCGATGCCGCGCAGCAGGATTTGCAGCGCTTGCGGGCCGCCGGTCGAACTGCCGATCACGAGAACGCGCGGCGGCACCGCCGAGAACGGCCGCAGCCGGTAAGGCAAATCGGGTGTAGAGATCGATTCCGCGACTTCCGCGACGAAGCGCGCCGGCCGCACGGCTTGCGCCAGGCGCTCGAAGCGCCGCTTGCCGAGCGCACGGATACGCGAAATCAAGTCGCGCCGGAATTCCGGCGACATGGTCATTTCGCGATTGGTCTCGGGCTTACTGACGTAGTCGGCGGCGCCGAGCTGCAGCGCCTTGATGCCGACCTCGGCGTTCCGCCGCGTCACCGTCGAGGAAATGATGACCGTCAGGTTCGGCTTTTTGGCGAGCAGGAGCGGCAGCGTCTCCAGCCCATCAAGCACCGGCATCTCGATATCGAGTACGACGAGATCGGGATCGACGCGAGAGAAGTTCTCGATCGCTTCCTGCCCGTTCCGGTGCGCGCTGACGATTTCGATGTCGGGCTCGTCCTGCACCCAGCGCGAGACGAGGCCGCGGAACACAACGGCGTCGTCCACCACCATCACCCGAATTTTGGGCTCCGGTGCGGCGGCGAGGAGAGCGGCGGCTTGCGGCATACGGCTACTCAACGACTCAACACAAACAAACGTCCGCCTGTCAGATCAGGCCGACTTCCTGCAATTTCGCTTCGACGATTTCCTTGTCGAACGGCTTCATGATGTATTCATCGGCGCCCGCATGCATTGCGCGCGCGATATGAGCGAGATCGTTTTCTGTCGTGCAGAAGACGACCTTCGGACGGTCGCCGCCTGGCATGGCGCGCAGCGCGCGCAGGAACTCGTAGCCGTCCATGACCGGCATGTTCCAGTCGAGCAGGATCGCGTCCGGCATTTCGGTCACGCAGGCGTCGAGCGCCTGCCGGCCGTCGGCCGCCTCGCTGATGGAGAAGCCGAAGCCCTCGAAGATGCGGCGGGCGACTTTGCGGATGACGCTCGAGTCGTCGATGATCAAACAACGTTTCATACTGAACTCCTTTTCCGCCTCACGCGGCTACCATTTCCTGCTCATGTTCAAGGCAGCGATCGACGTCGAGCACGACCATCAACCGGTTATCGAGACGATGAACGCCGGCCGCGAGATACGTCCAGGCGGGATCGAGATTGGCGGGCACGGGGTCGAGCTTCGATACCGGCAGCTTCACCACCTCGCCGACCTGGTCGACGAGCAGGCCGTAGGACTCGCCGCCCTGTTCGATGCCGATCGCCATGAATGGCTCGCCGGCTCCGCGCGCCGGCAGACCGAGGCGGCGGCGCATGTCGATCGCGGTGACGATCCGGCCGCGCAGATTGAGGACGCCCGCCACTTCCGGCGAAGCGAGCGGCACGCGCGTCAGCCGCTCGGGCGTAAACACGTCGAGCACGCGCTCGATCGGCAGGCCGAAGAGCTGGCCGCCGATCATGGCGGTCACATATTCTACTTCGTGGACAATGGGGGCGCTCCGGCTCATGCGGCCCTCGCCCATTTGAGCAGCGGTTCTTTCAGGATCGCGATCAGTCCGCCGCGGTCGAACTTGGCGATATAGTGGGTGAAGCCCACCTCACGCCCGCGATCAACGGCGGCGGGCGAATGAAGCGAAGAGAGCGCGATCAGCCGCAGCCCCGCCGTGCGCGGATTGCCGCGCAGCCGTTCGGCGAGCTCGAAGCCGTTCATCTCAGGCATTTCGATGTCGCAGATGATGTAATCGAACTTGTTGTCGTCCTCGAGAACCGTAAGCGCCTCGCGGCCGCCGGCGAGCGCCCTGACTTCGTACCCCGCCGCCATGAGCACGGGCGACAGCATGTTGCGGAAGAAAGCCGAGTCGTCGATCAGCATTACGCGGCGCGTGTGATGTTCCAGCGTGGTCTGCGAGCGGTGCAGCCAGTCCTCGAACGCGAGCGGCATATAGTGCGCGACATCGACGATCTCGGTCGCATGGCCGTCGATCACGGCGGAGCCAAGCACGCCCGGCGTCTTGCTGCCGACGCGGATGTCGAGCCGGTTCTCAACGATGTCCACAATCTCGTCCACGATCAGGCCCATCGAATGGCTGCGGTCGACAAAGACCAGCAACGGCTGCGTGCCCTCGCTGCGCACCTTGACGTCGTCATTGACCGGCAGAAGCGGCATCAGACCGCCCCGGTATTGCACCATGTGGCGGCCGTTCGAACGCTCGATGGCGGTCGCCTCGATTTCCTCGATGCGGGTCACGAGCGAGATCGGCACCGCCTTCGGCTCACGCGATCCGGCGCGGAAGATGAGCAGCGGCACCGACATGTCGGCATTTTCAGCGCTCCCGCGCTCGGCCGGCGTCTCCTGCGCGACCGGCGTCTCGGCGTTACCGCCCACGACCGCGCTGACCCCGTTGGGGTCGAGAATCATGATCACCGAGCCGTCGCCCAGGATCGTGTTGCCGGAGAACAGCGAAATCTGCCGCAGTCGCGGCGACAGCGGCTTCACGACAATTTCTTCGGTCTGCACCACCTGGTCGACCACGATGCCGAAGCGGCGTCCGCCGACTTGCATCATGACGACGAAATGCTCGGACCGTGGCGTCTCAGGCTGCGGCAGCTGAAGCAGCGTACTCAGATACTCGACCGGAACGAGCTGATCGCGCAGCCGCAGGACGGCCGCATTCTTGATGCGCTCGATGCGATGCTCGGCGTCGCCGTCCACGCGCACAAGCTCGACAACGGCGATCTGCGGAATGGCGAAGCGCTCACCCTCGGCCTCCACGATCAGCGCCGAAACGATGGCGAGCGTCAGCGGGATCTTGATGCGCAGTGTCGTGCTCTTGCCCGGCACCGACTTGATGTCGAGCGCGCCGCCGATCTGGTCGATATTGTTCTTCACCACGTCCATGCCGACGCCGCGGCCGGAGATGCTGGTGATTTCCGCCGCGGTACTGAAGCCCGGCGCGAGGATGAGGCGATAGATCTGGGAATCGCTCAGCGTCTCGGCTTCCGCCTCGCTGACAAGCCCGAGACTGATCGCACGTTCGCGAATCTTGCGCACGTCGAGCCCGCGCCCGTCGTCGGAAATCTCCACGATCACAAGGCCGCCTTCGTGGAAAGCCGAGAGCCGGATCGTGCCGGTCTCGCGCTTGCCGGCAGCGAGCCGCTCTTCGGGCTTCTCGATGCCGTGGTCCGCCGAGTTGCGGACCATATGCGTCAGCGGATCCTTGATGTGTTCAAGCAGCTGGCGGTCGAGCTCGGTTTCCTCGCCGGACGTCACCAGTTCGATTTTCTTGCCGAGTTCGGCCGAAAGATCGCGCACGACACGCGGCAGCTTCGCCCAGGCATTGCCGATCGGCTGCATCCGGGTCTTCATCACCCCTTCCTGCAACTCGCCGGTGATGTTGGAGAGCCGCTGGAACGGTGCGTTGAGATCGGAGTCTTCGCTCCGCCGCATGATCTCGAGGAGCTGGTTGCGGGTCAGCACCAGTTCCGAAACCATCGTCATCAGCGATTCAAGCGTGTCGACCTGTACGCGCAGCGTTTGCGCGCGCGGCGTGGTGTCACGACGCTCTTCCTCGCGCCGTTCGATATGGGCGCGGCGGTCTTCCTCTTGAACCGGCTCGGCGCCATCGGGGCCCGGCGCGTCACGGAAGGCGCGCTCCAGATCGTCGAGCGATACCTCACCCGCGCGCAGCGGCCGCTCCAGCACCTGATAAACAAGCGTACCGACGCTCTGGCCGTCGGCCGGCAGTTCGCCGCCAAAGGCGCGGCGCTCCAGTTCGCGGATGAGATCGGCGTCGTCGCCGCCCGGCTCGTTTTCGCTGCGATCAAGCTCGGCGAGAATTTCCTTGATGCGGTCGATGACGGACAGGATCAGCGACACGGCGTCCGGCGTCACGGGCATTCCTTCGCGGAATTTGCCCATCAGCGTCTCGGCGGCGTGCGTCAGCGTCTCCAGCCGGGGCAGGCCGAGGAAGCCGCAAGTGCCCTTGATCGTATGCACGAGCCGGAAGATGCGGCTCAGCAGATCGGCATTGTTGGGTTCACGCTCAAAGCGGACAAGCTCGACGTCGATGACGTCGAGATTCTCATGCGCCTCGGTGAGAAAGTCCCGCAACAGCTCGTTCATGACCCGCCTGACCGTGGCGAGAGTCGCGCCGCCGCGTCGGACGCCCGGCCTGGGGCGCGACGTGCGGTCGGCATCGAGTCTCGGGAACGGATTCTGGCGGTGTGACGGTTAAGATAGCTTGAAATCGACCGCGCGGTCTTAACGTCTGGCTCGGAAAATCAGGCGGCGTCGGCGCTCAGCACGATGCGCTCGGGCGCGGTCGTTAATGAAATCTTAAGCGCCGCATTCTGCGCCAGAAGGTTCGTGTAATGCGGCTGGATCGCGTGCGCATCGACCGCTTCCGTGGGCGGGGCCGTCAGCAGCGCCTCGATCACCGGCTGCACCTTGGCGTACGGCCCTTCGGCCGTGAGGCGGAAGCCCATCCCCTCACCCTCGCCGATCGGGTCGACCGTGAGCTTGCCGCCGCGCGGGATGGACGAGCCCGCCACCAGCGCCAGATTGAGCAAGACCTTCACGCGATTCTTGGGCAGCAGCAGGCGTGGCAGGTTCCAGTCGATAGTCAGCCGGTCGTCCTGCAGGAGGCCGCGCACCGCCTTTTCCGCATCGCCAAGATCGAGTGCGGCACCCGCAGAACCCGCAGCACCGAAGGCGATGCGGGCAAATTGCAGCCGCGCCGAAGCCTGGTTCGCGCTCTTCTTCACGAGGTCGAGCGCGCTCTTCTTCATCTCCTCGTCCTTCTCGTCCTCGAAAATCTCGAGGCCGTTGACGATGGCGCCGACCGGACTGATGACGTCGTGACAGACTCGAGAACACAGAAGCGCCGCAAGATCGAGCGCTTCAAGAGGCTTCAACTCGCTCATTCCGCTTTCCCGCCGCTCAAACAGAATCGAATCACGCCACTTTGGCCGAAACGTACCCTGTGATAGGAGGCGATGCACGCCAAAGGATCGGGACGCACGGCATGAGCGCGGGGGGCGAACGGCAGAGCGCGGAAAATCTCCGCCTCGCTTGCGCCATCGGCGATATCGCGAGCCGGGCCGGCGCCGTCATTGAGCAGATCGCCGCCGAGAACCGTCCATCGCGCAAAAAAGCCGATGGCAGTCCTGTCACCGATGCCGACGAAGCAGCCGAAACATTGCTGACGGAAGAACTGCGGCGCCTCGTGCCGGGTCCGGCCATCGTCGGAGAAGAGGCCGCCGCGCGCCAGATGCCGCGGCAGCCGACCGGCCCGTACTTTCTCGTCGATCCGATCGACGGCACGCGCGAGTTTCTCGCCGGACGAGACGAGTTCACGGTCAATGTCGCGCTCATCGAGGATCACGCGCCGGTGCTCGGCGTCGTTTATGCCCCGCGCCTGAACGCTCTCTATATCGGCGCCGATGGCCGCGCGCTTCGCGCCATGATCGTTCCGGGCATGACCTTCGACCGCAACGCGGCAACGGCCATTCGTGTGCGACCGCGCGGCGCGGGCATGGTCGCGCTCGTCAGCCGCTCACACGCTGATCCCGCCGCCGACGGATTCCTCAATAATCTCGGCATCGGCGAGAAAATTCCGGCCGGCTCGTCGCTCAAATTCGCGCGGCTCGCGGAAGGCGCCGCCGACATCTACGCGCGTCTCGTGCGTGTGAATGAGTGGGACATCGCCGCCGGCCACGCGCTGGTCGCCGCCGCAGGCGGCCGCGTGACCGCGCCGGACGGCAGCGAAATCCGCTACGGCGTGCGGGAAAACGGATTCAGTGTGGACGGTTTCGTCGCCTGGGGCGCGCAGCCGGGTTAGTACAGGAGCGCGCCCGCGTGGCGACCCCGGCCTAAAGCCGGGGGAGCACCCACGCGGACAGACAAAAAGCGCGAGCGAGCGGATAGAACAAGACGATCCGGACTCTCAATGCAGAAGCGAGCGCCGCGCATTCGGCCAGTGGGCCCGCGCCGCCTCGATCATGGTCTGCGGCGTGGTGATGAACATCTCGCGATTCTCGGCCTTCTGGAAAAGATAAAGACGGCCGTCGTGGATCACGAACAGCATCGGATGGCCGGCCACCGGTGCGCCGCGCGTCAGCGCGACCGGATCGTAACCGCCGAACCGCGGCACATAGACGTCGGGCTGCGCACGGAACGCCTCGCGATTCGCCTCGTTGCGGAATTGCCAGGTGAAGCCCGCGAATTTGAGCTGGAACCGTTCGACGCCGACCTCGGCTGCCCCTTGCAGGAAATAGCTCACGGGGTCGAAGCCGAACAATGCGAGCCCCGCACGCGTATCGGCGACGATCAGCTCGCCGCTCGTGAACGCGCGCACCGGAATGGCGGGCACGACCAGCGAGAGAACGAATAGCGTTCCGGCCAAAGCCGAACGCATGCGCCGAGGCGCCAACTGGAACTTCATCGTAATGCGCCACCCGGCCGGAACTGCTCCGGCCCACAGAACCCGCGTCTTTAAGCAATATAAAGCCCGCGCCTAATCGAGCCGTTAAACATTGTTCGACTGGAACGGCGTTGCGGGAGCCCTTTGTTAACGAAAAGAAAACATGAACGCATGACACTCATGGACGAACCCATCGCAGCAAGTCCGGAGATTCCCATGGCGCCGCTCCGCGCGTATTTGTTCGCCGCCACTCTCGCCACCGTATTCGCGGTTTCCGTCTCCGTGCCCGCCCGCGCACAGACCGCGGCGGAAGCAAACCCGCACACTTATTCGTCGAACGAGATTCTCGACGCCGGCCATCGCTTCTTCGGAACCGTGTCGCGCGATCTGGCACTCCTCGTGGAGCGCGCGACCTCGCAATGGGGCCAGCCGAACGGCTACATCCTCGGCCAGGAAGCGTCGGGCGCGATCACGGTCGGCCTGCGCTACGGCGAAGGCATGTTGTTCACGCGCAATGCCGGCACTCGCAAACTGTACTGGCAGGGTCCGTCGATCGGCTTCGACATGGGCGGCGATGGCGCGCGCACCATGATGCTCGTCTATAATCTCTACAGCGTCGATGAGATGTACAAACGCTTCGCTG
>Ga0307505_10000454_pt1 | contig 45900 bp, 48 predicted proteins | sample 23_S_MG_FD_202183 | JGI IMG/M metagenome (GOLD analysis project Ga0307505, IMG submission 202183) | Soil microbial communities from Populus trichocarpa stands in riparian zone in the Pacific Northwest, United States - 23_S | ecosystem: Environmental > Terrestrial > Soil > Riparian zone > Trees...
GCTGGCCGAACTCGATCCGAAATTCTGTGACGACGGCGTACTGCTCGCCGACCATCGCGACGGCAAGCCGCTCGCCGCGGAAGAGGGTCCGTTCCGCATCATCGCGCCACTCGAGAAGCGTCCCGGGCGCTGGGTGCGCCAGGTCACGCGCATCGACGTGCTGCGCGCGCCGGATTGACGGCACGCCGCGAGCGGTCAGTGCGCGACGGCGTATTTCTTCTCGCCCGCGGTCACGCGCAGTCCGAGGCGGTTCTCCGGCGGTGCGGTCGGGCAGACCACGTGCGGCGACAGCGCGCACGGCGGGTTGTAGGCCTTGTTGAAATCGATCACGACCATGCCATTGCTGGCGAAATCGCTGTAGAGGAATCGCCCCGCGCCATACGTCGTCTTCGCACTGGTCTTGTCGGCGAAGATGAAGAAGAGCTGCTTCGCATCCGGTGAATCAAGCACCGGCAGCAACTCCCAGGTCCTGCCCTCGCGTTCGAACACGGCTTTCCCGGGCACCGTCATCTTTTCGATCTGGCCGGTGATGTTGGGGATATCCAGCGTCTGTGGCGGATCGAACGGAATCCAGCGTGCCTCGATACGCCACGACGCATCGACCGGGTAGTTGTCGATGCCGAGGAATCCCGTGCGCGTCGGTGCCTCGCTGTCCTTGACCCGCAACGCCTTCCTTCCGGAACGATCGAGCGGGTAGAAGTGGGTCGTGCCGAACGCGACCAGGGTCGGCTTCGCGTTCGAATCGTCGAGCAGCTCGGCTCTGGTCTTGCGCTCGCCATCGATGCGTGCGTCGACGCCGTCCGCCAGTTCGATGACGACCTTGCCGTCGCTCCAGATCACCGCACCCAGATGCGCGGGCGCCGCGGCGATGACGATGTCGTTGCCGGCCGCGCTTCCAACCGTATTGCGGCCGGGCTTGAGCCAGTCCAGACCGACCAGCGACAGCCAGCCCCCGGGAGCACGCAGTCGCTCGCTGCGCTGGTTGCGCCACTCCTCGATCTGACGCGCATGTTCATCCGCAGACACCGCACCCGCGGACTGCGCCGCGAGGATCGAGACGAGCAACACGGTGGACTTCATCATGATTCGGATTCCATTGGCCAGATTGCGGTCAGCGGCCGCGCAGGAACAGCTTGTCGAGTTCGTGCATGCCGAGCTGGACCCAGGTCGGACGCCCGTGGTTGCATTGTCCGGATCGTTCGGTCGTTTCCATCTCGCGCAACAATGCGTCCATCTCCGGCAGAGTCAAGCGCCGGTTCGCCCGCACCGACCCGTGGCAGGCCATCGTCGAAAGCAGTTCGTTGCCGGCTTCCTCGATTCGCCGCGAACTGCCGTGCGCGGCAAGATCGCCAATCACGTCGCGCACGAGCGTGGTCACGTCGGCGCCGCCGAGCAGGGTCGGTACGCGGCGCACGGTGATGCCCTGCGGTCCGCTGCGCACGACCTCGAAGCCGAGTCCGGCAAACTGCTCGGCGTGTTCCTCCACGGTCGTCGCCTCGCGTTCGCTGACCGCAATGGCGAGCGGCACGAGCAGCATCTGGGCGCGGATACCCTCGCCCTCGTGCGCGCGCTTGAGCTTCTCGTAGGTGATGCGTTCGTGCGCGGCATGCATGTCGACGAGCACGAGGCCGTGTGCGTTCTGCGCGAGCACATAGACACCGTGCAACTGCGCCAGCGCGAAACCGAGTGGTGGAATGTCACCGGTTCGTTTCGCCGCATCCACAACAGCACCGGTCGCGCTGTCCAGCGCAGTCGCGGACGCATACGGCGATGGCCCCAGCAATGCGGCATAGTCGGCCAGCGGTTCGCGCACGCCCAGGCCGAGTCCGGCTTGCGGCCGGTAGCCTGAAAAAGCGCTGCTTCCCGCGATGCTCGCCGAATCGGGCAAACCCGGAGCCTGGGTGCCGGCCCGCGCACCGGCCAGCGCCTCGTGCAGACTGCGATAGAGAAAATCGTGCACCAGCCGCGCCTCGCGGAAGCGCACTTCGCTTTTTGCCGGATGCACATTGACATCGACCAGGGCCGGATCGAGTTCGAGAAAAAGGACGAATGCCGGATGGCGACCGTGGAAAAGCACGTCGGCATAGGCCTGGCGCACTGCATGGGCGACAACTCGATCGCGCACGAGGCGTCGATTGACGTGGAAATACTGCTGATCGGCTTGTGCCCGCGAGGCCGTCGGCAAACCGACCCAGCCGTGCAGCGACAGCCCCGCCCCGGCATGCTCCACACGCAGGCTGTGCTCGACGAATGCATCGCCAAGCACGTCGCCGACACGGCGCACCGCGTCGGCGGCATCGCGCTGCGGACGGTACAGGCGCACGGGCTTGCCATTGCTGCTCAGGCGGAACTCGACATCGCTGCAGGCCAGCGCGATCGAACGGACCAGATCGTCGATATGGTTGAACTCGGTGCGTTCTGCACGCAGGAACTTGCGTCGCGCCGGCACGTTGTAGAACAAGTCGCGCACCTCGATCGTCGTGCCGGGCGCATGCTGCGCCGGACGCACCGCCCTCGGTCTGCCGCCATCGACCTCGATGCGCGTCGCATGCGCCGCATCGGCGGTCCGCGAGGTGAGCGAAAAACGCGACACCGACGCGATCGACGGCAACGCCTCTCCGCGAAAACCCAGTGTGCCCACGCGTTCGAGATCCTCGAAACTCGTGATCTTGCTGGTCGCGTGCGCGGTGATCGCAAGCGCAACGTCATCGGCCTCGATGCCCGAACCATCGTCGCGGATCCGCACGAGCCGGGCACCGCCTTCCTCGATATCGATCTCCACGCGCGAAGCGCCTGCATCGATGCTGTTCTCGATGAGCTCCTTGACCACCGACGCCGGGCGCTCGATGACCTCGCCGGCAGCGATCTGGTTGACCAGTTCGGAAGGAAGCGGACGGATGCGCGACATGCGGAAATCGGCGAAGCGGACGCCGCATCATAGCCGAACCCCGCGCGCACTCCGCGGGCCGCGCAAGCGCCGAGCATCAGGTCAGGAAAAACCGCAGACGTCCTCAGCCCTGCGGAATCTCGAGCACATCACCAATGCGCACATCGTCGCGTGCGAGCTTGTTGACGCTGCGCAGCGCGGACACCGAAGTACCGTGTCTGGCGGCGATGACGCTCAAGGTCTCGCCCCGCGCGACGACATGCCGACTGGCCTTGTCGCGACCGTAGTTGGCTGCGAACCAGGTTCCCGGCAGCGGCGCCATGCGGTAGTGGTTGCGGATGCCTTCGAGAATCGCTTCGGCGAGCTTGGTCCGCTCGGCAGCATTGTTCAGCCGCTTCTCTTCGGCGGGATTGGAGATGAACGCGGTCTCGACAAGAATCGACGGCACATCCGGGGAGCGCAACACGATGAAGTTCGCGCGTTCGACATAGGACTTGTGCGTCGGTCCGACCTTGCGCATCGCAGCCAGCACCTGGCCGGCGACGGCCTGGCTGGCTTCCATCGTCGCGCCCTGCGATAGGTCGAGCAGCACCGCTGCGAGCGTGTCCTCGCGCGTGTCCAGGGATACGCCACCGACGAGATCGGCGCGATTCTCGCGATCGGCCAGCCAGCGCGCGGCTTCGCTGGTAGCGCCGCGAGGCGACAACACCCACACCGAACTGCCGCGCGCTTCGGGCTTGGTGAACGCATCGGCATGGATCGAGATGAACAGATCCGCCTTGGCATCACGCGCCTTCTGGTAACGCTGCTTGTGCGGAATGAAGTAGTCGCCGTCGCGCGCCAGTTGCGCACTCATGCCCGGCTCGCGGTCGATCAGGCGCTTGAGTTCGCGCGACACCGCCAGGGTAATGATCTTTTCGTAGGTTCCGGCCGGACCGATCGAGCCGGGATCCTCACCGCCATGACCGGCATCGATCATGACCAGCACGTCTCGCGACGTTCCCGGCGGCAGTACCTTCTCGACCGTCTTGATCGCGACCGGAACGCTCTTTGGATACAGGTCGAGCACGAGACGATAGCCGAACTTCTCCGCTGGCGGCAGCAGGAAGCTTTTCGGTCGCACGCCCTGCTCCAGATCAAAGACGACACGCACGTCCTTTTCGCCCTGCTTGCCACTGCGCACGGCCTTGAGCAGGCCTTTCGCCTCGGGCGTGCCGAAATCGCTGGCGAACTTGCTGCCACGCAGGTCGAGCACGAGACGTTCGGGCTGGGACAAGTCGAACAGCTTGTAGTCGAGCGGCCCGGAAACGTCGAACACGGCACGCGTGTATTCGGGGCCGGCCCAGATGCGCAATGCCTTCACTTCAGCCGCGTGCGCGGGCGCGAATGCAGCGCCAATCAGCGCCAGGATCACCGCGTAAAGTCGAGTTTTCCCGAATGCTTGCAGCATGGGAGGGGATTCAAGCGCAAAACCGCACATGAATTCAAGTCTTTTTTCCTTTCAAATCCGCAAATTGCAGAACCTTCCTAAGGTCAGACTGAACAACATGCCCGGACTCGTTCAGGCAGGATGCGGAAACGCCTACGCAGGAAGTCGGGAAATCCACTCGGCCCCGCGCCCGCTGGCGGGCAGTGCGACCAGGTCGCGGCGGTCGCCGCGATGACTCAATTGCAGGCGCAGATCGGCCTCGGGCAATGCGCCGGTGCCGCGCTCGGGCCATTCAACGACGAGCAGCGAAGGGCCATCGAGCAGATCGGCCAGACCCAGCCAGTGCAGCTCGTCAGCTCCGGCGATGCGATACAGGTCCAGATGATGGATGCGCAGATCGCCGACCTGATACGACTCGATCAGACTGTAGGTCGGACTCTTGATTCGTTCGCCGACACCGAGCGCGCCGAGCAGCGCGCGCGCGAAGGTTGTCTTGCCGGCTCCGAGATCGCCTTCAAGGAACAGCGTTCCTCCCGCACCGACGGATTGCGCGAGCGCAACTGCGACCGCGTGCAATTGCGCCTCATCGATGGCCGACCATTCGGCGCGGACGTTCATCGCGCACCGCCATTGACGAGTTCGCGCAGCACAGCGAACAGATCGCTCGCAATCAGTCCGCGGGGCACGTCCGCCGCCGCACGGTCACCGGCAAGCGCATGCACGAGGGTGCCCAGGCACGCTGCATCCCGAGCATCGAGCCCCTGTGCCAGCAGTCCCGCAATGACGCCGGTCAGCACGTCGCCCATGCCGGCCGTGGCCATCCCGGAATTGCCGAACGGACACACCGCGACGCGCCCGTCCGGACTGCCGATCAGGCTGCCGGCCCCCTTGAGCACGACGGTCGCGACGTAGCGCCGGGCCAGCGCGCGCACCGCGGCGAAACGATCGCGCTGGATCGCCGCCACCTCGCAACCGAGCAGGCGTGCGGCCTCGCCCGGATGCGGCGTCAGCACCGCGGTTGCCGGCAGCGCCGATGCATTTTCGCCAAGCAGATTGAGCGCATCGGCATCCACGACCACCGGCTTGCCACTGCGCAACGCGCCATCCCAGAGGGCATGGCCCCACGCCGCCTGTCCGAGTCCGGGACCCAGCGCGAGCACCGTGGCGCGATCGATCATCGGCGCGAGCGCTTGCGGCCCGTCCACACCGCGAGCCATGAGTTCGGGTCGCCCGGCATTGATCGCGCCGACATGCGCGGCGCGCGTGGCCACGCTGACCAGCCCGGAGCCTGCGCGCAGCGCCGCCTCGCCTGCGAGGCGCACGGCACCGGCCATGCCCTCATCGCCGCCGATCACGAGAACGTGACCGAAGCTGCCCTTGTTGACGTTGGCCTTGCGCGGCGCAAGACGGTCGAGGAATGCGTGATCGAGCAGTTCCGCATCCGCCGGGATCGCAGCGCGCGCACCGGGCGGAAGTTCCAGCGTGGCCAGTTCGCACGCGCCGCACAGATCCGGTCCGTCGGCAGTGAACATTCCGCGCTTCCAGCCGACGAACGCGATGGTCGCGGCGGCAGCCACGACCGGGCCGGTCGCGACTCCGGTGTCGGCATCCAGTCCTGACGGAACATCGAGCGCAAGCGTGGGTATTCGCGCTTGCGCGAGCGCGCGGATCAGGTCGGCGGCGACCCCGTCGACCGCACGCCGCAGTCCGGTGCCGAACAAGCCATCGATCGCCACGTCGGAGTCGGTCGACAGCGTGGCCGAGCCGGCACTGACGATGCGACCACCGGCTTCGGTGAACGTCTGGCGCGCGCACGCTGCATCGACACCTGTTGCGCCATCCAGTGCGACAAGCTGCACTTGCATGCCGGCTTGCAGCGCAAGCGCAGCGACCAGAAACGCATCGCCACCATTGTTGCCACTGCCGGCGAGGACGAGGATGCGTCGCGCCTGCGGCCAGCGTCTGCGCAACAACGCAAACGCCGCCGCTGCCGCACGCTGCATGAGCGTGAAACCGGCGACGCCGTGCACATCGATTGCCGCGCGGTCCAGGGCGCGCACCTGCTCGACGGTGTACAACGATCGTGTGCTGGCCGGATCATCCATGGCGCGATTATAGGAGCGTACCGACGCGCGCAGATCGGTATGCTTGCATGCGAGAGACTTGCCGACGATGCCATCTTCCGCTGCCCCTTCGACGATCGACTACGCGAACCTCGCCGCGGACATCCGTGCCTGGTCGGGCGCGCTCGGCTTCCAGCAGACCGGCATCACCGGCATCGAGCTGGGTCCCGACGAAGCCCACCTGCTCAACTGGCTCGACGCGGGTCGACATGGCGAGATGGACTACATGGCGCGCCACGGCAGCAGGCGCAGCCGTCCACAGGAGCTGCTGCCGGGGACCCTGCGCGTGATCTCGGTGCGCATGGACTACCTTCCGCAATCGGCGCGCGATGGCGGGAACGTGCTCAAGGACCCGACGCTCGGCTACGTTGCCCGCTATGCGCTCGGGCGCGACTACCACAAGCTCATGCGCAACCGCCTGCAGAAGCTCGCCAATCAGATCAGCAGCGTGGTCGGGCCGTTCGGCCATCGCGCGTTCGTCGATTCGGCACCCGTGCTCGAGCGCGCCCTCGCCCGCAACGCGGGGCTCGGCTGGATCGGCAAGCACACCTGCCTGATCAATCGCCAGGCAGGGTCGTGGTTCTTTCTCGGCGAGCTTTACACGGACTTGCCGCTGCCGACCGATACCGCGGCCAGCGAGCACTGCGGAACCTGCACGCGCTGCATCCAGATCTGCCCGACCCAGGCGATCGTGGCACCCTACCAGGTCGATGCGCGACGCTGCATCGCCTACCTCACGATCGAGTTGGCCGGCCCGATTCCGCTGGAACTGCGGCGACCGATGGGCAATCGCATATTCGGCTGCGACGACTGCCAGCTGGTATGCCCGTGGAACAAGTTCGCCACGCCAAGCACGCAAGCCGATTTCAGCCCACGCCATGCGCTGGACGGAAGTGCATTGATCACGCTTTTCGCCTGGGACGAGGGCGAGTTCCTGCAGCGCACGGAAGGCTCGGCAATCCGCCGCACCGGGCATCTCGGCTGGCTGCGCAACATTGCCGTTGCCTTGGGCAATGCACCGGGCAGCGACGATGTCGTTGCGGCGTTGATGGCCCGTTCCGGCCATCCGTCGGAACTCGTGCGCGAGCACGTCGCCTGGGCCCTCGCCGAGCAGGCAAGCAAGCGCCAGGGCCGCGCGGGATGAGCGCATTGCGCGATTCCGGCGGGATTGTTGCCTGAAAACAACACCGGAGTAGTGGTGCGACAGCGGGATTTCCGATGCAACTCAGCCGGCGAAAGCGCGGGCCGTGGACAGCATCGGAACGATTCCTCCAACTCATTGATTCAGAAGCAGAAGCCCGATGGATCTCCTCTGCCTGAGCGAATCAGAGGGCAAAAAAAACCCTCGCAGCGAAGCTCGCGCGAGGGTTCAGTTTGGAGTGACGACTACCTGCAATGCGCCCTGGTGGCCTCAAGGAACTACAACTTGCGTTGCAAAAACCCCGAGGACGGTGGTGACAATACCACAGCTTGTTGCGAAGTGCCATACACGTCACAGACTTTCTTCCTCCTCGCCGCCGGTCTGACCGGACGCACAGTCACCCGGGTCCGGCAATTTCCAGATTGTCGATCAGGCGCACGCTGCCGAGGCGCGCGGCAATCAGGGCAACGAGCCCGGTGCGCTGACCGGCGCTCGGTTCGAGCAGACTGTCTGCCCTGCGCAGTTGCGCATAGTCCGGATCGAGTCCCGCTGCGACGAGTCGCTCGCACGCGCGGTCCTGGATCGCAGGTACCGGCAAATCGCTGGTTTGCACCTGGGCGACCATCCACAGCAACGTCGCGTGGATCGCGCCGGCCTGTGCGCGCTGGGCATCCCCGAGATACTGGTTGCGCGAACTCATCGCCAGACCGTTGGCCTCGCGCACGATCGGTGCGCCGACCAGGGTCACGGGCATGGCCAGATCCTCCACCATGCGCCGGATCACGAGCAGTTGCTGATAGTCCTTGCGCCCGAACACGGCGACATCCGGCTGGACCCGATGGAACAACTTGGCCACGACCGTGGCAACGCCATCGAAGTGCCCCGGCCGACTGGCGCCTTCAAGCACGTCACCGAGCGAGCCAACGCCGATGCGCACGCCATCGTGCGTGCCGAACGGATACATCGTGTGGACGCCGGGCAGAAACAGGATCCCGCAACCGTGCCGAGCGAGGCCATCGGCATCTTCCTGCGGCGTGCGCGGGTAACGCGCGAAGTCCTCGTTCGGGCCGAACTGGGTGGGATTGACGAACACACTGGCAACCACGACATCACCATGCTCGTGCGCGATACGCACGAGCGAATGGTGGCCGGCATGCAGATTGCCCATGGTCGGAACGAATGCGATGCGCCGTCCATCGCGGCGATGGCCGGCGATCAGCGTCCGCAGGGCTTCAGCGTCCCGAATGATCTGCATGAGCGAATCAGTAGCTGTGTTCGGCCGCGGGAAACGACGCCGTACGCACCGCATCGACGTACGCGCGGATCGCCGCATCGACCGAATCGACGCCGAGCAGGAAATTCTTGCTGAAACGCGGGCGTTTGCCCGGGGTGACGCCGAGCACATCGTGCAGCACGAGAACCTGGCCATCGCAGTCCACGCCGGCACCGATGCCGATCGTCGGGATCGCGAGCTGCGCGGTGATCTGCGCAGCCAGCGCAGCCGGAACGCATTCGAGCACGAGCAGTTCCGCACCGGCGTCGGCGACCGCGCGTGCGTCGGCAAGCAGGCGTTCGGCCTCGGCCGGCAGACGTCCCTGCACGCGATATCCACCCATGCGATGCACGGCCTGCGGGGTCAGGCCGAGGTGTGCGCACACCGGCACATCGCGCAGCGCGAGCGCAGCGATCACTTCAAGCACCCAGCCGGCGCCTTCGAGCTTGACCATCGCCGCCCCGCCTTCGGCGACCAGACGCGCGGCAGAAGTCATTGCCGTGGGCACGTCGCGAAAGGTCATGAAGGGCATGTCGGCTACGAGCAGGGCCGAGCGCAGGCCCCGCGCGACCGCTGCGCTGTGATAGACCACGTGATCGAGGGTGACCGGCAACGTCGTTGCATGTCCTTGCACGACCATGCCTAGCGAATCGCCGACCAGGACCAGATCCACGCCGGCAGCATCCAGGCAACTGGCGAAGCTCGCGTCATAGCAGGTCAGCGCGGCGATCTTGATGCCGGCGGACTTGTGTTTGCGCAGGGATGGAACGCTGATCGGCGCACGCTCGGCGCCTTGCGGGGATGTGTACATCGTTTCGGCGACTGTTGGTAGCGGCCTGGCATCGCCTGGCCGGCGCGGAGGAAACGCTATCGTACCGCGTCGCGGGGCCCGCGTTCGAGGATGCAGGTGTCACGCTCGGACGCGTCGACCGCGGCCAGCAGGTCGGCGGCCGCGCCGCGGCCCGGAATCACGATCCGCGGATCGAGCTCGAGCAGCGGCACGAGCACGAACACGCGTTCGGCCATGCGCGGATGTGGCACGACCAGACCTGCCTCGTCGATGCAATGGTCCGCAAACAGCAGCAGGTCCAGATCGATGATGCGTGGTCCCCAGCGCGCGCCTTCGCGCTGTCGCCCCTGTGCGCGCTCGATGCGCAGCAAACCGGCCATCAGCTCACGCGGGTCGAGCCCGCATTCCAAACAGGCCACGGCGTTGACGAAATCGGGCTGATCCGCTTGACCCCACGGCGGCGTTCGCCAGAAACCCGAGACCTCGGCGACGCGCGTCTGCGGCAGCGCATCCAGCGCGACCAGGGCGTCCTCGATCTGGCGTGCCGGATCGTCGAGATTGCTGCCGAGCCCGACGAACGCGCGGGTTGCGCTCACTGGGTCGTATCCACCGAATCGCTGGTCGATGAAGTTGCGCCGCTCCGGCGTCGGCGCCGCCGTGGACGCTTGCGTGTCGGTGCAGCCTCGGCGTCGGCGCGAGCAGGAGCAACCGGCGCGAGCAGACCTGCCAGCGAGGGGCCATCGAGCTGCTGGGCCTGTGTCCACCATTCCACGAGCTCGTCGAGTCCAGGCTCCACGTTCGCCCGCAGAGCAAGGAAATCGAACGCTGCGCGGAAGCGTGGATGTGCGAGCAGGCGGGTGACGCGCTTCTTCTGACGTTGCTCGAAGCGAGGCTGCATCGCCCAGATTTCCTCCATGCCGAGCCCGAAGCGGCGCGGAATGGCGACGCGGGCCGCCTGCTCGTGCATGACCCGGTCGGCTGCGGTGGACCACGCGACAGCGGCATCGGTGCCGTCGGCGATCATTCGCTGCGCGGTTGCGCGCACCGGCTCCCACAACATTGCCGCGAACAGGAATGCCGGAGTCACGGTCTTGTCGGCACGAACGCGCTCGTCGGTATTGGTGAACGTATGGCCCAGCAGTTGACCGAACGCCTCGCGCTGCGGTCCCTCCAGCGCCTTTGCCGTCGACGGGAAAATCTGCCTGAGCAAGCCGGTACGGTGCAACCCGCGCAGACTGGCCAGACCGTGTCCGGCGAGGAACAGCTTGAGCGACTCGTCGAACAGCCGCGCCGGCGCGACTTCGCCAAGCAGCGGCCCGAGGCGGGCGAAGGGCTCCTCGGCTTCGGCGGCGATCGAGAACGACAGCTTGGCCGCCAGCCGCACCGCACGCAGCATGCGCACCGGATCTTCCTGATAACGCTGTTCGGGGTCCCCGATCAGGCGCATCGTGCGTTGCTGCAGGTCGTCCACTCCGCCCACGTAGTCGCGCACACTGAAATCGGCGATGTCGTAGTAGAGCGCGTTGACGGTGAAATCACGGCGCAACGCGTCTTCCTCGATCGAACCATAGACGTTGTCGCGCAGGATCCGTCCATCGACGATGTGACGATCCGCATCGCCGGCTTCGCCGATTCCGCGGAACGTGGCCACCTCGACGATCTCGCGACCGAACACGACGTGGGCCAGACGGAACCGCCGGCCGATCAGGCGACAGTTGCGGAACAGCGCGCGGGTCTGCTCGGGCGTCGCATCGGTGGCGATGTCGAAGTCCTTGGGATGCCCGCCGAGCAGCAGGTCGCGAACCGCGCCACCGACGAGAAACGCCTTGTAGCCGGCTTCATGCAACCGGTACAGCACGCGCAGGGCGCCGCTTGATATGTTCTTGCGCGAAATGCCGTGCTCGGCACGCGGGATGATGCGCGCAACAATCGACGAGGCGAGGTCAGCCGGTGCCGGCTGGCGTGGTGCGGGATGATTCATTCAACGATCACGATGGCTGGCATGGCACTTTCCGGCAATTGTCGACAGTAACGAATTCGTTATACTACGCGCCCCGCGCGGTTTGACCCAAACAACGCTCCCTTCGTCTAGTGGCCCAGGACACCGCCCTCTCAAGGCGGGAACACGAGTTCGAACCTCGTAGGGAGCGCCAACCGCCATTCCTTACACTGGCCGCCGACGCACCCATGCCCTTCGTCGTCATAGAGAACTGCATCAAGTGCAAGTACACCGACTGTGTCGAAGTCTGTCCAGTCGACTGCTTTCACGAAGGTCCGAACTTCCTCGTGATCGACCCCGAGGAGTGCATCGACTGCACCTTGTGCGAGCCGGAATGCCCGATCACCGCGATCTATCCCGAGGACGATGTTCCGGCCGGGCAGGAGGCGTTCATCCAGCTCAACGCCGAACTGTCGCGATCCTGGCCGGTACTCACCGAGCGCAAGGAAGCTCCTGACGACGCCAAGGAGTGGGAAGGAAAACCGGGCAAGCTGTCCCTGCTCGAGCGTTGATTTCGCCGCGTTCGCTCAGGAAAGGCGCTGACGAAGCACGTCGAGAATCTCGCGTGCCGCATTCTGTTCGGCTTCGCCCGCAGCGCCTTCGATCGTGACCCTGCTGCCATCGCCATCGGCGCTGACGCGCACACCCAGGGTCACCGAAGTCTGAACCTTCTTTGCATCGGCACGCCCGAACGTGACCGTGCGCTTGAGCCAGCCGGCGCGCTGCGTGACCTGCCCGCTTCCGCGAACCTGATAGGTGTGCGCGCTTGCATCGCGGCTCTCGATCATCGCCACGCCCGAGCGCTCGAGCGCGAGACCGACACGCAACCACGTGCTCTGCACGCTGTCGGCAACACGCAGACCATCGGCGGAAATCGCGACTCCGGCACCCATGGTCGGAGCCGTCGCGTCCACCCCTGGTGCATTGCGCGCCGACGCGTCAGCCGAGGTGGCGACGCGCTCGGGGATGACCAGCGTGCCGCTCATGTTGGGCATGTCCAGATCCGGCGGCACCTCCAGCGGACGCACCTGCCCACTGGACTTGTAGGCGTCCTGATCGTTGCCCAGCTTGGAGCGCATGTAGCCGCAGCCGCCCAGCAGCGAAGCCGAAACCAGTGCGCAGGTCAGATAGAGGAATGTTCTTTTCACTTGGAGGGTTCCATGGTCGATAGGGTAGTCATCCCGCCGCGCGGACCGCATCGAGCAGGTCGAGGTCGGCAAGTATGCGCCCGGCGCGCACATGATGCGCCGCCGACAACGCCAGCAGCGGCAGGCGCGGACGGGCGTCGCCAAGGCCGAGCTGCTGCAGGCACCACTTCAGCGGAATCGGATTCGGTTCAGCACCGAGCAATTCGTACAGATCGCCAAGCTGCTGATCGATCTGCACTGCGCTTGCCCGATCGGCGCACGCGGCCGCCTCGCACAGGCGCTGCATGGCCGCAGGAACGAGATTGGCGGCAACCGATATCACGCCATCGGCCCCGGCGAGAATCGCGCGCATGCAGGTCGGATCGTCGCCGGAGAGAATCGCGAAATCATCGGTGCGCAACGCGAGCAGCGCCTGCATGCGCTCTGGCGTGGGTACGGCTTCCTTGATGCCGACGATACCGGCGGTTCCGACCAGCCGTGCCACGGTTTCGGGCAGGAGGTCGCAGGCGGTGCGCGTCGGCACGTTGTAGAGCACGAGCGGGAGACCGCCATGCTCGGCGATCTCGCTGAAGTGGCGGTACAGGCCTTCCTGGGTCGGACGCACATAGGGCGGCGTGACCACGAGCGCGACATCGGCGCCGGATTCGGCGGCAATGCGGGTCAGGGCGATGCTCTTGTGGGTGGATTGCTGGCCGGTGCCGGCCAGCACCGGAATGCGTCCGCTGACGCGTTTGACTGCGAATTCGAGCAGGCGCACGAACTCGGCTACCTCCAGCGCTGCTCCCTCACCGGTTGAACCGGCAACGACCAACGCGCGCGTTCCCGCCGCGAGCTGGTAGTCGATCAGTCGCGCGAAAGCGTCAAGGTCGAGTGCAGCGCCGCCTTCACTGAACGGTGTGGCCAGCGCACAGATGCTTCCGTTGAGGTTCAAGGCGGGATCGGACTGGCACTTGCGGGGACGCCCGATGGTATGGCCAACCGGTGCCGAAGTCCATGCGCGCCCGATCCGCTGCGCGTGCGGCTTGCGACCCCACGGGGTGCCAAGTATTCTGACCGGGCAGGCACTCTGCCCTGCATGAAGAAGCGCCGCCAACGCCGTGAAGCAGGCAGGAAAGCAGATCTTGAGCGATCGCGCGCCACGTCCCACCGCGAACGAGAACCACCTTCTGATCAGCGCCTTCGCGACGGCCGGGCAATCGCCGCTGGTCGCGATCAGCAAGCGCGTCAGCGACTGTGGCTGCAACGTCGCGGAAGCGCGCGTGGCCGCGCTCGGCAGCGAACTCAGCGTCCAGGTTCTCGCCCAGGGCCCATGGGACGCGATCGCCAAACTCGAAAACGCATTGGCCAAGCTCGATCGCGACGGCGGCATGCGCCTCGTGCATTTCCGCACCGGCAGCAAGCAATTGCAGAACAACCTGCTGCCCTACGTCGTGGAGGTCATCGCCGCAGACAAGCCCGGCGTCCTGTTTCAGCTTGCGGAGTTCTTCGCCGCCCACGAGATCAGCATCGAGCAACTGCATTCCACGCGCTATCGCGCGATGCAGACCGGCGCCGACATGTTTTCGGCGCAGATCACGATAGGCATTCCGAACACGATGCATCTCGCCGCCCTGCGCGACGATTTCCTCGAGTTCTGCGACGGCTTGAATCTCGACGCGATCATGGACCCGATGAAGTTCTGAATGCGCATGCGAACAGGCAATCCATGACCACGACCCCACGGTTGGCCATTGGCAGGAAGGTACCCCGGCTCGCCGGAACCACCGACGATGGCGCCACCCTGAAACTCGATTCGCTGCGCGGCGGATGGATCGTGCTTTATTTCTATCCGAAGGACGCCACGCCGGGCTGCACACTTCAGGCCCAGGCCTTCCGCGATCTGCACGCCGAGTTCGCCAGGCGCGGCGCGACGATCATCGGCGTTTCGCGCGACAGCAGCGCCGCGCATGCGAAGTTTCGCGACAAGCAGTCGCTGCCGTTCACGCTGGTCGCCGACGTCGACGAAACCTGGTGCAGGGCATTCGACGTGATCCACGAAAAGGTGCTCTACGGCAAACGCCACATGGGCATCGTGCGCAGCACGTTCCTGATCGATCCCGAAGGCGTCCTGCGTGCCGAATGGCGCGGCGTCAAGGTCCCCGGCCATGCCGCCGCCGTGCTGGAGCAACTGGCACTCGCGTGATCCACTCCCACGCAACATCCGCATTCGCCTTGTCGCAGGCGCTTCCCCTCCTCCTCTGTCCGTTCAGCGAGGTCCGTGCATGACCCGTGGCAAGCGCATCTACGTGCTCGATACCAACGTGCTCATGCACGATCCGACATCGCTGTTCCGCTTCGAGGAACACGACGTCTTCATTCCGATGACTGTACTGGAGGAACTCGACGCGGCCAAGAAGGGCCAGTCGGAGGTCTCGCGCAATGCACGCCAGGTCAGCCGCTTCATCAACGAACTGATCGTGGCCGGCAACGGCCGCCGCATCGACGAAGGACTCGACCTGCGCCTTCCGCAAGGGCTGCGACTGGATCGCGATACCGCGGTCGGGCGCCTGCATTTCCAGACCAGTGTCGCCGAACTCAACGGCAACGCGCGCAAACGCGGACTCCCCGACAACCTCATCCTCGCCTCGGTGATCGCACTGCGCGAGACGCATCCGGAAGTGCCGGTCGTCCTCGTCACCAAGGACATCAACCTGCGCATCAAGGCGTCGATCTTCAGCATCACCGCCGAAGACTACGAGAACGACCGTGCGCTGGACGATTTCAGTCTGCTGTATGCCGGTCACAACGAACTGCCGGCGGATTTCTGGGATACCCATGCCGATCTTCGCTCGTGGTCCGAACGCGGCCACACGTTCTATGAAGTGACCCTGGGCGACGACGACGATTGGCACCCGCACCAGTTCCTCTACCTGCCAGGCGAAAACGAGGTCGAGATGCGCGTGCTGCAGGTCGCCAATGGCAAGGCAACGCTGCAGATCGTCGATGATTTCCGCGGCGGCTCGCACACGGTCTGGGGCATCTCGGCACGCAATCGCGAACAGAACTTCGCGCTCAATGCGTTGATGGATCCGGATGTGGATTTCGTCACCCTGCTCGGCACGGCCGGTACCGGCAAGACCCTGCTCGCACTTGCGGCCGGACTTGCCCAGGTCATGGACCAGCAGCGTTACCGCGAGATCATCATGACCCGCGCGACGGTCTCGGTCGGCGAGGACATCGGCTTCCTGCCCGGCACCGAAGAAGAGAAGATGACCCCGTGGATGGGCGCGCTGACCGACAATCTCGAAGTGCTGACGTCCCCGCAGGAAGGCGGCGCATGGGGACGCGCAGCGACCAACGACCTGCTCGCGTCGCGGATCAAGATCCGCTCGATGAACTTCATGCGCGGGCGCACGTTCCTCAGCCGCTATGTGATCCTCGACGAGGCCCAGAATCTCACGCCGAAACAGATGAAGACCCTGATCACGCGCGCCGGGCCGGGCACCAAGATCGTCTGCCTCGGCAATGTCGAACAGATCGACACTCCTTACTTGACCGAAACGACATCGGGCCTGACCTACGCCGTGGACCGGTTCAAGAACTGGGAACATTCGGCCCACCTGACCCTGCGTCGCGGCGAACGCTCGCGACTGGCCGATTTCGCTTCGGAAGTGCTGTGACGCCCAGGTCACGCACGCGCAGGACCTACTCGCAATCGGAGGCAACATGCCCCTGAGCTTCCTGCATCGCCGGCTCTCGGTGCCGTCGCGCCAGTTGGGTCCGCCGGGTCCCGACGACGGACAACTGCGCGCATTGCTCGAAGCGGCCATTCGCGTGCCCGATCACGGGCGCCTTGTGCCCTACCGCCTGCTGCTGATCCGCGGCGATGCGCGGCATGCGCTCGGGGAGGCACTCGCCCAGATTCGCGCAGGCAAGGATCCCGAAACGAAGCCGGCGGTGCTGACCAAGGATCGCGAGCGTTTTGCTTCGGCGCCGTTCGTCGTCGCCGTGATCGCGCGGGTGCTCGCCGATCACAAGATTCCCGAGATCGAACAGCGCTTCTGTGCGGGCTGCGTTGCCAGCAACCTTCTGCTCGGTGCACAGGCACTGGGCTTCGGCGCGCAGTGGCTGACCGGCTGGGCCGCCTACGACGCCGATGTCGCGCATCGGCTCGGACTGACCGACAACGAGTCGATCGTCGGTTTCGTCCATGTCGGCAGCGTCGTGCTCGCCGCCAGCGATCGTCCGCGCGTGCAACTGGACGACGTGCTTGGCGAATGGACCGGCTGAGGCGACGATGACCCTTCCCGTGCACCTCGTGGATGCGAGCCTGTACGTGTTCCGCGCCTGGCATTCGATCCCCGCGGACTTCACCGACGTGGACGGACATCCGGTCAACGCCGTGCATGGATTCACGCGCTTTCTTCTCGATCTGCTCGAGCGCGCCAGACCCAGCCACATCGCAGTGGCATTCGATGAATCGCTGACGAGCTCGTTCCGCAACGCGATCTATGCGGACTACAAGGCCAACCGCGAGCTGCCGCCGCCCGAGCTGGTTCGCCAGTTCGCCTATTGCAAGCAGGTCGCGGCCGCGCTCGGACTACCCGTGCTCACCGATACCCAGTACGAAGCCGACGACCTCATCGGCAGTGCGGTTGCCGCGCTGCATCGTCACGGCCTGCACGCAGTGATCGTCTCGGCGGACAAGGATTTCGGCCAGCTTGTCTGCGACAACGTGCAGCAATGGGACTATTCGCGCGACCAGCGCTGGGACGCGCACGGGGTGAAACTGCGCCTGGGCGTGCGTCCGGATCAGGTCGCCGACTATCTCGCGCTGACCGGCGACGCGATCGACAACATTCCCGGCGTTCCCGGCATCGGGGCCAAGACGGCGGCGATCCTGCTCGCTCATTTCGGCACCCTCGATGCGCTGCTTGCGCGGGTCGACGAAATCGCCTTCCTGCGCATGCGCGGCGCCGCCACGGCATGCTTGCGCCTGCGCGAACATGCCGCGCTCGCGCGCCTGTCGCGCGCACTGACCGGAATCGCGATGGATGCACCGGTACCGCTGGAGCCCCTTGCGTATCGTCGCAGCCTGCCCGACGCGGCAGGCGTGGAAACCCTGTTCGATCGCCTGCGACTGGGTCCGATGACGCGAGCGCGTGTGCGCGCTCTCGTGGACTAGTCGTCTTTGCCGGTTTTCTCCACCGGCGCCGGCTTGGGCGGATCGAGCAACGTCGGGGGTGTCTGCATGAGTTTCATGCCTTCCTCGAACGACGCCTGGCGTACCGGAACTCCACTGGTCGCCACGCCGGCTTCGTTCCAGGCAAAACGCAGATCGCTGCGAAACACCTTGACTGCGCGCAGTTCGAACAGGTTCTTCGGCTCGCCATACTGGCCGTAGGCCTTCTTCTGGCTGTTCGCTATGAAATACAGATTGTCGTCCGCGATCGTGCCGTAGGTCGGCAAGGCGAACGCGGGATTGGCGACATCCAGCGGCATGATGCGGCTGATCGACGTGCCGTCCGGGGAAAGGCTCAGGCGCACCACGCGCTTTGGCGCCATGCCGCTGGCGATCGTGACCAGCGTGCCGTCGTACCAGTACAGGCCATCGATGCCACCGAGCACGAGCGCTTCCGGATCGTACTTGAGCGCGAATCCGGTTCCGCTGGCCAGATGCACACCGAAAATTCCGAGCGTGTAGTCGGCGAAGAACAGCAGCTTGCCGTCATCGCTGACGGCAAGGCCGCGAATGCTGGTCAGGTTCGGATCGGTCGCAACGAGCTTGAGTTCGCCACCTTCGATTCGATAGATCGCATTGCGCACGCCATCGGCAACGAACATCTGACCGCCCTTGCCGACCGTGATGCTCGACAAGGTGTGCACGCCGCCTTCCTGGAGCAGGTAACGCTCGATCAGCTTGCCGGTCGACAGGCGGAACTTGAACACGCCGGCCTTGCCGAAATCGTCCTGCTTGAAGTTCTTGAAGAACACCGAGGCACTCGATGCCACATAGAGCAGATCGCGCTCGGCATCGACCGCCAGCGCGTACACGCTCCACATGCCGTTGTCGGCATCCGCGCTGATGAAATCGGAGAGCTTCCCCTTCGCATCGGCCCGGTACACCTTGCCTTCGCGCGCGCTGCCGACGAGAAACTGCTTGCGCTTGGGATCCCAGCCGATCGTTTCGAACAGCGTATCGCCTTGCGGCAGTTCGAAGGCGACCTTGCCTTCGCCGAACTGGGCGAGATTGGACTTCAGGTTCTCCACGACGTATTCCCACACGCGGGTGTCGGAAACCTTCTCGAAGCGCTTGTCTCCGGACAGGTCGTAGCCAAAGCCCTGCGCCTTCATGCGCAACAGCAGATCGTAGGTCTTGGACTTGTCCGCCAGTTGCGCATAGCTGACCGCCAGCGCGAACTTGTAGTCGCCATGATTGGGGAAAAGCACGACGAGACGTTCGAGCACCCAAGCCAGACGCTGGAAATCACCGGTGCGCTGATATACGACCATGAGTCGTTTCAGACCGGTCGGATCCTGGATCTCGCCGATCTGCTGTTCGCTGAGGACCGGGACTTCCTGCCGCGGGCGCTGGTTCTCCTGCGCCTTTTCCGGCGTCTGCGCGGTGGCGACCTGAGCGCAGAGGGTCAGCGCGATGAGGGTCGACCATGACTTGTTCTTCATCTGGACAATTCCGATTGCTGGAAAGTGATGGTTGCGCAGAGGATGCCCACTGCGCGGCGGGTCATCGGAATGCGCGAATTGGCGATCTGGCGGCCAGGCGGCGGAAAATCGGCGAAAATCCGCTTTCAGACTGCCGCATGGCCCGCCGACACACTACGCTCTACGGCGCCGCGCTCAAGACCGCAGCACGCACCTGAAAGTTTCACGGAGCCGATAACGATGACCGAAACGACGACGCTTTGCAATGGCACGTGGCTGCGCCTCATGAAGCGCGGGCGCTGGGAATACGCTGAACGGACCAACCCCGGCGGCGGCGTCATGATCATTGCCGTGACCCCCGAGGACAAGGTCTTGTTCGTCGAACAGTTCCGCCCTGCCCTGCAGTGCATGACCATCGAGATGCCGGCCGGCCTGGTTGGCGATCAGGCGGAAAGCCGCACCGAGAGTGCGATCGATGCCGCCCACCGCGAACTGATCGAGGAGACCGGCTTTGCGGCCGAACGCGTCGAATTCATCATGGCCGGGCCAACTTCGGCGGGCATGAGCAACGAGATTCTGGCCTTCGTCCGCGCGCACGGCCTGCGCCGGGTGAATGCCGGTGGCGGTGACGCGACCGAAGACATCATTGTCCATGAGATTCCGCGCGTCGACGCGTCGCGCTGGCTCGTGCGCAAGATGGCCGACGGCTACTCGGTCGACCCGAAGATGTTCGCCGGCATGTACTTTCTCGACAACGACACGGTCATGCGCGGTGACTGAAGCGGCGCGCCCCCGGGGGGAAAGTCAGGCCAAGGCAACGACAAGATGTTGCCAGAGCAGCAACGCAGCCATGCCGAGCAATGCCAGCAGCGTGAGGATGACGCCGAGCACGCGCCCGTGAGTCAGACCCGAAGATCGCGACAGACCGAGCGCATGGAGCACGCGGGCGACGATCAGCATGATCCCGAATGCATGCACGACAACCGGCGCGGTCTGGTTGAGTTCGACCAGCAGCAGCAGGATCAGGCCGAACGGGAGATATTCGATCGCGTTTCCATGGACGCGGATGCGCGTGAGCAGGACGCCGTCACCGCCGTCGCCGATGCCAATGCGCATCTCGCGACGTCGCAGGACCACGCGGATGGCGAGTACTACCACGATCACGACCGCAATGGCCGCGTAGATTCCGGTGATTCGCATGTCGATCCCCTGTCAGTTCGAATTGAATGCCGGCGGGGCCAGCAACTGGTCGCCGATCTGGATGCCGACCAGGATCACGTCCTCGGCCGGCACCACCCGATAGCTGACGCGCAGATCGCCGATCGCCGGTGTGTGCGCTTCGGCTTCCGAATAGAGCGCACCATCCTGCTCGCGGAAGCTGGCTTCAAGATTCGGATGGATATCGCGCAGTCCGACCGGCTTGTCGCGTGCCGCGATCGTCGCGACGACCAGCGCCGGATCAACGACGAACGCGCCAAGGCGGATCGGATCGGCTTCGAAGCGCGCACTCGCAAACGGAAAATCGCCGGGGTTCTCGTGGGCGTTGTGCTCGCGGAACGCCGTGACATCGATGACATCAGCCGACCATTTCGGTGCCTGCACGCAGGCTTCGGCTACGCAACTCTCCTGCCACTGGTACATCTGCACATCGCGCAGCAAGGCAATGGCTTCGACGGCGACACCGAGCTGCGTATCCACCACCTGGGAATCCGCGCGCAAGGTGCCGGCCACGCTGATCAGGCGGCCTTCGTTGGTCGGATCGATCGTGTCGGCAGCGACAGCGATCGGCTGATCGCTGACACCCGCTGGATTCTCACGCCTGAGCAGCAACACGACGAGGACGACCAGTGCCAACCCGGCGAGGATCGCGACTACGGGCAACACGCGTGAGGACATCGGAAACCTCCGTCCGGCGACCTTCGCCGGGATGTTCAGCCTGACGTGCGGATCAGCACGGACTGGGCGTCGATCTGAAGTTCGCGCTGCGCGGGGGTCTGCGCACCGTCCTCCTTGAGATGTTCGATCTCGGCTGTGCTGAGCTGCTTCTCGCTGAGGGTACCGTAGACGACGGCCGCTCCGCTTGAATGGGTCGGTACGCTGAACGAGTGGTCGTGCATGAACACGCGTGCCAATCCGCCGTTTTCCCCGGCCAGCACGATCCAGCAACCCTTCTTCTGACACACCTGGGTAATGCGACCGCTGAAAGCGGCGGTCGTGCCCGTGTGTGCGGCGATATTCGCCGCCGCTGCATCGATATCGATCGCCACCGGCATCGGGTCGGGCAACGCTGCGCCATACACCGAGCCTTGCGCAGTCACCGCGATCGGGGTCGGGCCGGCCGGTTCGCGCGCGTGATCAACGTCGTCTGAGTGGTCATGTGCGAAACCATTGGCGGCTGCAAGGAAGACGGTCATGAGGATCAGGCGACGCATGGAATTCTCCGTGGATTTTCGTGAATGGCGGAAATGCGGGTGGGATACGATCGCACGCTGGCAGCTAGGCCGCGAGTGCCCAGCCTGCGAGGCGTGAGAACTCATCGCGGGTGGCATAGCGCCCGTTGCCGTCGCGGGTCACCGCTGCCATCGCGCAATCGCTGTCGTGGGTGAAGAACAGGCGCACATTGCGCTCGATCATGTCGGCGAGAAACGCGCGTTTCTCGTCGATCAGCAGCTCCGGAAAACGGTCGTAGCCCATCGTGATCGGCAGGTGCACCCAGGGTCGACCGGGAATCAGATCCGCGCAGAACACCACGCCACCACCCTCGGCGACGATCTCGGCAAGCATCAGGCCCGGAGTGTGGCCTTCGGACGCGTGAAAGCGCACCGCGTCTCCGAGCACCCTGGAATGTTCGCCGGCAACGAGCTCGAGCCGGCCGCTGTCGAGCAGGAGTTTCGTCAGTTCGGGAATGAACGAGGCGCGATCGCGCGCATGCGGATCCAGCGCGCGCTGCCAGTGCTGCGCGCCGACGACGAAACGCGCGTTCGGGAACAGCAGTCGCGCTGGCGCTGATTCGCTCCACGCGGCGAGCAGGCCGCCCGCGTGATCGAAGTGCAGGTGCGAAAGCACGACGACATCGATGTCCTCGTGCGAGAAACCAGCCTCGGCCAGCGAATCGAGCAGTACGTGGCGCTCCTCGACGACTCCGTAGCGCGCACGCATCTTCGGCTCGAAAAACGCGCCGATACCGGTCTCGAACAGCACGCGCTTGCCGTCGATCGCATCGGCGAGCAGGCAGCGGCAAGCCAGCGGGATCGCGTTGTCCGCGTCCGCGGCGATCCACTTCTGCCATACGGCCTTGGGCGCATTGCCGAACATCGCACCGCCATCCAGACGCTGCGAGTTACCGAGGACCGACCAGAGTTTCATGGACTCACTCCACCCGCGCGCTGCTGGTCGGCGCACGCGGATCCGACCCGGCATGCACGGCGCCGCTGCGGCGATCCCAGCTGACCATGTTCATCAATCCCCAGGTGCGCTCGGCGTCGTTGAGCACATGGCCCATGTCCTGCAACGCCTTGCTTTCCTCGCGCGTGAACATGCCGGGCTCGGCCGAGATCACGTCGGGCAGGTACTGGTGATGGAAACGCGGATTGGCGACGACGGCGGCCGGCAGTTCGCCATCGGCGAACGCGAGAATTCCCTGCAACACCATTGTGATGATTCGGCTGCCGCCGGGGGTTCCGATGACCGCGACGCGATCGGCACCAATGACCAGACTCGGGGTCATCGATGACAGCGGGCGACGCCCGGGTTTCGGCGCGTTGGCATCGCCGCCGACCAGGCCGAATGCATTCGCCTGCCCGGCCACGAGCGCGAAATCATCCATTTCGTTGTTGAGCACGAAACCCGTGCCGGCAACCACGAATCCCGAGCCCAGGGTCAGGTTCACGGTCTTGGTCACGGCTGCCATGTTGCCGTCGGCATCGATGATCGAGTAGTGCGTGGTGTGCACGGATTCCGTTGGCGGCATGTAACCGGGCAGCATGTCGCTCGGCGTGGCCTTGTCGGGATGGATCGACGCGCGCAGGCCGGCCGCATACAGCGGGCTGGTCAACTCGGCGATCGGCATCTGCACATGGTCCGGATCGCCCAGATACTCGGCGCGGTCGCGATACGCCCGGCGCATCGCCTCCACGACAAGATGAAAGCGCTTGGTACGCTCGAGCCTGGGCAGGTCGTAGCCGGCGAGGATGTTGAGCATCTCGGCGAGGACAATGCCCCCCGACGATGGCGGCGGCGCGGTGACGACGCGCCAGCCGCGGTAGTTGATCACGATCGGTTCGCGTTCGCGCACGCGGTAGGCGTCGAGATCGGCAAGCGTCCAGTTTCCACCCGCAGCCTGGACCCCGTCGACGAGACGCTGGGCGAACTCTCCGCGATAGAACCCGTCATCGCCATGGGTGGCGATGCGCTCGAGCGTATCGGCGATATCGGGATTGCGGATCAGCGATTCCGGCGCCGGCGCCGCACCGTCCACGAGATACAAGGCACTTGATGCCGGCCAGCGCGACAGCACGGGCTTGCGCATGTTGACCGACGAAACGAAACGCGGGTACGCGGCAAACCCCTCGCGCGCGATGCGGATGGCCGGCGCCAGCGATTCGGAAAGCGGCAGCTTGCCGTAGTGGCGGGCCAGCCAGGTATAGGCCGCCGGCTCGCCGGGAATTCCCGCCGACAGAGGGCCGTTGATCGACTTGTCGCGATCAAGCTTGCCGTCGGCATCCTTCCACAGGTCCGAATGGCTTGCCGCTGGCGCGGTCTCGCGCGCGTCGACAAACACCTGCCTGCCATCGGCGGCACGATGCAGAAGGAAGAAGCCGCCGCCGCCAATGCCCGAACTTTGCGGCTCGATGACCGCGAGCACGGCGCCGACCGCGATCGCCGCGTCAAACGCATTGCCGCCGCGGGCGAGGATCTCCATGCCTGCATCGGTGGAAAGCGTGTGTGCGCTCGCGATCGCTGCCTTGCCCGGGCGCCCTTCGAACCGCGTGTCCGCGCGAGCCTGCGCAGATGGCGCTGGCGCGGCGACTTGCGCAGATCCTGTTTCGCGTGCGGATTGGGGGACGCTGCATGCCGCAGCGGCAAGCGCGAACAACAAGGGCACTAGTCGGTTCACGCGCGCTCCGGGCTGGTCAGGATGGTGTACTTGAGCAGGAGCTGCTCGCGTGATTCCGGATGCAGCGGATCGAGGATGATGCACTCCACCGGGCACACTTCGATGCACTGCGGAACGTCATGATGACCGACACACTCGGTGCAGCTGGACGGTTCGATCGTGTAGATTTCGGCACCCGCCGATATCGCCTGGTTCGGACACACCGGCTCGCAGACGTCGCAATTGATGCACTGGTCGGTGATTCTGAGGGCCATGGCGAATAGGTCGGTGACGACGATGGTCTGCTGCCGGCGTCACCGACCCGGGACTCACTTCATTTCGGCAAAACGATAGGTGGCGCCAACCGTGGAGACCGCTTCCTTGACCCGGTCGGAATCTGCCTGCGCGCCGACGAACAGCACGAACACATCCTTGAACGTTCCCGCGGATCCTTCCGCGAACGCGTCGACGACGAGGTCTGCGGTGATCGTGGAGTCTGGTCCGCCAAAGGCAACCATGTTGCCCGGCAGCACGCCGCGCGCAATCACGGTCTGCACGTTGTCGAGCTGGTTGGCACGATCGAGCTGGGCCTTGCCATCGTCCCCGGCCGGGACGAAATACATGTACGGCCGCGTAGTCGTGACGCCCTGCATGTTCTGGGTCACCACATCGCGCAGATAGGCCTTCCACGCACCGGTGTCCGCCGGATCGCTGGGGAGGACCACCGCCGCTGCCGGCGTCTCTTCCGCAGCCTGCGACACGTCCTCCTGCTTGTTGCATGCGGACAGGGCGAATGCCATGGCGAACGCGGCGGCAAATGCGATCTTCTTCGTGGTCATGTCTTGCACTCCCGTTTCATGATGCTGCTTGATTGGACCAGCGCCGCGCGAGCGCACGCTGGACGACCGGGTGGACGAACCCGGACACATCGCCGCCCAGGCGCGCGATCTCGCGCACGAGCGACGAGGAAATGAAGCTGTACTGCTCCGCCGGAGTCAGGAACAGGGTTTCCGCCTCGGGGATCAGGTGACGGTTCATGCTGGCCAACTGGAACTCGTACTCGAAATCCGAAACCGCGCGCAATCCACGCAGGATCACTCCGGCGCCGATCTGGTTGACGAACGTCGCGAGCAGGGTCGCGAATCCGCGCACCTCGACATTGGCGATTCCGGCGAGCGCATGACGGGCCAGTTCAAGCCGTTCGTCGAGGGTGAAGCACGGTCCCTTGGTCTGGCTGTCGGCGATCGCGACGATGAATCGGTCGAACAGCGGCGCGGCACGGCTGACCAGATCGGCATGCCCGTTGGTGATCGGATCGAATGTGCCGGGATAAACGGCCACGCGTGCTCGCGACGGGGAAACGGACATCGACAACCTGGGTCGGGATGAATATCGCCCTAGCTTAACGGATCGGGCCCGACACGACGATAGAGCGCATGGCGCGTGCCGCCGGCGCGTGCCTCGCGATGCGGGCGCCACGATTGCGGAAGCTCCAGGTCGACATCGACCGGCGATTCCACATGGATCCAGGCCTGCGCGTTCAGCCAGCCGCGTTCGAGCTGCGCTGCGGCGTCGCGCCACAGGCCCGCATCGAATGGCGGATCGACGAACACCACGTCGAATCCGCTCGGCGTGAGCGCGAGAAAGCTCGCCGCATCGGCGCAGACGACCTTTCCGGCAGCCACCTTGAGGCGGGCGAGATTGTCCTCGATCTGGCGCGCCAGGCTGCGGTCGCGCTCGACGAATACGCACTCGCGCGCGCCACGCGACAGCGCCTCGATGCCCAGCGCTCCGGTGCCCGCGAACAGATCCAGACAACGCGCTCCAGCGATCACCGGAGCGAGCCAATTGAACAGCGTCTCGCGCACGCGATCCGTGGTCGGCCGCAGTCCGGGTGCAGCCGGCACGTCGATCCGACTGCCGCGCAAGGTTCCAGCGATGATGCGCAGCCGCCCCGGCGCTGCGCGATTCGTAGGTCGGGGAGGTTGCATTCGGGATCCGGACAGGTCCAACACGGGCACAGTGATAGCATGCCAGCGATCACAACCGGCAACCGTGTCCGCAATGCTCAAGTTCTGGAAGAAGAAGGAAACCGCGCAGGCCGACCGGACCGATGCGGCATCGCCAACGCGCGCCGAAGCGGCCCAGGACGTGGTCGAATCCGCCGAGACCGCCCCTCCTGAAGCACTCGCGGAGATCCCGCCCGCAAACGCGTCCGAAGCACCCCAAAGCGGCGCCGACAACGCGATCGAAGTCCGCCGCGGCTGGCGCGAGCGCCTTTCCGGCAGCGGCTTCGCCCGCAGTCTTTCCAGCCTCTTCGTGCGCCATCCCAGGCTTGACGAGGAACTGCTGGACGAACTGGAAACCTGCCTGATCACCGCCGATGTCGGCGTGACTGCTTCCGCGCAGATCGTCGAATCGCTGCGCCGGCGCGTGGACAAACGCGAATTCGCCGACGCCAACGCATTGCTGGCCGCATTGCGCGCCGATCTGGTCAACCTGCTCGAACCGGTCGTCCGACCGCTCGATGTCGGCGGCCGCACGCCATTCGTGCTTCTGGCGGTCGGCGTCAACGGAGTCGGCAAGACCACCACGATCGGCAAGCTCGCGCGCCGCTTCCTCGGCGAGGGCCGGGTCCCGATGCTCGCCGCCGGCGACACGTTCCGTGCCGCCGCAGTCGAACAGTTGCAGACCTGGGGTGCGCGCAACGGCGTACCGGTGATCGCGCAGGCCTCCGGCGCGGACTCGGCGAGCGTGATCTTCGACGCACTCCAGGCTGCGCAGTCGCGCGGCATCGACGTGCTCATCGCCGACACCGCAGGCCGCCTGCATACCCAGACGGGACTCATGGACGAACTGTCCAAGATCCGTCGCGTGCTCGCCAAGCTCGATCCGCAAGCCCCGCATGAAGTGCTCATGGTCATCGATGGCACCACGGGCCAGAACGCGATCAACCAGGTTCGCCAGTTCCGCGAATCGATCGGCGTGACCGGCCTGGTCGTGACCAAGCTCGACGGCACGGCCAAGGGTGGCGTCGTGTTCGCGCTCGCCCGCGAGTTCGGCCTGCCGATCCGCTTCGTCGGCCTCGGCGAAGGAATCGACGATCTGCGGGTGTTCGATGCAAGCGCGTTCGTCGACGGTCTGTTGCCCGCAGCGCTGTCTGCGTCGGACTGACGACGCGCTGCGCAATGGACTCCTTCGCGACAAGGCTGCTGGCCTGGTTCGACACCCACGGGCGCCGCAACCTGCCCTGGCAGCATCCGCGAACGCCTTACCGGGTATGGCTCAGCGAAATCATGCTGCAGCAGACCCAGGTGCGTACCGTCATCCCCTACTTCGAGCGTTTCGTCAGCGCGTTGCCGACCCTCCAGGCGCTTGCCGGCGTACCGCTGGATCGCGTGCTCGCGCTGTGGTCCGGACTGGGTTACTACAGCCGCGCCCGCAACCTGCACCGCAGCGCGCAGCTGTGCATCGAGCAGCACGCGGGCGAACTGCCGCGCGAAATCGCAGCGCTGTCCTCGCTGCCCGGCATCGGCCGCTCCACCGCAGCGGCGATCCTTGCCCAGGCCCATGACTTGCCGCATGCGATTCTCGATGGCAACGTGCGCCGCGTGCTCGCGCGCTTTCATGGGATTCGCGGCTGGCCTGGCAGCACCAGCGTGCAGAAGCACCTGTGGCTGCACGCCGAACGCCATACCCCCAAGCGGCGTGCTGCCGACTACACCCAGGCGATCATGGATCTTGGCGCGCTGGTCTGCGTGCGCAGCCGCCCACGCTGCGCGGACTGCCCGGTCAATGCGGATTGTGTCGCCGCGCGCGAGAACCTGACCGCCATCCTGCCCGAGGCGAAACCGGCGCGCCGCGTGCCGACCCGCGCAACCCAGCTGCTCGTCGTGCGCGACACCGAGGGTCGCGTGCTGCTCGAACGCCGACCACCGACCGGCGTCTGGGCGCGCTTGTGGTCCCTGCCCGAAAGCAACGATGCCGACATCGCGATCCGCCACCTGGCCGAGCGCCACGCCATCCACGCCAGCATGCGCAGCGCCCGGGCCACGTTCGTGCACGTGTTCAGCCATTTCCGGCTCGAGATCACGCCCTTGCTGCTGCATGCACGGACCAGCGGCGATCGCATCGGCGACGATGCCGATCTCGGCTGGTACCACTCCGATGACCTGCCCGCGCTCGGCCTGCCCGCGCCCGTGCGCAAACTGCTTGCCGACCTCATGAAGGAACCCGTCCCATGCGAACCGTGCACTGCGTGAAACTGGACCGCGAAGGCGAAGGCCTCGCCTATGCTCCCTGGCCCGGCGAACTCGGCAAGCGCATCTATGACCAGGTCTCCAAGGCGGCCTGGAGCGACTGGCTCGCGCACCAGACCATGCTGATCAACGAAAACCGCCTGAACCCGCTCGATGCCTCGACACGCACGTTCCTTGCGGCCGAAATGGAAAAGTACTTCTTCGGCGAAGGTTCGACCGCACCCGCGGGCTATGTCGCGCCGCAGGAGTAGCCGTACTGCGGGAAAGCAGCACCTCTACGGATCAAGCTGCGTGGTACGTCGCCAGATCGCCCGCACGCAACAACGCGCGGCTCGTCCAGGCATTCTCGCGATCACGAGTCAGCAGCGGATTTTTTCGCCTGGTCACGGTCGACACGGTATTTCTTGATGTCGATCGGCCGTATCTCGTTGATGCGGCAGGTATCCCGGCCCGCCTTGACCGAATCGAACCCGCGACTGACCGTGTTCGTCGTCGAGGTGACGCTGATCGACTGCGTCCATTCCAGCTCGCTGCAGGGCTTGTCCACGGTCAGCAGAAAAGCCTGGTTCAGGCGCGGCCAGACCACGACCTTGTCGGTGTCGACCAGTTCCCATTGCTTGAGCCCCCAGAACTGGAACCGGTCCACCGGTTCGCCCGCGTACGGCAGATAGCCCTCGAGACTCTCCTTCTGCCGCTCGCGCGTCTGCGCCATCGCTGGCAGGGCCACGAGTACACCTGCCAGCATCATCACCGCCGTACCGATCTTCATGGAAACTCCTCAAGAGCCGAATGTGGCTACGCTGACACAACGACGACGCCAAAGGCAGCCTTCGTCGCGCGCGCTGGCTCCCGCTTCAGCTGGCGTTGGCAAACCGCGCGGCGATCCACGTGCCACCGCCCCGCCCGCCCTAGGCCGGCGCAGCTTGACGACACCGGACGCAGTCGGTCTAATACGCGCCCCTTCGGCCCCGGCGTTCGCCACGGCCAGCAGCATCAAGGGCCGGGTAGCTCAGTTGGTAGAGCAGGGGATTGAAAATCCCCGTGTCGGCGGTTCGATTCCGTCCCCGGCCACCATTGAATCAAGCACTTGCGCCGATTCTTGCTCTATCGATCTGCTCAAGCTACATCGAGAGCCCGCTCGGTGCCCTTCTTGCCCCTAGTCGCCGGGTAACTCCGCAAACTGACTCGAATGCCATCGAAACGCTTCGCGACTGGGATGGTCGCTCGCTTCCGCAGGCAACGCCAACCTCCTCGACGCAAGCTCTGCGTATTCCGTGCCTTGCAGCAAACTCGAAACCGCCACTTGAAACGTAGCGTGATCGACGCGGATCAGACCGAGGTCGAAAAGCGTGTGGATGTCGGCCCGCAACAGCAGTCCATTGCTTGCGACATTCGTTTCGCTACCCCGGTATGGGTGGATGTGCGCGGCTTCGAGAACCTGCTCTACCGCGCATCCGGTTATCGCGCACCGCCCTTGGTAAGACTTGAGCAACGCAAGTCGAAATTTTGGCTGACCCTGTCGACGGGCTATAGCCCCGAAAATCCGCTGACGGGCATCTTCGACATCGGTCGGATCAAACGCATTTCGTGTCTCGGCCGCTCCTCTCGCGGCTGCAAGCTCGCGCTCCACCATGCCGATGATGACTTCGCGCACCTTGGCTTTGCCCACGGTATCGACATAGATCTCCCAGATACCGTGGCGGGCGGGCTCGTAGAGCTCATACGACACCGACGTTCTGAATCCATGCTTGAAAACCCGATCAAATTCGCTGCCCGAATCCGTCCTCCGCGGGTGTGAGTTCTGTGCGTATTGACCCCGAGACGGGCTGTTGACCGATACTGTGCTCAGGTCGGCCAAGAGATTGCTTTGGACATAGTCTGGGATTCGTTGCTGAATGCGGGCAAGAATTTGGCTGGCCGAAGCCTTCCCCCCAAGGTCGGCAATGGCATCCACCGCCAACTCCCAAGTTCGCTTGCTTCCGTGCTTGAATCTTCGATCAGCCATTGAACAACTCCTGGTCCTAGCCTGCCGCACAATGACAATTATTCCGTTCGTTTCGCCGATGACAAGCGATCGTAGACTTGGCTACCCAGCGTCTTGGAAATCAGCTCATTCAGATCCCGTTTGCCCATGAACTCGGTGAATAAATCCTCGTTCAAGTCCATTCGCTCGATGGAGAGTGACTCAAGTACCTGGCGAAATACGAGCTGGAACTTGTCGAGCGAGTTCACTTCCGCGGCCTTCTGCAACGAGGCGTTCTGCCGGGCTGCTTCGGCGATCTGATCGAAGAAAAGCTGGTCTGCCTCGTTCAGCTCACCGCCGAAGCGCTCGTTGATGATGTCGACCAAGCGAGAGAGCGGAACGTGTTCCTCTCGCACCATCCCGGAGCCTACTTCACGCGGCCCATCCAACGGCTTGGCATAGCCCTCGGCAAGACTGATCGAGCCTTCACTGATTTTCTGCAGCCTGTAGTAGTCCAGCTCGACCTCCTCGTCGAACTGGTAGCCTGGCCCGCTCTTACGCTTGGGCAGCTTCAACGCTAGGTGGCGCAGGTAAGTGAACAGCTTCTCCAGATCGCTGTCCTGATACGGAATCACCTGACTCAGGAAGCTGTACAGATTGCGGAAGGCCTGCAACTTCCCTCGCCACAGTTCAGCTTCCTCTCCTTCCTCATTCTGCAAGCGCACAAAGCGCGCAACCGCTTGATCGAGAATTGCGTTCATCACCTTGTGATCGCCGGCACTCTGACGGCGCTTTGGCGCGAAGAACACCAGTGAAAATTCAGCCACCTCGGTTTGCAGGTAGATGCCCGACGAATCGAGTTCGGCCTTTACCTCGTACAGCTTGTCGGGATCGACCTGCTCCCCCATCACGGAGCCTTCGTAATACTGGCGAAACGCCTCCTGGATCTCGGCGGGGTTATTGACGAAATCCAGAACGAAGGTGTCGTCCTTCAGCGGATGTGTGCGATTCAACCGCGACAGCGTCTGCACCGCCTGAATGCCGGCCAGTCGCTTGTCGACGTACATCGTATGCAGCATCGGCTGGTCGAAGCCCGTCTGGTATTTCTCAGCGACCAGCAACACGCGGAATTCCGGCTTTGCAAAGGTCTCAGGCAGCTCCTTCTCCTTCACACCCCGGTTCATTTCAACTTCGGTGTAGGTTTTTTCGGCGACTTTGTCGTCCTCGACACTACCGGAGAACGCCACAAGGCTCTTGATCGGGTATCCCTTCTCCGAAATGCAGCGATCGAACTCCTGCTTGTAGCGCACCGCCTCCAGCCGCGAGCCGGTCACCACCATCGCCTTGGCGTGGCCGCCGATCTTGTGCCGCGTGAAGTGCTGGAAATGCTCGACCATCACCTCTGTCTTCTGGCCAATGTTGTGCGGATGCAGCCGCATGAAACGGGCCAACGCCTTGGCCGCCTTCTTGCGCTCGACGTTGGGGTCGTCCTCGGCCTTCTTGATCAACTTGTAGTAGGTCTTATAGGTGACGTAGTTCTTCAGTACGTCCTCGATGAAGCCTTCCTCGATTGCCTGGCGCATGGTGTAGCGGTGGAAGGGCTCGCCGCCCCGGCCAAAGATCGCCAGCGTCTTGTGCTTGGGGGTGGCGGTAAAGGCGAAGAAGCTCATGTTCGGCTGCTTGCCGCGCTTGGCCATGGAGCGGAACAGGCGCTCCAGCTCCACTTCGCCTTCCTCCTCGGCCATCTCCTGGGCCTTCTTGCGCAGCTCGGCGCCGCCCAGCACGCCCTTGAGTTCCGTGGCGGTTTCACCCGACTGCGAGCAGTGGGCCTCATCGATGATCACGGCGTACTTGCGCGTGGGCAGATGGCTCTTGCTGCCTTCCCCGCGCTCCTCGCTCAGCTTGGCCAGCTGCCCGGACACGAACGGGAATTTCTGCAGCGTGGTGATGATGATCGGCACGCCGGCTTCCAGCGCTTCGGCGAGCTGGCGCGAGTCCTCGTCGATCTTCTGCACGACGCCTTGGCGGTGGTCGAACTGGTAGATGGTGTTCTGCAGCTGGCGGTCCAGCACAACGCGGTCGGTGATGACGACCACGCTGTCGAATAGCCGCTCGTCGCGTTCGTTGTGCAGGCTGGACAGGCGATGCGCCAGCCAGGCGATGGTGTTGCTCTTGCCGCTGCCGGCCGAGTGCTCCACCAGGTAGTTGTGTCCCACACCCTCGCTGGCGGCGGCAGCCACCATTCGGCGCACGGCCTGCAACTGGTGGTAGCGCGGGAAGATCAGGCTTTCCTTGCGTACCTTCTTGCCCTCGTCGGTGGTCCTCTCTTCCACATCCAGATGCAGGAAGCGGGCAAGCATGTCGAGCAGGCTGTCGCGTTGCAGCACCTCTTCCCAGACGTATGCTGTCTTGTAGTTGCGGCCCTCCCGGTCGGGCGGGTTTCCGGCGCCGCCGTCCATGCCCCGGTTGAACGGTAGAAAGTACGTCGAAGAACCGGCCAGGCGCGTGGCCATGTGCGCCTCTTCGGTGTCCACGGCGAAATGCACCAGCGTGCGCTTGGTGAAAACAAAGATCGGTTCACGCGGGTCACGGTCGTGGCGGTACTGGTGGATGGCATTCGCCGCTGTCTGGCCGCTCAAGGGGTTCTTGAGTTCCAGCGTCACCACCGGGATGCCGTTGACCGACAGCACCACGTCCAGCGACTTTTCCGACTTCGGGCTGAAGTGCAATTGGCGGATCAGCCCCAGCCGATTGGCCTGATAACGATCTTCCAGCTCCGGGTTCAGGCCGTGGGCCGGGCGGAAGAAGGCAACGCGCAGCGTGCGGCCGAAACATTTGAAGCCGTGACGCAGGGTGGCCAGCGTGCCATGGCTGTCCAGCCATTTGCACAGCGATTCCAGCACCCGCGCGCCGGTCTGCTCGCCGTGCAGCGCCTCCAGCTTCTCCCACACCTTGCCCTGGGTGAAACGGATGAAGTCCAAGGCCTCATCAGGAAAGATCGCCCGCTCGCGGTCGAAGCCCTTGGCGTTGATACGCGTGTATCCCTCGGTCAGCAGGACTGCCTCAATGGCGGTTTCGAACGCAGCTTCAGAGGTCATTTTCATTGATGTACCCCTTGGCTACGGATTCAACGACAAATGCGAACTCAGGCATGCGGTCAGCAAGGGGAGTCGTAACTGCCTGAATTACGCCAATGAAGTCATCACGTGTTTGCACGACATCCGGGTCGAGCCATGTTGAGAGGACCGCCAAGCGCCAACTTTTCAATGTATCGTGATTCAGGGAAAGCACAGCAATCGCCTCGATTGCAGCGTCATCCATTGCGTCTACGCTGCCATCCCCTTCGCGAAAAACAAAGCGCTCTTCACAGTCTTCTTGGGTTGGCAAAATTGGTAGCGCTTGAGCCGCCTTTGCCACCGCCCCAAAGTGTTCGACCTCGGCACCACACACTTCTAACGCCGCGATGATGTTGTGATAACTGAGATCGTCCGCCACAACCCGGCCATATTCCTCACCCCGGTCAACGACTTCAGCTCGGCATGCCTGTTGACACTTCAGGTGCTCGATGTGATTGCTAAAGCTGGCGACGGGATTGTTCGTTTGATACTGCGCGATACGTTCGTCAACAGGCGTGCCTGTATAGCCGCACAGGCCGTATTGTTCCTTAGAGAGCGCCTCGCGAAGCTGGGGCTTATGCGGGAAGTCCCTATAGGTGAGGTTCACCGGCTGCGGTTGGATAGCCAATTGCCCATCGATAAACGCTTGAAGGCATTCGGGAGTGTTGGTCTTTTCAATTCTTCTCATTTTCCCAACCGCTCGATACGCTCGATCATTGACGCCAGCCGTTGAATCGACTCAGTGTTGCCCACATCGCTCCGCAACGCCATCAAGGTTTCGCTCGGAGATCAGAGCCGAAACGCGCTCCAACTTCGACTCCACGTCCTCGTTCATCTCATCCGCGCCCATTAGCACGCTCAGTATCCAGTTCGAGTCGGTGCCGAACGCCATGCCTGGTGTGTCGACAAACACCTTCCCGGCGCGCCATGTCAGAAGCCTGACGCATCGCGCTTGCGTCTCACCGATCACCTGGGGCGAGTGCGTTGTAATTACAAACTGGCAGCTCTTGAAGATGCTGGGCAATCGCTTGATGACATCGCGCTGCCACTTGGGATGCAGGTGCAGCTCGATCTCGTCGATCAGCACCAGCGACACGCCGTCGGCAATGGGGTTGACGCTGTCCGGATTGGCGATGGCCAGGCGCCGTGTGAGGTCGAACACCAGAGCCAGCAAGCCCCGCTCACCGTCGGAAAGCTGGTGCAGGTAGAAGGGCTGGCCTCGCTTGTCCACCACGAAACCGAGGCGCGGCTGCTCCTCGACGCGGAGGTTGCTGAACTCGGGCACAAGTTCGCTAACCACGATTCGCAGCGCGTCCAGCACCTTGAGGCGGCGTGGCTCGTTGGCGGTGCCCAGCTTACTTTGTACCCGAAACCAGTGCATGAACTCTCGCAGTTCAACATCGCGATCGTGCAGGGCGCGACCGTAAGCGATGGACTGTTCGAATGGCTTAATCTCAGGGGGCAGCTTTCTCGGTTCCCCGTTCATCTGTCGCTTGGGCGTGAAATACACCGCCAGCGGCGGACGGTCCGCGCTCTTCAGAGCCGCCAGCGCGGCGCGGGTTTCCTTCATTCCCGCTTCCAACTCACCGGTCAGCGTGCGCGTGCTCAGCGCCTGAGTGAAGTCGGTGTCGCCGGCGTTCGATTCGGCCTGCCGCAGAAGCATGAAACGGTCGCCCTTCTCGTCCGTCGCGCGCAGGCGCTGCACGCCAGCGTTGATGGTATGGCCGTCGATCTGGATGCGGGCGGACACCTCCAGCGAGGTCCTGTCACCGTGGATGTCGTCATCGGTGAAGTACAGCGGCGCCGAGCGCGAGGATGTGAACTCCGGCAGCGCCCGCGACAGCAGCACCGCCAGAGCGTGCAGCACGGTGGACTTGCCTACGCCGTTGACGCCGGCGATCAGCGTCACATCGGACTCGAAGGCGATGTCGAGCTGCTCGAAGCCGCCGCAGTGCGCCAGGGAAAGGGCTTCAAGCTTCATCCAGTCATCTCCTCCGCCGTGATCTGGCCAGTGACGGCGGCGGTAATCAGCGCAGCGCGGCGATCCTTGAGAAGGCGAGTTGAGTCCGAGAGTTCATCAAAGAGGCGCTTGTAAACGCCAGATCCATTGTTCAAGAATCGCAAAATGTCTTCTTGTTCTTGGATAGGCGGAGCAGGAACTTTCTGCGACTTAACCATCTCGCCGGTTATTAGAGGTTGAGCACTTTGATTCGCGAGCGTATTCAGTTTCATCAGGTGCAGGACTTCCCGTAAGTATCTCGGATCGAAGCGAGATGCAATTTGCACAAGAAGTGCATTGTCGGTAACCCACAGCGGACCATGGACAAAGTGGACGTTTCCGCACAGCGCCCCAACGCGCCCAATGACTAGCGCGTCCTCAGTATTCGCATCGCCTGCGTAGCCAAGAACGCCGTTTCCACCAACCACGGGGGTCGGCATTTCTTCGGTCTTCTCATTGGAAATCAATTCATTGGAGAGGAACTCCCCACTGCCTATGCTGATAAACCACCGGAGGGGCAGCACTTCCCAATGCGCGGGAATCTCGCCCAGCCATTCCTGGCCGGAGGGTTTGAGCGGGGCGCTGGGGTCGAGGCCGCGGGTGACGACGCGGCTGATGAGGGCGGTGCGCTTTTCGTCCAGCAGCGCCAGCATGCGTTCCTTCTCGGCGATCAGCCCGTCGATGCGGGCGGTTTCGCGGTCGAGGTAGTTGGCGATAAGTCGCTGAGCACTGACTTCCGGCAAGCTGATCTTGATATCACCGAGATCTGAAGCATTGATAGCCGGATAGCTGACGCCGGTGGATCGGCTCTCGACTTCCCACAGAAACTTGTTTGCCCGAAGGGCATACTTGCAGAACCGGTGGTCCAGCAAGTTCGACGGCCTGACGACGGCAAAACCCGTCGAGACGATCAAGTTGTCCGGGGGATTTTCGACCGGCGCTATAGCCTGGAGATAGGTGCGAACGGTTGAGACGATCACATCACCGTCACGCACGATGCGGCGAGCACGACTGGGCGCATCTTCGAAGCGATAGTTGACGATGTCGTGAACTCGCCCTTGAGAATCAACATTGCCGATGTCGATGTAAGCCAACTCGAAATCCGCATCGGTGGACTCTGAGAGTGCCTCGTCGTTGATTGTCGCTGCGTACTTGAGGCGTTGTGCCGGAAAGGGCGTTGTCGGCATCACTCCGTCACCTCCCGCAGCAAGCCCAGAATCCGCTGCTCCACGCCAGCCAGTTCCGCATCGATCTCGTGCAACGGACGCGGCGGCTGGTACTGGAAGAACACGCGGTTGAAGTTGATCTCGTAGCCCACCTTGCCGATGCCGCCGTCCTGCTCGTCCAGCGTATCGCGATCGATCCAGGCGTCGGGCACGTAGGGCCGCACTTCACGAAGGAAGTAGCTGACGATGTCCACTTTCAGCGGAACGTTCTCGGCATCCTTGAGCGCCGGGTCGGGTTCGTACTCGATGTGCTTGCCTTTGCCGTCGGCGTGCAGGCCCAGCAGCGTATGGAGCTCATCCTTCGCAAGGTCGGTGAGGAGCGTCTGGTCGGGGAATAGAGTTGCGCGGTCGAGCGGTTCGATCTTGTGGTGCTTGTCGATGACGGGCGCAGCCTGGGGGTCCACCACGGTGAAGCAGTCGCGGAAGATCTTCTTCTGCGCAGTGCCCTTGGCGCCCTTGGCCCAGCCCTGGATGTCGTCCGGCAGATCCTTGAACACCTTCTGCACCGAATTCCACGCCCGGTTCCAGTCCAGCAACGGCTCGGTGCCGAATTCGTCCTGTACGGCCTGCAGGGCATCGAACAGCTCGGGGCATGTGTTGAGAAAGCGCTCGCGCGCTTCGTCGGTCATCTGGAATCGCAGCCGCAATGGGCGCAGCACGGTGATGCGGCGGTAGCCGAAGTCGGTGTTGTCGAACACGCGGCAGGTCTGGCTGTTTTCCAGCGCGCCGTGTTCGCGGGTGATGGCGTCCAGCGCGGCCTGGTCGAGGTAGCGGCGCTTGTCGCCCAGGCTGCGCTTCATCGGTGTGTAGCGTTCGCGGGCGTCGATGAGCTGGATCTTGCCCTTGCGGTGCGCGGCCTTGCGATTGGTGACCACCCAGATGAAGGTGCCGATGCCGGTGTTGTAGAACATCTGCTCGGGCAGGGCGACGATGGCTTCGAGCTGGTCGCGTTCGATGATCCAGCGGCGGATTTCGCTCTCGCCACTGCCGGCACCGCCGGTGAACAGCGGCGAGCCGTTGAAGACGATGGCGGTGCGGGAGCCGGGCTTGTCGCGGTCGCCCGCCTTGTAGTCCTGGAACTTGCTCATCATGTAGAGCAGGAACAGCAGGGCGCCGTCGTTGATGCGCGGCAGCTTGCCGCTGTAGCCACGGAAGTTGGGCCAGCGGTCGATGGTCTTCTTCTCGGCCTTCCAGTCCACGCCGAACGGCGGATTGGCCAGCAGGTAGTCGAAGCGCTGGTCCGGAAACGGATCGTCCGTGAGGGTGTTGCCCAGCACCACCTGGCCGTCCTTGTGGCCCTTGATCAGCAGGTCGGAGGCGGCCACGGCATAGGAGCGCGGGTTGTAGTCCTGACCGAAGACCTTGACCGTGGCCTGCTCGTTGTGCGCGCGAATCCAGTTCTGCGCCTCGGCCAGCATGCCGCCGGTGCCGCAGGCCGGGTCGCAGATGGTGACGATGACGCCGGCCTGGGTGAGCACGCTGGTGTCGGGCTCCAACAGCAGGTTGACCATGAGCTGGATCACTTCGCGCGGGGTGAAGTGATCGCCCGCCGTTTCGTTGGCGGCTTCGTTGAAGCGCCGGATCAGGTCTTCGAACACCAACCCCATGGTGATGTTGTCGACCTTGCGCGGGTGCAGGTCGATCTCGGCGAACTGGGAGACCACCTGATACAGGCGGTTGGATTCTTCGAGTTTCTCGATTTCCTTGTCGAACTCGAAGCGCTCGAAGATCTTGCGGATGTTCTCGGAGAAGCCGGCGATGTAGTCGGCCAGGTGGCGACCGATGTTGTCGGGGTCGCCCTTGAGCTTGGCGAAGTCGAGCAGGCTGTGGTTGTGAAAGCCCAAAGGGGTGCCGTCCTCGTCCTTGGCCAGATTGTTGAGGATGGCGTCGATGTTGGGAATGCCCTTGCTGCTCAGCTCGGCATAGCGCTTGAGCACGGCCTCCTTGCTCGGCGCCAGTACGGCATCGAAGCGACGCAGCACCGTGAGCGGCAGCATCACGCGCTCGTACTGCGGCGGGCGGTAGGGGCCGCGCAGCAGGTCGGCGACTGACCATATGAAGTTGGCGAGCTTTTGAAAACTTGCTGAACTCATGAACTGATCCTAGGGGACGGCTTTGACGCGCGTGCGCGAACCGTTCGGTGGATGTACCTGCTGTCGGCCGCAAAGACGCTCGCGTATGCCGCCGAGGATAGCGGGTGCGAAGCGCTGCGGTAAAAAATGATGCACATCGCCCCGCAAGTTCTGAAGATTTCACCGCCATCGAACTGGCATCGGCTCCTTACCCTCCTAAGCGCCAGACAGACCTGATGCTAGATTGAATGGCTTCGCTTTGACGTCTCAGTTTGGGCAGTGGCCATGAGCCGCCTGCTTCGTTCGCGCGCTCCTACGTAGGATCGAGGACATCCAGCATCCAAAGGTCCATCAGGAACAATCGAAAGATAAGCAATCATGCGTGTCTTGAAGAGCACCTGCGTTTTCGCGAAGACGTGACAGTAAACGGTAGGCATCCTCTTTGATTGCTCCTGCCTATCCAGTCCTGACGTTCGGACCGTGAGATTCAGCAGGTCGAAGAATCAGGGAATTGTGCGGCTGGATGCCAACTGGCCAAGACGTTCGGCGTCCGCACGTGCTTCGGCCAGCAACTGGCCCCAGTCCGACGGCGGTCGGCCGTTGTCGAGCATCTTGCGGAACACCCGGTAAGCGTCGTCGGCGCGCTCGTAGACCCGCTTGGTGTCTTCGTCGTTGACCCAGGCGAACACGATCAACTTGGCCTGCGCGTGGAACCGGAAGAACAGTCGGTACTGCTGGAAGAACCTGGCCCGGAACCAGTGCTTGTGCTCGTCGCCAAGCGTGTTGCCCTGCCGGTACTCCGGTCGCGTGGGGTCCTGCGGAATCACCTCGAAGGCCAGCTTGGCGATGGCCGCCAGGCGCTTGGTGCCATTCTTCCTGGCATAGCCGACCGGGTCCTTGCGTCTGAGCGCCTCAACCTGCGCGGTCAGGGCGTCTAGTTGGTCGAGAAAGACGGGGTGGGCGAAGAGGGTCCAACCGTTGACGACCAACGGCTTGGCGCCGCTCATTCATCATCCGCCGACAGTCGAGCGTCCAAATCGACCTCGATACCGTCAACGAGCGATTGGATGTGCTGCGCGAGACGGGTGTCGACCGCCTGGAGCCGCTCGGGGTGCTTGGCCAAGTCCAGGGCGAGGAATTCGAGGAATGGCGCCAGCGCCGAATCGTCGCCATCGCGGGTGGCCGCGCGCGTGAGTACGACTTCACCATCCGGACGGATCGTGTAGTGGATCTTGTCGCGCTTGCCCAGGCGCAGCGCCCGACGCACCGTTTCGGGGACGGTGGTCTGGTAGCGGTCCGTCAGCGTGGATTCGACTTGCAGGGCGGTAGGCATGTCAGTTCTCTGGCTGGAATGCGTTGCGCAGAGGGTAATGCAATTGCATTGCCTTATCAATGCAGCTGCATTGCCTGGCTGCGATCAGATCGACTGCTATGCCAGGGTTGGCGCGGCGACTGGCTCGGGCTTCTGGGTAGGTCTTCGCGTCATTGCCTTGGTGCTTGGCGCCGTGCGACCAGCGTTAGGCCCGATCCATACTGCGGAAAACGGCAGTGAATGCCTCAGAGCACCGCCCGGCTAGACCTGCCCGATGCTCCCCGACCTGTCACGAGGTCGGGTCGACGTGCGAACCGGCCGCGACCCCGCCTGCATCCGCCCTGCGGGCCGGCTGCGCCGTTCGCGCGCGCTCATGCGCGCGCAGTCCGTCCCTGGCCACCACAATCCTTCGCCAATCGCGAGATCGATCGATGCGTCTGGGATTCGGGTTGCGGACCATGTATTCGATCGAATACAGTCCGTCATGTCCACGATCAAGCTCACCGACGAGTTTTCTGCCTGGCTTTCGAGCATCAGGGACCGAATGACCCGGATGCGCTTGAGGAAACGTCTGCGCAAGGCCTCGATCGGCAATCTGGGCTACGTGAAGCCGGTCGGCGAAGGCGTCATGGAGATGCGCGAGTTCTTCGGTCCTGGCTGGCGCATGTACTACGTGCAGCGCGGCGAGGTCCTGATCGTGAGGCTGGGTGGCGGCGACAAGGCTACGCAGGATGCCGACATCGCCGCCGCAAAACGTTTGGCGGCCACTATCGAGGACTGACCGATGAGCAAGAAGATCAGGATTTCCGAACTGCCCGAGTTCGACATGGCCGAATATCTGCAAGACGATCGGGCCATTGCCGAATACCTGACGGTCGTGATCGAGGAAAACGATCCCGCTCTGCTGGCCGCTGCCCTGGGCGACATCGCGCGCGCGCGCGGGATGACCGACATCGCTGAGGCGGCGGGGATAGGCCGTGAAGCCTTGTACAAGGCGCTGCGGCCAGGCGCTCAGCCGCGCTTCGAGACTGTGCAGCGCGTGTGCGCGGCGCTTGGCGTGAAACTGACGGCGGTGCCGGCATAGAATCGTTCTGGCGCGGACCACGGCGTCGCCTCCGACGCCATCGCCTTTTCCAACTTCTCTACTTTGCGGTACAGCGAATTGACAGTGCGGATGATTTCGCCGTTCGTGGTCATGGTCGACGATTGCGTCTGGACTGCTCCTGTCGATTATCAGGACAACAACTGACATGACCACGACCATGCACAACCCTCCGCATCCCGGCGAGGTCCTGCGCGAATGGCTGGACGGCGTGACTGTTACCGATGCTGCCGAGCGTCTCGGCGTCACCCGCGCCGCGTTGTCGCGCGTGCTCAATGGCGCGGCCGGGATCAGCCCGGATATGGATTTGCGTCTGTCCAAGGCCCTCGGCACCTCGTTCGGTGTCTGGTATCAGATGCAAGGTGCCTTCGACATGTGGCAGGCAAGCCGGCGATTCCGTGCCCACGTCAAGCCAATTCACGCCGCAAAGTTGTCGCCGCGCTAAGCACCGCCAGGCGAGACCTGCCCGATGCTCCCCGACCTGTCACGAGGTCGGGTCGACGTGCGAACCGGCCGCGACCCCGGCTGCATCGCAACCTTTCGCTGCGGTACGGTCACTCATACGGGATCGGTTGCCATGCAGCCAGCCCGAGGAGAAAGACCGGATGACTGCCCGCCAGCTCGCCCAGATTGCCACGTGGCTATTGCTGGTCGCCATGGCGCTGGCATCGGGCTCCAGCCGGGCCGCCGGCGAACTCGATCCACAATTCGGTGACGAAGGGCAGGTCACGTTGGCGCGGCCGGTCGAATTCGCCGCGGGCAATGCCCAGGTTGGCGATGTCGCGACGTTGGCTGACGGTCGCATCCTGTGGACGATGGAGAACGGAATCGGCCAGTTGTGGATCGCGCGCATGCTGCGCAACGGGCAGTTCGATGCGGGATTCGGTGGCACCGGTCGCATCGAGATCGAACCCTGCCTCGCGTTTCGACCGGCGCGGCTGGTCGCGTTCGAGGATGGCGGTGCGCTGGTCTGGGCGGCGGGATGCCTGGTCCGCGTGCGTGCCGATGGCAGCATCGACACGGCGTTCGGCTCGGCGACGAACGGGCCCACATCCGCGTTCTTTGCTGTCGATCTGGTTGGCGATGGCGCCGGGCGCTGGCTGCTCGCCGGCACCGAGAACCAGATCTGGCGCGTGTACCGCTTCCTGGCCGATGGCAATACCGACCCGACTTTCGCCAGCAACGGGGTGGCCTCGGTCACCCCGGCCACGTCCAATGGGACGCGCACGCTGCATGCCATGGCGTTGCGACCCGATGGACGCATCGTGCTGACCGGATCGCGCGGAAATCTGCATGGCACCAATCTCGTGGTTGCCCAGCTCGACGCCGACGGCATGCCCGACAGCGGATTCGGCGCCGACGGAATCATTGACCTGCCGGCGCCGCAAGGTTATGCGGGGATCGTCGCGCGGGCGCTGGTACTGGACCGCGATGGCAGCATCCTCTTGGGCGGAGAAGCGCACAACGGCATGCACTCGTGCTGCGTGATGTTCGCGCGCTTTGATGCAGGCGGTACGCCAGCGCCCGTCGCCTTGCGCATCTTTCCACTCGGCGCCAACGTCGGACTGTCGCCGTTCGGTGAGACCTCGATGACGCTGGCCCTGCTCCCGCACGGCAAGATCCTGATGGCCCGCATAGCGTTTCCGTTCGTGGTGACGACGCGCACGCGCTTCACGCTCGTGCGCATGCACGACGATGGCAGCCTCGACGAGAGCTTCGATACGCAGGGCTGGCGCAGCTACGTGGTCAGCGACCCGACCCAGACCGGGCAATCCGGTCCCTATTCCCAGCTTCACGGCATGGTCTATGCGAACGGCGAGGCGCTCTTGTTCGGTCGCACGTTCTTCGAAGACGAGTCGATCGGCGTGGACTACGTCACCCTGATGCGCACCCGCTTCGATGCCTTGCATGCCGACGGGTTCGGCCTCGACGCTGCCGATGGCCAGGTCCGGCGCCCGTAGCGGGACGGTCCGAAGCCAGACTCCGGCAGCCGGCGCGGATGAACCCAAGGCATCTGGAGCCAAGGCTTCAGGGGGCATTTTGGCGCAAAAAGGCGCATACTTGTTCGCTTAATCAGAGATCGGCGCGCGACGCCGGTCTTCATTCACGTGTGCGATCCGCGACACAGCACGCTGCGCAAGGTAGGTGGAAGAGTGAGTTACGACGTCGGAATCGGCCGTTGCGCGAAGATCGGGACAGACTTCATCGTCGTCGAGCTCGACAGCGTGATGGTGAAGAAGCTGTTGCCCGAACACCCCTGGCGCAAGTCGGGCACGAGCCTGTTGAGCCTGAATCCGGACGCATGCAGCAGCACCCGCCCGCCGGAAGTCGGCAGCGAGGTCTACATCAGCCGCGAGACCCTCGCCGGCGGCGTCAAGGCGTCGCTGGACCTGTTCGGCAACGGATCGCCGACGCCGGTCGACCTGCGCCAGCTGTTGAAGGACATGTCGCCACAGATGCCTCCGGAACCCAATCCGCGGAAATTCCGAAGGTGGTGAGTCGTGTCTGCGTTGATGCGCAATCCGGGCGAGCTGCAGAAGACTGATTCACACGTGCCGCTGGCAGGCACGGGTCTTGTCGTGGGTCTGGAAACCAGCGGCTACGCGTTCATCGATGGCGCAACGATGCGGTCCTCGCTGGATTCCGGCGATTCGCTCGCCGACTGGCCGGCGTTCGCAGCGAGCTGGAACGACCTGCACCTCGACGGTTACATGGCCGATGGCGGTCGTTACCGGCGTCGGCGGCACGCGACTTTCTGTGCCCACCTGGTCAACGGCATCGAACGCCAGCCGCATCAGGCGCATTTCCAGAGCCGCGAGTACAACCCGCTCAATGGCGACGTCGAACGCTGGTTCGAACCGATCGATGCGGCGATCAGCGCCGGGGCGAGCATGACCACGATCCTGCGCTGGTGCCATGCGCTGTTCGGCTTGTTGACGCCGAACGCGCTGCGCTGGCATGTGGAGGTTCACCAGTTCCGGATCGAGGCCTCGGCCGGGCATTTCGGCCAGCCCACCCCCGAAGGCATGCACCGCGACGGCGTCGACCATGTGTTCGTGATGCTGATCAATCGAGTCAACATCGCCAGTGGCACGACCACGATCCATGACCTCGATGGCCACCTGCTCGGCAGTTTCACCCTCACCCAGCCGTTCGATGCCGCGCTCGTCGAGGATCACCGGGTGAAGCACGGCGTCACTCCGGTGCACGCGTTGGACCAGAACCAGGTCGCGTTCCGCGACGTGCTCGTGGTGACGTTCCGGCGCGGCTGAAACGGTCTTCGCCGCGTCAACCGGTGCGCAGCAGCACGTCGAGAAACGCCTGCCCGTAGCGATCCAGCTTGCTTGCACCGACGCCGCTGACCCCGGCCAGCTCACTCAGCGATTGCGGTCGCTCGCGCAGCATCGCCAGCAGCGTTGCGTCGTGAAAGATCACATAGGCCGGAACGCCCTGCTCCTTCGCCAGATGCGCACGCTTGTCGCGCAATGCATCCCACAGCGCCGATTCGTGCGTGGCAATGTCCAGACTGTGCCGGCGCCGTTCGCCGCGTCGCGACTTGCGTGCGGCACGGCGCTCGCTCTGGTCGGCGACGTGGCGCAGGCGCACGCTTGACTCGCCGCGCAACACGCCACGACTCGCATCGGTCAGACGCAGCGTGCCGAAGCCGCCCTCGTCGGTCGCCAGCCATCCGCCGGCAACAAGCTGGCGGAAGATGCTGCGCCACTGGCGTTCGTCGTGATCGCTCCCGATCCCGAATACGCTGAGCTGGTCGTGCCCGAGCTGGGTAACGCGCTCGCCATCCTCGCCGCGCAGCACGGCGATCAGATGACCCACGCCGAAGCGCTGCCCCGTGCGATAGACGCAGGACAACGCCTTCTGCGCCGCGACGCTTGCATCCCAGGTCCGCGGCGGCTCCAGGCAGTTGTCGCAGTTGCCGCAGGGCTGATCGCGGACCTCTCCGAAGTAAGCCAGCAGGCGCTGGCGCCGGCACGCGGTCGTCTCGGCGAAACCGAGCAGCGCATCGAGCTTGGCGCGCTCCACGCGCTTGCGCTCCTCGCCCGACTCGGACTGGGTGATGAACTGCACGAGGGTGACGAGATCGCCGAGTCCATAGGTCATCCAGGCTTCGGACGCGAGGCCGTCGCGGCCAGCGCGGCCGGTTTCCTGGTAGTAGCCCTCCAGGCTCTTGGGCAGATCCAGGTGCGCGACGAAACGCACGTCGGGCTTGTCGATGCCCATGCCGAACGCGATCGTGGCAACCATGACGACGCCGTCCTCGCGCAGGAATCGCTGCTGGTTGGCGGTTCGGCTCGCAGTGTCCATG
>Ga0307505_10000455_pt1 | contig 45854 bp, 34 predicted proteins | sample 23_S_MG_FD_202183 | JGI IMG/M metagenome (GOLD analysis project Ga0307505, IMG submission 202183) | Soil microbial communities from Populus trichocarpa stands in riparian zone in the Pacific Northwest, United States - 23_S | ecosystem: Environmental > Terrestrial > Soil > Riparian zone > Trees...
GGTCTGGGGCGGGGGCCCCCCCCCCCACCGCTCCACAGCAACCGTTCCTCTGACGGCACGACGCTGCAGGTTGTGCTTCCTCCGTGCCCTCTGCGTCTCTGTGGTGAACCGTCCCCTGCGGGCTCGTGCAGAGAGTGCACCAAGTCCACCGTCCACCAGTCCACCAAGTCCGAACTACAATCCGCCCATGAGACATGCACTGTTGCTCCTGCTCGTGCTTGGTTGCCGGACGGCGACTCCGACTCTTCCTGGGACCGAGCTCTGGGAGGCGCTCCAGCCTCTATGCGGCAAGGCGTTCGCGGGCACGTTGGCGGAAGGGACAGAACCCTCCGACCAGGAGATGGGCAAGCAGACCCTGGTCATGCACGTGCGTCAGTGCAGCGACTTGGAGATTCGCATCCCGTTTCATGTCGGCGAGAACCGCTCCCGCACCTGGGTCCTGACCCGCACCGCTGGCGGTGTTCGACTGAAACACGACCATCGTCATGAAGACGGCAGCGAGGATCGCGTGACGCAGTACGGTGGGGACACCCGCGGGGCCGCGGACTCGCGCTCACTCGACTTTCACGCCGACACGTTCACCGCACAGCTCCTTCCCGCCGCGGCCACGAACATCTGGACCATGGCCGTCGACGGGGAAGGCCGCACGTTTACCTACGGGCTGCGCCGCGAGGCACAAGGCCGGCGGTTTCGCGTCGCGTTCGATCTGACGAGCCCGATCACCCCACCGCCTGCCCCGTGGGGAACGCGCTGAGCGGAGAGAGTCGTCAGCCCAGCGAGCGGCTGACGGCGAACACTCCGGCGCCGGCGATGAGCAGGAGCAGGATGGAGAGTCCGACCGAGCCCAGCGCGGGAATCCCGGGCGCTGACGCGCCGACGAGCACGGAACATCCCGTGATGGTGTTGCCTCCCGAGCCGGCCATCGTGACCGCGCCGGTCGCACCGGTGCCGGCCAGCACCTTGCCCGACACGTTGGCACCTGCGCCGATGGTGATGCTCGCATCCGCAATCACGATTCCCCGAAACGTCACGCCGTTCAGCGTGGCCGACGTTCCCACGCGCCAATAGATGTTGCACGGATTGGCCGTGCCCACCACGTTCGAGAGCGTGTTCATGGTCAGCGCACTGTCCACCTGGAACACGAAGACGCCGGGACCGTTGAGGGTGAGCGTTCCCCCCGCCGCGAGGTCGGCCGCTCCTCCAGCGAACGAGTAGATGCCGGAGGTCAGCACCGCTCCGTCGAGCTGCGCCGCCAGCACGGTGCCCGGACCCTGCGCCGCCAGAAAGTTGTAGGCCGCGATGGCATCGAGATGGGCCTGTTGCACGATCAGGTCATTCGTCAGGTGCAGAGTGAACGGAGGAGTGACGGTGGACGGAGGAAAGTTCGAGATCGAGGCGGTGGGTGAGGACCCGACGTCTCCGTTGACGACGGTGCCCGCGCCGGTGGAGCCGGTGACGGCCGAGTTTCCCAATGCCGAAAACTGCTGCGCCACTCCCAGCGGAGGTGCGGTCTGAGCCAGCGCCGCGAGCGGCACCAGGGAGAGTGCAACGATCGCGAGGACGGTCCGGAGGATGGTGTTCTGCTGCTTCATCTCGTGAGTCTCCTTTCATAGAGGGTGTAGCCTTCGTCTCGTTTCAAAATTTGATCTCCTGGCTGGCGGCTCTCACATTGCACGGCTCGCAGAGCCATCCATGAGCGGTGAGCTTGAACGGGCCGTCGTTTTCGTCGCGGAACAGCGTGCGGGTCTCATGACACCAGTCGCAGCGAACGCCGTGCGGGTTCCCGAATTCAGGGTTGTCCCGCAGGATCCCCGCCGCCGCCTCTTTCTCTCCCACGTTCAGATCGTCGCTGCGCAGGACCTTTCCCGCCGTTTTTCGCACTTCCTGTCGGTTCACGATGGCTCCTCTGCTCTGGTTGCTTCGATGGGCCGTCCGGAATGAACGGCCGACGGCATGTCCGCAAGACCCGCAAGGGGCAGGGCGACGGTGAACGTCGCCCCGTGGCCGAGTCCCTCACTGTGCACGCGCACGTTGCCACCGTGGAGCTTGACGATCTGCGCGACGATCGACAGCCCGATGCCCAGGCCTGGCCCGCGATTCGCGGTCTCGTCCTCCTGACGGTACAGCTCGAAGACGTGCGGCGCGAACTCCGCGCTGATCCCGACGCCCGTGTCGATGACCGACAATCGCGCCTCGTCTCCATGACGCTCGAGGCGCACGTCGATCTCACCTCCGGGGGGCGTGAACTTCATGGCGTTGCTCAGCAGATTCCAGACCACTTGCAGTAAACGGACCCGGTCTCCGCTGAGGGGCGCGGGATCGAGCACCAGACTGAGCCGAATGGAGAGTCCTCCCGCATTCGCTCGGAGGGAGACCATCTCCAGCGCGGAGCGGACCACGGCCGCCATGTCGAGGTCGCCCATCTCCATATGCAGCTTCTGCTCGCGGATGCGAGTGACATCGAGCAAGTCTTCGACGAACAGTCGTAGCAGACTGGCGCCTTCGTCGACGCGCGCGAAGGCCTCGTCCATCAGGTGCGGACTCACCTTCGCCAACTGCAGCCATCCGATGATCGAGGTCAGGGGCGTGCGCAGCTCGTGAGCGACGGTACCGAGGAAGGCGTCCTTGTAGCGGTTGGCGCTCTGCGCCTCCCGGAACAGCAGCGCTGTGTCGATGGCCACGGCTGCCCTCTGCGACAACTCCTCCGCCAGCCGGAGATCGACCTCTTCGTAGCTGCGCCGTGAAGAGGAGAACGTGGTCGTGCCCAGGATCTTGTCCCGCACGATCAGTGGGACGCTGATCAGGGAGCGCACGCCCAGCGCGCCGATGAGATGGGTGATCCTCGGCGTCGGTGGCTTGCCACTCTGCGATTGGGCGATGTTGGTGAGCAGTACGGATTTGCGGAGGCGCAAGGCTTCAGGCGCGCCCGGAGCGCCTTCCGGATCCCGAAAGGCCTCCGCCTGAAACTGCTGGACCAGATCGCGCAGCACCGGATTCACATGGGAGACCGTCAGATGGCGGATCGATCCGTCGTCATTCACCAGATCCACCGCGCACCAGTCGGCAAAGGCAGCGGTGGACAGCTTGGCGACCGACTCGAGAGTGGTCTCGTAGTCGAGGGACGAGGCCAGGAGCGCACTGGCCTGGGACAGCATGTTGGCCGCCAGGGTCGCTTCCTCCGCCACGAGCACGCTTCGCTTGAGGATGTTGATGTCGAGCACGGCCACGATCGCACCGTCGACTTCTCCTTCGCGCGTGCGATAGGCGCGGATGCGCAACAGCCGCCATTCCCCCGAGGAGTCCTGGAGCTCCACTTCCGCGGAGGTCCCGGTCTCGATCACGGTGCCGACCAGGTTCACCAACAAGCCGATGTCGATGCTCGACTTCATCCCGCGGAGCGGCTGGCCCGCGGCTTCCGGGCGGAGATTGAACAGCAGACCCGCGGTGATGTTGTACCGGCGCACCGTCAAGTCCACGCCGGCGAAGAGGATGGGGATCTCCACTGTGCCCAGCAGGTTCTCGATGTCGTCGTTCATCCTGACGAGAGTGGTATTGCGCAGCCTCAACTCTTCGTTGAGGGTGCTCAGCTCTTCGTTGGCGGACTGGAGCTCTTCCTTGGCCGTCTCCAGTTCTTCGTTCGTGCTGCGCAGTTCCTCATCGCTCGACTGCGCTTCCTCGGCCGCGGCCGCGGCCTCGTCCGCCATCTGTTCCCGATCGTCGATCGCCGCGGTGAGGGCCCGGCGGAGGCCGTCGATCTCCAACTGCTCCTCGGCAGACTGGACGTTCCGTGCCTCGGGCACCGCGTTGCGGTGAAACACGATCCAGCACCGGTCGTTGGTCCAGCGCACTCCGCTCGGGTCGGGCGGCGCGGTCCCGTACGGAATCACTTCCAGCCCGATGCGAAGGTGAAGCACGCCCTCCTTCACCAGGATGTCGTGGTGGATGACGGGAGTCTGCTCGCGAAACGCTCGTCGCACGGCGGGACGCAATACCGCGCGCACCTCCTGATGCCGGATCAGACTGAAGAGATTGAACGTCGCATCGCCCGGCTCCAGGGCCAGGTAGGGAGAGACCTCGCCACGAATGCGCAGGATCTCCATCTGCTCGTTCACGAGCACGCCGCACTGAGCGAAATGCGCGGCCAGAAACGCGTCGTCCATGCTCTGTGGACCGCCCACATCGCGCCGCGCGGACGGCGCGAGCGCGGACGGCGTGGCGACGTTGCTGAGCTGAGTCGTTCGTGGCGTGACCTCGAAGGTCGCCCGGGCAACAACATCCTCGAGCTTGCGATAGATCAGCGGCCGGGTGCTGACCGGCGTCAAGTGATTGGTCGAGCCCCGAAGACTCTCGGAGCTGCCCAGCATCAGAAACCCGCCCGGCGCCAGCGCGTACTGCAAGAGCCCGATGGCCTTCCTCTGCAGTTCGGGATCGAAGTAGATCAGGACATTGCAGCAGGTCACCAGATCGATCCGCGAATAGGGAGGATCGCGCGTCACGTCGTGCCCTGCGAACACACAGAGATCGCGAAGTGCCTTGACGATCTTGTAGCCGCCTGGCACGGCTGTGAAGAACCGGGCCATCCGCTCGGGAGACACACCGGCCACGGCTCGCTCCGAATAGAGGGCCATCCTCGCCTTGCGGAGCGACCGTTCGTTGATGTCGGTCCCGTAGATCGTGATGCGCGGCGGATCGGTGTACGTGTCGAGAAACTCGAGCAACGTGATGGCGATCGAGTACACCTCTTCACCCGTCGAGCAGCCCGCCACCCAGAGTCGCACGTTGGCGGCGCCGCCGTCCCGCGGGGCCACGATGGAGGGAAAGACGACGGTCTTCAGTGCCTCGAAGCGCGCGGGCTCGCGAAAGAACGAGGTCACCCCGATCAGCAGGTCCTGGTACAGCTCCTCCACTGCCGCGCCGTCGCTCTCCAGCAACTCGGCGTAGCTGCTGAGGCCCTCGTGGTTTCCGAGGAGCACACGCCGCAGGATCCGGCGCTCGATGCTGGCGCGTTTGAAATGTTCGAAGTCGACGGGACGACGGGCGCGGAGCAGTTGCAGGATGCGTTCGAACTCCGCTGTCGAAGCAACGGCCAGACCCTGCGCGAAACCGTTCTGCCGGGCAATGCCCGTCAGCCGCTCCGCGATCCCGGAAGGCGGCAAGACGAAGTCCGCGGCGGCCGAGGCGGCTCGCGGCATGAAGTCGAACTTGGCACTCTCCGGACTCTGCGCAAACGTGATCCCTCCCGCGTCCCGGATCGATTGCAACCCACGCGCACCATCCGCGTCGTTGCCGGAGAGCACCACCCCAATGGCCTCGTTCTTTCGATCCTCGGCCAGTGACGCGAGGAAGGTGTCCAGGGGGCGATGGGGCACTTTCATCGTGCGTGGGACCAGTCGCAGGGTCTCGCCCTCGATCGTCATCTGCTTGTCGGGCGGAAGGACGTAGACGTGGTCGCTCTCGATGGACATCCCATCGATCACTTCCTGCACCGGCATCGTCGTCGAACCGGCCAGAATGCTGCCGAGCATGCTGTCGTGCGTCGGGTCGAGATGCTGGACGAGCACGAACGCCAGTCCGCTGTCGGCCGGAAGCCCGGACACGAGCTCGAGGAATGCGTCCAACCCTCCCGCCGACGCACCGATCCCAACCACGCGCACTCCGGCCACCGCTGGTTCGAGCGTGACGGGCTCCGACCCGGCTCCGGCCTCATGGGTTGGCTGTCGCGGAGATTCGGGTTGCGGCTCCGTACTCCCGGCATGCCGGGACGGACCTCGAGTCGCCTTTTTCAATCAACATCCTTTCGGGATACCCGTCTGAGGATGGAGGCTTGCCGACAACTCGGCAGCCCTAGGAAAAAACTAGGACTCGCAAACGTCAGTCGCAACCGGCAGGGTCAGGCGTGTCCGTGGTAGCCCCTGCAAGATACGCCCCTATGTCCGTTCTGGCAAACCGCCGGACCGGAAACACCGGCGGAGCCTTGTCACGTCCGCGATGCCCGTAGCCGTAGTACCTGGCCGCGTAACGGTGTGCCAACCTCGCGTTTCTCGCGAGCTCTGCGTGGCGTTCTATCGACTCACGTCCAGCACAGCAGATCCTTGATCTGCTTGCCGAGGGTGAGGGGGTCGAAGGGTTTGGCGATGACTCCGCGGACGCCGAGGGCGAGAAAGCGGTCGCGATCGGCGGCCTGGGCTTTCGCGGTGAGAAAGATGACCGGGATGGGCTGCGTGGTCTCGTCCCGCTGCAGCTCTGCGAAGGTGTTCGGCCCGTCGCGGTCCGGCATCATCACGTCGAGGAGGATGATGTCCGGCCTCATCGTCCGCGCCAGTTCCGCACCGGCCGCTCCGCCGTCCGCGGTCGTCACCGTCCAGCCCTCCGTGAGCTCGAGACTGAGGCTGGCCACCTCGCGGATGTCACTCTCATCATCGACCACCAGAATCCGCTTCGTACAGCTTCCCGTAAGTGATTGTCCGCCCGGCACTGTTGTCCGTTGTCGATTCTCCGTTGGAGGTGATCCTTCCATGGCCCGACCGGGCGCAGACAACCGATCCCCGACAACGGATGACCCAACCGATCGGACACTCTCCTCCGGGACCCTGTGCTTAGGCTGCATTTTCCCCTCCCTTTCCGGCCCTGGTGATCTCGAGCAGGTGGACGACATGCGCTTCGAAGTCGGCCGGGCTGCAGCGACTCTTGGTGAGGAACTCGGTCGGGCCCAGGCGGAGGCGAGCCTGGTCCGCGGCACCGACATCGCTCGCGGAGTAGACGACCACCGGTGTGCGCGCCACGGTCGAGACCATGCGCAGACTCTGAATGACGGCGAAGCCGTCCATGTCCGGCAGGCCCAGGTCGAGGACGATCAGGTTGGGGTCGTGCTCCTGGCAGCATTGGATCGCTTCGGCGCCGGTGATCGCGTGAAACGTGCGAATGCCGCGCCTCTGCAGCGAAGCGATCAGGACGCGAGCGAGGTCGAGATCGTCCTCGACCACCAGCACGATTGCGCCAGCGCTCGTGGAACCGTTGCTGCCATGTCCTTCCTCGCCCGCCACGATGGCGAGCTCCGCGACGGCCGCCAGGGGAATGGTGAACTGAAACCGGCTGCCCACCGGATCATTCTTCTCGGCCCAAATGCGGCCACCATGCGCGTGAACGATGCTCTGGGAGATGGCCAACCCCAGGCCGGAGCCGCCCCGGTCTCGCGAGTCGGAGGCGTCGACCTGGCTGAAGCGTCCGAAGATGGTCCCGAGCTTTCCTTCGGGCACGCCCCTTCCCTCGTCGGTCACGCAGAATACAAACTCGCCGTTGCGCGTGGTCCCGCTCACGATCACGGTGGTTTCCGGCGGCGAGAACTTGATCGCGTTTCCAAGCAGGTTGGTCAGGGTCTGGATGATGCGGTCGGCATCACCCCACAGCGTCGCCTCGGCAGGCTCGACGACCACAGTAACCCGCGCCTGATCGGCCATGGACTGGAGTCCTTCGAGGGTCTGGGTCATGACGGACAGGGCATCCACGGGACCGCGCACGAGCTCCACCTTCCCGGACTCGATCCGCTCCAGGTCGAGGATGTCGTTGATGAGGCGCACCAGCCGGTCCGTATTGGTCACGGCGATGTCCAGCATCCGCTGGCCCCTCTCCCCGATCGGACCGAGCAGGCCGCTTCCCAACAGGCCCAACGCTCCGCGAATGGAAGTGAGCGGCGTGCGTAGCTCGTGACTGACGGTGGAAACGAACTCGCTCTTGAGCCGCTCGATGGCCTTGCGTTCGGTGACGTCGCGAAACAGCAGCACCGCGCCGAGCTTCCGGCCCTCTTCATCGAGGATCGGCGTGGCCGAATACTCGACGGGAAAGCAGGTCCCGTCTGCTCGCCAGAAGGTGTCGTCCGCAACTGTCAGGGCTTCTCCCCTATCGAGTGCCGCGCCCAGCGGACACTCGTCTTCCGGCATCGGCGTCCCGTCTGCGGCCGAGTGATGCATGAGGCCGTGCAACGATTTCCCCTGGAGCTCGGCCAGCGTTCGACCGAGCATGCGCGAGGCCGCCGGATTGATGAAAGACGGCTCCGAGTCGAGGTCCATTCCGAAGATCCCGTCCGTGGCGCTGTTCAGAATCAACGCGCTTTGCCGGGCCAATTGGGCGTTGACCTCTGCCGCTTTCTCCGCGGCGTTCTTGGCTGCGAGCAGCTCCTCGTTGGCGGTCGTCAGCTCCGCGGTGCGCAACGCAACCATCTCCTCGAGGTGGACCTGATGCTTGAGTAGTCTGTCGTCGCGTTGGCCGATCTCGGCCAGCATGACGTTGAATCCGGTCATGAGATTGCGGATCTCGTCGCTTTCGCCCGACCCCTTCGAGGAAGCCCGGATGCTGAAATTCTTGTCCTGCGAGACGAGCCTGGCTACGCGCGCCAGCTCGACGATCGGCTCGGAAATGCTGCGCTGCAGCGTCGCTGAAAGGGCGAAGGCGGTCAGCAGCGACACGAGGACGATGGCCACGGCAATCACCGCGTACTGCCGCATGCGGTCTTTGTGGTCGCTGGCATCTGAAGCGATGTAGAGCGTGCCGATACGCTCTTGATCGAGGCGGATGGCGTAGAAAAACTCGACGCGATCGGGCCGGATATGGAAGCCGTCGCGCAACGGTACCGGCGGGACGCTGACCACCGGCTGGTAGCGCGCGAACAACGCGCCTTCGGCGGTGTAGATTGCGGCGGCGACGATGGACGGCTTGGCTCTCAATGCGTCCAGCGCGTCCTGCGCGGCCTTGCCGTCTCCGAACGCCAGCGCGGCGGTGCTGTTGGAGCCCACCACGTCGGCCAGTGTCGACAGATCGGCCTGAAGACGATCGCGCACGCTCATGAGGTCCGAGACGACGAACCCAAGGCACGCCAGGAGGACAGCCGTGGAACTGGTGACCATGATGATGCGGGTGAGCTTCCCGCGGATGGAGTGCCTTCGGGTGGCGCTCATCGCGGACCGCCTTCGCGCACCGCACGGGCCACGCTGAGGAGCTTGGAGCTGATGGTCAGGCCCGCGGCCAGCGCCGCCGTGCGATTGATGTCGAACCGTACGCGGTTGCCCACCATGAGCAGCTCGATCACGCCTCCCCGGAGCGAGAAGCGGTCGATGTCGCTGACGGTGAGGACGTTTCGATTCGCGAGAGACTCCAGGATCTCCGGAAGATGCTCTTCCTCCGAGGCGCTGATGAACACGATCTGGCAGGACGTCAGCGCATCGCTCCAGCGCAGACGGCGAAGCTGGATGGGATGTCCGTTCGCCGACTTCCGCCGCAACACTTCATCGAGAGCGCCACCAAACGGGTCCTCCCCCACGATCGCGATCTGCAGCGGCGCGCCCGGTGGCAGACACGAGTCCGGCCATTCGACGAACCGGGCAAAGTTCAGGAGATAGGCCGCCTTGACCTGGTACTCGTCAGCCACAGGCGCGGCACGAGCAACACCCGTCCAAACACCAGCCAACACGACCGCGGCCAGGACGAACGCACGGAGAGCGGAGCGGCACCGCGAAGGTTTCGTTTCGTTCGGCGATCTCAGAAGCGCCATGTCACCTGCCCATGAAGGGTTCGCTGGACTGGTGTTGCCAACTCTCTTTCGTAGAAGCTGCCCACGAACTCGTAGTAACCCTCGCGGAGCAGGTTCTGACCGGAGAGGGTCAGCGTCCACCGCCTCGCCGGACGCCACGACAGTTGCCCGTCGAGCCGGACGTACGAGGGGACGTCGTTCCCGATCGGGCCCACGTAGAACGCCGATGAGCTGAGGTCGATTTGCCGGGAAAGTCGCAGAAAGGAGCGCAGTTGGACCTGATGCCTCGGCGTGGTGATTCTGTGCAGGTCGGAGCTCGCCTCCACGTCAGGGTTGGCGGTGGTGGAAAACCGGAAGAACGAGTAGCCGAGGGCCACGTTCCAACGCGGCGTGACGTCGCTCGTGGCCAGCAGTTCCGCGCCAGCCGATTTCCCATTCCCCGCGTTCCGGATCCTCACAGGAACGACCACGCGGCCGCTCGGATCGAGAGTGGGCGACTCCGTCTGCGTGCCCACGAGGTTTCGGATGCGGTTGCGAAACACCGCCGCGTCGAGAGCGACTCGAGAATTGGGCTGCCAGCGATAGCCCGCTTCGTAGGCTTCCACTCGCTCCGGTTTCAACTCCCGGTCGCCTGCGAGAACGACCAGCCCAGTGCCACCCGCGCCATCCGGAAACGCACCCACGTTCATCCTGCCATAGAGCTCGATCTCGGATGGTGTCCGCACGGCGCTGGTGGCCGCGGCCCAGACCGAATGACGCTCGCTGGGCCGGAGCATGAGTCGCAGCGTGGGCTGCAACTGAAGTTTCGTCGCTTCGTCGTATTGAAGCTTCGTCCCCGCGGTCAAGTGGAGCTTCGGCGTCACGCGCAGCTCGGTCTGCACGAAGGCGCTGTTGGCGAAGACCGTATCGACATCACGAACGAGCTCGATTCCGGGCCCGCGGGCACGGTCGTTGGAGATCCGGGACTCGACACCCCAAACGACGTCGTGGAAGGTGGTCACGTCCAGATGCTGCTGAAAATCGAGGGTGAACGTGCGCCGGCCCGTGGTCAGGCTGGAGTCTGCCCGGGCCGAATAGTCGAACCGGGCGTTCAAGGTGGTATCCGACCGCCGCGACTGCACCGCGCTCCACTGGAACTGCAAGTTCTGACCGGTGACCTCGGTCACCGTTTCGCGGCTGCCGAAGGCGTCGTTCGGATCGATGAGGACGCTCAGCGTGGACGCGGTTCCACGATAGAGATCGCCCTGCAGCGTGAAGTTGTCTCCGCGACGGGAGGCCCAGTCGGAGCGGAACCCCGCACGTTGCAGGGCCCAGGCATCGCGGCTCTCATTCACACCCCCAACCGAAGCGGGCCGGTCGAATGCTTTCCCATAGATGCGGAAGTAGCCGTTGTTGCCGACGGCGCGTCCATACCGTGCCGCCGCGGACGGTCCTTCCGCCGAGCTGAGGCCCCCCGACAGCAGCGCCCCCTGCGTCTCGATGGCGTGCTTGGTGATGATGTTGATGATGCCGTTGACGGCATTCGCACCCCAGAGCGTGCCGCCGGGACCGCGGATCACTTCGATGCGGTCCACGTCTTCGAGCAGCGTGTCCTGAACGTCCCAGTAAACGCCGGAGAATAGCGGTGTATAGACGATCCGCCCGTCGATCATCACCAGCAGTTTGTTGGCGAACTGGCCATTGAATCCGCGTACGGAGATTGCCCAGACATTGCCGTTGATGCGGGCCACGTTCAGCCCGGGCACGATGCGCAAGACCTCGGGGATGCACGTGGCGCCCGAGCGCTGGATGTCGTCCTGGGTGATGACGAACACGGCCGCGGCGGTGTCCGCGACCTTCTGCCCTTTCCGCGAGACGGACGTCACTTCCACGTTCATCAGATCGTCGACGCTCAGCGAAGTCAGATCCGGAGTCTCCTGAGCCCCTGCGCCCACGGCCAGGAGCGTCATCGCCAGCACGCCCGCCAGGAGCGCCCGCCTCCGATTCGAGCGCCGCCGAACCGCCGCGGCGCGATCCTTCCGGAGAAGCTCCGGGAACCTCGTTTCCTTCGTCACGTTCACCTCGACGTTCTCCTCCTTGAATTCGGAGTCGGTGTGAAAGTGCGCGGGAGCGATCCAAAAATACAAAGGCTGCTTCTGTATTTTTCGACGGCGCGAAGACACCTATCGAACACAGGTGAACCCGAATTCGCCAATCCGACAGAAGGACCCCTTCACGATGGTCAACTCCCCCTGGATCGAAACCGAGACGCACCCCGATGGACCCGGCAGGGTCCTCACTTTCGGCTCACTTCGCCGGGGCGCAACGGCGCCGATTGCGCCCGAGCTGACATGCACGCACGATCTGGAAGGCCGCATTCTCTCGATCAATCGGGCGGCCTGCGAGACGCTCGGTCTGTCCGCCTCCACTCTCGAAGGGATGAACATTCCCGACCTGCTCGTGGCCGCGGACGATCCCGGCTTCGCTGAGTACATGCGCACCATCCAGCGGGACGGCATCGCCAATGGCACCATGACCCTGCTCGCTCGCAACGGGACCCGGCGCATCTGGGAATACCGCAATACTCTGGACCGGAAATCGCCTACTCCGATCGTACGTGGAGTGGCGTACGACGTCACGGAGAGAGAAGAGACTTTCCGTCACCTGCTCCACAGCGAAGAGCTGTTCCGCTCCATCGTCGAGAACGCCTCCGACCTGACGGCCATCGTGGAGCTGGACGGCAAGATCCGCTACGTCAGTCCCTCCGTCGAACGAGTGCTCGGGTATCCGGGAAAGGGCCTGGAAGGGAATCGCATCATTACGCTCGTTCACCCCGACGACACCGCCCGGGCCACCGGCTTCCTCGTGCGCCAGATCGCGAAGTCGTCCGCCATCGAGACCGCGGAGCTCCGTTTGCAACACCTCTCCGGGGCCTGGCGGTCGTTCGAGGTCGTGGCCAAGAATCTGATCAAGAAAGGCCGGACCTCGGCCATCGTCATGAGCGCCCGCGATGTCACGGAGCGCAAGCTGCTCGAGGCACAACTCATCCAGGCCAATCGTCTGGCGAGCCTCGGCCGGCTGGCGGCCACCGTCGCTCACGAATTCAACAACGTGCTGATGGGCATGCAGCCCTTCGTGGAGTTGATCCAGCGGCCCGGTGCAACGCAGCCCACCATTCTCAAAGGCGCCGGACACATCGCGAACTCGATCCAGCGAGGCAAGCGCATCGTCCTGGACATCCTTCGCTACACGCAACCTCATCTGCCCGTCACCGTCTCCATCGACTTCGGAGAATGGTGGGAGCGCTTCTCATCCGAGGCGGAAGCCGTCCTCGGCAACGCCATCGCGCTCGTCGCGAAGATTCCCGTGCGCGGCCTGCACATCACCGCCGACGGTCAACAACTCTCTCAAGTACTTTCGAATCTCGTGTCCAACGCACGGGACGCCATGCCGGCCGGAGGCACGCTGACAATCGAGGCTCGAGCCCTCGAGCCCAACGGCACCTTCCCCTTCGGGTTCGTGCCGAACCCCGAGACTTTCGTGCAGATCTCCATTCGCGACACCGGCCAGGGCATGCCCGGCGAAGTCATGGACCGGATCTTCGAGCCGCTCTACACCACCCGCCAGAACGGAACGGGCCTCGGGCTCGCCGTGGCGCATCAGGTCATCGCGCACCACGGCGGATTCGTCTTCGTCGAGAGTGAGGTCGGCCAAGGCAGCACATTTCATCTCTTCCTGCCCAAGGCATTCCCCGCCAGCCGCGGTGACACCGTCCACACCGAGACTGTCGAAGTCCCGGCCGCCCGCCGGCTGCTGATCATCGACGACGAACCGTCGATCGTGGACGGCATCACCGCACTCCTCGAACAGGACGGCTTCGCGATCGACTCGATCTCGAACGGCGAAGAGGTCGCGCAGGCACTGGACCGCTTTCATCCCGAGGTCGTGCTCCTCGACTACAGCCTCCCGGGGATGGACGGCAGCGAGGTCTACGCGCGCATCCGCGAGATCAGCCCCGCCCTTCCGATCATCTTCGCGACCGGACACGGCGACCGCCGCATCGTCCAGGAGCGCCTCAATGATTCGCGAACCCGCTTCCTGCAGAAGCCCTTCGAAGTCAGTCAGCTCCTGGAGATGATCACCGCCCTCGACGCCGGAGACACACCGTGACCTCGAGCGACCCCCGGCTGGCCCTGGTCATCGATGATGACGCGAACATTCGCGAGCTCCTGCAGACCATCCTCGAGACCGCCGGATTCGAGGTCCACACCGTAACCGACGGGATCGACGCCCTGATCCTCGAGAAGGACTATCAGGTCATTCTGCTCGACCTCAAGATGCCCATCTTCGACGCCACTCGACTGACGGACTACTGGAAGCTGACCGATCCCGAAATCCTGCGCAAAGTGATCCTGCTCACCGGCTACTCGCGCCTCAGCTCCGATCGCGATCTCGGAACCTTCGCCACGATCGCCAAACCGTTCGACTATCGCGAGTTGCTCGAAGCCGTCGAGCGGTGTGTGCGGCAAGCGGACACCGCGCCTTAGCGGGGGCTGCATCGCCCCCCCTCATCCGGCCGTTGGCCACCTTCTCCCCCCAAGAAGCCGGGAGGAGAAGGCTCTCGATGGAACACTTTCGCGATGAACTACTCCAACTCGCGATGCGCACACACCGAGAGCCTTCTCCCCTCCGCAGAGGGGAGAAGGTGCCGAAGGCGGATGAGGGGTCTCCCTCGTGGCAGGTACGCGGGGTCAACGTGAACCGTGGCTGACGAACCAGGCTCCGGCCATGGCCAGCATCGCGGCCATGATCCAGCAGCGCGAGATACCTCGCCGCGGAAGCCGGAACGTGCAATTTTACGAGAGGTGCACCGACGAAAACCAACTCTTCAGCGATTGCGCAATGGGCCGGACGTCTCCGCCATCGTGATCAATGTAGAAGACCGTCGTCGGTTGCCCTTGTCTATCGTGCAGCTCGATGAAAAAGTAGTTACCAAAGCCGTCAACCGCGAACGGAAAACGTCTCGCGCCGATATCAAACCAGAGTTCTTTGAGCGTCCTGGCATCGGCCGGAAGAAAGTGGTCGATCTCGTACTCATGCTCCGCTTGAAGCTCGCTCATGATCCGGATGTTGCGCTTGGCGACAAGGTGTCCTTGTCGATACAACCAACGCAGTTCACCCGGCATCGTTGAGACGAACTGTTGTTCTAGTTCGTCGAACTTGGGATGTTCGAGACGATCATGAAGCTGACGATCGTCTTCACGATCGTCAGCGCCGTTTGGTGAGCTGAAGCGGCTACGGATCATGATTGCTACTCCCGCGACGAGCAGCAGCACAACGATGGTTCCGAGGATCGTAAAGATAGTCTGCATGAGTCAGCCGCCATCATGGGCATCCGCAGATGCCGGCCGCACTGCGCGTTGCTCTTGCGGCGGTCGTTGCCGGATTGACGATCGTCCTGCCGATGCTTTCCATCTGTCGCATGCTTCGATGTGCTGCCCCGTGAGCGCTCGGTGACATCAGCTTCAGATTCCAGCTCCCACTGTGAATAGGCGCAGGTAAACCACCGGTTGGAAAAAGAGCTAACTGTCCCGATCGTGAACCAGGGTGACCGAAAAGGGGATTCACGTGATGCAGCTGGTTACCGTTCCTCGCAATTCCGCGCGTCAGTCGTGCTGCTTCGGCACGCACAACCGATCGAGATGCGCGAGCGGCCGCGCCTCTCAGTAACCCAGACCCACCAGTGGCGGCAACTTCGAGGCCCAGTTCCGTGTACATACCGGCTGCGTAGGCGCCACTACACCGGTCGATCCCTTCATTGCCGCCGATCTGATCGCGAATCCAATTTGTGGCGCCGAAGGTCAGCGTGTCGCCGAAACCAGCGGAGAAATTTGCAACGGTCTCGAGTGCGTCGAGCCAATCCGTTCCCATCGGATCGATCAAGTTGACCGGGTCGTTGATCGCGTACGCATACAGGTTCGCGTCCCCACCCGCGAATCCGATCGGGTCCTTCGACACGAACCTCCCCGTGTGGGGGTCATAGTCCCTCGCGCCGAACCGGACCAGTCCCGTGTCGCGGTCGTACAACCCACCGGCGAAGCCAAACGGCTGGAAGCCGGGGTTGGTGTCGCTTTCAATGGCACCGAACACGTCGTAGCCGAGGCGTTGGACGATGCTGCCGTCGACAATGTTGATCACCAGCCGGGGGGAGCCCAGGTGGTCGCTGAGGATGCGGTAGGTGACGCCTTCTTTGATCATGTAGTCCGGGACGTTCGCCCGCGAGCCGTAGACGAACCGGCTGACCAGGGCTCCTGTTCCGTCCAGCTCCGCGACGATGCGGAGTTGATCGCTGTACAGCCAGCTCTGGACGAGCGCGCCGTCGACCCGCCTGCCCACCCGGCGATTCTGTCCGTCCACGACGTAGTCGATGGTTCGGCCCCCGCCCAGCACCACTCTGCGGAGATTGCCGAGTGTGTCGTGCTCGAAGGTCGTCGTTTCGCCGCCGAGTGTGCGTGAGCGGAGATCGCCTCCGGCCGTGTACGTGTACGCAGTGCCGCCGTACGCGAGGAGCCGGTCCTGATCATCATACGTACCGGCGTTCGCGCCTCCCGGCCAACGGTGCGCCGTGCGGTTGCCGTTCGCGTCGTACTCGTACTCCGCCGTCGTCATTCCCCCGCTCGTCACGCGGGACAGCCTGCCCGCGGAGTCGTACTCGAAGACCTTCGGCAACCCACTGACTCCGTTCATCGTCTCGATCATTCCAGTGATACGGCCGGCCAGGTCCCGCGTGTACGCCGCCGAGAACAGCTGCGTCGCCGAGTGCGTCGCAACGTAGCCGGCCAGGTCCCCCGCAGGATTGTAGGCGAGAGCGTCGGTGACCGTGCCGAGTGTCGTTCCTGTCAGACGGCCGTTCTGCGGATCGCGGTTCAATGCGATCGCGCCCACCCGCGTGACCAGACTGTCCTGGTCATAGCCCAGCGTGACGGAGCTGCCATTCACCGTCTCGGAAGCGGGACGAAGCTCGTTGTCGTAGCCCCAGGCGATGTGCCCGGAGACGGCTCCCGACCAACTCGCGCCCGTGGGGAGAAATCCGTCCCACGCGTACGAGGTGGACACTCCCGCGGAGTCGCTCACGCTCGCCAGCCGGCCGCCGTCGTCGTAGCCGAAGGTCAGGGTCCGCCCAGGTGTCGTCACCACCGCCGGCCTCCCGTTCGTATACGCAATGTCGATGGCCGTGTCATCGGGGTTGATGATACGCGTGAGCTCGCGATCCGGGTTGTACTGATAGCGCGTCGTGCCGGCTCCGTCGATCGCCGGAGGTCTGTAGAGATCCAGCAGTCCGACCGGAGTGAAGTCGAAGCCGTGCGCCGGCCGCCCGGGTGGCGTCACCGACACGAGATTGCCCGTCTCGTCGTAAGAGAAAAGGACCACCCGTCCGCCCGGCAAGGTCTGGCTGGTCATGCGGCCCGCTCCGTCGTAGCCGAAGTGGGTCGTCCGCTGGAGAGGATCGGTGACCGAGGCAACCAGGTCGCGCTCGTTCCACTGGTAGGTTTGCTGACGCGAGCCCTGACCCACGCTGGCCACCCGTCCCCGCGCGTCGTAGCCGAGCGAGAGTGGCGTGATGCCGGCCATCGATGCCGTGACGATGCGTCCTTTCGCGTCGAGGATCTGGTTCATGGCACGGCCCAGCGGCGTCTCTGTGCGGATCGTACGCGTGCCCGCCGTGTAGATCGTCCGATACTGCCGTCCCACGATCGTCGACGTCTCAGTCGAAGACGTGACGCTGAAAGGGTTGGCGGGGTCGGAGAGCGTGACGCTTCGGGTGTTCTGGATGCTGATCGAGCGGCCGGAGGGAAGCTGCATCGCCATCAAAGAGGTCAACGGCGCCATCGAGCCCCATTGCGCGTCGGGTTTGCGCTGCGTCACCACGATCGTGCCGTCAGGACCAACCACCGTGGTGGCAACGGGAGAGGTCGAGGACACGGTCAGCAGCCCGTTCGGATCCTTCACAGTCCGGTTCGTGGAGAAGACGTCCAGTCGCCGGACTGTGTACTCCCATGCGCGTCCCATTGCCGTGGTGAGGCGCGTCGTTTCCAACCCTCCTCCGGATTGATACGTGAGCGACTTCGTTCCGTCGCCCGCATCTTCGGCCCTGGCCAGCCGGCCGTTCGCGTCGTAGGTGTAGGTGGTCTCGATTCCTCCGGCGTCGCGGTACATCTCCAAGAGCCCGTCCGGCGTGTAATCAAAAGACTGGCGTTGTGCACCCGGCCCCTCGATCGAGATCAAGTGACCCGCTCCATCGATCTGGAGGGTGGTGCGGTCGCCGTTGGGCGCAACGATCGCCAGCGGCTCGCCATTCGCGCTCCGCTCCACGCGAGTCATCAGGCCATCCGCGTCCTCGACGCCACTCACCAGACCCCGGAAGTCGTAGCCGACACGGTGTACCAGGGTGCCGGTCAGCGCGTTCCGCGTCTCGGTGTGCTTGCCTAACATACTGAACTGAAACGCACCGGTGCCCATCGGCAACTTCGCGAGGAATCCGCCTGTGTTCGAGGTGCCAATGGGCTCGCTGGCAGCGACCAGGCAGCGGTCGTTGATGCGAACATCGGGATCGCACAGATCGAGGGATTTCAGCTCTGTGTAGACAAAACGACCGTCCGGCAGCTTGGCGACGGAGAAAGGCACACCGAAAGCAGTCGTTGTCGCCAGTGGGCGAACTGTGCGGTCAGGATGCACGACGTTGATCCCATACTTCTGGCCACTCCCGGCGTTTTCCCACGTGTACCATACGGTCCCGGACGCGTCGGCCCAGATATCGTGAATGCTGAAATGACTATAGTTCGGGAGGACGGGAATCCATTCCGACCGGAGCAGTTTCTCGATGGAGAACACAAAGCCGATTCGGGTCGGGGTCACCGTGAACCGGCCGACCGTCACATACAACGCACCATCCAACCCTGCGCGCACCATTCCGTACATCGTGTTGGCGTCCGCTGCTGCGACCGTAGAGACGTTTCCTCCGGCATCGATTCTCTTCAGGCTCGAGCTCTCGATGTAATAGAGCAATCCGTCCTGGCCGGCGGCGATGTTGTTGATTCCGGGTACGGACACCAGCGTCTGCAACACTCCATCCCTCACGCGATACACCGTACTCCCCGAGGATTGGTCGAGCAGAATCACGTCGCCGCTCGGATGAATGGCCGCTTCCACGACCAGTACCGAGGATCCCGCCGCGAGTCCGCCGTTCGCCGGCGGACGAGTACCGCCACCAGCAACGGTCGTCACAATGCCCTCGGGCGAGATCCGTCTCAGCGCTCCGAAAGATCCTTGGTAGGTATAGATACTCCCATCGGGTCCAACCGTGGCCCTCCTGATCTCAAACTGCGTCAGCGACGGTGCCGTCTTCTTCTGCTCGAGGCCTCGGGCCTCCATCTTCGACATCGATCCGTTGCCGAGCAGCAGCGTCTTCCCGGCACTGTCGTAGGCATGGATGGGGCTGAGCGTCCAGTCGCCCAGACCCTGCTCGGGAACTGCCCCGCCCAGGCTGATGAGGAACTTCTGCTGCAGCTCGCCCTCCTCCCGGGCAATCACCGGCGTCACGGGGCCATCCGACATCGCCCCGAACGCGCGCTGCAGCGGCGCGGGCTCCACGTAATAGGCGTCGTAGACGTACCCGAGGGTGATCTTGACATTCTTTCGCGTGAACTGCTTCCGGTGATACGCGTCGGCGCCATTCCAGGAAACCACGTGCGACTGATTCAGCTCGGGAGGGAAGCTGAACCTGGACCTCTGACCCGCCTGTTCGATTTCCAGCTCCACACGCTTCACCAGGGGCGGCAGCGTTGCTCCGGTCATGGTGACGATCAATTCCCGGTTCGCCGTGAACCCATCCGCATTCCGGCTGCGGTACTCGAGTGTAAATGGAGTCCCGCTGATCGGAACCGACTTCCCGAGCGTCAGGCTTTCGCACTCGATGATCGAGCTCTGCTGACAGGACTGGCCTTCGACCGGGTCCACACTGACCGGAGTGGGCATGGCTGGCGCGACCGCGCCGGCAGGCAACGTGAACGGCCAGTTGCAGTCCCACGGTGTGAAGTGCGTGACCGGCACTCGCCAAAGTGTTTGGCCGGCTGCGTATAGAGAAGCCAGCGCGGACCGCTCTCCGACTGAGAGTGCGAGCGCATCATCGGCAGCGCCGTCGCCGTCGCTGTCAATGGTTGCCAGGCCGGCCTCGATCGCGACGATGCGGACCACACGGCCATTGTCGGAGGCGATCCACTCCGCCTTCTGACGATCGTAGTAGCCAGCGGGTACGGCACTACCCGTACGAAATCCGAGGAAGTTCTCTACGTAAACAAAGACCGGTCGGGTGAGCTCTACGCTCGTCGCGCCTGCGGCCACGGCCTCATCGACCGAGAGTTCCACACAATAGGTATACCCGCTCTCCTGTGGCAGCTCCGCCGGCATGGCGCCCGCCCGTCCCACTGTTTGCTCGGTGGCTCTGACGCTGATCCGCGTCAATACCTGCGACGTTCCGTCCGCGAATCTCATCGCCGCGCCGGTTCCCGGTTCGAAGAGGATCGTGGCTCGCCGGGTTCCGGCTTCATCGGTGACCGAACTGCCGCGCGCAACCGACACCGCCGTGAGCTGCGGCAGATCGATGGGGGTCACCTCGCTGTCGTACGGGATCATCTTCGTTTCGTCGATCGCGACGAAATCCTGCCAGGGGGTCGTCACCCGGCGGTGAACCGTGATCAGCCCATTCTTCTCCATCTCGAGAACGACGACACCTCCCCCATTGACGACGAGATCGAAGAATCCGTCTCCTCGGGAGATCGTGTACCCCGTGGCAGCAATGTCAAAGACCGACACTCGCACTCCGGGAAGCGGTCCTCCCGCGGCGTCAAGGACTCGCCCGCGAATCACGGCCACTCTGCGCGGGACGATGGCGCCTGGTGTCAGCCCCCTCTGCGTTGCGTTCGGCCCGTTGTAGAGAAACTCGATGGACTCGCCAAAGAGAGTGGGGCGGGTGGCATCGATCGGTGGTGCAGTCAGGACCGGGTCGGGCGGCGGCGGTTCGTCGTTCGTCACCTGCACGCTCGCCACGGCCGTGAAACCCGAGAATGCTGCCGTAATGCTGGTCGTCCCCGGCGAAAGCGCTTCGATCCGGCCCGTCGTCGAGACACTGGCAATCGACGGATGCGCGACGGTCCATACTGCCGTCGCCGACACATCCTCCGTGCTTCCATTGGACACGCTCGCCGAGGCAACCATTTGGCCGACGGCGCCAACCCTGAGAGCAATGCTCGTGGGAGCGAGCGAAAGACCCGTGTAGTTGGCGACGACATAACTCGAAGGAGACAGCGCAGTGCCACCGGCGGTCGTTACTTCAACTCGCCCTGTTTGAGCACCCAAGGGAACAACCGTCTGGATCTCGGTCGCCGTCGCAGCGAGCACGGCTGCCTCGGTACCCGCAAACCGCACGCTGTTGCCGTTCGTCTCGTCATCGAAGTGCGTGCCATGAAGGATCACTGTCGTGCCGGGACCGCCGCTGCCGGGAACGAATCCCGCGATGGTGGGCGGAGGAAAGTACTCGAAGCCCCCGGAGAGAGTCCCTTCACCGCTGGCCGTCCTGGCCATGACGGCCACTGGTCCCGGCGGACCGGGCGGTGTCGTGACCGTGGCGCTGCTCTCAGTATCCACAATGGGGCTCGGCGCGAGCGCGCTGCCGAACAGGAACTCGGTTCCGCCGAATCCGAAGTCGGTGCCTCGTACCGTCACTGTCTCACCACCCGCTGTTTTCCCCTTGCGGGGCAGAACGGACGCTACTGTCGGCGGTTGCAGGTAGCGATACGCGTTGCTCAATGAAGCGCTGCCGGCAGGCGTCACGACCGAAACATCGGCGGTGGCCACGCTCCCTATTCTCTGGGGCGGGCAGGTGACGATGAGCTCCGTCGAGGTGACGAAGGTGATGCTCACGGCGGGAACGCTGCCAATCGAGACCTGGGTCTCACCAGGAACGAAGCCCACACCGAAGATGCGAACGTCGTTCATCCCCGCGACTCGGCCATTCCGAGGATAGAGATCCGTCAGTCGTGTTCCTGGATACACAACCCGGATGGCGCCGTTCTTCGCATCGGCGACGTAGATCGCTCCCTGCACGGCGAGGCCTGCCGGATCACGGAATCGCGCCGAGGACGGCGCGCCATCGATCAAGCCGCCCGTGCCGCTGCCGGCAACCGTCGTGACCAGCAGGGGCAACCGGTTCAGGTCGATCATCCGAACCCGATGCGCTTTCGTGTCGCCGATGTACAGATGGCCGCCGGCGTCGAGGGCGATTCCGGAGGGATGCCCAAACTCCGCCTGACTGGCAGGGCCGTCGACCGTGCCGGGACGCATAGTTCCGGCAATCGTCGTCACAATCCCTTCCCTGATTCTGCGGATGACATAGTTCTTCGTGTCCGCGACAAAGATCGTTCCGTCGGCGGTAACCGCAACGCCTTCGGGCTCCTTGAAGAGCGCATTGCCGGCAACTCCGTCCGCATGACCGGGCCGGCCTGCGCCGGCGATGGTGGTCACTGCGCCGTGAGGTGTGACCACTCGCAATTTGTGGTTGCCACTATCCACCACATACAGGTTGCCCGCGTCGTCGAGCGCCAGGCCGATGGGGGACTTGAAGTCCGCGCCGCTTCCCCGTCCGTCACGGTCGCCTGGCTTTCCCGAACCGGCCAGGGTCGTCATGACCCCGCCCTGAATTCTACGGACCGCGTGATTCCCCGTGTCCGCAACATAGATCACATCGAGACGGGCGTCATGAACGATCCCTCGTGGCTCTTTGAGCGCGGCCTCCACCGCCGGGCCGTCCACGAATCCAGGATTTCCGCTCCCGGCGATCACGGTCGATGGTCCACCGGGAGAACGCACGCTCACGCGGTGTTTCTTGGCATCGACAACGAGCACACGTCCGTCCGCGGTGACCCACACGGCTGACGGCTCGGCCATCCGGACTTCGCTGGGGATGGTCGCGACAGTGACCCAAGGTGCACCACTCGTGACCGTGAAGATGACGAGCTTGATTGTGCTGCCGGCATGGGTCACGTGAACCTCACCGCTGATTGCACCGGACGGAACGGTCAGTTCCACGTTCGTCGCGCTTCGAAACACGACGCTCGCGTTCACGCGTCCCCCCTCGGCGGCTGGGAAAGTCACGGCGAGATCGCCGGCGGCGAGATCGGAGCCCACGAGCATCACACGGGCGCCGCGCGGGCCGGACACCGGAACCACTTCGGTCACAGTCGCGGCGAGAAGGCTACTTCCTGACAACACGAACGCTACAAAGCAGAGCACGAATCGGTTCATACAAAACGTCTCCAGCCAATGGCACTAGCAGTCGGTGAAGCTCGATGGACGCTCCGGTATCTGCATGTGATGGTGTCATCTTGAATCGATGTCGGAGTATTCTGAAACTGGCCCCAGTGTAGTGAGTGCGCGCGGTCGCCGTCTACGACGCAAATAGGCGGCATTCCGACCGACTCCAATAATGGCCGATCTGGCCGCTCCAGTTTGATATGAGCGTGTTCAACCTATCCAGGGTAGGGACACGATCTCCACCGTCACACCTTGAATGAAAAGGACGGCATTGTGCTACCAATGCTGAAGCGGGGCGTGAAGCGCTCGCAAACAGCGCACCGAACATGAAATGGTTCCTCGTCGAATGCAGCATGCCGAAGTGACCCTATTCCGTCCACTTCTCCGGATCGATGTCGAAGATCTCGTCCATCCGCACCTTGCGCTTTGCGAGGATGCAAGCGCCGTCGAGGATGCGGATCATGGTGGTTCTCCGCACGTCGCCGACGGCGCCGCGGATCTTGGTCATGCCCTGTCTGCCGATGCCGGTCACGGCTTCCAACTGCGCCGAGGTGAAGCCGTTCGTGTCCAGCCATTGTTGGAGCTGCGTCGACGGAGAAGGCGAGGGACCGCCGGCCATGTCTCCCGACTCGCCGGATACCGAGCGGTGCTTCGGCTTCCTGCCTCTCCGTCGTGGCCCGGCACTCACGCTGGTCTCCCGCTCATTGACGGGTTGTATGTTCACATCGTGTGGACATCGGTGTCAAATTTGCTATACTTCCGCCCGGTCATGCAACCCCGCAAGAAGGCAACTCCTCCTCTCGTGTCGTTCGGAGTGCTCGTCCGCGAGACGAGAACCAGGAAGTGTCTGACGCAGGAACGAGCCGCACGGGGGGCGGGGGTGAGCCGCAAGCAGTGGGCGCTTTTGGAGCAGGGCCACAATGTGTCGGCCGTCTTCATTCAGAAAGTGGCCGCCTATCTCGAGCTGGGGACGATCCCGCTCGGCGACGGATTGCACGCCACGATGGACAGTGGCGGCGTGGAAGTCACCGCGTTGTTTGCTCTGGCCGACGAGTTGGTGACGTTCGCGGCAACGTTTGCGGAACGCCTTCGCGGATTCGCCATCGATGCGGTGCTGCCCGCATCGGAGCGGAGCCATGATGCCGAAGCCATCGCGGCCTTCATCACTGGTATGAAGGGAGTGGCTGCAGAGGATTCGAAACGGTTGGGCCGCGCCATCCAGGACCTCTCGTCCGAGGGAGCGGTCCGTAAGGTTCCAACGGCGCGGGAAACCGCGAACTCCATTCCCAGGCAACGGAGACGGAAGGGGTAGCGGTGACGGACCGCACATTGAGGGAGTTTCAGGCCGCAAAGGAATGGCTGTCGGCCGAAGAGGAGGCCGGGCGGCAATACGGACCGGTGCTTCTCACCCTGGCTACGGGCCGCTGGCGATCAGAAATGAATCGCGACGAGAACCTGCGCCGCTATGGAACTCTGCGCTTTCTCCTCGGCGTGATCCGCGGTGATCTCTTCCAGTATCCGGTTCAGGCGCGCGAACGCGCGGCGGTGGTCATCGAGTACGTGGAAGAAGTAGACGTACCATTCGCGCACTCATTCTCCTTCCTGGGCGGTTTGGCCTGGAAGGAGTACGCAAATGCTCTCCGCTACACCGGTGAGTTTCCCTTGGCGCTCGAAGCGGCCAGAAGGTCGCGGGCGATCTTCGAGACGGCCGGCAGTCTGGCCTGCGACGCGGCGAAGGCGCACCTCGTCGAGGCGCTGGTTCATCGGGAGCTCGGCGATCTCGACAGGGTCCTGGCCATCACGGCTCAGTGCGAGTCGGTCTTCCACGATTTCAAGGACGCGGAGGCGTACATGCACGCGCGCATGACCAGGGCACTCGTCCTGTCGGATACGAAGCGCTTCAAGGAAGCGATGGAGGTTCTCGGCGACACGGCCAGGGACGCCGAGCACCGAGGTGATCGACGCACCCTGGCGATCTGCCTTCACAACTCGGCGGACTGCGCGCGAGCCATTGGTGATCGCCGGACCGCGAGAGACCTGGATGGGCGGGCACTGAAGCTTTTTGAGGAGCTCGGCTCTATGGTAGAACGACCGACCATTCGCTGGAATGAGGCCAAGGCGCTCGCCGATGAAGGACGTTTGAGCACCGCCATTCTCGAGCTCTATGTTTCGAGAGCGGAGTTTCTCGCGCTCGGAATGAATGGGAGTGCCGCGGACTGTGGCCTCGATGCCGTGCGTCTTCGATTTGAACGCGGAGAGGACGTGATGACGGACTGCGTCGAACTCGTCGAGACACTGAGCAAGGCAGGCATGATCCAACCAGCGATCGAGGCACTCGCATATCTTCGTGAGCAAGCGCGAAGCAAGACTGTATCGAACGAAAAGATTGCCGCGGTTCAGGCGTTCATACGGGACGCGGCGAATGGACAGATGGTGCGCTTTCTACCGCCCCAGGAGCGCGAGGCATGACAACTTCATGCCTCGCGTCGCCAGTCTATGTCGCAGGAAATGTGGTTCCTCCACTGGGTGTCGACGTCGGAGGACTCATTGCAGCGCCCTTGGATGTCGGAGTGGGTGGAATCAGGCTGTCGCCGTTTGTCGACACGCCGAAGACCTTCTTGACCACTTTCACGACCTCGTGGAACGGGCCCCGCCAGCGAGGCTCGTTGAGGTCGCGAGGTATGGCTGCAAGCGGCGCAGCCACGGAAAGGAGCAGAACGAGAGAGAGAGAGGAAGCAACTGAACGAGAACGCATGGCCGTAGCCCTCCTGTAGCCCCGGCCCGGTCAGCCGGACATCGGGGTGCTTTTGAGACTAGGCCGGCCCTCGTCGTTCAAGGAGTGATGCCGGAGAGCTTTTCCCTACCGTTGACAGGGAGACGGAGAGGATGTGTGCTTTCATGGCTTGCGACGACGGACGACGCGGAGAGCGCACTTCGGCGTGGAGGGAACCTTCCACTCGAAGGAGGAGCGTCCCGAGCCGGGCCACGCCGCGCGCGCGTCTGAGCCGAACAGAGCTGCGCGCCCGCCAAGGGGCAACCCTCACCGCCTTCGGCATCTCTCCCCATGCGTACGGGCGAATGCTCTCGCTCACGTGTGCATCGCGGGGCCGGAGTCCTTCATCGCGATGGTGCTCGACCGGAGAATGGTCAACGTGGTCATCGCGAGAATGTTCATCGAGAGTGACTGGGTGCGCATCGCCGATGGTTGGCCTTCTTCTCAACGGGCTCAATCGCTGAGAATTCAATCGAGACGCGGCCATCGGACTTCGTCACTTTGAGTTTGAGCCTGCAGGCGTAGGGCGTTCTCTGGAGCCGGCGCCGCGCCGTGGGAATCGGTGAAATGTTTGCGACTCATTGTGGATATTCACAACCCAGTCCGAACTGGAAATGCCGCCTTATTGCGTCGTAGACAGGCTTCATTGGCGTCGCCATAATCCTCTACGGGTTCGGCCGGGTTGGCCACTCTTCGAAAACGGATCTGACGAAGTCGCGGGGCTGCACACACTCTCTCTCCATCGTACCCGCCCATTGAGCACGGCTACCCACAAGCCGCCATCGCGTCGACCCGGCCGGGCCCCCTCAGGTGTGGGCGCGGACTGAGTTCACACCGCACGTTGTTGGCCTGTTGCCGACGCTCGCGACGATCAACTCATTCCATCCTTCGCCACGCTCGCCAAACCATTCGACTACCGCGATCTGCTCAACGTCGTCGAGCGCTGTGTGCGGCAGGCGAGTCCCGCGCCGCTATGACGCGTGCCACGCCGCGAACCATGCGCCCCCGCGTAGCGGGCGACTGGAGTTTGGACATTCTTGGGCGGCCGTATCGAGCCGAGGAGCGCCGGCGTCCCGCCGGCTGGCCCTGCGGCGTCCCGCCGCGGGCGGGGGCATTCGAAGCCGAAATCCAGCATCGCGAGACGAACGTCCTTCGCGCGAGGCACGCTCCCCCGCCCGGGGCGAGGACGCCCCCCGGCCAGCCGGCGGGGACGCCGGCGCTCCGCTTTCTCCGCCGGAGGCGGTACGGAGGGTAGCCGGTGGTGTGAGCGGAGCGAGCGACCACCGGTCTTCGTTCTGGCGAATGGACTTCGACCCTGAAGGGGTCGCGGAGGCTTCACCAAGAATGGCAATTTGCGTCGAAGGCCCGCGAAACTCCGCGACCCTTCCAGGGTCGATGAAACAAGCGCACGCACAACCGGTGGTCGCTCGCTCCGCTCACACCACCGGCTACCTTCCGGGCCGCCTCCGGCGGCCATGGAGTTTTGGACCTATTCGTGCTTCCGTAGATGGCCCATGCCCGTGTAGCAAACGAAGCGCGGGACCGGCAACGTCGCCGGTCCCGCGCACGTCATCAACGTGAACCGTGGCTGACGAACCAGGCTCCGGCCATGGCCAGCATCGCGGCCATGATCAGCAGACCGAACGTGCCCGCAGTGGGAATGGCGGCGACTTCGGCAGGTGCGCCGACCACCACAACCACCGAGTCCGCGTCCGACCCACCCGGATCCGCCGGTGAGCCGGAGACCGAGGCAGTGTTCGTGACGGAGCCCTGGCCCGTGGTGATCACGCGGATCTCGCAACTCACGCTGGCTCCCGCGGCCAACGCGCCGATGTTCCAGGTCACGGTTCCAGCCGCTTCCGTGGCGCAGGCGCTGCTGACGAATTCCAGTCCCGCCGGCAGCACGTCGGTGACGGTCACGCCCGTCGCATCGCTCGGGCCATTGTTGGTGACATCAAAGCGGAAGACGATCTCCTGTCCTTCGGTGACCGGGCCCGTCGTGACGAGCACTTTCTCCAGGTCCAGATCCGCTCCGATGCTCACCGTGGTCTGTTCCGTGTCGCTGTCATCGAACGCGTCCGCCGGGATGCCCGTCGCGGAGAGCGTGGCTGTGTTGGTGATCGTCGACGGTGCGCTCGGCGAGACCGTACCGGTGATGGTGTAAGAGGCGCTCGCTCCGCCGGCGATCGTGCCCAGCGTGCAGACCGCGCCGCCGTTGGGATCTTCAGCGCATCCCGACGTGACCACGTTCGTCAGCGCCGCGGGCAGCGTGTCATTGACCACGACTCCGGTGGCCGGGCCGGTCCCGCTGTTGGTGACCGTGATCGTGTAGGTGAGTTGCTGGCCCGGTGTGACCGGGTCCGGCGAGTCCGTCTTCGAGATCGACAGCGCCGTGCAGTTCGTCTGCGGTCCCGTGAGGAACGACGCCGCGTCGACATTCTCCGAGATCGCGTCGCCCGTTCCCGGACCTTCACCGCCGGGTCCCGACGGCGAGCCCCACCAGTTGCCGTTCGCGTCGATCACTTCGCTCGTGCCGCCGGTCGCTCCGTTGAAGATGCCGTATGGACTATTGCCGGTGATGTTGTTCGAGTGAACCTCGATGGCCACGCCCACGGGAAGGTTGCCCGCCTGGGCGGCAACCGGGTCGTACACGGTGATGCCGTGCATGAAGTCGATCACGTCGTTGCACGTGATCGTGACGGCGTCGTTCCTGGCGCCGAGCGTGGCGGAGTTGCTCTGCAGGTAGATGGCCGCGAACGGCGGAGTGCCCGTGCTCACCAGGTCGTTCCCGTCGAACGTGTTGCCCTGAATGACCACCGGTCCGTCGCCGGCCAAGTGGACGCCCCACGTCGAGGTGGCCGTGGCGAAAGCACCCGTGAACGTGATGTCGTTGTTGCTGATGGTGAGCGGCGCATGCGTGAGCGTGCCCTGGAAGTTCGTCGTGATCGCGCCGCGGTTCGTGGGCCCGAAGAGCAGCGCCGCGTTCACGTCGATGACGTTGTCGTCGATGACCACGTCCGCGCCGAGGCCCAGCGTGAGCGCGCTGAGGAACACCGCCCGGCCCGTCTGATCCGTGAACGTGTTCCCGGAGATCTCCACCGCGCTGACCGGGATGCTGGAGTTCACGTAGCGCTTGTCGATGATGATGCCGGTGTAGCTGCCGGTGAACTGGTTCGAGCCGATGAGCGAATCGCGGATCTCCTCCACGAAGATGCCCGCCAGCGACTGGTTGGTGAACGTGTTGCCCGTGGCCTGGAAGTCGCGGAACGTCGACGTCGCGCCGTCATTCGACTGGTACACGCCGATCCGCGAGAAGTCGTTCGCATTCGTAGTGGCCGAGAAGGTCGAGCCGGTCAGCACCAGCCCGTCGACATCCGAGTTCGACGACATGCGGATTCCGTAGAGGTTGTTCGAGAACGTGCTGCCGGTGATCGTCAAGTCGTTCATCGTGGCGTCGTGGATCTCGATGCCGCGGGCGGAGCCGCCTTCGAAGTCGCGGATCACCACGTTCGACACGACCTCGTTGTCGAGCGGCGAGGCCGACTCGTACCGGATGCCGTTCGCTCCGGTCACCCCGGCGCCGCCGACTTCCTGAATGGTCAGATCCGAGATCGTCACATTGTCCGCCTGCACGTGAAACCCGAAGGTGGTCGACGCGGTGACGTTGACGAAGGTGGCGTCGCGGTTCACACCGTCGATGATCACTTCCTTGGTCACGACCAGCGTTCCTTCCGCGTACGTCCCATCACAGACCTGGATCGTGTCGCCGGTGGGGTTGGCGGCGGCGAGCGCCGCGCCGATCGTGGAGTACCCAGCGGCGGGACATTGGACGCCGTCGTCGTCGACGACCAGGGTCGCGCCGTACGTTGAGGGAACCAACACAAGAAGCAAGAAGGGAAGAAACAGTCGCCGGACAATGGTCATCGATACCTCGAGGTTTAGGGTTGGCGTAACGCGGCCCGCGAAGTAGGTCTGACTACCCGGAGGCGCTCTTTTACGAAGCTGAAGCGCCGGGAGCATACGTCGAAATTGGTGGATTTGAGGGTGCAGTTGCGGAAAGAGCAGAAATGCTCTCACTGCCCTCTTCCGCAGGTGTGTCCCCATTCGTAACTGCGCTCCTTCGGTTTCCTATATGGCAACAATCACGGCAAGAGTTGTCTGATTGGCAAGATGGATGTACAGTTCCGCCCGCGCATGTACGGTCGCATCCTCAGGCATCTTCGCGAATCGAAGTCCCGCAGTCAGGCCGATGTGGCCCGCAGTGTGGGGATCTCGCCGGCGCACCTGGCGAGGCTGGAGTCGAATCAGCGCGGGCTTTACGTGGAAGACTTCGTCCACATCGCGGAAGTGCTCGGGGAAAAGCCCGGGAACCTCCTCCCCAACGACCTCGGCGACATCGGCCGCCTCAAGCCGATCATCGATCGGCTGGCTTCGGTGAAGCCGGAGTCGCTCGGCCGCATTGCCGCCATCCTCGAGCAACTCGTGCTGCTCGCCGATCAGGACGCGGAGACATCGCCTCACCACTCGGAACCCAAGCGAACCCCCGCTCCAAAACGGCCACGGCTGAACCAGCCCTCCCCTCGCTGAAACATCAAAAACTCAACCTCGAGCAAAGGACATCCTCAATGAGACTCTACGTGGGAAACCTCTCCAAACAGATCACCGACCCGCAACTGAATGCTTTGGCCCTGCCGTACGGAAACGTTCACTCCGCCAACATCGCCAGGACTCTGGTGGGCGGCGAATCGAAAGGGTTCGGGTTCATCGAGTACGAGACGGACGACGAAGCGCGCGCGGCCATCCGCGCCCTCAACGGCAAGGAAGTCCACGGTCAGGCTCTGAGCGTCAGTGAGGCCAGCGCCATGAAGGTCCATCCATGGTCGACGCCCGCCCGTAGCTGAGCGCGCGATTCGCGGGCGCCCGGCTCAATCCGCGTTGATCGCCTGGACGTTGTCTGCACAACCCGACCACTCTGCCAGTTGGGCGGCCGTCGCGCCGCCCGCCGACTTGATGTCGGTCTTCGCGCCTGCTTTCAGGAGCTCGCGCACGGTGGCCGTCTCGCCGCATTTGTCGGCCAGACGCATGAGGGCGGTCGTGTTGACGTCGTCCACGGCGTTCACGTCGGCACCAGCCTCGATGAGGTACAGCACCACGGCCGGATGTCCGAACATCGCGGCGCGGACGATCGCCGGCGCGCCGCCTTCGGTCGTGTCGGGTGAATACCCCGCGGCGACGAAGAGCTTCACCGCCTCGAGGTTGCCGTCCACCGCGCTCATCACCAGAAAGTCGGCGCTCGGTTGGGGAAAGCCCATCTCGCGCAACTTGCGCAAAGCGGCCCGCTGCTCGTCGTTCTCGGGCTGGCGCACGTTCGAAGGTCCGTCACTCTCGCCACCGAGCTCCCAGATCTCGCTGAGAATCTTCCAGCGCTTGTTCTCGAGCACGAACTCGATGCGGCCCACGGCCTCGCTGTCCTCGACGTTCGCCGTGACCACAAGCGTGGCGTCTTCACCGTCGATCACTTCCTCGCGTGCAGCCAACGCGTCCTTCGGCGAGAGCACATTCAGTGCGGACAGCGTTTCGTCATCACTCTTGGAGCGAAGCTGCTTCAACTTCCCTTCGGAGAGAAGGACCTTCGCTGCCGCCGCGTCGCCGTCCGCGATCGCTTTCTGATAGCGGGCGTAGATCGGGAACAGCACGGGCTCCTCGCCGAAAGCGACGGCGGCCAGGAGCACGGCGCCGAGGACGATCGCAGCCCGGTGCAACATCGGCGTCACACCGCTTTCATCGCCAGCGAGAGGATCTCGCGGTGCGTGAAGTAGTTCACGGCCGGATCGTCGAGATGGAACGTGTACGTGAACCGTTCATCGTTATCCGCGACGAAGCTGAACCGGTAGTACCGGTTCTCCGTCCCCTCACCGAACTCCTTGATGCTGGTGGCCTTGCCATCCTCTTCCTCAACCTTCATCACGCGGTACAGCCGATGCGCGCTGATGGGCAGGTCATCCGGGGGATAGTGGATGAACTGGATGGCGTAGATGGATTTCGGGTCGATCTCGCGCTGCGGAAACTCCTGAGCGCCCTCGGCACCGACGCCCGTGAACCAGGTCTCGTCTTCTTTGAAGAGGACCAGGTTCGCGGAGTTGTCGGTCATCGGCAGTGCGCCGCGGTCGAGATGGATGTGCTGCTCGGGATCGGTCGCGTCGCGAAGCTGCGTGAGCAACTCGATCAGGTATTGAATGCCCTCGCGCGTTCCGGTGAGAGCGACCTCGTCGTCCTCGTCCGAGATCCAGAGATCGAGCCAAGCTTCCTTCGGAAGGCGGACACGGCTATCGAGGTTCTCGCGCGTGATCGGAGCAAAGTCGAGGCGCTTGGCAGCGGCGGCCAGGAATTCGTCACACAAGGGGTCGTCGATGAGGTGCTTGCGCGCGTACTCGATCGCAGCCTCATAGGCCCCCTTGCGGCCGAAGTCGTGGCTCAGGTCGAAAGGCCCGACGATCTCGTCGAGAAGCTGAGCATGGCGTTCGGCAGGTTTGGACATGGCAGCACTAGAACCCCCAGGAATCTACCATATTTCCCCGCAGCCCCTCGGAGTGATGGGACGATGGGACGGATGAGACGAATGGGACCTATGAGACGAATGGGAGAGAAGCCGTGCTCACAATGTCCCCATTCGTCCCATTCGTCCCATTCGTCCCATTCGTCCCATTCCCATGCCGCCGTCGCTCAAAACCGCGTGCCGCGTGCGTCGTAGACCCGGCCACGCCAGTGCAACTGGCGGCGGATGCCCGTGGTCCAGACAGAGCGGACGAGGATCCAGCACCAGGTGCCGATCATCAGGGGATGCCCGAGGAGGGCGTTGTCGAGGCGGTATCGCAGTGCGGAGAACAGCACCAGGCGGGTCAGCGCGATCAGCGCGATCGTGACCAGCGCGAGCGTGTCGCCCGTCAGCGCGAGGGCGAACGGGAGCAGGTGAAACACGAGCGCCAGCAGGAAGAACGTGATCGCCAGCGGATAGCTGTAATGGAAAACCGCGAAAGCATTCTTGGTGAACCCCTCCACGATCTCGCCGAGTCCGTGGTACATCCGCACCGAGACGTGCTCGTCCGCACGGACCACCTCCGTGCGCCAACCGCCGCGGCGCATCAGACGGGCCAGTCCCACATCGTCCACGACCGCATCCCGAAGCGCCTCGTGACCGCCGGCCGCATCGTAGTCCGCACGGCGCACGAGATTGCCGGGGCCTCCTCCCACCGCGAGCAGGGGAATGCGGATCCGGTTCGCAGCCCACAGCGGGAGGAACGAAAACGCGAACACGGCCAGGTTGGGCATGACCACGTGCTCCCAGAATCCGTGCATGACCATGCGCGGGAACAGCGCGATCAGCGAGACGTCGCGTGACTCCAGTTGCGCCACCGCTGCGCCGACCGCCTCCGGCTCGTAGATCACGTCCGCATCCACGAAGAGGAGCAGCTCACCCGACGCGCGGCCACTCCCCTGATGGAGGGCCCAGGGCTTCCCCAGCCAGCCCTCCGGCGGCTCTACGCCGTTGATGACCACCAGTCGCGGATCGCGCAACGCATCGAGGATCGCACCCGTGGCGTCTTGGGACCGGTCGTTGACGACGATGATCTCGATCGGCTCGTACGTCTGCGCGAGCAACGCCTGCACCGTACGCCCGATCGTCCGCTCCTCGTCGCGAGCCGGCACAATCACCGACACCCGCCAAGCCCGTTCCGGCGCCCGCACCCGCAGCCGCGGCACGACGGCGAGATTCACGATGGTCCTCAACAGAGTGAGGAGCCACATGACGAGGATGATGATGGAGAGAACGGACATCGTGCGAACCGCTTTTCACCACTGAGGCACGGCGCGGGCTGCGCACGACAACCGAAACTCTGATTTAGCCTGTCATCCTGAGCGGGCGGCGGGAGGTGGGCGAAGGATCCCCTGCCGATGCACGGCAGTCGCTCCGTCGGCAGGAGATCCTTCGCACCCACCCGCCACCCGCTCAGGATGACAGGTCGTGTGCGCATCGAGCGAAGAAACTCGAGGCCAATCGCACGGAGAACTCTCCGTGACCTCTGTGGCTCTGTGGTGAACGCCTTTCGCCAGCCGGACGCTAGGCCTGACCGGCGCGGCGAGCTGCGTCGACGACGTACGGGGACTCGGGGAACTCGGTGGTGATCCGGCGATACGCTTCTTTGGATTTGGCGGCGTTGCCCTGCATCTCGTACGCCTGGGCGAGGAGGTGCAGCAGTGCGTCGCCGGGCAGGACGGGATCGCTCTTGGCCAGTTCGGCATCAATCTCCGTCACGACCTGCGCCGCTTCGCCGTTCTCGATGCGGAGCTGGTAGAGGCTGTAGCGGGTCGTGCGGGCCACGATGTTGTCGCCATGCTCGCCGACGAAGTCTTCGAGCAGCTCCCGAGCCGTCTTCACGTCGCCCTTGGACACGGCCGTGCGCGCCAGATAGAGGCCCGCCACGTCCGCGGCATCGCTGCCGGAGTACTTGGTCCGCACGTCCTTGAAGAGCCGTTCCGAGGCGGCGGCGCGCTCCGCTTCGGTCTTGAAGTGCGGGCCGGTAGCGCCTTGCGGCTGCGTTTCTCCGACGGTGGCAGCAGAAGTTTCGATGGCCACGGCCAGTGCCTGCTGGGCCGAGTCCTCGCGCTTGCCGCGATAGAAGTAGATGCCTGCCACGATGATGGCGACGGCCAGGATGGTCCCCGCGATGCCGTACAGCATCCGCTGGTTCGCGCGAGCGCGAAGGGACAGTGCGCCGATCTCGTCGACGAATTTGTCGTGCTTCAGTTCATGCCGATGTTCACGATCCATGAAGGGAAATGCCTCCGGAGATGCGGGCAGACTCTAGTGTGGTGTCTCACAAATAGCTACACGTTATTCGGCGTGATGGAGGCTCGATAGCGAGTCGCCGCGACGGAGGCGATGCGGGACATCGTTGAGGAGCGGTGACGAAGCAAGCGAGTCTCCAGCGCGCTGAAGAACGTGTAGCTATTTGTGAGACACCACACTAGTTCAGGGGCGGGGAACCGTCAACGTGAGCGCCGGATTCCCGGTTCGCGCGTACAATGCGCGGGGATCCCACCGCACAACGTTTCGCGGGCACTGTTGTTGCGGATTTCGGGGCACTGTTGTTGCAGCAGCTCCACCCACGCACTTCGAACTCCAATCTCGTACGGGAGCATCATGACCGCGCGGCGCGCGTTAACGGCCACCATCCTCCTCTTCCTCACCGCCGGTGTGGCGGCGGCTCCGCGCTCCGCCGCCCGGACTCGAGCAGCCGCCACGACTCCGGTCAAGGCCGACTCTGCCGGTGAAGCACGCACGGCCACGGTGCTCTGCTATCACATCGTCGAAGCCCCCGCCGCACCTCGGATGCACATCGACCGGGAGACGTTCCGCCAGCATCTCCGCTACCTCGAGATGACCGGCTACAACGTCATTCCCCTGCGCCATCTCTACGAATACGTGGCCGGCAAGCGCCCTTCCATTCCCAGGAACGCCGTGGTCATCACCATCGACGACGGCTGGCGCAGCACTTATACCGAAGCTTTCCCGGAGCTCCAGAAACGCAAATTTCCGTTCACGGTCTTCATTTATCCGAACATCATCGGCAAGACTTCCAATGCGCTCTCGTGGAAACAGATCCGCGAAATGGCGGACGCGGGCGTGGACATTCAGAGCCACTCGCTCACCCATCCCTACCTGACCAAGCGCAAGCATCGCTCCCTCGGCGACGAGGGTTACGCCGTCTGGCTCCGCAACGAGCTCGCCCAGAGCCGCCGCATCCTCGAGAAAGAGACTGGCAGGAAAGTGGAGTTCCTCGCCTATCCCTACGGCGACTATGACGAACGCGTGGCCAAGGCCACCCAGGCCGCGGGCTACTCCGCCGCCCTCACTTGTGAATTCGGCCGCGTCAAGAAGGGCAGCGACGTCCTGCGCATGAAGCGCTTCGTCATCGACGATCGCATGGACTTCACCGACTTCCGCAGGTACCTCGGGGCCACGCCCATGCAGCTCGCCGAGATGACCCCCCGTCCCGGCGCGGTCGACACCGGCGTCAACACGATCTCCGCCAGAATCCCCGGCTTCCAGAACCTCGACCCCAAGTCCGTGGGCATGGCCCTGCTCAGCCTCGGCAGTGCCGTCCCGTTCTCTTACGACGCTCGCAACGGCGCCATCAGCATCGCCGTCCGCGAGGGCATCGACGCCCTCACCACCAAGGCACACCGGGCCGTGGTGTGGGGCACCGACGTCAAGACCGGGAAGCGTGTCGAAGCCACCTGGGTGTTCCGCGTCCCCGATCCCAACAAGCGGCCCGCTCAGCCACAGCAACCGCTTCCTCCCGTCGTGGCCGCCGCAGCCGTCACCGGACAGATCCAAGGCAGTCCGGGAGGCTCCCCCAAGAAGTAGCGGCCGTTGCGCGGTTGGGTCGCGTGGGCTCAGCGGGCGTTGGTACCGCGTCAGCGGTACCTCGAGTTTGGACATTTTGAGCCGCTATATCGAGCCGAGGAGCGCCGGCGTCCCGCCGGCGGGCCCTGCGGCGTCCCGCCGCGGGCGACATTCGAAGCCGAAATCCAGCATCGCGAGACGAACGTCCTTCGCGCGATGCGCGCTCCCCCGCCCGGGGCGAGGACGCCCCCCGGCCAGCCGGCGGGACGCCGGCGCTCCACTTTCGCCGCCGTAGGCGGCGTTGGTACCGCGTAGCGGTACGGAGACGGTAGCCAGGGGTCGCGAGCGAAGCGAGCTACCCCTGGTTCACGAGGTCCATTCAGATCGCGGTGCTTCCCACGCCTCAGGCGTGGGAATGCACCGTCCCCAGAACGTCAGCGCGCGTAGCGTGCGACAGACTCCGGAACGCATGTCGCTGTCGCCCGCAACTTCGCGGGCGCTGGCCGCCGGAGGCGGCTCGGAGGGTAGCCGGTGGTGTGAGCGGAGCGAGCGACCACCGGTTGCACGTACCCTCATTTCGTCGACCCTGGAAGGGTCGCGGAGCTTTCGCGACGGTCGATACAATAGCCATTCTGGTGAAGCCTTCGCGACCCCTCCGTGGTCGAAGTTCATTCGCCCAAATGGAACCGGTGGTCGCTCGCACCACCGGCTACCCTCCGTGCCGCCTCCGGCGGCCTTGGTGCCGCTTGACGCGGTACTCCGTCGGGCCGCACGAAAATGTCCAAGCTCCAGTGCCTTGGCAGAAGGCCACGAACAGGAAGAAGCTTAGCCGCTCCCGATCGATCAGGCTGCGCATTCGGCGGCACGCTCAAAGCTGACCAACTGGCGGATCAACGCGTTGTAGCGCGAGTGCGCGGAATCCGAATCCTCTGACGCCAGCAGTTCGTAGAGCGCGTGCTCCGGATTCGCCCTGACGACGGGAGGAACAGGGATGCCGGCTTTGCGCAGCCGCTCGGCGCCGATCAGCACCAGCCACGCAGCGGCCGAGGAGCGCCCGTTCTCCAGATCCGCAAGGCCTTCACGAATGAGCTCATGTCCCGGGAGCGCGGAGAGATGCATCGCGGAGATGATAGCGCCCGCCCCTGTACGCGCGGCCGGGCCACGGCACGACTCAGGGAGCGCTGGCGTCCCGCCGGTTGCTTCCCGGGTGGGGGACGCGCGAGTACGCTCACAACAACGTCATCGGCGGTCGCCGAGGTACACTCAACCGATGAAACGCGGAGCGGCTGGACGCGATGAAACGGGCATCGCCGGGAGCGAGAAAGTGCGTGTCTTCGTCCCCGCACCACTCCCGTCTAAGACGACGCTCCGGCTCGAGTCGCGAATCCAGGAACACGTCGGGGATGTGGTGTGAAGTTCGACCCCGACCGCCCCTTCAACGATCTACCGCTCCTTCCGCCGAAGGCGGAGCTGGAGACGAAGCGGGTGCTGAAGGCGACCATCGGCGCGCGGACCGCACTCGCGGAGTTGAAGGGCGCGGGTGGGCTCATTCCGAATCAGCGTGTGCTCATCGACGCCATCGCGTTGCAGGAAGCGAAGTCGTCGAGCGAGATCGAGAACATCGTCACCACGAACGACGAACTGTATCGCGCCTTCGCCAACGAGGGACGCACCGCCGATCCCCAAACGAAGGAGGTCCTCGGCTATCACGCGGCGCTCTGGTCGGGCTATCAGGGCATCCAGTCGGGACAACGACAACTGACGACGCGCCTCCTCGAAGAGCTCGTGGCGATGATTCGCGGGATCGACATCGGCGTGCGGCGCGTGCCGGGAACGAAGCTCGCCACTCCGGCGGGGAAGGTCATCTACACGCCGCCCGAGGGGGAGTCGCGGCTTCGGGATCTGCTGGCGAACCTCGAGAAGTTCCTCTACGCCGAGGACGACCTCGATCCGCTGGTGAAACTGGCGGTGATGCACTACCAGTTCGAAGCGATCCATCCGTTTACCGACGGCAACGGACGAACAGGACGGATACTGAACGTGCTTTTCCTCATCGAGAGGAAGCTCCTCGACGTGCCGGTGCTCTACCTCTCGCGGTTCATCCTTCAGGAGAAGAGCGCGTACTACGAAGGCTTGCGCGCGGTCACCGAGCAAGGAGCCTGGGAGCCCTGGCTGCTGTACATGCTCCGGGGAATCGAGACGACCGCGCAATCGACTCGCGAGCGGATCGAAGCGATCCGCCGGCTGCTCGACGAATGGATTGAGCGAGCCCGCCGCGAGATCCCGAAGATCTATTCGAAGGATCTGATGGAGGCGGTCTTCCGGCTGCCGTACTCGAAGGTGCAGTTCCTCGAGGAGCAGGGGATGGGGACGCGGATCACCGCCACGAAATACCTCCGCGCGCTCGTCGGTCTGGGTCTCCTGAAGCCGGTCAAAAGCGGGCGGGACACGTACTATTTAAACGAGCCGCTCTATCGGGCGTTGACCGCCTGAACGACGACATGTATAAAAAAGCGAGAAATTTGTGCATGTTCAGGGGATATGCATAAAGTTTGTGCATGTCGGTGCCGGCAGTTAAACACTTCACTTGCAAGTGCTTAGGCTTGGGTGCTTCTGACGCGCACTCATGAGCGAATTCGGATTCGTCCCATCGAATTTGCCCTGGAGTGGCTGGGAGATCTCAGGGCCGGCACCTTCCAGAACGGATGAGTAGAGCAGCGGTCTTCGGAACCGCTCGTTGGGGAGCTGCGGTATTCATCGTTGACGGGTGAACTTTGAATAGCGAAGTCCGCTACTTGCCTGACACTACAGGCCCGGTGGCGGTCGGGAGATCATCGGGGACGCGGCTCGCGACCGCGCGTGTTACGAGCCTACTTGCGATTGCTGGAGGAATCTACCACCGGTCGCGGCTCGCCGGTGGCGCTGGACTTCCGGCGCGATGGGGGTGGCTGGATTTCAATAGACGCGGTTCTCCTCATTATTCAGAACTGCGATTTGACGACGGCGGTGGCGAAGCCGATGAATGTCCAGGCGAGGCTGTAGACCTCCTGGGGGGGCGAAGGCGCTTTGCGCCAGCAAATAACGGCCACGATCCCGACGCCGATGTAAACCACCAAGTAAGCAAGCGCGATCAATGGGCGCCAGTCGCCCGGCGAGAAGCGGGCGGCGACCGCGCCCATTCGGGCCATTCGAGACGTGCCGGCCGGAGGCGGGACCCCCAGTACTGTCGCCACGACCGTCGTCACGAGCCCGGCGAGGATCGTGGCTAGATCCGCCGGTGGTGGAGCGCTCTCATTCTTCGCGGGTTCTGTCGCTTTCCCTGATTCGGCCACCGACGCTTCATCCGCGCCATTCTTTTGGAACGATTCGTAGAACGCTTCGCCGAACACCCAAATGAAGCCAGCGAGCACGATCACGGCGATGGCGAGGCTGACCCACTCTTTCCAAGTGGTGGGGATAGACATGGTTCCCTCCTCTTTCTCCGACGGACTTGATCTTACCTACCAACCCACTGAAAAGAGCACCATGATCCCTTCCTGATGCGTATTCTTGTATCGGATCTGAGTTTCGCCAGTAGGTAGAGCGTTGCCGTCCTCGATTCCGTCGCCTAACGTCTTCACGCTTGGGTCGGTAACGTAGGCCAGACCAAAGTTCAAGCTCTTGTCGCTTTCCGCTTTTCTAAACCCGAACATGACGCCCACGCCAAAGGATTGGACGACGTCATTCCCGCCGACTCGCACGGTCACGAAAGGTGCGGCGGCAATCAATGGAACGCGCTTTTGCGGAATGTCGTCAGGGATGCAACCGCCGACAGCCTCATTTGCAAGCACCCAATCGGTACCGACCTTGACCAGGGTTTGCGATTGGAGTGGCCACACGAATTTGTGCATCTCGAGGACAGGACCAAACTGCACGTCATTGTCCTTCTTCACGCGAACGAGGCCGTTCACAACCTCCGCCTCCTCGACACGCTTCTCGTCGCCTAGACTGACGAGGGCAGCATATCCGCCTCCGAACCCGAGTGCCTCGAAGTCACTTGCCGCGGTGCTCACCATGTCGCCTTCTTCGGCCGCAAGGGCACGCAGTTTTGTTTGCGTACATTGACTCTTCGCGTCCACACGCGCTCTGAGTGCCTGAACCGTGGCGACGATCTCGGCGTGCAGCGTGGCGCACCCAAACATCACGAATACTCCGACGATGAGTTGCTTCATTGATTCCTCCGTTGGAATCGAAATGATTCCTGATCTCAAGGTCCTCTTAGAATGCCCCTCGGCCCAGGGACGAGGCCGGCGTGTGATCTGTAGAGGGACTTGTCTGTGGATTTCCCACCAGCACTTTCCGCGAAAGGTACGAAAGGTACTGTTGTTGGGTGTTGACGCTCACGTAGCACCTATCCACATGTGGGATCAGAATGGTGACAACCTACCCCTCGGCCCATCCGATTCTTGATGCCAGACTTGAGACCAGCGCGGTCCGCGTCTGCCTCCGACGCAGCTACATCGGCCAGATCGAGCGCGCCGAACGCACGTTGCGATCGTGAACATGATCCGCACGATCGCGCCCCCACCATCGAACCGCGCGAGCGGGGTACGTGCCGTTCACTCGGACAAGACCGGGCTGGTGGGAAGGTGAGAATCACACACTCTCTCCACAATCCCCCCAAACGCCTCCGGACAGTTCCCTGGGGAGATCGTCGGGTTCTGCGGGTTGCGCAGGACCACCGGGTTCGCGGACGCGAGCTCAGGCAGAGTCTCCATCCACACGCGCCGGCCGCGCATCATGACAAGGATTGCCCCTCTCGCGATCGACGCGCGCACGAGGTCGAACGTGTAGCGCTGCGAGGGAACACGCAAGCGGCCGTGGAATCGTCGCGAGTGGTAGCCGTGCAGTTCGGCGACGAACACGCGCGAGGCGACCGTTTTCGCGTTGCCCACTGCGGCAATGAGGGCGGACAGCTTGCGCAGCCACCAGTTCCGACCCGGGCTGGGGAAGGCTGGATTCAAGAGGTACAACGGCCACTCACCGCCGTCGTGCAGGAGATTTGCGCGCGCGGCGGCCTTGAATGGCGGCTCGATGTGCACATCGAGATCTTCGTCGACGTATCCGGGGTTCAGGTTCAGCAGCACGACCGGCGCCGAGGGGTCGCCGAGGTACGGCTCCGGCACGATCTCGGGATGAATCACGTGAAGAGGTGAGGCTCTCCTGTTGAATGCAGAGATCGCTTCCTGGTCGATCGGCAGCACGTACGGAGCCTCATGGGGAAGATCTCTCCACGGATTCACCTCGGCGGCGATACTCTGCGCGTGCTCTTTCATCTTGCTTTCCGATTTCGCGCAATCGTACTCTAGCGGCGGTCCTTACGGATTGCAGGCAGTTTCGGCGGTCTCGATGTCATGGTCGCGCTCCGCCCAATGAACAAACGGACAATGACCGCCTCCTTCTTCGAGAAGCCGATCCTCAACTCCCCCTACGAGTATCCCCGACGCCATTGGGAGCTCGATGAGACGGGTCAGCCCACCCAGCACATCGCCGAAACGCGGCGCGCGGCGAGGTACCTCACTCCCATCCCGCGGCCGAGGAAGCAGAAGAAGGGACAGCGGGATCTCGTCTTCAGGGACGAACAGGGGATCTCCACCGAGGAGCAGCTCTACGACCCGACGCCGATCATCAATGAGCTGCGCGTGCATGTCGACCGGTGGCGTGCGCTCGCGCCCAGCCAGTGGAATGTCACTCCGGAGACGGCGCGCCTGCTGCAGCATTGGCGGCATCATGAGTTCAATGCCATCCGACCCTTCTTCTGCCAGTTCTAGGCCGTAGAGGCGGCGATCTGGCTGACCGAGGTCGCTCCGGGGACGAAAGACGGGAAGACGTTTCTCGAGTACCTCAAGGCTGCGAATGAGCGCTCGAATCCCGCGCTGGCGCGCATCGCGCTCAAGCTGGCCACTGGCGCCGGCAAGACCACCGTCATGGCCATGCTCATCGCCTGGCAGACCATCAACGCCAATCGGCGAGCGAACAGTAAGAACTTCACGCGCGGATTTCTCGTCGTCACGCCCGGCCTCACGATCAAAGATCGCCTGCGCGTGCTGCAGCCGAACGATCCCGACAGCTACTATCGCAGCCGCGAGCTGGTCCCGGCGGACATGCTGCCCGACCTCGACCGCGCCAAGATTGTCATCACGAACAATCACGCCTTCAAGCTGCGCGAGACTCTCGAGATCTCCAAGACGGGGCGCCGTCTGATCCAGGGGCGCACCGGTCCGGAGCTCCACACCCTCGAGACCGAGGGGCAGATGATGCAGCGGGTCATGCCCGAGCTGATGGGGATGCGCAACATCCTGGCCATCAACGACGAGGCTCACCACTGCTAATCGCGCCAAGCCAGGCGCCGAGGAGGACGAGGATCTCAAGGGCGACGAGAAAGAGGAGGCCGTCCACAACAACGAGGCGGCCCGACTGTGGATCACTGGCCTCGAAGGCGTCAACCGCAAGATCGGACTGCAACGCGTGCTCGATCTCTCCGCCACACCGTTCTTTCTCAGCGGCTCGGGCTACGCGGAGGGCACACTCTTCCCCTGGACCATGAGCGACTTCTCGCTCATGGACGCCATCGAATCCGGCATCGTCAAGCTGCCGCGCGTTCCGGTGGCCGACAACATCCCCGGCGAAGACGCGCCCGTGTTCCGCGATCTCTGGGAGCACATCCGCAAGGACATGCCGAAGAAGGGGAGAGGGAAGACCAGTGGACTCGATCCGCTCAAGCTCCCCAGCAAGCTCCAGACAGCGCTCGAAGCGTTGTACGGCCATTACGAGAAGACCTTCGAGCTCTGGACGGGCGCAGGCATCAGCACGCCTCCCTGCTTCATCGTCGTCTGCAACAACACCTCGACCTCGAAGCTCGTCTATGACTACATCTCCGGATTTCACCAGGAGAACGACGACGGCTCGACCCTCACTCTCGATCCGGGCATGATCGGTCCCTCGCACACCCTGAACGTCGGCATCATCGGAGAGAGCGTCGACCTGACGCTCGAGCACACGCGCGACCTGCGGAAGTCGACCATCCTCTTTCACCTCACACGCCATCTGCTGTACTCGAAGTGGCGCGACGCCGGCGACGAGCCTGAGCTCCATCTGTTCGGACAACTGAAGTCGATCACCCGGCAATGGCTCGATCACCACCTGGTCTGCAAGGGCGACACATACTCGGCCCAATTGCTCTATCGTGAGTTCGCCGACATCGCCTGCGAGAAGATCACCGCCGCCATCACGCGCGCTCACGCGTCGGACAAGCCCATCCACGCCATCCTCGATCCTACAATCCCGCCGGCTCCACACGCCACGTCAGCTTCAACACCTCCAAGACCGATCGCTGGCAGACCGACCCGCGGCGCTGCCACATCAACTGGGTGGTCACGGACAGTGACTGGGAAGCCGAATTCTGCCGCGTGGCCGAGGGGCATCCGCGCGTCCGCGCCTACGTCAAGAACCACAGCCTCGGCTTCGAAGTGCCGTACCAGATGGGCTCCGAGTCCCGCCGCTACCGCCCCGACTTCATCGTCCGCGTCGATGACGGGCATGGCGAGGACGACCTCCTCAGTCTCGTGGTCGAGATCAAAGGCTTCCGCGGGGAAGACGCGAAGGTGAAGAAGGAGACGATGGACACCTACTGGGTGCCCGGAGTGAACAATCGCGGCGACTGGGGACGGTGGGCGTTCGCCGAGCTGACCGACGTCTGGGCGATGGAACTGGATTTCGCCGCGAAGGTCGAGCAGTGCTTCAACGAGCTGATCGACCGGGTGACGATGGCGGAGGCCGTCTGACATGCCGGCCACGCGTCTGAGGATCTTCGTCAGCAGCGTGCAGAAAGAGTTCGCCGAGGTCCGCACGAACCTCAAGGCGTTTCTCCTCGGCGATGCATTCCTCCAGAAGTTTGTCGCCGAGGTGTTCCTGTTCGAGGATCTGCCGGCCAGCGACCGGAGGGCCGGCGACGTCTACCTCGGCGAAGTCGATCGCTGTGACCTCTACCTGACCATCCTCGGCAACGACTACGGGTTCGAGGACGCGGAGGGAATCTCGCCAACGGAACGCGAGTACGACCGGGCCACGTTGAAACAGAAGACCAGGCTCGTCTACGTCTGGGGTGTCGATGACTCGACGCGCGCACCGAAGATGCGGAAGCTCATCTCCAGGGCCAGCGGGGACGTCATCCGCCGTCGCGTGGAGAGCTCGTCCGCGCTGACCGCCGAGGTCTATTCCAGTCTCGTGGAGTACCTGGACCGTCGCGGTGCGTTACGCATCCCGCCGTTCGATACCGCGGTGATGGAAGGGGCGGCACTCTCCGCCCTTTCCCGGAAGCGGATCGGCTGGTTTCTTCACGCGGCGATCCGCGAGCGCCGTTTTCCTCTCGCACCGGGTACGCCGTCGAAATCGCTCCTCACGCACCTGAATCTCCTGGCCGGGGGCAAGCCCGTCAATGCAGCGATTCTCCTGTTCGGCGCGAACCCGCAGAATTTTCATCGCCCCGCTGAAACGAAGTGCATGCTCATTCACGGCACCGAGTATCGAAGGCCGTTCGACTCGTATCAGATCTACGGCGGCGATCTCTTCGAGCAGGCGGACGAGGCGCGCAACTTCGTTCTGGCCCACATCAAGCGGAGCGTCGGAACACGGTCTGAGTCCATGACCGCCCCGGCCGTCTACGAGCTTCCGCCGGATGCCGTCGGCGAGGCGATCATCAACGCTCTCGCTCACCGCGACTACAACAGCAACGCCTCGGTCGAGGTCAGTCGAGGTCAGACTCTTCTCGGACCGTCTCGAAGTGTGGAATCCCGGCCGCCTGCCGGGCACACTGACCGCCGAGGCACTGCGCGAGGATCATGCGTCGATCCCGAACAATCCGCTCATTGCCGATCCGATGTACCTCGCGCGCTACATCGAGAAGGCCGAGGAAGTCGTGGAGGCGTTTGTAGGAGCAACGTACAAAAGCCTCTCAGACGCGGACCGTCGGACAATTGACAACACGTTCATCCACGGGACTATCGTTAAGTATGACCCGACGCGCGGCGGTGATGATGCCGTGTATCAGGTTTTCGAACGATTAAACACAAGCGGCGCAAATCTCACGCCCCACGAGATTCGCGTAGCACTTTACAGCGGCGAGTTTGTACGTCTTCTCAGAGACCTGAACGGTAACGAACACTGGCGCGAGCTGTATGGGCCACCATCGAATCGGCTAAAGGATCAGGAGCTGATTCTAAGGTTTGCCGCGTTCCGGCTAGACTCCGAGAATTATAAGCGGCCACTTAAGCGATTTCTGAACGACTTCGTGAAAGCGCATCGTAGCTGTCAAGGAGTTGATGTAACTGCGCTGTCGCAGATGTTCGCAGACGTCTGCAGCGTTATCGCGAAGTATGTTGGCAGAAGAGCGTTTCGAGCTACCGGACAAGTCAACGCGGCTTTGGTCGACGCCGTCATGTTCGGCTTGGCTAAACGTCTAGACCAAGGTCCCATCACATCTCCAGAGGATATCTCGGGCGCATTTGAACAGTTGGTGAAAGAAGCCGACTTCCTGACCGCGATCGGCCGTGCGACCGCGGATGAGGACCGTGTCGCCCGCCGACTGTCGATGGGGACCGCCGCGTTTTCCGCCGTGCGATGAAGAGGCGGTACATTGTGTGCTGGTTCGGCGTGAACGGGACGGGACGGGTTGATCGATATGCAACCGTTTCGATGATTGCACGGTGGGTTTATCGCATTGTTGCTGATCCCGAAGGGTTCTGGAAGCAGGCGGGACACCTGGT
>Ga0307505_10000456_pt1 | contig 45835 bp, 47 predicted proteins | sample 23_S_MG_FD_202183 | JGI IMG/M metagenome (GOLD analysis project Ga0307505, IMG submission 202183) | Soil microbial communities from Populus trichocarpa stands in riparian zone in the Pacific Northwest, United States - 23_S | ecosystem: Environmental > Terrestrial > Soil > Riparian zone > Trees...
AGCCATGCGGGCCTCCCTCGCGATCCACGTAGGGCGCGACGAGCACCTGCCCCGCGCGAACGGTCGGGGCCTCCGCCAGTCCGATGACGCCTCCCGTCTCGAGCACCTGCTGGGATACCGGCGCGCGCTGGATCTTCCGGAATACAGTCTCGGACGAAGGCGAGACCGGCGACACCGGCGGCCCCGCAATCGTCTCCGGAGTGGGCTGCTCGACGCCCGGCACCGCGGCGATCACGGTCTCCCCGGGCAGGCGGAGCACCTCGCCCGGGTAGATCCAGTGCGGATCCTCCACGACATCCCGGTTGAGCCGGTAGATCTCCGGCCACAGGAACGGATTGCCGAGGTACGTCTGGGCGAGGTTCCACAGGTTGTCCCCCCGCACCACCGTATGTGTGCGAGGCTGCACGACCTCCTGTGCGGATAGCGGCTGGAACGCCAGGACGCCAGCGGCAGCCGCCGACAGGATGCATCCGGTATGTATGCGCATGGCAACGGGATGGACGACTGGGGGTACCCAATGGAAACGGGCCCGGCAGTGCGCCAGGCCCGTGAACCCCCTCGCCGAGCAGGTCCGGCGGTCAGAATGGCAGGTCGTCGTCCCCGTCCTCGAGGGCTCCGGGGAACTCCTCGAAGTCCTCCCCTGCCGCGACGGCCCCCGCTGCGCCCGAGGCGCCCGCGGCTGCCTTGGCCTTCGATGCAGGCGCACGCCTGGCACCACCCTCCATGTCACCGCCTCCCTTGGGGGAGCCGAGCATGATGAGTTCGCGGACGTTGATCTCCGTCGAGTACTTGGTCTGGCCTTCCTTGTCCTGCCACTGGCGGTACTCGATGCGCCCTTCGACGTACAGCTTGTCGCCCTTCTTCACATAGCGCTCGACGATGTCGGCGAGCTGGGACGACTTGGTGTTCCAGACGACGCAGCGGTGCCACTCCGTCTTTTCCTGCTTGGTCCCACTCTGGTCGTTCCACGACCGGCTGGTCGCGAGCGAGAATGTCGCCACCCGATTGCCTCCCGTGGTGCTCCGCACCTCCGGGTCGCTGCCGAGGTTCCCGATCAGCGTCACCTTGTTCAAGCTCCGGCTCACAATGCCTCCTGGCGAGATGTTCGTTGACTCGCCGCTACGATAAGAAACTGGATGAGATGCACACAACCAAACCATTTCGTCGCAATGATTTTCGTTTCACACGTCCACGACCACTTGAGGCCATCGCTCGAGCGTGCAACGCAGAATCAGCGCGTCTTCCTCCGGACTACGATAATACCGTTTCCGCCGTCCCACCTCCTCGAAATAGCGCGACCCGTACAGTTTCCGCGCAGCGTGGTTCGACTCCCGTACCTCGAGGAACAACGTCCGCACCCCCCGCTCCGTTGCCGCCGCCAGGACCGAGTCGAGGAGCGCGCGCCCAACGCCGCGCCGCCGCGCGGCCTTCCTCACCGCCAGGTTGGCCAGCTCCCCCTCGTCCGACACGAACCACGCCACGGCGAACCCCGTCACCGGACCATCCCCATCGCGGGCAACGGTGAAATGGACCGCCGGGTGCCCGGGCAGCGAGGCGAACGCCGATTCGGCCCAGGGATCGGAATAGCACTCCCGTTCCAGTGCCACGATCTCGGCCAGGTCCCCCGGTGCCGCCGGAGCGATGAGCATCGCCTTCAGACCGGCAGGGAGCGTCCATGCTCGGCTTCCCAGCGGCTCTGCGCTTCGGCCTTTCGTCCGTAGTCCGGCTCCCAGGCTGCCAGCTCCACGGGAGACGCCTGCGGCAACCGGTTCGCACCCCGAGCATGTGGAAGCCATCCACCGTGGAGGCCGGGACCGACGATCCGGGCGGATGCCTCGCGTGCAATTCCGTCCAGTCGGTCGCTCCCGGCCAGGGCAGGCTCTCCCCGCGCGACAATGCCATCGCCCTGGCAGTCGAACATCTGCACGTAGTGCTGGCCTCGCAGGGCATCGAGCGCGGCGAGGTAGCGGCCCCGCTCCGCGGGGGCGTTCGCGGCAACGACGAGGCCGAGGGAGGACAGCGGACGCAGGGCAATTCCCCGCCCGACGGCGACGCCCTTCGCGATCGATGCCGCGATGCGAAGGCTGGTGAAGCTTCCTGGTCCCGCGCCGCACCACACTTCGCCGAGATCGGCGAGCTCGTGCCCCGCATCCCGGATCACCGCCAGCACCAGAGGGAAAAGCCGCTCCGATTCCCTCCCCCGCATTTCCGTTTCGCCCGCCCGCAGCAGTCGACCGTCCTCGAAAACCGCCACGGTCCCGACGTAGGTACAGGCATCCAGGGCGAGAGTGATCACGAGCGCTGCTCCGCGGCGCCGTCGAGATGCCCCCCGGCGTACAGCACCCGCCGCCTGGGATCTCCCGGGATATGCCGCAACTCGATGGGGAGATGCGCCGGGATCCGCTTTGCGGCTCGCTCGGGCCATTCGACGAGCACGAGCCCGTCGCCGTGGAGCAGGTCGTCCCAGCCGATGTTCTGCAGGTCGCGCTCCGATTCCAGCCGGTACAGATCGAGGTGGAACACGGTCGATCGCGGAGCCGCGTATTCGTGCACGAGGGTGAACGTTGGGCTGGTGACCTCGGCGGTCACGCCATAGCCCTCGCAAATGGCGCGGGCCAGGGTCGTCTTTCCGGCGCCAAGATCTCCGGTGAGCGTCACCACGAGCGGCGGGTCGATCTGCCGGCCAAGCCGCATTCCCCAGTCCCGCAGCTCGGCCTCCGTCAGCGCCAGGTGCCCTTCCGACGCGAGGGGTGGAAGCACGCTCACTTCGCGACCTTCAGCTCGAACAGCTGGTCGCGCAGCTGCGCGGCGAGCTCGAAGTCCATGCCGGCCGCGGCCTCCTTCATCTGCTCCTCGAGCATCCGGGTGAGCGTGTCGTGGTCCATGACCGAATACTGCCGGGCCGGCTCCGCGACCTTCGCGTCCTTCTCCGCGCGCGCGTCGGCGACGCGCGTCACGAAGCGGACCTGCTCGACGCTCTTGCTCACGGATCGCGGGGTGATGCCGTGCTCGCGGTTGAATGCGACCTGCGTCTGGCGCCGCCGGCCGGTCTCCTCGATGCAGCGCTGCATCGAGCCCGTCATCCGGTCGGCGTAGAAGATCGCCCGCCCCTCCACGTGGCGCGCCGCGCGGCCCACCGTCTGGATGAGCGATCGGTCGCTGCGCAGGAAGCCTTCCTGGTCCGCGTCGAGGATCGCGACGAGCGAGACCTCGGGCAGGTCGAGCCCCTCACGCAGCAGGTTGATGCCCACGAGGACGTCGAACTCGCCGAGACGCAGGCCGCGAATGATCTCCATCCGCTCGATGGCGTCGATGTCCGAGTGCATGTACCGCACGCGAACCCCGACCTGCTGGAGATAGTCCGTGAGGTCCTCGGCCATCCGCTTCGTCAGGGTCGTGACGAGCACCCGCTCGCCACGCTTCTCGCGGATCCGCACCTCGTTGAGCAGGTCGTCCACCTGCCCCCGCACCGGCCGCACCTCGATCTCCGGATCGATGAGCCCCGTGGGCCGGATGATCTGCTCGACCACGACGCCCTCCGAGAGCTGCAGCTCGAGGTCCCCCGGGGTGGCAGACACGAAGACGGCGCGCGGGGTCAGCGCGAGGAACTCGTCGAACATCAGCGGCCGGTTGTCCAGGGCGCTTGGCAGGCGGAACCCGTACTCGACGAGCGTCAGCTTGCGAGCGCGATCGCCGTTGAACATCCCGCCGATCTGCGGCAGGGTCACGTGCGACTCGTCCACGACGACGATGAAGTCCTCGGGGAAATAGTCGAAGAGGCACGATGGCCGCTCCCCCTCCGCGCGGCCGGACAGGTGGCGCGAGTAGTTCTCGATGCCGGCGCACGTGCCGATCTCGAGCATCATCTCGACGTCGAAGTTGGTGCGGCTCTCGAGCCGCTGTGCCTCGAGCAGCTTGCCGGCGCTGCGCAGCTCGGCCAGCCGGCCGGCGACCTCGGCCCGGATGAGGCCCACCGCGCGTTGCAGCGTCGGGCGGTTGGTGACGAAATGCTTCGCGGGGTAGATGGCCGCCCGCTCGAGCTGGGCAATGGTCTCGCCGGTGAGCGGATTGATCTTCGAGATCCGCTCGACCTCGTCGCCCCACAGCTCGACCCGCACCCCCTGCTCCTCGTAGGCCGGCAGGATCTCGACCGTGTCGCCCCGCACCCGGAAGGTGCCGCGCTCGAACGCGATGTCGTTCCGGTGGTACTGGATCGCCACGAGCGACCGCAGGATGTCGTCCCGCGGCACCTTCTGCCCCTGCTCGATGGTCACCATCTGCGCGCGGTACTGCGCCGGGTCGCCGAGGCCGTAGATGGCGGACACGGTCGCGACGATGATGACGTCGTCCCGCTCCATGAGCGACGACGTTGCCCGGAGCCTGAGGCGGTCGATGTCGTCGTTGATCGACGCGTCCTTCTCGATGTACGTGTCCGACGACGGCACGTACGCCTCGGGCTGGTAGTAGTCGTAGTATGAGATGAAATACTCGACCGCATTCTGCGGGAAGAAGCTCTTCAGCTCCCCGTAGAGCTGTGCCGCCAGCGTCTTGTTGTGGGACAGGACCAGGGTCGGCTTCCCGACGTTCCGGATGACGTTGGCCATCGTCATGGTCTTTCCGGACCCCGTGACGCCGAGCAGGGTCTGGAACCGGTCGCCGCGCTCGAGCCCTGCCGTCAGCTCGGCAATGGCCTTGGGCTGGTCGCCTGCTGGCTGGAACGGGGCCTGGAGATCGAAGCGGGCGCGCGACATGGCCGGGAAATCTAGCGTCTGGCTTCGGCTTTTGCTCGGGGTCAGGCGTCGGTCGTGATCCGCTCTCGGCGGGCTACCTCGGTCACGCCTTTCACGCGGCGGGCGGCCTTCATGATCTTCTCGAGGTGGGCGAGGTTCTCGACCTCGACCACTACGGCGCCGTTGACCTTGCCGTCAATGGTCCGGAAGTCGAGGCTGCGAATGTCGGTGCCGGTGGCCGTGACGGCGGAGGCGAGGTCGGCGTAGAGGCCACGGCGGTCGGAAGCCTCGAGCGCGAGCCGCACGATGAAGCGCTCCCCTTCGGCCTCCTGCCAGTCGATCTCCAGCCGGCGTTCGGGTTCGTGTGCCAGGAGGAGCAGGTTCGGGCAATCGGCCCGGTGGATGCTGACCCCGCGCCCGCGTGTCACGTAGCCGGACACCGGGTCGCCCGGCACCGGCTGGCAGCACTGGGCGTACCGCACCATGACGCCGTCCACGCCCTGGATCCGGACGCCCTTGTTGCCGCGGGAGAAGGTGTCGACGATCCGCTCGACGATGGTGGGCTTGACCGGCTCCGGCGAGTCGAGCTTCGGGTCGATCTGCTTGAGCACCGCCGCGACGTGCACGTCCCCCTGGCCGATCGACGCCATGAGGTGGGTGACATCGGTGAGGCCCATCACCTTGGCGGCGGCCAGCAGCAGGTCGTCGGTGGGCTTCGTGATCCGGCGCCGGCGCACTTCGCGCTCGAAGATCTCCTGTCCGATCTTCTGCGCCGACTGGTGCTCCTCGCGCTTCAGGACCTGGCGGATCTTGTGGCGGGCGCGCCCCGTGCGCACATGCGAAAGCCAGTCGCGCGTGGGCCGAGCGGTGGTGGACGTGATGATCTCGACCGTCTCCGAGTTCCGCAGGGGCCGCGAGAGCGGAGCGATGCGCCCGTTGATCTTCGCTCCCGCGGTGTGCAGTCCGATCTCGGTGTGCACCGCGAACGCGAAGTCGATCGGCGTCGCGCCCTTGGGCAGCTGGATGACGTCGCCCGTGGGGGTGAACACGAAGATCTCGTCCGCGTAGAGGTCGAGCTTCAGGAACTCGAGGAACTCGTCCGGCGTCTTCGCGTCGAGCTGCAGCTCCAGCACCTGTCGGAACCAGGTGAGGTGGCGATCGAGCTCGTCGGCGCTCTTCGCGTCCTCCTTGTACAGCCAGTGCGCCGCGATGCCGAAGTCGGCGGTGCGATGCATCTCGCGGGTGCGGATCTGCACCTCGTACAGCTGCCCGCCAGGCCCGAAGACCGTGGTGTGGAGCGACTGGTAGCCGTTCGACTTCGGCTGCGCGATGTAGTCCTTGATGCGCTCCTGCACCGGCGTCCACCGGTCGTGCACGACGCCCAGGGCGTGATAGCAGTCCGGCACCGTGTTGACGAGGACGCGGATGGCCAGGAGGTCGTAGATCTCCTCGTACGGCTTCTGCCGCTGAAGCATCTTCTTGTAGATGGACCAGAGGTGCTTGGGGCGCCCCGTCACCTCGAACTCCCTGATTCCGGCGGTCCGGAGCGAGGTCTCCAGCGGCTCGGCGAACTGCGCGATGAGCTGTTCGCGCTGGCCACGCTTCTGCGCGACCTTCTTCGCCAGCGACTTGTACTCGTCCGTCTCGATGTGCTTGAACGAGAGGTCCTCGAGCTCCCAGCGCATCTTCGCCATACCGAAGCGGTGCGCGAGCGGCGCGTACAGGTCGCGGGTCTCGGCGGCGATCCGCACCCGCTTCTCCGGGGGGAGCGGGTCCAGCGTGCGCATGTTGTGGAGGCGGTCCGCCAGCTTCACGATGATGACCCGGGCGTCCTTCGCGATGGACAGCAGGAGCTTGCGATAGCTCTCGACCTGACGCTCCTCCTTGGTGCCTCCGGTCGGCAGCTTCGCGATCTTCGTGAGGCCGTCCACGATGCCGGCGACCTCCTTCCCGAACTCGCGCTCGACGTCGACGACGGTGACGCGCGTGTCCTCCACGACGTCGTGGATGAGGCCACAGGCCACCGTCACCGAGTCGAGCTGGAGGTCGGCCAGGATCTTCGCCACCTCGACACAGTGAGTGACGTACGGCTCCCCCGAGAGGCGCGTCTGGCCCCGGTGGGCCTCCTCGCTGAACCGATAGGCGCGCACGAGCAGCTCGCGGTCGAGCCGATCGCTCTCGAACGCCTCGGGCCACCCCGGGACCTCCTGGTTCAACGCCGTCGCCGTCACAGCAGCCCTGCCTCCGCGAAACTCGTGTACCGACCCCGCCCGATGATGACGTGGTCGTGCACCGGAATGTCGAGCAAACGCCCCGCCGCCACCAGCTGATCCGTCACGTTCCGGTCGTCGGACGAGGGACTCGGATCCCCGCTGGGATGGTTGTGCACCAGGATGATGGCCGCCGCCCGCTCGGCGATGGCCTCCCGGAACACCTCCCTGGGGTGTACCAGGGACGAATTAAGGATACCACGGGTGACGGTGATGTCCCGCTCCAGCCGGTGCTGGGCGTCCAGGACGGCCACGTGAAACTCCTCGACCGGCAGATCTTCCAGCCGCGGCGCGAAATGCGCGACGACGTCCCGCGGAGACCGGATCGGGGCGGCCTCGTCCCGCGCCTCCAGCGCCATGCGCCTGCCGAGCTCGAGCGCCGCGTGGATGACGACCGCGCGCGCCCGGCCGACGCCACCATGCCGGGTGACTTCCGTGACCGGCCGCGACGCGAGCCGCCGCAGCGACCCCTGCGCAAAGCCGAGGATCTCCTCGCCGATCCGCAACGCGGACCGCCCGCGCCCGCCGGAGCCGACGACGATCGCCAGCAGCTCGGCCGTGGACAGCGCGTGAGCGCCGAGGTCCACCAGGCGCTCGCGCGGCCGGTCCGACCGCGGGAGCTCCCGAATGGTGAGTGAGTGTGTCAATCCGGAGCGAAGCGATGGGGGATCCGCATTCCCGGACACGGCGCTCGCTGCCCGGGATGCGCGGTCCCTACGCTGTCACGCCCCCGCCGATCCGTCGAGAAGAACGGCCGCTGGGCGCATCAAAGCGTTGCGCCGTGGCATTTCTTGAACTTCTTCCCCGAGCCGCAGGGGCAGGGATCGTTGCGGCCCACCGTCGCCCAGTCGATGTCGCCCGTCGCCCTCCCGTCCAGCGGGCGCGCGCGTCCGGCGCCGATGATCATCGGGTCCTGCCGCGCGCGGACGGGCGCGGCTGGCGGCTCGCCAGGCCCGACGTCCATGACGGCGTCGGTGCCTTCCGGCGCCTCGTCGACTGGCGTGTCCTCGAGGATGCCGAGCGCGTTGTAGCGCTTCTCGGTGCGCGCCTTGCCGCGGCGATCCCGGGGCTCGGGATCCGGCGGCGTGCCCGGCGGAGGGCCAAACTGGAGCTGCACCTTCAGGAACCGGTCCGTGAAGGTGTTGTAGATGTCGCCCATGAGATCGACGAACATCGTGTAGGCCTCCTGCTTGTACTCGACCAGCGGATCCTTCTGCCCCCACGACCGGTAGTGGATCGCGTTGCGCAGCTGGTCGAGGTCGTACAGGTGGTCCTTCCACTTCTCGTCGAGCACGTTGAGCATGACGAGCGCGAGAAGGCGGTCGCCATACCCCTGCCCGGTCTCGTCCTTGATGGCGTCCAGGCTCTCGAGCTTCTTCGCGAACGCGGCGCGAGCCGCCTCGGCGCCCACCGCCTGCACGCCGGCGATCGACGTCGGCCGGTCGTCCGGGGCGTCGAGCGCGGGGACCTGCAGGAGGTAGTGCATGAGCAGGTCCTGGCGCAGCAGGTCCCAGTCCCACTCGGCCTCCGATTCATACTCGATGAGGAGCGCCTCGACGCGCTGGCGCACCGCCTTGTCGATCATCTGGATCGCCTCGCCCTTCAGCTCCTCGCCCCCCTCGAGCGCGAACGAGCGCAGCGAGTAGATGACCTCGCGCTGCTGGTTCATGACGTCGTCGTACTCGAGCAGCCGCTTGCGCGACTGGAAGTTCTGGAGCTCGACGCGCTTCTGGGCCTGCTCGATGGAGCGCGTGATGAGGGGATGCGTCAGCACCTCGCCGTCCTTCGCGCCGAGGCGGTCCATGAGGCGCGCGATCCGGTCGGAGCCGAACAGGCGCATCAGGTCGTCCTCGAGGGACAGGAAGAACTGGGACGCGCCCGGGTCGCCCTGCCGGCCGGCGCGGCCGCGCAGCTGACGGTCGATGCGGCGCGACTCGTGGCGCTCGGAGCCGACGATGTGCAATCCGCCGACTTCCGTGACGTCCACCGGGTTGCCGTCCATGTCCTTGATGACCGATGGCCGCGCCTCGCGCACCCCCTCGCCCAGCTTGATGTCGGTGCCGCGGCCGGCCATGTTCGTCGCGATCGTGATCGCGCCGCGCTGACCCGCGCCCGCGATGATCTCCGCCTCGCGCTCGTGGTACTTGGCGTTCAGCACGCTGTGCTTGAGACCGGCGCGCTGGAACATCTTCGCCAGCGTCTCGGAGGCGTCCACGCTCGCGGTGCCGACCAGCACCGGGTACCCGAGGTCGTGCAGCCGGCGGGTTTCCTCGACGATGGCGTTGTACTTCTCGCGGCGCGTCTTGTAGACCAGGTCCTGGCGGTCGTCGCGCACGATGGGCCGGTTCGTCGGGATGACGGCGACCTCCAGCTTGTAGATCTGGAAGAACTCCGGCTCCTCGGTCTCGGCGGTGCCGGTCATGCCCGCGAGCTTGTCGTACATGCGGAAGTAGTTCTGGATCGTGATGGTCGCGAGCGTCTGTGTCTCGCCCTTCACGCGAACTCCTTCCTTCGCCTCCACGGCCTGGTGCAGCCCCTCGGACCATCGCCGGCCCGGCATGGTGCGGCCGGTGAATTCGTCCACGATCAGCACTTCGCCGTCCTGGACGACGTAATTGACGTCGCGCTCGTACAGTGAGTGCGCCCGCAGCAGCTGGTGCACGATGTGGAGCTTCTCGGATTTCGCGGCGTACTCGATCTCGAGCGCGCGCCGCGCCTCGATCTTCTCGTCCGGCGACAGGTCGGGGTCGTGCTCCACCCGGTGCATGCTGATCGAGATGTCCGGCAGCATGAAGGCATCGCGGTCGCTGGGCGACATGTAGTCGATGCCAAGGTCCGTGAGGTGCACGGAGTGCCCCTTCTCGTCGAGGACGAACAGGAGGTCCTTGTCGATGTCGGAGAACTGCTGCTTCCCCACCGGCAGCTTCCGGTCCGCCAGGTGCGCGAGCTCCTGCTTCTGCACCAGCACCTTGTTGCCCTGCTCCTGGAGGAGCTTCATGAGGCGCCGGTTCTTCGGGTGCCCAAGCTGCGCCTTGTAGAGCTTCAGCCCGGCCTCATCCGTCCGGTCCTCGTCGAGGAGCCGCTCGCCGTCGGCCACGAGGGTGTTGACGATCTCCATCTGCTTCCGGAAGAGCTGCCCGACCGACGCGTTGTGCTCGAAGTACATCGTGTCGTTCTCGTCGCCCACCGGGCCCGAGATGATGAGCGGCGTCCGCGCCTCGTCGATGAGAACCGAGTCCACCTCGTCCACGATGGCGTACGTGTGCCCTCGCTGCACGCGATGGTCGAGCGACACCACCATGTTGTCGCGCAGGTAGTCGAAGCCGAACTCGTTGTTTGTGCCGTACGTGATGTCGCAGAGGTAGGCGTTGCGGCGGTCCAGCGTTCCCGGCTCGGTGTCGTCGAGGCATCCCACCGTGAGGCCGAGGTACTTGTAGACGTGCCCCATCCACTGCGAGTCGCGCCGCGCGAGGTACGAGTTCACCGTCACCAGGTGCGCGCCCTTGCCCGGCAGGGCATTCAGGTAGAGCGGGAGGGTCGCGACGAGCGTCTTTCCCTCGCCGGTGGCCATCTCGGCGATGCGGCCGAAGTGCAGCTGGATGCCGCCCATGAGCTGCACGTCGTAGGGCACCATGTCCCAGGTCAGCTCATGGGCGGTGACCTGCACCTTGCTGCCGAGCAGCCGCCGCGCGGCCACCCGCACCGTCGCAAACGCCTCCGGCAGGAGCTCGTCGAGGGTCTCCGCGGTAGCGTCCCGCAATTCGCGATCGACGCCGCCGCGCCCGTCCGCGCCGATGAGCTGCGCGTCGATCCGCTCGCGCTCGGCGGCGTCCTTCGCGCCCCGCTTCTCCTCCTTCAGCCTGGCAACGCGCGCCTCGAGGTCGCCCGTGCGCTCGCGCAGGATGCCCCGGAACCTGTCCGTCTGCCCGCGCAGCTCCTCCTCGGAGACCCGCTGGAGCCGCTCGTCCCACTCGTTGATGGTATCGACGATCGGCTGCAGACGCCGGCGCTCCCGATCGTGCCGGGAGCCGACCACCGCTGCCATGACCCGTTTGAACATGAATCCCCTATCGATATAGGCCGTCGCGCTCGATCAGCGCGGCCACCTCATCCGTCACGAAACCGCGAATGGACTTGCCGGCGCGGGCCCGGGCGCGGATCTCGGTCGATGAGACATCCACGCGCCGGGTCTCCAGCGGCACCAGCGGCACGGCGCCATAGGGCGCCGGGAGGGCGACCGCCGCGCCCGCGCGGGCCAGGATCACCGGCCGCGCGAGCGCCAGCACCCGCCCGGGCTCCCGCCACTGCGCAAACGTGTCCAGCACATCTGCCCCGAGCAGGAGGAACCGCTCCGCGTCGGGGTACCGCTTCGCGAACTCCTCCAGCGTGTCCACCGTGAAAGATACACCCCCCCGGTCGAGCTCCATGCTGGAGACCTCCACCCGCGGATCGCCGGCGAAGGTCAGCCGCGTCATCTCCAGCCGCGCGTCCGCAGGCGTCGTGTCACGCCGCTTCAGGGGCTGGGTCGCGGCGGGGACGACGGCCAGCCGATCGAGCGCCAGCTGGTCGAATGCGTCCTGCGCCGCCAGCAGGTGGCCGACGTGCGGTGGGTCGAAGCTGCCCCCGAAGATGCCGAGGCGCACCGCCCCTCAGGGCCCGGTCGGTCCCGTGGCGCCCGGAACCGGGGCGGGACGCGCGCCGGCGCAGACGCGCGGCACCTCGGCGTCGCCGGCATAGTCGCGCCGGAGTCGGGCGCAGACCTCGTTGAAGTCCTCGTGATACCGGATCGCCTCGAAGGACTCGGCCAGCCGGAGCAGCGCGTCGCGGGCGCGCGGCACGTGCGGCCACCGCTCCACCACCGTACGGAGGTAGATGATCGCGGAGTCGTACGCCTTGCGCCGGAGATAGAAGATCCCGGTCTCGTAGTTCTTGGTCGCGAACCACTGCTCGAGGTCGAGAATCTCCGCGCGCGCGGGCTCCACGAACTCGCTCGAGGGATACAGCCCGATCAGCGCGTTGAAGGTCGCGAGGGCGGATTCGCCGTACGTCGGGTCCAGCGACGGCTTGCGCCACAGCCGCCGGTAGGAGCGGGCGGCCTCCATCGCGGCGTCGTCGGCGAGGGTGTCGTCCGGAAACGACTCGAAGAGCCGGCTGTAGCTCTGCGCGGCCAGCAGGTGCTCGCGCTGCCGCGTGTGCGCGTGCGCGAGGTACCAGTACGAGCGCGGCAGCAGGGTGTCGCGGGCCGGCAGGTCGTTCGTCAGCTTCTCGAACGCCGTGATCGCATTCACCCACTTCTTCTTGTTGAACTCACCGAGCGCGGCCTGATAGAGCGCTTCGTTCGTGGGATAGCGATTGAGGCGAAAGCCGGCGCGGCAGGCCGAGAGCGCGCCCGTCGCGACGAGCAGCACCAGGAGCAGCAGGCGACTGGGCATGAGCCTCGGGATACCCGCCCGGCGGCGCCGGGTTTCCATGTCAGCGGCCACTGGTCACCGCGCTCCGGGCCGGCTGCCGGCCGGACGGCTGGGGCTCGGCGCCGCGGCCGATCGAGAAATACCGGAATCCAAGGGCCAACATCTTCTCCGATGCATACAGGTTGCGTCCGTCCACGAGCACCGGCTGGCGCATCGCGGCCTTGATGCGCTCGAAGTCGGGATGGCGGTACTCGTTCCAGTCCGTCATGATCGCGAGCGCGTCCGCGCCGTCCACGGCCTCGTAGGCCTGCGCGGCATACTCGATCGTCCCGCCCAGGCGGCGCCGCGCCTCGTCGAGCGCCACGGGGTCGTGGGCGACGACGCGCGCGCCAGCCGCGATGAGCATCTCGACGAGCGTCAGTGCGGGCGATTCCCGCATGTCGTCGGTGTTCGCCTTGAAGGCCAGACCCCAGACGGCGATGCGCTTGCCGGCCAGGTCGCCATCGAACGCCTGCTCCAGCTTCTCGAAGACGCGGCGCTTCTGGCGGTGATTGGCGTTCTCGACCGCCTCGAGGATTCCGAGCGCGATCCCGCGGCTCTGGGCCGACCAGACGAGCGCCTTCACGTCCTTCGGGAAGCAGCTGCCACCGTAGCCCGGTCCCGGGAACAGGAACGAGGGGCCGATCCGCTCATCCGTGCCGATTCCCTTCCGCACATGATCGATGTTGGCGCCGACCCGCTCGCAGAACTCGGCCATCTGGTTCATGAACGAGATGCGCGTGGCGAGCATCGCGTTCGCGACGTACTTCGTGACCTCCGCGGAGGCGATGTCCATGAAGATGATGGGACGGCCGGTGCGCACGAAGGGCGCGTACAGCTCCGCCATGACGCTGCGGGCGTGATCCGACTCCGCGCCGAGCACCACGCGGTCCGGATACATGAAGTCGTCCACCGCCGCGCCTTCCTTGAGGAACTCGGGGTTCGAGACGACGTGGAACGGGAACGACGCGTGCTTCCCCACGGCGGCCGCCACCTGGACCGCCGTGCCCACGGGCACGGTGCTCTTGGTGACGATGACCGTCTCGCGCTTCAGGTGCCGGCCGATCGTATCCGCCACCGCGAGCACGTGGCGCAGGTCGGCGGAGCCGTCCTCGTCAGGCGGCGTGCCGACCGCGATGAACACGACCTCCGCGCCGCCCACGGCGGCCGCGACGTCCGTGGTGAACGCGAGGCGGCCGACCTTCTGGTTGCGCTCGACGAGCTCGTCGAGCCCGGGCTCATAGATCGGGAGCTGGTTCCTCCTGAGGCCGTCGATCTTGCCGGCGTCAATGTCGGCGCACGCGACCGTGTTCCCCGTTTCGGCGAGGCAGGCGCCGACGACGAGTCCCACGTAGCCGGACCCGATGACCGCGATCTGCATCGGCTACTTGGCCGCGACCGGTCGTGCGGACTCGCCGCGGTGGAGGCTCGCCTCGTTGGTCAGCGTCGAGGACGACAGGGGGACGATGCGGGCCGAGCCGGGAATGGCACGACCGGTCGCGTTGCGGGTGTCCACCACCAGACGGGCGATGTTGACGACGCGCTGGTAGTCCACGCTCGAGTGGTCGGTGACGATCACGATCGCGTCGGCCTTCCGGATCTCCTCATCCGTCAGCGCCACCCCGTGGTGGCTGGCGCCGTTCTCCTGGAACGACGGGACGTAGGGGTCGTGATAGACGACGTGCGCGCCGAGCTCCTCGAGCAGCCGCATGACGTCCAGCGCCGGGCTCTCCCGCATGTCGTCAATGTCCTTCTTGTACGCGATGCCAAGCACGAGCACGCGGCTGCCGTTCACCGCCTTGCGCTCGTCGTTCAGCGCGTCCGCGATCTTCTCGACGACGTACCGCGGCATGTCACTGTTGATCTCGCTCGCGAGGTCGATGAAGCGCGTCTTGTAGTTCAGCGTGCGCATCTTCCACGCGAGGTAGTGCGGGTCGAGGGGGATGCAGTGCCCCCCGATCCCGGGACCCGGCGTGAAGCGCATGAAGCCGAAGGGCTTCGTGGCCGCGGCGTCGATGACCTCCCAGACGTTGACGCCGAGCTTGTCGCACACGATCGCCATCTCGTTCACCAGCCCGATGTTCACGGACCGGAAGGTGTTCTCGAGCAGCTTGGTGAGCTCCGCCGCCTCGGGCGACGCCACCGGCACGACACGGTCGATGCATGAGGCGTAGAGCGCGGCGGCCACGTCCGTGCAGGCAGCGGTGATTCCCCCCACCACCTTCGGCGTGTTCTTCGTGTTCCACCGCTCGTTGCCGGGGTCCACGCGCTCCGGGCTGAACGCGATGAACACGTCCTCGCCCACCGTGAGCCCGCGCTTCTCGAGCGCCGGCTGCAGCAGCTCCCGGGTGGTCCCGGGATAGGTGGTGGATTCGAGCACGATGAGCTGGCCCCTGTGCGCGGTGTTGGCGACCGTTTCCGTCGCCGACAGCACGTACGACATGTCGGGATCGCGCGTCTTCGCGAGCGGCGTCGGGACCGCGATCGAGATCGCGTCCATGTCGCCCAGCCGCGCGGCCTCGGTGGTGGCCTCGAGCAGGCCGCTCTTCACCAGCGCCGCCACCGCGCTCGCGGGGACGTCGCCGATGTGCGACTTGCCGTCGTTGATCAGCGTCACCACGCGGTCGCTGACGTCGTACCCCAGCACCCGGAACCCGGCGCGCGCGAACTCCACGGCGAGCGGCAGGCCGACGTAGCCCATGCCGATCACGCCGATGCGCGCCGTGCGCTGGTCGATCTTCTGGAGGAGCAGGTCCTTCATCAACATGTCGTCACTCGACTGCTAGCGTGTATAGAACGCGCGGATCGCCGCGGCCACTTCCTCGAGCTGGCCCTGGCTGAGCTCCGGATAGATGGGAATGGAGATGACTTCCGTCGCGGCGCGCTCCGCTTCCGGGCACTGCCCCTTCCTGTAGCCGAGGTACTCGAAACAGGGCTGCAGGTGCAGCGGCAGCGGATAGTAGATGGAGTTGCCGATCTTCTTCTCGTTCAGGTACTGCTGGAGCTCGTCCCGCCGCTCGACCCGGAGCGTGTACTGGTTGAAGATCGAGACGTTCGCCGGATCGACGAAAGGCGTCGTGACGCCCGAGATCCCGGCGAGCGCCCCGTCGTAGAAGGCGGCGTTCTGCCGGCGCTTCTCGCTCCAGGACGCGAGGTGGGGCAGCTTGGCCCGCAGCACGGCGGCCTGGAGCGCGTCGAGGCGGCTGTTGTACCCGACCTCATCGTGGAAATACGTCTTGAGGCCGCCGTGGACGCGCAGCCGCTTCAGCCGCGTGGCCAGCTCATCGTCCTGCGTGACGATCATGCCGCCGTCGCCGTACCCGCCGAGATTCTTGGACGGGAAGAAGCTGAAGGTGCCGATGGTCGCGGCCTCGCCCGCCATCCGGACCTTGCCGTCGATCCGGCGCGACGCGCCAATGCTCTGCGCCGCGTCCTCGATGATGGGCACGGTGGGCATCAGCTCGCGCACGCACTCGATGGCTGCCATCTGCCCGAACAGGTCCACCGGCACCACCGCCTTGGTGCGCGAAGTGACCGCTGCCTTCGCGGCGGCCGGATCGATGTTGAAGGTCTTCGGCTCGATGTCCACGAACACCGGCGTCGCGCCGACGTTGTGGATCGTGCCTGCCGTGGCGAAGAACGTGAACGGGCTGGTGATGATCTCGTCCCCGCGGCCGATGCCGAGCGCGCGATACGCCAGCAGCAGCGCGTCGGTGCCGTTCGCGCACCCGATGGCGTGCTTCGTCCGTGACAGCGCCGCGATCTCCTCCTCCAGCTTCGCGACCGGCTCGCCCAGTATGAAGAGCTGCGCATCCACGACCTCCATCATCTTCGCGACGGCTTCCTCGCGGATGGTGGCGTGCTGCGCCTTCAGGTCCAGCATGGGAATTGGCATTGCTCAATTATAGCGGGCTGCGCAGAGGCAGCGGCACTTCGCGGCCCAGCTTTGCGGATTCATAAATGCCGAGAATCAGCTCGAGCGACTTGCGTCCGGCGCGGCCGTCGGTGCCCGGCTGCGCCTCCCCGCGCAGGACGGCGAGCACGTTGCGGTAGTACCCCTCGTGGCCGAACCCGTACACGCTGGTGGGATTGGTCGCCGCGGTCTCGATCAGCTTGTCATCGTCGTCGTACTCCGCGAACGCCCAGTGCTCCACCTTGTTCACCGCGGTCCCGCCGACCTTGGCGGAGCCCTTCTCGCCGATGATCGCGATCGAGCCCTCCCAGTTCCGCGGGTAGGTGAGGACGTTGACCTCGATGACGCCGATGGCGCCATTCCGGAAGCGCAGCACCGCCACCCCCGAATCCTCTGCCTCGATGCGCCGGGCCTGCGTGGCGGTCTTCGCCATCACCGTGTCCACCGGGCCGACGAGCCACTGGATGAGGTCCACGTAGTGCGACGCCTGGTTCATGAAGGCGCCGCCGTCGAACTCCCACGTGCCGCGCCACGACGCCGAATCGTAGTAGTCCTGCGGACGGTTCCAGCGCACCGTGGCGTTGGCCATGAAGATCTTGCCGAATCGTCCCTTGTCCACCGCGCGCTTCAGGAGCTGGATGGACGGGTTCAGCCGGTTCTGCTTCACGACGAAGAGGTGCACGCCCGCGGTGTCGCACGCCTGCACGAGCGCGTCCGCCTGCTCGAGCGTGATGGCCATCGGCTTCTCGGTGATGACGTGCTTGCCCGCCTTCGCCGCCGCCACGCCGTGCTGCGCGTGCAGCCCCGAGGGGGTGCAGATCGTCACCGCGTCCACGTCAGCCTTCTCGAGCATCGTGGCGACCGAGGAGTACCAGGGAACGCCGAGTTGCTCGCCGGCGGAGCGCGCGCGCTCCTCGTCGCTGTCGCAGACGGCGCGCAGCGCCAGGCCGTCCACCTTGGCGATGGCGTCGAAGTGGTTCTTGCTGATGCGCCCGCAGCCGATGAGGCCGAGGCGAATGTCCTTCCGGGAAGCGGTCATCGTTTGGGAGGGTTCGTCCAGCGGAGGCCGTCGCCGCTGCGTTCGTAGGTGGCGCCGCAGGCGCCGCACGGACCGGCGTCGCTGGTGAGGCGCTCGCCGCACTGGCACATCCAGCCGACGCGGCGCGCCGGCACCCCGACCATCAGCGCATGCGCGGGCACGTCCTTCGACACCACCGCCCCCGCCCCGACAAAGCTGTACTCGCCGAGCGTCGCGCCGCACACGATGGTCGCGTTCGCGCCGATGGAGGCCCCGCGCCGCACCAGCGTGCGCCGGTACTCCGACTTGCGCGACACGTGCGAGCGCGGGTTCATCACGTTGGTGAACACCATGGACGGGCCGCAGAACACGTCGTCCTCGAGCTCGACTCCCTCGTACACGGACACGTTGTTCTGGATCTTCACGTTGTTGCCGATCCGCACCTTGTTCATCACGACGACATTCTGGCCCAGGCTGCACCGCGCGCCAATGACGGCGCCCGGGTTCACGTGGCAGAAATGCCAGATGCGGGTGCCCGCGCCAACCACCGCCCCGTCGTCCACGTAGGCGGACTCGTGGATGACGGCGTCGGGGGCGATGCCCGGGCGTGCCGGGGTGCTCATGCGTTCACTCCGATCTCGAGCTGCCATTCCTGCAGCGACTTCACGCTCGGCTTGCGCGAGCGCAGCGCGAGAATGGCGTCGGACGCGGCGCTCGCGGCCGACATGGTGGTGGTATAGGCCACGCGGTTGCGCAGCGCTGCCTCGCGGAGGATGTAGTCGTCCACTTGCGAATGCTTGCCCAGCGGCGTATTGATGAGCAGCTGCACGTCCCCGTTCACCACGAAATCCAGGCAGTTCGGGCGCCCCTCGTGCACCTTGAGCACCGGGGTCACGGGGATGCCGCGGCTCCGCAGGTACCGCGCGGTGCCGGGCGTCGCGAGCACGCGGAATCCCATCTCCTGGAAGCGGCGCGCGATCGGCGTCACGGTCGCCTTGTCGTGGTCGTTCACGGTGATGAGGATGCTGCCCTCGAGGGGCAGTCCGTTCGACGCGGCCAGCTGCGCCTTGGCGAAGCTCCACCCGAAGGAGTCCGAGATGCCCATCACCTCGCCGGTCGAGCGCATCTCCGGCCCCAGCACGGGGTCGGTGCCGACGAACTTGTTGAACGGGAACACCGCCTCCTTCACCGACACGTACGTCGGGATGATCTCCTCGGTCAGGCCGACCTGCGCGAGCGTCTCGCCGAGCATCACGCGCGCGGCCAGCGAGGCCAGCGGCACCCCGATGGCCTTGGAGACGAAGGGAATGGTGCGGCTGGCGCGCGGGTTCACCTCGAGCACGTACACCACGCTGTCCTTGATCGCGTACTGCACGTTGATCAGCCCCACCACGCCGAGCTTCAACGCGAGCGCCTTGGTCTGCGAACGCATGGTGTCCATGGCCGCTTCGCCGATGAGGTACGGCGGCAGCACGCAGGCGGAATCCCCCGAGTGGATCCCGGCGTCCTCGATGTGCTGCATCACGCCGCCGATCACCACGGAGGTGCCGTCGCTGATGGCGTCCACGTCCGCCTCGAAGGCATCCTCGAGGAAGCGATCGATGAGCACCGGCCGCTCCTCCGACACCAAAGCCGCCGTGGCAAAGTATCCGCGCAGCATCTCCGTATCGTATACGATCATCATCGCGCGGCCACCGAGCACGTAGGACGGCCGCACGAGCACCGGATATCCGATCCGTTCGGCCGCTTCGATGGCTTCCTCGACGCTCGTCGCGGTGCCGTTCGGCGGCTGCTCCAGTCCCAGCTCCCGGACGACCTTCTCGAACCGGCGGCGGTCCTCCGCGACGTCAATGGCGTCGGGGGACGTGCCGAGGATACGGACACCGGCCGCCTCCAGCGGGCGCGTGAGCTTGAGCGGCGTCTGGCCGCCCAGCTGCACGATGACCCCGATCGGATCTTCCCGCTGCACGATCTCCAGCACGTCCTCGAGCGTCAGCGGCTCGAAGTACAGCTTGTCGGACGTGTCATAGTCGGTGGAGACCGTCTCGGGATTCGAGTTCACCATGATCGTCTCGTATCCCGCCTCGCGCAGCGCCATCACCGCGCGCACGCAGCAGTAGTCGAACTCCACCCCCTGCCCGATCCGGTTCGGGCCGCTGCCGAGGATGACCACCGACTTCTTCCCGGACCGCGGCGCCTCGCTCTCCTCGTCGTACGACCCGTACAGGTACGGCGTGGACGAGGGGAACTCCCCCGCGCAGGTGTCCACCATCTTGTAGGCGGGGCGCACCTCGAGCTTCCACCGCAGCGCGCGGATGTCGGCCTCCGCCTTGCCGCGCAGAAGTCCCAGCTGCCGGTCGGAGAAGCCCATCCGCTTCATGCGCCGCAGGGAGGACGCGTCCATGTCGTCGAGGCCCTCGAACCAGCGCTCCGCCTCCACGAGCTCCCGCATCTGCTCGAGGAACCACGGATCGATCGCGGTGAGCTCGTGGATCTCGCTCACGAGCATGTCGCGCTGGAGCGCGCGCTTCACCTGGAAGATTCGCTCCGGGGTGGGCTGCCGCAGCGCACCGCGCAGCGCCTCGAGCGAATCGTCCGGCAGCCGGTCGTCCACGAGCCGGGCGCCGACGGTCCACCCCGGCCGGCCGATCTCGAGCGCGCGGAGCCCCTTCTGGAACGCCTCCTTGAAGGTCCGCCCGATCGCCATGGACTCGCCCACCGACTTCATCTGCGTCGTGAGGTACGGGCTGGCTTTCGGGAACTTCTCGAACGCGAAGCGCGGCACCTTCACCACGACGTAGTCGAGCACCGGCTCGAACGAGGCCGGCGTGGTCTTCGTGATGTCGTTCGGGATCTCGTCGAGGCGATAGCCCACGGCGAGCTTCGCGCCGATCCGCGCGATCGGGAAGCCGGTGGCCTTCGAGGCGAGCGCCGACGACCGCGACACGCGTGGGTTCATCTCGATGACGATCATCTCGCCGTCGCGCGGGTTCACGGCGAACTGGATGTTGCACCCTCCCGCGGCCACGCCGACCTCGCGGATCACCGCGCAGGCCGCGTCGCGCATGAGCTGGTACTCGCGATCGGTCAGCGTCATGGCCGGCGCCACGGTGATCGAGTCGCCGGTGTGCACGCCCATCGGATCGAGGTTCTCGATCGAGCACACGATGACGACGTTGTCGTACTGGTCGCGCATGACCTCGAGCTCGAACTCCTTCCAGCCGAGGATGCTCTGTTCGATCAGCACCTGCGTCGTCGGCGACTCGTCCAGCCCGTGGCGGACGATCGCCTCGAACTCCTCGCGATTGTAGGCGATCCCGCCGCCCGTCCCGCCGAGGGTATAGGACGGGCGGATGATCGCCGGGAACCCGGTGTGCTCGACGATGGCCTCCGCTTCGTCGAACGTCGTGGCGATCCCCCCCGCCGCCACGGCGAGGCCGATGCGCTTCATCGCTTCCGCAAAGAGCTTGCGGTCCTCGGCGATGGCGATGGCGCGGGCGCTGGCGCCGATGAGCTCGACCCCGTGCCGCTCCAGCGCCCCCGACTCCGAGAGGGCCATGGCGACGTTCAGCGCGGTCTGCCCACCCATCGTCGGGAGGAGCGCGTCCGGCTTCTCGCGCTCGATGATCAGCTCGACGAACTCCGGCGTCACGGGCTCGATGTACGTCCGGTCGGCGACCTCCGGATCCGTCATGATCGTCGCCGGATTGGAGTTGACGAGGATGACCTCGTACCCCTCCTCGCGGAGCGCCTTGGCGGCCTGGGTGCCGGAGTAGTCGAATTCCGCGGCCTGCCCGATCACGATGGGGCCGGAGCCGATCACCAGGATGCGATGCAGGTCAGCGCGGCGCGGCATGGAGCAGATCGTCGATGATGTCGTCAACCGGACGCGTCACCGTCCATCCGGTCGCGCCCCGCAACTTAGCGTTGTCACCCACCAGAATGGGCACGTCGATGGGCCGCATGAGCGACGCCTCGCTCGTGATCGCCGCCGCGACCCCCGCCCGCCCGAGCACCCGGCCCGCGAGCTCTCCCACCGTGATCCCACTCCCGCTGCACACGTTGTACACCTCGCCGGGGGCCCCGCGCTCGAGGAGCAGCAGGTACGCCGCGACGACGTCGGCCACGTGGAGGTAGTCGCGGACGACGTGCCCGTTCCCGATCGTCAGCGTGCCCCCGGTTTTCGGCAGGGCGCGGACGCGACGGACGAGCGTCGGCAGCAGGTAGCTCTCCCCGTGCCCGACGCCGCTGTGGTTGAAGCTGCGGGTACAGATCACCTGCTGGCCGTGCGCGCGGAACGCCTGGAGGGCCATCATCTCCTGCGACGCCTTGGCCACCGCGTACGGGGTGAGCGGGCGCAGCGTTGCCGTCTCCGCGATCGGGTAGGCGGAGGGATCCTGCTGCCCATACTCCTCGGCGCTGCCGACGACGAGGGTTCGCGTGGCGGACGCGCCGGCTCCCTGCAGCTTGAGCAGGAGCCGCATGGCCCCGAGCGCGTTGATGTCGAACGCGCGAATCGGCGACGCATTTGCCTCGGGCGCGAACGCGATGCCGGCCAGGTGCACGACATAGTCCGGGGCGCTCTGGCCCACGGCGCGCGTCACCTCGTCATCCGACCGGATGTCGAGCATCGTCCACTGGATGGCTTCGCGCTCGCGGTCGGTGAGGAGCGGCGCCCGTGGCGGCCAGTCGATGGTACCGGCGAAGACGGTCCACCCGCGCTCCAGCATGGCCCGCGAGAGCCACTGGCCCACGAACCCGTTGCCTCCCGTCAGCAGGACCCGGCGGCTCACGCCTGCCTAGCGACCCGCGGCGCGGTGACGCTCGAGATCCGCGTCCACCATCATGCGCACGAGCTGGTGAAAGTCCACCTTCGGCTGCCACCCGAGTCGGGCGCGCGCCTTGGACGGGTCGGCGACGAGGAGGTCCACCTCCGCCGGCCGGAAGAACTTCGGGTCCTGCACGACGTGCTTCCGGTAGTCCAGGCCCACGTGGGCGAAGGCGACCTCACACAGCTCGCGCACGGACCGGGTGTCCCCGGTCCCGATCACGTAGTCGTCGGGCTCGTCCTGCTGGAGCATGAGCCACATGGCCTCGACGTAGTCCCCCGCGAAGCCCCAGTCGCGGCGCGCGTCGAGGTTGCCGAGCTTCACGTCGCTCTGCCGGCCCAGCTTGATGCGCGCGGCCGCGTCGGACACCTTGCGAGTCACGAACTCGAGGCCGCGCCGCGGGCTCTCGTGGTTGAACAGGATCCCGGACACGGCGTAGAGGTTGAAGCTCTCGCGGTAGTTCACGGTGATCCAGTGTCCGTAGACCTTCGCCACGCCGTACGGGCTGCGCGGGTAGAAGGGCGTCTCCTCGCGCTGCGGCGTCTCCAGCACCTTGCCGAACATCTCGCTGGAGCTGGCCTGGTAGAAGCGGGCCTTCGGCGCGGCCTTCTTCATCGCTTCGAGGATCCGCGTGACGCCGAGGGCCGTGAACTCGCCCGTGAGGACGGGCTGGGTCCAGGACGCCTGCACGAAGCTCTGGGCGGCGAGGTTGTAGATCTCGTCGGGCTGGGAATCGTGGACGACGTCCGTCAGCGACGTCTGGTCGAGGAGGTCGGCGGACACGAGCTCCACCTGGTCCACGAGGTGGCTGATGCGCTCGTAGGGCGTGGTCGAGCTCCGGCGCACGACGCCGACCACCTTGTAGCCCTTCGCGAGAAGGAACTCGGCGAGGTACGACCCGTCCTGCCCGGTGATCCCGGTGATCAGCGCTGTCGGCATCTCGTTACGAAAAAGGGGAGCCGAAAGCTCCCCTCATCCGTGCTGGTCGGAGCGCGACGGCTCACGCCACCGCCGCGCCGCGCGGGGCGCGCTTCACCTTGCCCGCGTTGAGGCAGGACGTGCAGACCTTGACCTTGATGACCTTGCCCTCGGGACCGACGATGCGCGCGACCTGGAGGTTGGGCTTCCAGGTGCGGCGCGTCTTGTTGTTCGCGTGCGAGACGTTGTTGCCGAAGGCGACGCCCTTCCCGCAGGTGTAGCAGCGGCTGCGATCGATAGCCATGGTTAATCCTCCACCAACTCGATGCGCGCCATGTCGGCGCCATCGCCCTTGCGGTGACGTGTCTTGAGAATCCGGGTGTACCCGCCCGGACGCTTGGCGAATTTCGGCCCGATCTCCTGGAACAGCTTGTCGGCCGCTTCGCGCTTCTGGATGTGGCGGCCGGCGAGGCGGCGGGAATGCAGCGTGCCCGTCTTCGCCTTCGAGATGAGCTTCTCGACGAAGGGACGGAGCTCCTTGGCCTTCGCCTCGGTCGTCTCGATCGAACCGTTCTCGATGAGCGACGTGGCGAGGTTGCGCAGGAGCGCGAGCCGCTGCTCGCTGGTGCGGCGGAGCTGACGCCCCGCGTGACGATGCCGAGCCATTGCCCTACTCCTCCATATCGTCAGGAGCCGCCGCGGCAGCCTGGCTCGGCGGCGTGCCCATGTCGAGCACGCGCAACCCGCCGTCGGCTTCCTCGAACCGCATCCCGAAATTGAGACGTTCCCGCTCGAGAAGATCCGCGATCTCCTGGAGCGACTTCTTGCCGAAATTCTTGACCTGCAGGATCTGGCTCTCGGTCTGGCGCACGAGGTCGCCGAGCGTCCGGATGCTGGAATTCTTGAGCGAGTTCACCGAGCGCACCGACAGCTCGAGGTCGTCGATCGGGGTGCGCAGCTTCTGCGCGAGCTTGCTGGAATCGCCGTCGCCGGACTCGAGCGCGAGGCCGAGGGGGGCGGAGGCGTGCGTGCCGAACTCCACGAAGTACTGGAAGTGGGTCTGCGCGAGCGCCGCGGCGTAGCTCACCGCCTCCTCGGGGGAGATGGTGCCGTTGGTCTCGACCGTGAGCGTCAGCCGGTCGTAGTCGGTGCGCTGGCCGACGCGGGTTTCCGCCACCGCGAAGTTGGCGCGGCGCACCGGGTTGTAGATCGAGTCGATGCGGACGAGGTCCACCGGCAGGCCGCGGTCGAGGGGGTGCTGATCCGCCTCGACGTAGCCGCGTCCCTTGTTCACGTAGAGCTCCATCGTGATCTCGCGATCGTCCTGGAGGGTGAACAGGTGCTGCGTGGGGTTGACCGCGCGCGCGCCCGCGGCGCCCTGGACGTCGGCGGCGGTCACCGGGCCGGCCTCGCTCTTCGTGACGCGCAGGATGGCGTCCTCGACACCCTCGTCCAGCGTGAGGGTGAGCGCCTTGAGGTTGCCGATGATCTGATGGACGTCCTCGACGACACCCTGGATGGTCTGGTGCTCGTGGACGACGCCGTCCACCCGGAAGCCCCACACGGCGGAGCCGCGGAGGGACGAGAGCAGCATGCGGCGGATCGAGTTGCCGAGCGTGTGGCCGAACCCGCGCTCCAGCGGCTGGAGGCGGAACTCGGCGACGTTCGGGTTGTCGTCGCGCTTGGTGGACTCGACGAGGTGCGGGCGAACGAGCCCGCGAAGATCAATGGTTGGCATGTGATGAATGGGGTCTTGCCGGTAGCCCGGCATCGCCCTGCCCCGCCCTTCACGCGCGGCAGGCTCGAATGGGAGTGAAGGTCCCGACCTGAACTGCGCAGACGTCTGACGTCAGTCGTCAGACGTCTGGTACTACACTCTCCTGCGCTTCGGCGGACGGCAGCCGTTGTGCGGAATCGGGGTGACGTCCTTGATGGACTTCACCTGGAGTCCCGCGGACGCCAGCGCCTGGATCGCGGACTCGCGGCCGCTGCCCGGGCCCTGCACGCGCACGTGCACGCGCTTCACGCCGGCGCTCAGCGCCTCGCGAGCCGCCTGCTCCGCCGCGACGGTGGCCGCGAACGGCGTGCTCTTCTTGGAGCCCTTGAAGCCCGCCTTGCCCGACGAACCCCACGCGATGGTGTTGCCGTGCATGTCCGTGATCGTGACGGTCGTGTTGTTGAACGTCGCCGCGATGTGGGCGATGCCCTCGGCATCCACGACCTTCTTCGCCTTCTTCCCGATAGCCATTACTTGGTCACCTTCTTCTTGCCCGCGATCGCGCGGCGTGGTCCCTTCTTGGTGCGCGCATTCGTGTGCGTGCGCTGGCCGCGCACCGGCAGGCCGCGGCGATGGCGGATGCCGCGGTACGAGCCGATGTCCATCAGCCGCTTGATGTTCATCGCGACTTCGGTGCGGAGCGCGCCCTCAACCTTGTAGTCGCGCTCGATCACCTGACGGAGACGGTTCACGTCCGAGTCGGAGAGATCGCGAATCTTGAGGGAGGGATCGAGGCCGGCCTTCGCGATGATGTCCGTCGCGTTGTGCCGCCCGATGCCGAAGATGTAGGTGAGGCCGATTTCGACCTTCTTGTCGCGCGGAAGATCCACGCCGGAGATGCGTGCCATGTATCAGCCCTGACGCTGCTTGTGCTTGGGGTTGCGCTTGCAGATGACTCGAACCACGCCGTTGCGCCTGACCACCTTGCAGTGCTCGCAGATCGGCTTCACACTCGTACGAACTTTCACGGAAAAAACCTCTCGAGTCCGTTCAAACAGAAAGGAACGTATTCCTGGACAGACTCTAACAGTATCCGTGGCACCCACTTAAGACAAGTCCGCGAGCACCCGTTCCATCGCATCCCCGGGAGCCGGCGCACCGGTCACCGTTCGGCCGAGCACGATCCACGTGGCGCCGGCCTCCGCCGCCTCGCGCGGGGTCACCACTCGCGACTGGTCCTGCTGGGCCCCGCCCGGGAGGCGCACCCCCGGCACCAGCGTCGCCAGCCTGCCCGCGAACCGATCCCGGATGGCGGCGGCCTCGAGACCGCTGCAGACCACCCCGCGGGCCCCTGCTTCCACCGCAAGACTCGCGAGCCTCAGGACCTCGGGCTGCACGTCGGGCACCGGACGTCCCCAGCTCTCCCCCAGTCCTGCGGCATCGAGGGACGTCAGCACCGTCACGGCGAGTATTCCCACGCCGGCGGGCGCCGCCGCCACCGCCGACTGCAGCATCGCCCGACCCCCCGAGGCGTGCACGGTCATCAAGGCGACCCCGGGCTGGGCCGCGCTGGACACGGCCCCGCGCACCGTGTTGGGAATGTCGTGGAACTTGAGGTCCAGGAAGACCGCCGCCCCCCGCGCGTGCAGCTCGGCCACGATGCGGGGACCCTCCGCGGTGTACAGCTCACTCCCTACCTTGTAGAAGCGACACCGTTCGCCGAGGGCGTCCACGAGCCTCAGGGCATCGGCCGTCGTCCGGACGTCGAGCGCGACGATCGGGACGGGGCGGCTCACGGCCACTCCAGGGTCCCCCGCAGCTCCGTGACCGAGCTGACGCCATGGCGCTCGCACCACTGGTCGAGCCCGCGGACGATGCGCTGGGGCGCGCGCGGATCGCGCAACGCGGCCGTTCCCACGCCGACGAGGCTGGCGCCCGCCATGATGTATTGAAGGGCGTCGGCGGCCGACGCGACGCCGCCAAGGCCGACCACGGGCACCTGGACCGCCCGGGTGACCTTCCATGTGGCGAGGACGCCGACCGGAAGGATCGCGGCCCCGCTCACGCCACCGCTGCCGAAGCCGAGTGCGGGACGGCGGCGCTCCACGTCCACGACGAGCCCCGGGACGGTGTTGACCACCGTGATCCCGTCGGCGCCGGCGTCCACCGCGATGCGGGCGGCATCCGCCACGCTGGGCAGCACCGGCGAGAGCTTCACGAACATCGGCCGCCGCGTTTCAGCGCGCGCGCCGGCCACCACGGCCCTCAGCATCGCAGGATCCGCCCCGAACTCGGCCCCGCCCTGCTTCACGTTCGGGCAGCTCACGTTCAGCTCGAAACCGTCCAGCGCACCCGGGTTCCCCTCTGCGGCCTGCTCGAGCCCGCGAACGACCGCCGGAAACTCCTCGACGCTGAACCCCACGACGTTGAAGAGCTTGCGCGTACCCGCGTGGCGCGCCGCCAGCCATGGCACGTGCCGTCGCGCCACCTCGGCGAGCCCGGGGTTCGCCAGACCGACGGCGTTGATCATCCCGCCCTCGAACTCCGAGACGCGGGGCTCGGGCGCACCGGCCCGCGGCGCGGCGCTGACCGCCTTGGTGACGAGCCCTCCGACGGCGTCGAGGTCCATCACCCCCTCGAGCTCCTCGCCGTAGCCTGCGGTGCCGGCGGCGAGAATGACAGGATTCCTGAACTGGAGGGAGGCGACGGAGACGGCGAGGCGCCGGCCGGTCATCGCGCCGTGGCTGCCATCCCGCCGTTGACCCGCGCCCGGTGCCGGTCGAGGAACTCCATGGTGGCGTCTGCCACCGCTACGGCCAGCGCGCGCTGGCGTGCCGTGGTCGTGAGGAATGCCGCCTCGTCGGAGTTCGTGCCGAAGCCCAGCTCCACGAGCACGGCGGGCATGAAGGCGTTGTTCAGCACGCGGAATCCCGCCTGCTTCACCCCGCGATCGGGGCCGCGATGCACCCCGCGGAGGTGGCGCTGCACGATGTCCGCCAGGTCAGCCGATTCCCGGAGGTGCTCGTTCTGCATCATGTCGCTGAGAATGAAGCTCAGCGGGTCGCCGGTGGGAACCTCGACCTCCGTCTCGAATCGGACGGACTCGTTTTCCATTTCCTCGACCCGCTTGGCGTCGTCGGTCTTCGCCGCCGCGAGGAAGTAGGTCTCGAAGCCGCGGGCAGCGCCCGGATCCTTCCACTTCGGGTTCGCGGCGTTCACGTGAACCGAGATGAACAGGTCGCCCCGCGCCTCGTTCGCCATGCGTCCGCGATCGTCGAGCGCGATCAGCGTGTCGCGCGTGCGCGTGTAGATCACGTCCACGCCGCGCTCCTTGAGGATGCCGCCGAGCTGCAGGGCGACGCTCAGCGCGACGTCCTTCTCGCGCAGCGACGTCCCGCGCAGAGGCGCCCCGGGATCGCGGCCGCCATGGCCGGCATCCACCACGACGCGCGGCCGCTGCGGCTTCTTCGCGTGCGCCGCCGGCGCCGACGCCGCGGCCTTGGGCCGCGCGCCGCTCTTCACCACTGCCTGGACCGGCAGCGGCGACGCCTGGAGCATCGCCGCCACCATCATCGTCATCATCATCGAGTGCGTCCCACCCTCGCCATTTCCCGTTCCGCGTCGCGTTGCCGTTCGGTGTCGCGCTTGTCGTGCAGCTTCTTTCCCTTGGCCAGGGCCAGGGCGATCTTGGCGCGCCCCTTCCTGAAGTAGAGCTCCAACGGGATGAGGGTCAGCCCTTCCCGCTCGACGGCCCCGATCAAACGACGGATTTCCCTGCGGTGGAGCAACAGTTTCCTCGTGGCCGTCGCCTCGTGGTTGACGTACCCGCCGCGGACGTACGGGTCGATATGCGCGTTCAGGAGGAAGATCTCCCCGTCGCGCACCACGCCGTACGCGTCGCTGATGTTGGCGCGTCCGTCACGCAGCGACTTGACCTCGGTCCCGCGCAGCACGACTCCGGCCTCGAACGTCTCGAGGATGTGATAGTCAAAGCGCGCGCGCTTGTTCCGCGCGATCGTTTCCTTCTCGTTCCCGGCGGGATCCTTGTGCGCCAAAGTGCCTGTCTGCGTTGACTTTAGGTCGACAAAAACTAGCTTTACGGACTACGCCGGAGTGGTGGAACTGGTAGACGCGCTGGCTTCAGGAGCCAGTGGGCGCAAGCCCGTGTCGGTTCGAGTCCGACCTTCGGCATCCGACGGGACCCGTGGCATCAGCCGCGTGTCCCGTTCGTATTTCCGGCCCTAGATGGCCGAGTCCGCCTGCTCCAGGAGCGCCGACGGCGCCACGTTCTCCGGCAGCGCGGCCGCGCCGAACTCCGCGCGAAGCGCCTCGTTCGCCTCCCGCTCATACAACGCGAGGATCGCCGACGCCCGGGCCACCTGCTCGTCAGCGCCGCGGAACGCCCCGCCGGCGAACGCAAGGAGCGTCTGGCCCGGCAGCGCGCGCGCCGGCGCGCCACGCGACGCGAACGCGTCACGATAGGCGCTGAGCCGCGCGTTGAACTGGCGCTCCGCCAGCTCGCGCCGGTCGCCGGCGATGCGCTCATCGCGCTCGAAGCGGTCGCTCAGTGCGCGCCCGACCACGGAGGCGGTGCGATCGTCGAGCGCGTCGCGCTGCGCGACCAGCAGGCCAATGGCGGCGCGCGCATAGCGAAGTTCCCATCGGGCATGGTCCTCGTCACCGCGGGTAGCCGTCGCGGCGAGCCACGCCACGTCCCCGGCCTCGGGCTCGACCCCGATGCGCTCGACGAACTGCAGCGCCCTCCGCTGGAGCAGCCGCTCGGCGCGCCACTGGCGGAGGAAGCGCATGGAAGACGGATCAGCGCGGCTGGAGGACGGGAAGGCCGCGGGGCGACGAGGGGCCCGCTGGCGGATCCGCGGCAAGCCCGACCCGCTGACGCACCTCGCTTTCCTCGTGCATCAGGTCGGCCAGCCGCACGCCCTCGAGCACCGCGTCGATGCGCTGCTGGAGCAGCAGCCACACGGGCCGGATGCTGCAGTTCTGCGCCGTCGAGCAGCGCTCCTCTTCCACGGGGTGCGAGACGCAATGCAGGTCGAACGTCTGCAGCTCCGACGCGGCGATGACGTCGCGCACCGAGACCTCCGCGGGCGGGCGCGCCAGCGCATAGCCGCCGTGTGCGCCGCGAGTGCTCTTCACGATGTCCGCGCGGCGCAGCCGGAGCAGGATCTGCTCGACGTAGTCCACCGGGAGCTTCTCCCGGGCGGCGATGTCGCGCCCGGTCACGGGCCCCTCGCCCACGCGCCTGGCGAGGTGCAGCGCGCAGATGACGCCGTATTCGGCGAGCGTCGTGATTCTCACGAGTGGAGCATAGTGTGAGAACCCCTACGCGGGAAGCCGCGAGGGGGTGTCACCCGGCCGCCACCGCGCCGTGCGCGCCGCCGGGCACGCCGATCTCCGTCATCTTCCTGAGGTCCAGCACCTCGTCCACCTTGTCGGGCGGCAGCAGCCCCTCGCTCCGGACGAGGTCGCGGATGAGCGTGCCCTCCTTCACCGAGCGCTTGCTGATCTCGGCGGCGCGCGCGTAGCCGATCTGCGGCGCCAGCGCGGTGGCGAGGGCCGCGGAGCGCTCCACCCAGTACTCGTTCATCGCGCGATTCGCCTCGATGCCCTTCACGCACTTCTCGGTGAGCACGGACGCCGCGCTCGTGAGGATCTGCATCGAGAGCAGCACGTTGAAGGCGATCACCGGCATCATGACATTGAGCTCGAGCTGTCCGTGCTCCGCGGAGATCGACACGGTCGTGTCGCAGCCCACCACCTGGAAGCACACCTGGTTGACCATCTCCGGGATGGACGGGTTCACCTTGCCCGGCATGATGGACGATCCGGGCTGCACGGCCGGAAGGCGGATCTCGTCGATCCCGGTGCGCGGGCCCATCGCCATGAGGCGCAGGTCGCTCGCGATCTTGCTCATGTCCAGGGCGAGGACGCGGAGCGCCGCGCTGAAGCCGGCGACGTCTCCCATGCTCTGCATCAGCTGGATCCGGTCGGCGCCGATGCGGAGGTCGAGCTTCGTCATCTCGCGCAGGTACTTGTTCATCAGCGCGGGATACTCCTTTTCCACCGTGACCCCGGTGCCCACCGCGCTCCCGCCGATCCCGAGATCCTTCAGGTAGTCCGCGGCCTCGATCACGCGGCGCGTGCCCCGATCGATGGAGCCGGCATAGGCCGTGAACTCCTGGCCGAGCCGGATGGGCATCGCGTCCTGGAGGTGGGTGCGCCCTGCCTTCACGACGTCGTCGAACTCGCGACCCTTGCCGGCCAGCGCGTCACGCAGCCCGCGGAACGCATCCACCAGCGCGCCGAGGCGCGACAGGCACGCGATGCGGATGTTCGTCGGGATCGTGTCATTGGTGCTCTGCGCCATGTTCACATGGTCGTTCGGGTGCACCGGCGTGTACTCGCCGCGCTTCCCCCCGAGCAGCTCGTTCGCCCGGTTCGCGAGCACCTCATTGACGTTCATGTTGTGCGACGTGCCGGCGCCCGCCTGGTAGGGATCCACGATGAAGTGGTCGCGGTGCTGCCCCGCGAGCACCTCGTCGGCCGCCTTCACGATCGCGTCGGCGAGCTTCCCGTCCAGGCGGCCCGTCTGCTTGTGGGTGAGCGCCGCGGCCTTCTTTATCCAGACCTGCGCCACCACGAAGGGCTCGAGGGGCCGGAGCCCGCTGATCGGAAAATTCTCTCGCGCGCGCAGTGTCTGCACGCCGTACAGCGCGCTCTCGGGCACCTGTTTCTCGCCCATCGGGTCCTTCTCGGTGCGGAATCCTGAGGTCATGGCTCGGTCGGGTGGCGCTGCGCCGGAATCGGCGTCAGGCGGCGTGGAATTCGGACAGGAACGGGTTGGTCTGGAGCTCGTCGCCGATGGTGGTCGGCGGCCCGTGGCCGGGGTAGACGACCAGTGCAGGGTCCATCGCGGCGACCTTCGCGAGTGATTCTTCCATGCGCGCGGGATCCGACAGCGGCAGGTCGGTGCGGCCGATGGAGCCCGCGAACAGCAGGTCGCCGCCGAGCATCACGCCCTCGCCGATGAAGACGACATGGCCGGGGGCGTGCCCCGGCGTGTGGATGACCCGGAAGTCACCGCCCGCCAGAACCAGCGACTGGCCATCCTCGAGCGTCCCGTCGGGATCCCCGGGCTGGTCGAAGGGCAGCCCGTACATCGCCGCCTGCTGCGACGCGCGACGATAGATCGGGAGGTCCGCCGGATGCAGCAGCACCGGCACGGGATGCACGCCGCGGATCGCCTGCACCGCTCCGATATGGTCGAGGTGCGCGTGCGTGAGCCAGATCGCCTCGAGTCGGACCCCCGCGGCGTCCACCATCGCCAGGATGCGGTCGGCCTCGGCTCCGGGATCGACGAGGACGCCGGTCCGGGATGCGTCGTCGCTGAGGAGGTAGCTGTTCTCCTGAAAGGCGCCGACGGTGACCCAGCGGACGTTCACGACGTGTAGCCGCCGGTGCCGATGATCGCGCCGTCGCCCCCCTCCCGGATGGACTTCAGGAATTTCTCGACCGCGATGGCGGCCGTCGTCGCGTCGCCGACGGCGGTCGTGACCTGGCGGGTGAGCTGCGCGCGGAGGTCGCCGGCGGCGAACAGGCCGGGAATGCTCGTCTGCATGTTCGCGTCCGTGATGAGGTAGCCCATGTCGTCGTGCTTCACATGGCCGTCCACGATGCCGCTGTTCGGCCGGAAGCCGATGAAGACGAACATGCCGGTCACGGCGAGGTCGCGCTGCGCGCCGGTGTTCACGTCGCGGAGCCTGAGGTTGTTCACGAGGCCGGCGGCGTCCGCCTCGACCTTCTCGACGGCCGTGTTCCAGATCGGCTCGATCTTCGGGTTCGCGAACAGCCGCTTCTGGAGGATCTTCGACGCGCGCAGCTCCTCGCGGCGGTGGATCAGGTACACCTTGCTCGCGTAGCGCGTGAGGAAGTCCGCCTCCTCCACCGCGGCGTCGCCGCCGCCGACGACGGCGATCTCCTGCTGCTTGAAGAACGCGCCGTCGCAGATGGCGCAATAGGACACGCCCTTCCCCGCATACTCCAGCTCACCAGGCACGCCAAGCTTCACGGGGGTGCCGCCGGCGGTGATGATGACGGTGGGCGACAGGTACACGTCGCCATTGTCGCTGATGGTCTCGAACGACCCGTCGGGCCGCTTGCGCACCGCGGTCACCGTGACGCCCGTGCGGATCTTCGCGCCGAACTTCTCGGCGTGCGACTGGAACTTCTGCGCGAGCTCCGCCCCGAGGATGTGCTCGAAGCCCGGATAGTCCTCGACCATCTCCGTGTTGAGGAGCTCACCACCGGGAAAGCCGCGCTCGAGCACCACGGCGTCGAGCATCGAGCGTCCGGCGTACATGGCGGCGCACATCCCGGCTGGGCCGGCGCCGATGATCACCACTTCGTGCGTGAAAGTCTCTGGCATGGCTTCCTGTAATCTACGGACGCTGCGCCGCCGCTACGCGCGCACGTGGCGTCCGCCGTCCACGATCAGCGTTTCTCCGGTCACGTACTCCGCGTCAACGAGGTACAGCATCGCGGCGACGACGTCCTCCGGCGATCCCTGACGCCCGAGCGGCGTCGTGCGATTGAGGCGCTCCTCGTCCGCGCGGCGCCAGTCATCGGGCAGGAGCACCGTGCCCGGGGCGATCGCGTTGACGCGCACGTCGGGCGCCAGCACGCGCGCGAGGGAGCGCGTCATGTGGACGATGCCGGACTTGGAGAGACCGTGCGGGATGTATCCGGGCCAGGTCTCGTACGCGGCGAGGTCTGCGATGTTGACCATGGTGCCCCCGGACGCCCGCAGGTGGGGCGCGGCCGCCTGGGCGAGGAAGAACGGCGCCCGCAGGTTGAGCGCGAAGATGCGCTCCCACTGGTCGGTGCTGACCTCGCCGAATGGGGTGCGCTCCATGATCGCTGCCGAGTTGATGAGCACGTGCAGGCCACCGAGCGCGGCGACAACCCGGCCCACGAGCGCCTCCGGAGCGCCAGGCGCGGTGAGGTCGGCCTCGAACGTCTCGGCGCGGCCACCGGCGCCGGTGATCTCGCGCGCCGTTTCGGCCGCACCGTCGGCGGAGGCGGCGTAGTGCACGGCGACGGTGGCCCCCCGCCGGCCGAGGGCGATGGCGAGGGCCTGGCCCACGCGGCGACCGGCGCCCGTGACCAGCGCGACCCGACCTCGCAGGTCCATCGGCTCAGGCGACGCGGCGCGACGCCAGCGCCGCGACCCGCGCTTCCTGCTCCGTGAGCCAATGCCCGGGCACCCGCATGGCGCCCAGCGTCCGCGCGCCCTCGTCAGCCCCGTGCCAGTCGGAGCCGCCGCTGCGCACGAGATCCAGCTCGCCCGCCAGGGCATCGATGCGCTGCGCGTCGGCGTCGCTGTGGCTCGGGTGCAGCACCTCGACGCCATCGAGCCCCATCGCCGCGAACGCCGCGAGGCGCTCCCGCGTCATCTGCGAGCCCGGGTGCGCCAGGATGGCGATGCCGCCGGCGCGGTGAATCATCGCGACCGCCTCTGCCACCGGCAGCTGGTCCTTGGGGACGAACGCCTGACGGTGGTTCCCGAGAAAGCGGTCGAATGCCTCGCGGAAGTCCGTGACCCATCCCCCCGCGATGAGCGCGCGAGCCACATGCGGGCGTCCCACCGCGCCGCCCTGCGCCTCGCGAAGCACCGAGTCCATGGTGACGGGGATGCCGAGCACGTTGAGCCGCTCCACCATCCGCCGCGCCCGCGTCACCCGCATGTCCTGGAGTGCCACCAGCCGCCGCTCGAGGTCGGCCCGGTCGCTCAGGTGGAGTCCGAGGATGTGCGTCTCGGCGTCCCTCTCCACGGCGCTGAGCTCGATGCCGGGGATGAGCCGCACTCCGTGCTGCGCCGCCGCCTGCGCCGCCTCATCCAGCCCACCGAGCGTGTCATGATCGGTGAGGGCGATGGCCGACAGGCCGGCGGCGCGCGCGGCGGCCACGACATCGGCGGGCCGCCGGGAGCCGTCGGAGGCGGTGGAGTGCGCGTGCAGGTCCACCAGCTGGTGCTGCGCGGAAGTCGGCATCAGCTGGCGGGCACGGCGACCGGAGTCGCGCCAGCCGCGCTCACCGGATGTAGCCGGCCTCGGGAGACGTATCGCCCGGCTGCGAGAGCTCGAAGAGCCGCGAGAGCTCGGCGTCGGTCAGGTCGGCCAGCGAGCGCTCGCGCGAGCGCACATCGAGGGGCGAGTATCGGGTCACGCGCACCTCGCGCCTGCCCTGGCCGTCCGCCACGAACAGGAGCGCGAACTCGTCGCGGTCGTACTGCGTGACGCGACCGGACGGGTACACCTGCCAGGAGCGACCGGCGACGGTCAGGGAGCGGGCGGGCATCGGTCAACTCTCCGGGTACGATTCGAGCCCCTTCTTCACGTCCGCGAGGAACTTGTCCGCGTCCGCGCCATCCACGATCCGATGGTCGAACGACAGCGAGAAGTACGCGCACGTGCGGATGGCGATGACGTCCTCGCCATCGGGGCCGGTCTGGACCTTGGGCCGCTTCTCGATCGCGCCGAGGCCGAGGATGGCGGAGGTGCCCGCCGGGATGATCGGCGTGCCCATCAGGGAACCGAACACGCCCGGGTTGGTGATCGTGAAGGTGGCGCCCTGCACTTCCTCGGGCTTGAGGCGCTTCGAGCGCGCGCGCTCTGCCAGATCGTTCAGCGACTTCGTGAGGCCGCTGAGCGAGAGGTCGTCGGCGCTCCGGATGACCGGCACGATGAGCCCGCGGTCCAGGGCCACGGCGATGCCGATGTTGTACTGCTTGCGATAGACGATCTGCGAGCCGTTGTGCGCGGCGTTCAGGACGGGATGCTTCTTGAGGTTGTCCACGACGACCCGGATGATGAACGGCAGGAACGTGAGCTTCTGCCCCGTTTCCTGCTCGAACTGCGCGCGCTTCTTCTGGCGCAGTCGCGCCACCCGGGTGAGGTCGATCTCGAAGAACGAGGTGACGTGCGCGGCGTGCCGGCGCGCCATGACCATGTGGTCGCTGGTGAGCTGGCGGATCTTCGACATGTTCTCGACGACGTCGCCGGCCCACGGCTCCACCGCCGGCGCGTGCGCGTCCACACCGGCCGGCGCGTGCAGTGACGGACGCGCCATCGCGGGCGCGCTGCCCCCGGACTCGAGGAACTGCATGATGTCGCGCCGCGTGACGCGGCCGGCGAGCCCGCTTCCCTGCAGCCGGCCGATCTCGATGCCATGCTCCGCGGCGATCTTGCGGACCAGCGGTGACGACTTCGTGCGCAGGCGTTCCTCAAGGGAATTGCCGTTGCCGGCGGGGAGCCTTGGCTCCCGGCTTTCGGACTGCGGCGGACTTCCGCCCGCCATCGCCGGCGCGGACGCGGCGGCAACCGGTGACGCCTTCGCCGTCTCAGCCTTCGGCGCGGCGGCCGGCGGCGCAACGGCCGGCGACGCGACGGCCGCGCCGACCTCGGTCTCGAGCCGCGCAACCACGGTGCCGACCGGAACGGTCTGTCCTTCGTTGACGATGACCTCCGCGAGCGTGCCCGCGGAGGGCGCCGGGATCTCTGCGTCCACCTTGTCCGTGGAGATCTCGAAGATCGGCTCGTCCCGCTTCACGGTGTCGCCGACCTTCTTGAGCCACCGCGACAGCGTTCCTTCCGCGATGGATTCACCCATCTGCGGCATCACGACGTCAACGCGCGCCACCCGACCTCCTTAAGTGTTCTGATCCGGACGGCTGTGCGCCCGGCTCTGTCGTAGTCGCCAGAGCGCCACGGCCGGCAGGCCGAAGGCCCCGATGATCGCGGCCGGCAGCACGAACGACCACGTGTCGCATGCCGGGAACCCCTCCACCGGGACGCATCCCCGCGCGCTGCCGACGATTTTTGCCACCAGGGCCCCCATCATCCCGCCGCCGAAGAACCCGACGACGATGGTGATGCAGCCGACTCCAATATAGGGCCAGACCGACCGATCCGGCTCGGCCGGGGGTACGGGCGTCGTCACCGGTCAGTAGGCCGCGAGGCGTCGCACCGCGTGCACGACGTCGGCGGTCTGCGGCAGCACGAAATCCTCGAGCGGCGGTGCATAGGGGAGCGGCACGTCGTGCGCCGTGACGCGCAGCACCGGGGCGTCGAGCCACTCGAAGCAGCTCTCGCTGATGCGCGCGGTGATCTCCCCCGCGATACCGCCCGTCCGCGTGTCCTCGTGCAGGACGAGCACGCGGTTCGTCTTCTTCACCGTGGCGACGATGGCGTCGTCGTCGAGCGGGCTCAGGGACCGGAGGTCCAGGACCTCCACCGACAGGCCGTCCTCCTTCTCGAGCTGCTCGGCGGCCTCGAGCGCCTTCCAGACGGTCGCCGCGTACGTGATGATCGAGACGTCGGTGCCTTCGCGCGCGAGCCGCGCCTTGCCGATGGGCACCACGTGATCGCCCGCCGGCATCTCACCCTTGATGCGGCGGTACAGGTACTTGTGCTCGAAGAACAGGACACAGTCGTCGTCGCGGATCGCGGCCTTCATCAGTCCCTTGGCGTCCTGGGCTGTTGCGGGATACACGACCTTGAGGCCGGGGGTGTGCACGAACCCCGCCTCGGGATTCTGCGAGTGGAAGGGCCCGCCGCGCACGTAGCCGCCGCTCGGTCCGCGCACCACCATCGGGCACGGCAGAAACGCACGGTACCGCGCGGTCGCGACGTAGTTCGTGAGCATGTCGTACGCGTTCGCGATGAAGTCGATGAACTGCATCTCGACCACGGGACGCATCCCCATGTGCGCGGCCCCGGCGGCTGCACCCACGATGCCGATCTCCGAGATCGGTGAGTCGATGACCCGCTGCTCCCCGAACTTCGCCATCAAGCCTTCAGTGACCTTGAAGGCGCCGCCGAACGCGCCGATATCCTCGCCGAGGCAGAAGACATTCGGGTCGCGGTCCATCTCCTCGAACAGCGCCTCGCGGATGGCCTCGAGATAGGTGATCTCAGGCATCGGCAGGGCTCCCGGCCTTGGGCTCACGGCTCTCGGCGGCGAAGGTGCCCCACCCTTCGGGACGTTCGTGCTCCTGCACGACGGCTCCACCCTTCTCGCGGTACCAGAGCGGCTTCTCGCGCGGCGGGTCGGCGTAGATCCCTTCGAGCGCATCCAGCGCTTCCGGGACCGGCGACCGCTCGGCTTCGTCGGTGGCCTTGTCCACTTCGTCGCGAACGCGGGCGTCCACCTGCTCGAGGTCCGTCGCGCTGAACTTCAGCTCCCCGGTGAGCCGCGCGCGGTACCGATCGATGGGGTCATTCTCCTTCTCCCACCGCTCGATCTCGCCGGCCGGGACGTATGACTGGTTGTCGTGTTCCGCGTGCCCCTTGCGGCGATAGGTCATGAGCTCGACGAGCGTCACCCCTTCGCCTGCGCGCGCGCGATCCACGGCGCGCTTCGTCACGTCGTACACCGCGAGCACGTCGTTGCCATCCGCCTGTTCGCCGGGCACGCCGTACCCGATGGCCTTGTCCACGAACTGCCGGGCCGCGGTCTGCTTCGCGGTGGGCGTCGAGTACGCGTAGCCGTTGTTCTCGACGATGACGACGAGCGGGCAGCGCTGCACGGCGGCGAAGTTGATGCCTTCGTGAAACGCGCCGGTGGAGGTGGCGCCGTCGCCCACATACACGAGGCCCACGCGCTTCTCGCCGCGCATCCTGAAGCTCAGGGTCACGCCCGCCATGACGGGCACCATGTCACCCAGGGGAGAGATCTGGCCGATGAAACCGCGCTCGAGGTCGCCGAAGTGGATGTTCAGCTCGCGGCCGCGCGTGGGCGAATCGCCCTTCGCCATGTACTGCTTGAGGATCTCGACCGGGGTGGCGCCCTTCACGAGCATCGCGCCCATGTTGCGGATGAGCGGCGACATGATGTCTCCCGGCTGGAGCGCGTAGCAGCTGCCGACGGCGTCGGCTTCCTGGCCGAGGGAGCGGAACAGCCCGCCCACGACTTTCGTCTGGCGATACAGCGCCACCAGCCGTTCCTCGAGGGTGCGCGTCATCCGCATCCAGTAGTAGAGGTCCAGCAGTTGGTCCCGGCTCAACGCCGCAACTGGCGGTGAACTCGGCTCTCGGCTCTCGGCTCTCGGCACGGCGGCCGAACGTCCGACGGCCCGTGGCACTAGTAGGCGGCTTCCATCGTGTGCCGGGGATCCTCGATGCGGTGGAGCGCGACGAAGAATCGTTTCACGTTCCGGTCCAGGCGGCTCTCGCCCATCTGATCGGTCTGGACCTCGACGAACGTGTAGTGACCGCCCTCGGCCCGGGCGCTCAGGCGCATGACGCCCAGGGAGCCCGAGTAGGTGCGGGTGCGGGCCGCGGTGGAGTGGTGGCTCATGCGGATGCCGGGAAAGAACTCGTCGGCGCGGGCGAGCACGTCCTGCGGCGACAGGTGGGAGCGATAGAAGTGGCGCATCAGGGAATCTTGGTGTCGCGTTCGTTGAGCACGTCCTGCATCCATTCGGCGGTCTCGAGCGCGGCGAGGGAGTCGCGGCGGAACCGGATGGCCACGGCCCAGGGGCCGGCGGTGACGAAGTTCAGTTTCCCGTAATAGGTGCCCATTTCCTCACCCTTCCGGAAGCCGTCCCAGGTGCTCGCGTCCGCCTCATTGTTGGCGTAGATCTGCCCCTCGCCGGTCTCGATCGGCTGGCGATTCTCGCGGTCACGGACGATGACCTTGTAGAGAATGGCTTCCCGCGCGGGCGGCGGCGACACGCTGGGGGTGATGGAGAAGTTGTAGCTCCTCGTGATCAGGCACAGCGTGGGCGGCGCGCACTCCGCGGGGCGGCACGCGCCCAGTGCGAGCAGGGTCACCGCGATCGCGAGCGTCTTCATGTCGCCTCCTAGGACTGGTAGTACTCCAGCCCCAGGTGCGTGATCGGGTCCTCGCCCATGAGGTGCCGGAGCGTGTTCTTCAGCTTGGTCTGCTGAATGAAAAGGTCATGCTCCGGGCTCAGTCCCGCTGCGGCCATGGGCGACTTGTAATAGAAGCTTAACCATTCCTGAATGCCCTTCATCCCGGCGCGGTGGGCGAAGTCGCTGAACAGCGCGAGGTCGAGCACGATGGGCGCCGCGAGGATGGAGTCGCGGCACAGGAAGTTCACCTTGATCTGCATGGGATAGCCCATCCAGCCGAAGATGTCGATGTTGTCCCACCCTTCCTTGTTGTCGCCGCGCGGCGGGTAGTAGTTGATGCGGACGACGTGCGAGAACCCGTCGTAGAGCTCGGGATATTTCTCGGGCTGCAGGATGGTGTGCAGCACGCTGAGCTTCGACTCCTCCTTCGTCTTGAACGACGCGGGATCGTCCAGCACCTCGCCATCCCGGTTGCCGAGGATGTTCGTGGAGTACCAGCCTTCGAGGCCGAGCATGCGCGCCTTGAGGCCCGGGGCGATGACGGTCTTCATCCACGTCTGGCCGGTCTTGAAGTCCTTGCCGGAGATCGGCACGCCCTTGTCGCTGGCGAGCTGCTGGAGCGCGGGCGTGTCCACGGCCAGGTTCGGCGCGCCATTGCAGTACGGGACGCCTTCCATGATGGCCGCCCACGCGTACAGCATCGACGGCGAGATCGCCTCGTCGTTGCGCTCCATGGCCTTCTCGAACTGCTCGATCGTCGCATGCTGCGGGCCGGCCTTGATGAACACCTCGGTGGAGGCGCACCAGACGATGACAAGGCGGTCGCACTTGTTCTTCGCCTTGAAATCCCGCATGTCCTGGCGCAGCTGCTCGGCGAGGTCGCGCTTGGTCTTCCCCTTCTTCACGTTCTCGCCGTTGATGCGCGTGACGTACTTGTTCTCGAACACGGCGGGCATCGGCTTGATGCCGCGGAGGAAATCAGCGATGGGCTCGAGGTGGCGATCCTCCAGCACCCCCGCCTTCTTCGCGGCGGTGTAGGCGTCGTCGGGAATGGGATCCCATGCGCCGAACACGAGGTCGTCGAGCGCGGTGAGCGGCACCAGGTCCCGGATCAGCGGCGTGCGGTTCTCGGTCCGTTTGCCGAGCCGGATGGTCGCCATCTGGGTCAGCGACCCGATGGGCTTCGAGTGGCCGCGGCGGACGCTCTCGACGCCCGCGATGAAGGTGGTGGCGACCGCGCCGAGACCGGGGGTGAGCACACCGAGGCGGCCTGTGGCCGGGCGAATCGAGGCGGGACCTGCCGAGGTCTTTCCCTGCACGTGCGTCATTCTCCTTTCAGGGCCGGCCGCGCGGTCGTGTCGCGCCGCGAAGGACGGTCCCAGATCGTGTAGTTGGATGCATCCTCATCGCCCGGGAGGGTGGCGGGCGACGCCGGCCTGGTCTTGTCGTACACATACTTCATGCGCTGCACGACGGTGATCCAGGCCGTGATGGTGAGGAGGATGATGATAATCGCCAGCACCCACCCGTTCAGGGTCAGGCCGAAGAAGGCCTGCGGCGCCGACAGCAGCACGACCCGCTCGGGCCGCTGGAGCATCCCGACCTTGGCATCGAGCCCCAGGGCCTCGGCCCGCGCGCGCGTATACGACGTCATGAACGAGCCGACGATCCCCGCGAGGCAGACCACGATCATCGGCACGCTGTGGTGCTCGGAGCTCAGCGAATAGAACACCGCCAGCCCGCCGAGCACGGCCCCGTCCGCGACGCGGTCGAGCGAGGAGTCGAGGAACGCGCCGAACACCGATGTCTGGTTGCTGCGGCGCGCCACCGTGCCGTCCAGGACGTCAGTGAGCGCGGTGATGCCGATGAGCCATCCGCCCGACATGATGTGGCCCGTGCCGTACAGGACCCCGCCGGCCACCATCAGGATGGTGCCGACAATCGTGATCGTGTTGGGGTGGACGCGGCGGCGCACGAGCCAGTCCGCGACCGGGTCCATCAACCGCAGGTATCCGTTCTTCAGCCAGTCCGGCAAGATCTGCATGCAGCTCCGGGGACAGGCCGCGGTGGCCCTAGAAAAACAAGGGCCGGAGAGGAGCTCCGGCCCGTAAAAGTATCCCTGATAGGGACTTGTAGCAACGCGACGCCTTACGGCACGCGCCAGGTCACCGTCTGGTTCATGATGACGTTCCCCTTCGAGTACGTCGTCGAGGAGCCGACGACCGTTGCCTTGAGCGTCACGCTCGTGCCCGCGCTGACGCCGGGCACCGGCAGATGCTCGGTGGCGTTCGGGCCCACCTGGCGGACGAAGAGGTCCGAGCCGCCACTGTTCACGTACACGTTGACCGCGGACGACAGATTGTTGGTGAAGTGAATGGCCGTTTCCGCCGACTGCGTCGGCGCGGTTTGCACTTCCACCTGACGTGGCCCGCAGGCTGTGACCGCCGCCAGGGCCAGAGCTGCCAGTGCGAGTCGCATGTGTTTCTCCCGGTAAGTGGTATTATGTCCAGCGCGCGCCGAAGCGCGGTTCCCGATCCTGGAAGTGATCCAGTGGCGAACTCGACGATGCAATATGCATGCGCGCTCCTGGCGGGCGCTGTCCTCACGGCCTCATGCGCTCACGGACCGCGGGGCAATCGCGACACCCTCCAGCGCGAGCTCGCTGATTCTCTGCGCGCCGTGCTCGACGCCGGCATTGCCGCCAGCGCATTCCCCGGCGCCTACGCCGTGGTGGGCGACAGCCGCGGCGTGCTCGCGGAGGCGGGGGCGGGCCGCATCGACTGGCGCCCCGACGCACCCGCGCCCGATCGCCGCACCATCTGGGACCTGGCGTCCCTCACGAAGGTTGTCGGCACCACCACGGCGCTCGCGCAGCTTGTGGAGCGCCGCCAGGTGGAGCTCGACGCACCGGTGGAACGCTATCTCCCGGAGTGGCGCGGCCCCCGCCAGGACGTGGTGCGGGTGCGCCACCTGCTCACGCACACCAGCGGGCTTCCCTCGTTCCGGCCCTACGACCGGCAGACGCAGGATCCTGACTCCATCGCGCGCCTGTTGTTCCTCACCGGCCTCGAGCGCGCCCCCGGCGACAGCATGGTGTATTCCGACATCGGCGCGTTCGTCATGGGCGAGATCGTCGAGCGCGTCTCCGGCATGACGCTCGACCGCTACCTGGCGGCCAACGTCTTCACGCCGCTGGGGATGCTGCACACCGGATTCAATCCCCCGGACTCCACCTGGCATCGCGTGGCGCCCACGGAGATCGACAGCCTTCGGGGTGGCCTGGTGCTGGGCAAGGTCCACGACGAGCGCGCCTACTACCTCGGCGGCGTCGCCGCGCACGCGGGGCTGTTCAGCAGCGCCGCGGACCTGGCGCGGTTCGCCACCATGCTGCTGCGCGGCGGAACGCTGGACGGTGCCCGGATCCTCGATGCGGGCACGCTGCGGCAGTTCACCGAGCTCGCGGAGCCCGGCCGCCACAATCGCGCGCTCGGCTGGCAGAAGGCCCCCGCGCCATGGGCGGGCGCGGGCATGTCACTGCACGCCTATGGCCACACGGGCTTCACGGGCACCTCGATCGCCGTGGACCCCGAGCTGGACATGTACATCATCCTGCTGTCGAATCGGGTGAACCCGACGCGGACCAATCCCCGGATCGGGGCGGTGCGTGCCAGGCTGGCGAATGCGGTGACGGGCACCGTCCGTGCACGCAGAAATTCGACCTCCAACGCTGGCAGCCAATGACGCTCACCTGGATCGACTGGCTCATCGTCGCGGCCTACCTGGCCCTCTCGTTCGGGATCGCGATCCGCTACACGCGGCGGGCCGGCAAGAGCACGTCCGAGTTCTTCAAGGCCGGCGGCAACATGCCATGGTGGCTGGCCGGAACCAGCCTCGTTGCCACGACCTTTGCCGCGGACACGCCCCTCGCCGTGACGGAGCTCGTCGCGCGGAACGGCATCGCCGGCAACTGGCTGTGGTGGAACGCGGTGGCCGGCGGCATTCTGACCGTGTTCTTCTTCGCGCGGCTGTGGCGCCGCAGCGGGGTGATGACCGACGTCGAGTTCGTGGAGCTCCGCTATGCCGGCAAGCCAGCCGCCGCGTTGCGCGGCATCAAGGCCGTGTACTTCGGGCTTCTGCTGAACTGCATCATCATCGGGTGGGTGTCGCTGGCCATGGAGACGGTGCTCAAGGTGCTCTTTCCGGCCCTTGGACAGGGCATGGTGAACGTGGCTGGCCTCGAGATGAGTCAGGCGCTCGGGGTGACGGCGCTGCTGGTGCTGATGGTCGCCGTCTACTCGCTGATGTCCGGTCTCTGGGGCGTGACGGTGACCGACGTGTTCCAGTTCATCATCGCCATGGGCGGCTCATTCGTCCTCGCCTTCGTGGCCCTTGGCCGGCCCGAGATCGGCGGCCTGGCGGGACTCCGGGCCAGGCTGCCGGAGGAAACCTTCCGGATGCTCCCGACGATCGGCGACGCCGCGCAAACGGCCGGCGTGCTGGCGCTCACGCCGCTGGCCTTCGTCGCGTACATCGGGATGCAGTGGTGGTCCAGCTGGTACCCCGGCGCCGAACCCGGCGGCGGCGGCTATGTCGCGCAGCGATTCCTCAGCGCAAAGGACGAGCGTCACGCGATGTTCGCGGCGCTCTGGTTCACCATCGCCCACTACTGCCTGCGCCCGTGGCCGTGGATCATCGTCGCGCTGGCATCCATGGTGATGTACCCCGGGCTTGAGGTTCCCCGCGAAGGCTTTGTCATGGTCATGCGTGACGTGCTTCCGGCGGGGCTGATCGGCCTGCTCTTCGCGGCGTTCCTCGCCGCCTTCATGAGCACGGTCGCGACGCAGCTCAACTGGGGCACCTCATATCTCGTGAACGACCTCTGGCGCCGCTTCGTCAGGACGGAAGGCGACGAGAAGTACTACGTTCGGGTGTCGCGGTGGATGACGTTTGCGCTCGCCCTCGTGGGGATCGTGATCACGACACAGCTCGACACGATCGCCGGTGCGTGGGAGCTGATCCTGTCCGCCTCCGCCGGCCTGGGCCTCGTGCTGATCCTGCGCTGGTACTGGTGGCGCGTGAACGCGTGGAGCGAGCTGACGGCGACGGTCGTTCCCATCGTCGTTGCCCTGGTCGCGGGGCTGATGCAGGCTGCCGGCCAGCCGCTACCGGGCTTCAGCAACCCGTTCCCCACGAACCTCTTCTTCGTCGTTGGCGTGACGACCGCATCCTGGGTCCTCGCCACGTTCCTCACGAAGCCCACGGATGCGGCGCGTCTCGATGCCTTCTTCCGGCGCGTGCGGCCCGGCGGCCCTGGGTGGAAGCCCGTGGCGGAGCGAAACCCGGATGTGGGCCCCACGGAACGACTCGCTCCTCTCGCCGTGAACTGGCTCCTCGGTATCGGGCTCGTCTACTGCACGCTCTTCGGCGTGGGCTACCTGCTCTTCGGCCGCCCGACGACCGGGCTGGTCCTGCTCGCGATTGCGATCGGCTCGGCGGCACTGCTCTGGCGGTTCATTGGCCGGGAGCGGGTGGATCCGGCCACGGGAGGCAGCGGCGCGTAAATGACTCCATAGGCCTTCGCGTCGGCCGGGATTCTTGAGTTGACAGGCGGAAGGCGCTATAATCCATCTACGATCGCGGCGCCGAACCTGTTGCCGCGCAACGGATTATCCGGAGAGACGATGAGCACGATCCAGCAGCCCGACGTCATGGTGACGGTGACCCAGAACGCCGTCGTCGAGGTCAAGAAGTTCATGGACGCCGAGAGCGTGGATCCCGCGCGCGGCGGACTGCGGGTCAGCGTCCAGCCGGGCGGCTGCAGCGGATTCAAGTACGGCCTGCTCATCGAGGACGCGCCCGCCGAGGACGACCTCGTGCTCGATCAGGGAGGCTGGAATGTCCTGGTCGATCCCTTCTCGGCGCAGTACATCAACGGCGTCGTCATCGACTACGTCTCGTCGATGCAGGGGTCCGGCTTCACCTTCAAGAATCCCAACGCAACGGGTGGTTGCGGCTGCGGCAGCTCCTTTAGCGCATAACCAGCGATGAAATCCTCGGTCTCTGGCGCCCCAGCGGGTGCCGGCGCCGACCCGAAGG
>Ga0307505_10000457_pt1 | contig 45793 bp, 42 predicted proteins | sample 23_S_MG_FD_202183 | JGI IMG/M metagenome (GOLD analysis project Ga0307505, IMG submission 202183) | Soil microbial communities from Populus trichocarpa stands in riparian zone in the Pacific Northwest, United States - 23_S | ecosystem: Environmental > Terrestrial > Soil > Riparian zone > Trees...
CAGCAGGAGGATGCCCGACCACATCTCCGGTATCGCGAAGCTGCGCTGGAACCGGATGATGGCGAATCCCAGACCGGACGTCGGGGCGAACATCTCGGAGATGACCATGAGGATCAGCCCGATGGGAAGCGCCTGGCGGATGCCGGTGAGGATCTGCGGTGCCGCGGACGGGAGCACCTGGTACCGCACGCGGCTGAATCCGTGGATGCCGTATGACCGGCTCGTCTCGTTCTGGACCGGGTCGGCGGCACGCACCCCCTCGACGGTGTTGAGCAGCACCGGCCAGATCGCTCCCGCGGCGATGACGAAGACCTTCATCACGTCGTTCGCGCCGATCAGGAGCATCAGCACGGGGATCAGCACCGGGGGAGGCAGGGCGCGGAAGAACTCGAAGACGGGCTCGGTGAACGCGCGCAGGTCGCGGTTGAGGCCGACGAGGATGCCGACGAGCACCCCAGCGACGATCGCGATCGTCACCCCGGCGAGGAAGCGCCCGATGCTGGGCAGCACGTCCTCCCACATCCGCGGACCGAACCACGTCTCGAAGAACGTGACGATGAGCTCACCCGGCGTCGGGACGAAGAAGCTCGTCGTGAAGGTCGTCGCGAGCCACCACAGCAGCACCAGGATGGCGGGGAGCCCGAGCGTGTAGCCGAGGCCGATGAGCGTCTTCCTCATGCGGGCACCTCCTCGCGCACCGAGTGGTGCCACGACAGCATCCGGCGTTCGAGCAGACGAGCCCCGAAGTTGATGAGCACGCCGAGGAAGCCAGTGGCCAGGATCAGCGCATACATGGTCGTGTAGAGACCGGCGTTCTGCGCCAGGGTGATCTCCCTGCCCAGTCCCCGCGTCCCGATGATCAACTGTGCCGTGATGGCGAGAATGAGCGCGACCGCCGCGGCCAGGCGTACCCCGGTCATGAGGTAGGGCAGCGTCGTCGGGAGCACGATGTGGCGGATGCGCTGCCACCGTGAGAAGCCGTAGCTGCGGCCGGTGCTCATCGCGATCTGGTCGACGTCGGCGACGCCGTAGAGCACCTGGATGAAGATCTGCCAGAACGCCGCGTAGACGATCAGGAGCAGGCTCGCCTCGATCCGCACGCCGAACAGCAGCGAGGCGAGCGGGATGAGTGCAACCGACGGGATGGGGCGCAGGAACTCCACGGTCGAATGGGTGGCGCGCCGTAGGAACGGGGAGAGCCCGATGATGATCCCCAGCACTCCCGCCAGCGCCAGCGCGATGGCAAGACCCAGCGCCCACTGCACCATCGTGTCTCCGACCGCGACCCAGAACTCCGCGATGCCGAACAGCTGAACGAGGCGCGGGAGCACCTCGGAGGGTGGGGGCAGGAAGCGGGGGTCGACGACGCCGGTGCGGGCGGCCAGCTCCCACACGACCAGCAGCGCGATGACGCCCGCCAGGCCGAGCAGAGTCCGGCGCGGGCGATAGCGGCGCCGGCGGCTCGCTCGTCGCGCGACGGCCACGGTGCGGGTGATCGTCTCGTCGACCGTCTGCTTGACGGCGGCGCTGTCCCGCGAGGGCGTGCCCGTCATGACTTCTCCTCCTGCCGGGCGCTCGACTCCGCCGCGTACTGGGCGCGCAGGTCGGCCTTGCGGACCTTGCCGCTCGCCGTGCGCGGCAGTTCGTCGACGAACTCGACTCGCTTGGGGATCTTGTACTTGGCCAGGCGCCCGGTCAGATGCGCCACGATCGCGTCGGAGGTGAGGGTGCTCCTGTCCTGCAGCGACACGATCGCCAGCGGCACCTCGCCCCACTTGTCGTCGGGGACGCCGATGAGCGCGACCGCGGAGATGTCGGTGAGCTCCATGATGATGCCCTCGACCTCGGCCGAGTAGATGTTCTCCCCGCCCGAGATGATCATGTCCTTCAGGCGGTCGGAGATGTAGATGTAGCCCTGCTCGTCGAAGTGCCCCAGATCGCCCGAACGGAACCACCCGTTGACGATCGCCTGCTGCGTCGCCTCGGGGCGCCGCCAGTACTCCGTGATCACGTTGGGGCCGCTCACCCAGATCTCCCCGACCTCGCCCTGGGGCAGCTCGTTCCCGTGCTCGTCGACGATCTTGACGTCGGTGAAGAAGTGGGTCAGTCCGGAGGACTCCATCTTGTGGCGCGCCATCCGCGGCGGCATCGCGGTCGCGCCGGGAGCCGTCTCGGTCATGCCGTAGCCGCGCGAGAAGCCGAGCCCTCGCGCCTCGTAGGCGGCGAGCATCCGTTCCGGCATCGTCGACCCGCCGCACGTGAGGTGCGCGAGGCTGCTGATGTCGGTCGACTCCCACGCCGGGTGCTCCTGGAGCAACTGGAATGTCGTGGGCACACCCGCGAGCATCGTGACGCGCTCCGACTCGATCGTCTCGAGCACGAGCTGCGGGTCGAACTTCTCGTGGATGATCACGGTGCCCCCTTGCAGCAGCACGGGCAGGGCGCCCATGCTCAGCGATGCGACATGGAACAGGGGGGAGATCAGGAGGACCCGCTCGCCGGAGCTGACGCCGTAGTCCACGAGGGCGTTGAAGCAGTTCCAGGTCAGGTTGCCGTGCGTGAGCACGGCGCCCTTCGGATGCCCGGTCGTTCCGGAGGTGTAGAGGATGATCGCGGGGTCGTCGAGACCGACGGGCGCGTCCAGGTGCTCGTTCGCCCCGGAGCCGAGCAGCGCCTCGTACTCCTCGACTCCGGCGACGGGTGTGGCGCCGCCGATGACGATGCGCCGCTTCGCCCCCGTCGACCAGCTTCCCGATCGCGCGAGATCGGTGAGCTCCGTATGGAAGAAGAGCGTCGTGGTTCCGGAATCCTCGAGCGCGTACTCGATCTCCGGGGGCGCCAGCCGCGTGTTCAGCGGGACGAAGATGGCGCCGAGGGTCGTCGTCGCCAGGAGCGCCTCGAGGAACGAGGGGTGGTTGTTGCCGAGGTAGGCGACGCGATCGCCGGCTGCGACGCCGCGGTCGCGGAGGGCGACGGCGAGCCGGTCGATCCGCTCGGCTAGCTCTTCGTATCGAACGCGCTCGCCGGCGTAGGTCAGTGCGACGTCGCCTCGCGAACGCTCACGCCGCCGCCACACCCACGATCCGATCCCGTGGTTGTTCACGTCGTCCCCTTCTTCGCTGATCGTCGATGAGTGGGAGGCCCGGTGGCCGATGCCGATCCACCGGGCCCCGGGACTATTGCCAGATGACCACGTCGAGGTCGGGCTCGCTCGCGATGAACCCGTACTTGAGCGCCAGCGCGCTCAGCTCCTCGATCGTGGCACGGTCGAGATCGCCCGACAGGCGCTCCAAGCGGATGTCCGCGACGACGTCGGCCGGCATCCCTGTGAACCCGACGATCGCCTCGCGATACAGGTCGGTGTCGTCCATGGCGAGTGCGGTGGACTCGGAGATCGCCGCGGCGAAGGCCTCGACGATCTCGGGGTTCGCCTCGGCGTACGCCGTCGAGGTGAAGGTGACCATCGTGTAGAGGTCGTCGATGGCGGCGAGCGGGTCGCCCAGGAAGGCGGCGCCCTCGCTGGCGAGTGACGTGCTCAGGAACGGCTCCGGAACCCAGGAGGCATCGATGCGCCCCTGCTCGAGCTGAGCGAGCTGGTCGGGAAAGGCGATCTCGGTGAAGGTGACGTTCTCGGGGTTGCCGCCGTCCTCCTCCACCATCGCCATCGTCGTCAGGTCGCCCTGCGTGTTGACGGCGTTGAGTGCGACCGTCTTGCCCTCGAGGTCGGACCACGTCTCGATGCCCGAGCTCTCCAGCACAACGATTCCGGACGGGGCGGGTTCGGTGATCCGCGAGTAGCCGGCGATGATGCTCATCTCCAGACCCTGGCTGGCCGCGACGAGCACCGACAGCGGATTGCCGACGGCGAACTCGATCGACCCGCTCGAGACGGCGGGCAGCAGTGCGGCGCCGCCCTGGCCGATCTCGACCGTGACGTCGAGTCCGTGCTCGGCGAAGATCCCCTCGTCGATGCCGAGCTGCACCGCCGCGGCGGGGGCGATCGGCAGCAGGCCGACGGTGACGGGGATGAGTTCTGCTGAACCGCCGGCGTCGGGATCGGGGCTCGCGCCACCCTCCCCGAGGCCTTCGGATGAGCAGGCCGCGAGCGCGAGTCCGGCGGCGGCGACGACCGCGACGGCGGCCATACGTGTGATTCTCATATCAGTGACTCCCTTGTGACTGCGTGGATTGTGGATGCTGGGTGTTCGGTTGGGTGGGTTCGAGCGGATGCGGTCAGGCGTAGAAGCGCTGCAGGCTGCGGGCGACGACCGCGGGCTTCGTGCCGCCTTCGACCTCGATCGTCGCGTCGACGGCGATCTGGACGCCCCCGGGCACCTCGGCGACCTCGGCGATCGTCGCCGTCATGCGGATGCGGGATCCGACTTTGACGGGGGAGACGAACCGCACCTTGTCGAGGCCGTAGTTGACCTTGGTCCCGACGCCCTGCACGTCGAGCAGCTCGACCCAGAGCGGGATGAGCAGGGACAGTGTGAGGAACCCGTGCGCGATGGGGGCTCCGAAGGGGCCTGCGGTGGCACGTTCGGGGTCGACGTGGATCCACTGGTGGTCGTCGGCGGCATCCGCGAACGTGTTCACCTGATCCTGCGTGATCTCGCGCCACTCGGTGTAGCCGAGGTCGACGCCGATGAGTGTCGAGAGGTCGTTGTAGTCGATCGTGGTGGTCACAGGTGCTCCTTCGGTGGTCAGACGAATGCGGATGCGCCGGTGAGGGCGCGGCCGACGATGAGGGCGTTGATCTCGTGGGTGCCTTCGTACGAGTACACGGCTTCCGCGTCGGCGAAGAAGCGGGCGGCGTCGTGCTCGAGAAGGATGCCGTTGCCGCCGAGCACCTCGCGCCCGAGTGCGACGGTCTCGCGGGCCCGCAGCGCGGTGGTCATCTTCGCCAGCGCGGAGTTCTCGTCGCTCCAATCGCCGGCATCCTGGCGCGCGGACAGCTGCACGGCCATGCCCAGCGACGACACGGCGTTGCCCAGCATCCGCGCCAGCTTCTCCTGCACGAGCTGGAAACCGCCGATCGGGCGGCCGAACTGCTCTCGTGCGCGGACGTACCGCACAGCCGCCTCGACCGCGCCCGCCTGCAGGCCCGCCGCGATCCAGGCGACGTCGGAGCGCATCGTGCGCAGGATGCCGGCGACATCGCGCCAGGAGTTGACATTCTGCATGCGCCACGACTCCGCGACACGTGCGCCGTCGAGCGTGATGACGGCGTTCTGCATGGGGCGCAGCGACACCTTGCCGGTGATCGTCTCGAGGGTGACCCCCGGCGCCCGGCGGTCGACGAGGAAGAGCTTGACCTCGCCGTCGGCGACGTCGCGGGCGAAGATCGCGAGCCTGTCGGCGGCTCCGGCGCCGCCGATCCAGCGCTTGGCCCCGTCGATCACCCACTCGTCGCCGTCACGCCGTGCGGTGGTGGCCAGGCCGCCGGCGATGTCGGAACCGTGGTCGGGCTCGGTGAGCGAGAAGACACCCTTGAGGGCGAACGACCGGATGAGGGGATCGAGCTCGGCCGTCTGCTCCGCCGAACCGCCGAGCGCCACGGCCGCGCGGAACAACCCCGACTGCGCGTTGTACACGGTCGCCACCGAGACGTCGGTGCGCGCGAGCGCATAGGTGCGGAAGCCGCTGAACATGCTCGAGCGCGCTTCCTCCGGCGACACGCCGTCGGGCTCCATCAGGTTCAGGGGGATGAGGGCGCCGAGGATGCCGTCGGGCATCGTCGCGGTGTCCCACGCCTCGTTCAGCAGCGGCTTGACGTCGCGCTCGAGCGTCTCGGACAGCCGCGCGAGCACGCCTAGCGCTGCCTCGCTCAAGTGCGTCCGCGCGTAGCCGTACGGGTCGAGTCCGATCGCTTCGTTCGACTCGAAGGCCATCATGCGCTCCCGAGGCCGAGAAGACGCGCCGCGTTGCCCTTGAGGATGCCGGGGAGCACGTCGGGCTTGAAGAGCTCGGCGGCCTCGGCATCCTTCAGCCAGCGGTCGGGCGTGAGCAGCGGGAAGTCCGAGCCGAACAGCACGCGATCCTTGATGACGGAGTTGGCGTAACGCACGAGCTCAGCGGGGAAGTACTTCGGACTCCAGCCCGAGAGGTCGATCCACGTGTTGTGCTTGTGCGTCGCGACCGACAGGGCCTCTTCCTGCCACGGCACCGACGGGTGCGCCATGATGATCTGCAGTTCGGGGAAGTCCGCCGCGACACCGTCGAGGAGGAGGGGGTTCGACAGCGCGAGACGCAACCCTCGGCCGCCCGGGAGGCCCGCGCCGATTCCGGTCTGGCCGGTGTGGAAGAGGGCCGGGACCCCGGCATCCTGGATCGCGGCGTAGAGCGGGTAGTGGGTTTCGTCGCTGGGGTCGAAGCCCTGCACCGTCGGGTGGAACTTGAAGCCGCGGACGCCGCTCTCGCCGATGAGGCGGCGGGCGATGTCGATGGCGTTCGGCTTGTGGGGGTCGACCGAGCCGAACGGGATGAGCACGTCGGCATGACGCGCGGCCCCTGCGGCGATCTCGCTGCTCGAGATGGGCTGGTGGCCCAGCTGCGTCTCGGCGTCGACCGAGAAGACGACCGCCGCCATCCTGCGCTCGCGGTAGTGATCGGCGACCTTGTCGAGCGTCGGCCAGCCCTCGTCGCTGCGGAAGTACCGGCTCGCCGCCTCGTGGAGGTCGCCGGGAAGCGCGCTGTGCCCGTGGTCGTCCTGATCGACGTGGACGTGCATGTCGATCGCCTCGATCGCGTCGAGGTCGATGGCGGTCTCGTAGCGGGACATTTCTCAGCGCTGCAGCTCTTCGGGCAGGGGCGGGAACTTCTCCCCGAACCCCTGCAGGCCGCCCTCGATGAACTGCGCGCCCTGGTCGACGAGTGCGTCGTACGACCACCCACCGTCGTGATAAGCGGTGACGGCGGCTTCGGGATGCGTCCACACCTGGAGCCGGTCCCCGCCGATGCCGATGGCCTGACCCGTGACGCCGGCCGCGGCATCCGATGCGAGATACGCGATCATGCCCGCGACGTCGTCGGCCGTGCCGAAGCCGAGGTCGTGGCGGAAGAACGGCGGCATCGGCTCGCCTTTCTCCTCGGCCTCGACGGCGGCGGCGAAGTAGGGGACGGTCGCGGTCATCGCGGTCGCGGCGACCGGGATGACCGCGTTCACCGTGATGCCGGCCTTCTTGAGTTCGAGCGCCCACGTGCGCACCATGCCGACGATGCCGGCTTTGGCCGCGGCGTAGTTGGTCTGGCCGAAGTTGCCGCGCTGGCCGGTCGGGGAGCCGATCGTGATAATGCGTCCGGTGATCTCATGCTCGCGCATGTACGTCGCCGCCTCGCGAACGCACGTGAACGTGCCGCGCAGGTGCACGCCGATCACCAGGTCGAAGTCGTCGTCGCTCATCTTCCACAGCACGGTGTCGCGCAGCACGCCGGCGTTCGTGACGAGGATGTCGAGCCCGCCGAACGTGTCGACCGCGGTCTGCACGAGCTTCTTCGCCGTCGCGGTCGGCCCGACCGGCGCGACCACCGCGACGGCCCTGCCGCCGGCGGACTCGATCGAGGCGACCGCGTCGGCCGCGGTCTGGGCGTTGACGTCGTTGATCACGACGGACGCCCCTTGGCGGGCGAGCTCCTGAGCGTAGGCGAGGCCCAGGCCGCGGCCCGAACCGGTGACGATGGCGACTTTGCCTTCGAGAGTCATGAGGCTCCTTTGCTGTCGGGCCCATGAAACCCTAGATAATTGAAAATGTCAATGATTAGATCTCTCCATGGATGCCGATAGCATGTGCGCATGTCTCCAGCGCTCAGCCCGACGTCATCGCCGTCGTCGTCCGGGATCGGTCCCGAGCGGCTCTGGGCCTCGCCTGTTGGGTCGGATCTGCCCTTCGTCCTCGCGCGGGCCAACGCGCTGTCGCTCGCGGGCACGCACGAGTCGCTCGTACCGTTCGGGCTCAAGGTGCGCTCGTATTCCGTCCTTGCGATCGTGAGCGCCGACACGCGACCGACGCAGCGCGAGCTCTCCGAGTTCCTCCGGCTTGATCCGAGTCAGATCGTCGCGCTCGTCGACGAACTCGAGTCGCGAGAGCTCGTGCGTCGAGAGACGGATCCGTCGGATCGCCGCGCGAAGGTCATCGTCGCGACGGATGCCGGGCGGGCGCTGTGCGCGGAAGCCCGCGTGGCGGCCCGCGAGGCCGAGCACGGGACCTTCGATGCGCTCACCCTCGACGAGCGCGAGCGCCTCTCGGACATGCTGCGACTGCTCGCGACGGCGCCCGCCCGCCCGCTCGCCGACTGACCGACGCCGTCGGTGCGGCCGGTTCGAGCGTGCTACCGATCGAGCATGAACCCAGCGAAGAACGCCGCGAGCTCGGCATGGGCGTCGAGCGGCAGGACGTGTGCGACGTATTGATCGGGGCGCACGACGACTAGGGCGCCGCCGGTCGCCTCGACGCCGCGCGCGGCGAAAGGACTGTCCTGTCTCGGATCGGCCGTGAACGCCTTCTCGTAGTCGACGAGCCCGTAGCGGCCCTTGCGCGGTGCGAGGAGTTCGGGCAGGTCGGTCGGCGCGATGCCGGTGTGCGGCGTCTGCAGCACGGCGCGCACGTCGAACACGGCATCGACGTCGGCATCCTCCGGCGTGAAGCGCGCCACCGGAGAGTCGGGCGATTCCGCGAGGAACGTGCACAGTCCGCGCAGCTTCGAGTCTGAACTGCGCACGTCCTCGGCGTCCGCGAACGCATACAGGCGCCAGCGTCCGTCCGCCTGCGCCACGTGCCCGAGGTGCATCGGCTTCGCGTCGGCGAGCCGCAGCACGGGCACGGAGTGGAAGCGCTCGCCGATGGCGAATCCGTCCGCGCGGTGCTGCCACGTGCCGGCGCCCGTGAGCAGCGCGGGAGCGTAGCGCGTCGCGACGCCCGCCGTGTAGCGGCCCTGCTGCTGGAAGTGGTTCTGGAGCGCGGCCGGGTCGACACCCGGGCCGGTGCCGTCGGCGGCGTCGGAGGGCTTGGCGCTCATCATGGTGGCCCACTCGCGGTCGAAGTCGATGAGGCGCTGCGCGACGGACTGCCGTTCGGCCGAGTAGGTGTGCAGGAGAGACCGGGCGCTGCGTCCCTCGAGCACGGCGACGAGCTTCCAGCCGAGGTTGAACGCGTCCTGCATCGACACGTTCATGCCCTGGCCGGCCTTGGGGCTGTGCGTGTGGCACGCGTCGCCCGCGACGAACACCCGCGGTGTGCGCACATCGACCTCGTCGAAGGGGACGTCGTCGAACTTGTCGGTGAGCCGCTGCCCGATCTCGTACACCGACCACCACACGATCTCCTGCACATCGAGGGTGTGCGGGTGGAGGATCCGCCGCGCCGCGGCGATGACGTCGTCGGCGGTGATCGCCCGGCCCGCGACGCGCTCGCCCGGATCGAGCTCGTCCATCTCGATGTACAGGCGAACGAGATAGCCGCCCTCGCGCGGGATGATGATCATGTTGCCCTCGTCGGCCGACTGGATGACCGACTTGAAGCGGATATCGGGATAGTCCGTGACCGCGAGGACGTCCATGACGCCCCACGCCTGATTCATCGCGTCACCCTCGAGCACGCGCCCGATCGACTCGCGCACGATGCTGCGGGCGCCGTCGCAGCCCACGACGTACCTCGCCGAGACGGTGCGCTCGGCATCCGTCGCGACCTCACGCAGCGTGACCGTCACGGGGTGCGATCCTTCCGCGCCGACGTCGAGGCCGATCATCTCGAGCCCGTAGTCGGGCTCGAGTCTGGTGGGAGCGTCGCGCATCGTCTCAAGGAGGAAGTCCTGCACACGCGCCTGATTCAGGATGAGGTGGGGGAACTCCGAGAGCCCGTCCTCGACGTCCTGGATGCGGCCGCTGCGGACGATGTGGGTGCGATCGGCCGGATCGGGACGCCAGAACACCGTTTCGTTGACCCAGTACGCCTCGCGGAGGAGCTTCTCGCTGAACCCGAACGCATCGAACATCTCGACCGAGCGGCACGCGATGCCGTCGGCCTGGCCCATCTGCAGCGCGCCCTCGCGCCGCTCGACGATGCGCGTGCGGATGCCGGGGAACGCGGCGAGCTGAGCCGCGAGCACGAGTCCGGCGGGGCCGGTGCCGACGATGAGCACGTCGACCTCGTCCGGGAGCTCGCCCTCGACCTCGCCCTCGGCGCGCGAGACGCGGGGGTCGCCCGGGCGGAATCCGTTCAGGTACGACTGCATCGGCGTTCTTCTCCTCCATCGGCGCAATTAGTACGTATACGGAGGATATTAGCGACGGAAACGATCGACGGCAAGACCCTCTGCCGGATCATGCGGCCGCGACGAGCGCCAGATGCGTCAGCAGCGCGGATCGGCGGTCGACGTCGACGGGCTCGAGCAGGTCGAGCTGGATGCCGCCGACACGTGGCGCGGCCTCGCCCAGCGCCGCGCGGCCCTGACCGGTGAGAGCGACGATGCGACGGCGGCGGTCGACGGCATCCGGATGCCGTGCGATCCACCCGCGACGCGCGAGCCGGTCGACGAGGTCGGCCGCCGTCGACTTGTCGAGTCCGGCCTGCGCGCCCACGTCGCTCTGGCTGAGACCCGATCCGGTGTCGAGTGTGCGCAGCACCGCGAACTGCGGACCCGTGAGCTCCGCGCCGAATACCTCGGCGAACAGCGCCGTGTGCACCTGCTGCGCGCGGCGCACGAGGTGACCCGGCAGGCGCGGCGGCGCGTCGGCGGCGATGTCCGAGTCGATGACGGAGTCCAGCCGCGCGAGAGCAGCGAGGTCGCGCAGGAGTCCGTCGACCGACGCGGGCGGGACGCGGCTGAGGAGGAGCTCCTGCACCTGCTGCACGCGCGGGTGAAGCTCGACGAGCAGGGTCCGCGCGGCATCCGTCAGTGTGAGGGAGTGGCGGCGTCCGTCCCGGGGATCGCGTCCGCGCGCGAGGTGTCCGCGGCGCTCGAGTCGCGCGACGACGTCCATCGTGGACGACGTGTCGAGCGACGCCAGCTCGCCTGCGCGGCGCTGGTCGATCCCGGGCTGCGCCTCGATCGCGATGAGGAGGGCATACTGCGGGCTCGTCGGTTCGCCGCCGACCTCCGCGGCCCAGTGCGCGTTGTGGGCCTGCAGCGCGAGGCGCAGGAGATGCCCGCACGTCTCCGCGAGCGGTGGCTGCGGGTCGTCGGTCATCGCCGCTCCAGCACGAAGCGCGGGCCCCCGGCGAAGACGCCGACGACCGTCAGCGCCACGAGCACCGCCAGCAGCAGCGACAGCGATGCGACCCAGCCGCCGGTGAGGCTGTGCAGCCATCCGAAGGCGATGGGTCCGAGCGCGGCGATGACATAGCCGACCGACTGCGACATGCCCGACAGCGCCGCGGACGCGTCGTGATCGCGGGCGCGCTGCGCCATGAGCGTCAGCGACATGGCGAGTGTCGCTCCGGACGACAGGCCGATCAGCGACGCCCACACCACGATCGCGCCGGGCGCGACCAGGAGGCCCGTTGTGCCGGCGATGGCGAGCGACGGGATGAGGGCCGGGGCCCAGCGCTGGAGCCGTCCGCGGAGGATGAGCGGCAGCAGTAGCGATCCGGCGAGGGAGAACAGCTGATAGACCATGACGTCGATGCCGGCGACGACCTCTGAGCGGCCGGTCGACATCGAGATCGTCGCGAGCCACGTGACGAGCATGTAGAACATGGATGCCTGCAGGCCCATGTAGACCGCGACGAGCCAGGCGACCCGGTCGGTCCAGATGCCGGTGCGGCCGTGCTGGGTCGCGGAGCGGACGTGAGCGTGATCCGCCCCGCGGTGCGCCCACCACCAGGCCGCGATGGCGAACGGGAGGAGCACGCCGCCGGTCACCAGCAGTGCGAAGCGCCACCCGGCCGGATCGCCCGCGATCTCGATGTGCGAGATCGGCACCGCGACCCCGGAGGAGATCGCGCCGAACCCGGCGAGCAGCGCCGTGTACAGCGCCGTGACGGCGGGGATGTGCCCCGCGAAGTCGCGCTTGACCACCGCCGGCATGAGCACGTTGATGATCGCGATGCCGATGCCGATGACCGCGGTGCCGACCCAGAGGCTCACCACCGGACCGGGAATGGAGCGCACCAGCGTGCCGACGAGCAGGACGACAAGGGCCCACAGCAGCACGCGCGGCTGCCCGTAGCGGCGGCTGAGGTCGTGGGCCAGCGGCGAGAACAGCGCCCACGCCACGAGCGGCACGGCGGCGAGCGCGCCGAGCGCCGCCACCGACATTCCCGTGTCGGCGCCGATCTGGTCGAGCAGCGGGCCGAGCGCCGTGATCGTCGGCCGCATGTTCGCCGCGACCAGGCAGACCGCGACGATGAGCATGACGGCCGACGCCGCGCGCGGCATCCGCTCTTCGACCGGCATATCGCCCATGGTCACCGGACTATAGCCCACGCCCACTCTGATCCGGCGATCCGCTCCCGCTGGAGTGCGACAGACTAAGTCTAGCTAAGTCGGGTACCATGAGGCCATGGCCCAGGTGAACATGCACGAGGCGAAGTCCCAGCTGTCGGCGCTGATCGCGCGCGTCCTCGCGGGGGAGGAGATCACGATCGCCCGGGCCGGAACCCCCGTCGTCGATCTCGTCCCGCATCGGGACGTCACGATCGTCTACGGTCTCGGCGCGGCCGAGCCGGTGCACGATCCGGAGCTCTTCGACGGGACGGATGCCGAGATCGCCGCCCTGTTCTACGGTGCCGACGCGTGATCCTCCTCGACACCAACGCGCTGCTGTGGCTCTACCACGACAGCCGTGAACTCGGAGCGCGATCCCGCGAGCGGATCGCGCGCGCCCCGCGGACGCACTTCTCCTCGGCATCCGTCATGGAGATCACCATCAAGCACCTGCTTGGCCGGCTCTCGCTGCCGGGCGGCGACGGCTCTCCCGAGGTCTTCGTGCGGTCCGGGCTCTTCGAGCTTGCGTTCACGGCGCGCCACGCGGCCGCGCTGACGCGGTTCCCCGAGCTCGCGCGCCACGATCCGTTCGATCGGATGCTGCTTGCGCAGGCCTCGGTCGAGTCGTTCGAGCTCCTGACGTCCGATGCGACGCTGCTGGGCCTCGGCCACGCCTGGATCCGCGACGCACATCGCTGAGCCATACCGCGTTCCCACTGAATGGGAACGCGGTGCCGCATGGCCACGTTCGGGTGGCACCCTGGTGTCGCCCGCACCCGTGTCGAAGGAGACCTCATGACCTCTGCCGAGTCCGAGCTCCGGGATGAGGAGGCGTTCTCGTCGTCCGTCGTGCTGGAGCAGACCGCGGCGGCCCCGGAGTCGCTGCTCGCATCGCCCGATCAGCTGACGCAGCGCGAGATCACCCAGGAGATCGTCGACTACCACGCCGCCGCCGCCCGCCGTGAGGCGGCGGGTGAGAAGCTGCCGATCAGCCTGCACGACTTCCCGCCGTATCGCTCGAGCCTGCTGCGCCACCCGACCAAGAACCTCAAGCTCGTCGATCCCGAGACGATCGAGCTGTGGTCACCGGCGTTCGGCCAGCGCGACGTCGCCGCGATCGAAGCCGACCTGACCCTCCAGCACATCAGCGAGCCGCAGGGCGAGCGCATCACCGTGCAGGGGCGCCTGCTCGACTCGTGGGGGCGGCCGCTCGCGAACCAGCTCGTCGAGATCTGGCAGGCCAATGCCGCCGGCCGCTACATCCACCAGCGCGATCAGCATCCGGCCCCGCTCGACCCGAACTTCACCGGGGCGGGCCGGACCGTGACGAACGACGACGGCGAGTACTCCTTCACGACGATCAAGCCCGGTGCCTACCCGTGGAAGAACCACGTCAACGCGTGGCGCCCGGCCCATATCCACTTCTCGGTCTTCGGATCGGGCTTCACCCAGCGCCTCGTCACGCAGATGTACTTCCCGGGCGACCCGCTGTTCCCACTCGACCCGATCTACAACACGATCTGGCGCCAGAAGGACCGCGACCGCCTCATCGGCCTGTACGACCACGATCTGTCGGTGCCGGAGTTCTCGATGGGGTACCGCTTCGACATCGTCGTCGACGGGCCGGACGCGACCTGGTTCGAGCCGGAGGAAGGAGAGCACTGATGCCGCGTTCCCTGGGGGAGAAGACCCACGAGCCCACCGGCGGCCAGACCGTCGGTCCGTTCTTCGCGTTCGGCCTCGACTACCCCAAGAAGCACGAGGTCGTCTTCCCGCACAGTCCCGGCGCGATCGTGCTCGGCGGCACGGTGTTCGACGGCGCGGGAGCTCCCATCCCCGACGCCGTCATCGAGATCTGGAGCGCCGACGAGAACGGCGAGATCCCACGCGCGCACGGCGCCTTCCGCCGCGACGACCACTCGTTCACCGGATTCGGGCGCGCCGCGACCACCGATGTCGGCCGTTACGAGTTCTGGACGCGCAATCCCGGTCCGACAGGCGGCACGGCGCCGTTCTTCTCGGTGGTCGTCTTCGCGCGCGGCCTTCCCGACAAGCTCGTGACCCGCATCTACCTCCCCGAGCCGGAGGAGCTCCTCGCCACCGATCCGCTCCTCTCCTCGCTCGACGACGCCGAGCGCGCTACGCTCATCGCGACGCGCCCGCCCGATGGCAACCTGCACCACGACATCCGGCTGCAGGGCGAGAAGGAGACCGTGTTCCTTGCCTTCTGACGGACCGACCGGCACCGCCCCCGCGGTGGATGCCGGCCTGCTGTCGCCGGTCACCGTGGGTCACGACGACGCGGTGACGGATGCCGCGATTCTCGACGCCCTCGTGACGGCGGAGGTCGCGCTGGCGCGGGCGTACGGCGGGCAGACTCCGGACGGGGTCGTGCCGGAGATCGAGCGCGAGTTCGGATGGACGGGACAGGCGAGTGGATGCCGTGACCACGGCCTCGATCCCGGTGCCCTCACCGCGGCATCCGTCTCGGGTGGCAACCCGGTGATCCCCCTGGTGGGCGCGCTCAAGGCGCGCGTCTCCGCGGCGGCGCGATCCTGGGTGCACCGCGGCGCGACGAGCCAGGACATCCTCGACTCCGCGCTCATGGTCGTCGGCCGCCGCGCCGCGGGCCAGATCGTGACGTCGCTGCGGTCCACCGAGCTGGCGCTGGGAGCGTTCGCGCACGCACATCGCGACGAGGTCGCCGCCGCGCGCACGCTCACCCAGCACGCCGTGCCGACGACCGTCGGCCTGCGCGCCGCCGCGTGGCTGCGCGGCGTGCGGCGTGCGGCCGACCGGCTCGAAGAGGTCGCGGGGGCGCTGCCCGCTCAGCTGGGCGGTGCCGGGGGGACGCTCGCCTCCTTCGTGGAGTTCGCGGGACCGGCGGCGGCAGACCTGCCCGCCGCCTTCGCGCGCGAGCTCGGACTGGCCGCGCCCGACGCCCCCTGGCACACGACCCGGTGGCCCGTGACCGAGCTGGGGGATGCCCTCGTGCAGGGGATCGACGCGGTCGGGGTCATCGCCGCCGATGTCGCGACCCTCAGCCGCACCGAGATCGGCGAGCTCGCCGAGGGCGCCGGTGGCGGATCGTCGGCCATGCCGCAGAAGCAGAACCCCGCGGCATCCGTGCTCATCCGCTCCGCCGCCCTGCGTGCCCCGCAGCTCGGCGCGACCCTGCACCTGGCCGCCGCGCTCGCGGTGGACGAACGACCCGACGGCGCGTGGCACGCCGAGTGGCCGACGCTGCGCGAGCTGTTGCGACTCGCGCTGGGCGCCACGGCGCACGCGCACCGGCTCGTCGCGGGGCTCCGCGTCGACTCCGCCGCGGTCGCCCGGAACCTCGCCGCGACGCGCGGGCTCATCGTCGCCGAGCGGCTTTCGATCGTGCTGGGTCCGCTCATCGGACCCGATCGTGTCTCCGCGCTTGTCGCGGCCGCCGGGCGGGGTGAAGATCTCCGTGTGCTGCTCGCTGCGGTTCCGGAAGCATCGCACCTCGATGTCGACGGGTTGCTCGACCCGGCCGGCTACGTGGGTCTCGCGGGGGAGCTGATCGACTCCGCGGTCGCCGAGGGGCGCGAGGAGGACGAATGACTGTTCCGGCTATCGCGTGGACGGCCGTCGCCGGCCCTTCGACGAGCTCAGGGACCGATGGGACGAGCTCAGGGACCGATGGGACGAGCTCAGGGACCGGGGAGGCGCCGCTCGTCGTGCTGGGGCCGTCGCTGGGCACCTCGACGATCCTGTGGGAGGACGTAGTGCCCGCGCTCGCCGCCGACTACCGCGTCGTCGCCTGGGATCTGCCGGGGCACGGGGCGTCCGCAGCCGCCGGCGAGCCCTTCACCACCGGCGAGCTCGCGGATGCGGTGGCCGCTCGGGTCCGCGAGCTCGGTGCAGACCGCGTGCTCTACGCCGGGGTCTCGCTCGGCGGCGCCGTGGGACTGGAGCTGTGCCTGCGGCATCCCGATCTCGTCGTCGCCGCAGCGATCGTGGCCTCAGGTGCGCAGCTCGGCGACCCGCCTGCGTGGCACGAGCGTGCCGCGCAGGTGCGCGCGCAGTCCACGTCGAGCCTCATCGTCCCCTCCGCGCAGCGCTGGTTCGCTCCGGGGTCCGTCGCCCGCCGGCCGGAGATCACCGGACGCCTGCTGCACGCGCTGCAGGATGCCGACGACCAGAGCTACGCGCTCTGTTGCGAAGCGCTCGCGGCCTATGACGTGCGCGGCGAACTCGGACGGATCGGGACGCCCCTGCTCGTCGTGTGGGGCGAGCACGACGCCGTCGCGCCCGTCGCGAAGGCGGCCGAGATCGCGGACGGCGTCGCCGACGGGCGCCTCATCGAGATCGCGGATGCCGCTCACCTGCCCCCGGCCGAGCAGCCGGAGGCAACGGCATCCGTCCTTCGGGAATTCTTCGCCGCGCAGCGACAGGAGGCGAGCACATGACCAGACCCGCGGGCCAGGGGCCCAGCGACGAGCAGCGCTACGACCAGGGCATGACCGTGCGCCGCGAGGTGCTGTCGGATGAACACGTCGACCGCGCGATCGCCGGCACGACGGAGTTCACCGCCGACTTCCAGGACTTCATCACCCGGGTCGCGTGGGGCGACGTCTGGTCGCGGCCGGGGCTGGACCGTCGGTCGCGGTCCGTCGCGGTGCTGACGGCGCTCATCGCCCTGGGGCACCACGAGGAGCTCGCGATGCACGTGCGCGCGGCCCTCCGCAACGGACTCACTGCCGACGAGATCCGCGAGGTGATCCTGCAGTCGGCGGTCTACTGCGGGGTGCCCGCGGCGAACACCGCGTTCCGCGTCGCGGACGAGGTCCTCGCGGGGGAGTAGTCGCGGCCGATTGTCGAGCGCCGGATCGAGTGCGGCCCTCAGCGCCGTGTATCGAGATCTGCCGCGAAGCGGTGTATCGAGACGCGCGCGCATTGACCCGTCGCGGGTCAGAACACGATCGTGTGGTTGCCGTGGCGGACGACGCGGTCCTGCGCGTGCCACAGCACCGCGCGCGAGAGCACCTGACGTTCGACGTCGGCTCCGCGACGGGCGAGCTCGGCGGCGGTGTCGGCATGGGTCACCCGGATCGTGTCCTGCTCGATGATCGGCCCTTCGTCGAGGTCGGTCGTGACGTAGTGCGAGGTCGCCCCGATGAGCTTGACGCCGCGCTCCTTCGCCTTCCGGTACGGCTCCGCCCCGATGAAGGCGGGCAGGAACGAGTGGTGGATGTTGATGACCGGCACGCCGAGCTGCTCGAGGAAGTCGGCCGAGAGGATCTGCATGTACCGGGCGAGCACGACGACGTCGACGTTGCCCACGAGCAGCTTCAGGATCTCGGCCTCGGATGCCGACTTGTCGGGCCCCGGCGTCGACGGCACGTGGAAGAACGGCACGCCGAACGAGCGCACGTCTTCCGCGGCCGTGGTGTGGTTCGACACCACCATCGGGATCGTGACCGGCAGATCGCCGCGCCGGTGGCGCCACAGCAGGTCGAGGAGGCAGTGGTCCTGCTTCGACGCGAGGATCGCCATGCGCTTGGGCACCGACTGGTCGGTGACCTTCCACTCCAGCTCGAACCCGTCGCCGAGGGTTTTCGCGAGATCGGCCTCGATCACGGGGAGCGCGGCGGCCAGATCCGGGCGGTGGAAGACGACCCGCTGGAAGTACGCGCCCCCGACCGGGTCGTCGGAGTACTGGTCGAATGCGACGATGTTGCCCTGGTTCCGGGTGATGAGGGCCGACACCGCCGCGACGATCCCCGGCTTGTCGCTGCCGTGGACGATGAGGCAGGCGTGGTCGGACGGCAGGTGGGGCGAGTTCGGCGCGGACATGAGTCGATTCTGCCGTGCGATGACGGATGCCGATGGCCGCGGCATCCGTCGTGATGCTCAGGCGGTCGAGCCCAGCAGCCGCCAGCCGAGCTGTTCGGAGGCGTGCCGGTCGAAGGTCACGACGCCGTCCACGCCGAACAGCTCGAACGCGCCCTGGATGAGCGCGTCGGCGAAGTCCGCGCCCTCCTCGGCGAGAGTGAGCGCGCGGACCACGCTCTCGCCGTCGTCGAACTCGAGCACCTCCGCTTCGACCAGGCCCCGGATGACCGTGAGGCAGTCGTCCTTCGGCATGCGCCTCCCACGCGACAGGACCCAGTAGATCTCCGCGAGCGTCACCTGGGTGATGACGCCTGGCGAGTCTCGGGTGAGGGATTCGATGAACTGCGCCGCAGCGGGATACTGGCCGGGATCGTCGCGCAGCACGTACCGGAGGATGACGTTCGTGTCGATCCCGATCAGCTGCGCGCCGAGGCCGATCACCCGAGACCGCGCATCCCGCTCTCGGCGCCGCCCTCGGCGATCGCGTCGTTCATCTCTTCGATCGTCATCGTCGGCTGAGTCGGGTCGTAGAGGAGGCCGGCGAGATCCTCGATCCGGCCGGTGCGCGGAACGATCCGATACTGCCCGCTCGGGAGCTTGACGAAGACGACCTTCGACCCCGTCGTCAGGTTGAGGTCGTCCCGCACCTGCTTCGGCACGGTGATCTGACCCTTGCTGGTCATGGTGGCTGTCGGCATCCCGATTCCTTTCAGTACTGATGCAAGCTTACTGATGGCAACAATGTAAGGGAAGGGTCTCGGCCGTATGCTGAGCCCGTGACGACGACGACACCCCCGAGCCGGGTCGCGGGCCGCGACGACCGCATCACGCTGCGGTTCATGTCGACGCCCGCCGACACCGCCGCGGGCGGCCGCTCGGTTGCGGCGGGCAGCGTCATGGAGTGGATCGACAAGGCCGGCTATGCGTGCGCGGTCGGCTGGGCGGGCGCCTACTGCGTCACCGCGTACGTCGGCAACGTGCGCCATCGCCGCCCGATCGTGCCGGGGAGCCTGGTCGAGGTGCAGGCGCGCATCGTCCACACCGGCCGCACGAGCATGCACGTGGTCGTGACGGTGTCTTCGAGCGAGGTCAGCGCGCGCTCCTACACGCCCGCGACGACGTGCGTCCTGATCTTCGTCGCGAAGGATGCCGACGGACGGCCCGCGGAGGTTCCGGCGTGGGAGCCGCACTCGCGGGCGGACCGCCGCCTCGCCGAGGCGGCGATCGACCGCATCCCGTCGCGCACCGAGATCAAGCGGCTGATGCTGTCGGCGGACTACACCGACGCCTCCCGCGCGCCGCGGGCGACGCTGCGCTTCCTCGTGCCACCGGGCGTCGTGAACTGGGGCGGCAAAGCCCACGGCGGCACCGTGATGCGCTGGATCGACGAGGCCGCCTACGCGTGCGCGGCCTCGTGGACGCAGGACGGGGATTCCGCATCCGACGCGGTCGGGGTGTACTCGGGCGGCATCCACTTCTTCGCGCCGGTGCGCATCGGCGATCTCGTCGAGGTCGAGGCGCGGATGCTGTACACGAGCGCCCACAGCATGCATCTGGGCATCCGTGTGACCTCCGCGGATCCGCGCACGCCGCACGAGCGGATGCTCACGACGCAGTGCCTCGCTGTCTTCGTCGTGCCGGGTGCCGCCGGCGTCGCGCTGCCGGTGCCGCAGTGGCATCCGGACGTCGACGAGGACGTGCGCCTGCACGAGCACGTGCGCGAGATCATCCGGCTTCGCGAGGGCATCGTGCCGCTCGCGCCGTCGCTGACGCTCGAGCCCTGACGCTCGAGCCCTGACGCTCGAGCCCAGACGGCCGGCTCAGACGCTCGGGCCTGAGCGGGGGAGCCGACGTCCGAGTCCGGACGCCCGCGCCTGAGCGAGGCGCCGACGTCCGAGCCTCGAACCCCGAGAAACCACATTCCGGCCGAGAAACCACGCGCCGCGGTGTGTCTCGGCGAGGAAGTGGTTTCTCGGCCGTCAGCGGGTGGGCGAGAGCGGCCACCCTGTGTACGCCTCGGCGAGGAAGGTGCGCCCGGCCGTCGACTCCACGACGGAGCGCAGCTCGCCCAGCTGACGCAGCCGGTCGAAGTCGGTCGCGCCGGGGGCGACGTGGAGCATGCTCGTCATCCACCACGAGAACTGCTGGGCCTTCCAGATCCGGCGGAGCGCGGTGTCGGCGAACGCGTCGATCGGCCCCTCGTCGCCGGTCGTGAGCAGCGCCTCGAGCGCACGGCTGAGCAGCAGCACATCGGCGACGGCGAGGTTCATGCCCTTGGCGCCGGTCGGCGGAACGGTGTGGGCGGCATCACCGACGATCGCGACGCGGCCGCGGCGCAGCTCGTGCGCGACGAAGCTGCGGAACCGCAGCACGTCGCGCTGGAAGATCGGGCCCTCGACGAGGTCGGTCCCCGGCACGCGCTTCTGCAGCTCGTCCCACAGCTGCACCTCCGAGAACGAGGCCGGGTCGACCTCGGGGTCGCACTGAAAGTACATGCGCTGCACGGTGGCGCTGCGTTGACTGATCAGGGCGAACCCGTCGGGGGAGTTGCTGTAGATGAGCTCGTGCGCGCTCGGCGCGGCCTCGCACAGGATGCCGAACCACGCGAACGGGTACTCGCGGAAGTATCCGCCGGTCGCCGAGCCCGTGACGGCCGCGCGCACCGCGCTGCGCGAGCCGTCGGCGCCGACAACGAAGTCGGCGACGATCTCCAGCGGCTCTCCGGCCGCGTCGACGGCGAGGATACGGGGGCGTGTGGTCCCGGCATCCGTCACCTCTTCGACCGTGACGCCGAAGCGGAGATCCTGACCGGCGTCGAGGCGCGCGGCGATGAGGTCCTTGAGCGCCTCGTGCTGCGGGTACAGCCACACCCCGCGGCCGACGAGGTCGGCGAAGTCGATGCGGTGACCGGCGCCGTCGAAGCGGAGCTCGATGCCGTCGTGGCGCGAGCCGACTGTGCGGGCGCGGCTGTGCTCGCCCAGGCTGTCGAGCAGCTCGACGGTGCCCTGTTCGAGGATGCCCGCGCGGATCGTCGTCTCGATCTCGTCGCGGCTGCGCCGATCGACGATCACCGACTCGATGCCGGCGGCGGCGAGCAGGTGCGACAGCAGCAGCCCTGCGGGGCCGGCCCCGACGATGCCGACCCGGGTGTGGACGGTGGTGGTCATGGGCGTCTCCTTCGACGAACGGAACCCGCCCATTGTGTGCGGTGGCCACGCGACGGCGCGGGATCATTCCCGATGAACGGGATGCCGCGACGCGCCCGCCCGCTCAGCGTCGGTCAGCGCCGGTAGCCGAGCGCCCGCTCCGTGTCGCGCGCCGCGCGGTGCAGCTCGACGAGGGCGAACTCGGTCGGGGTGCCGTGGGGGAGCACCACGGAGAGGGCCGCGATCACCGTGCCGGTCTCGTCGCGTATCGGCACGGCGACCCCGGTGGAGACGTCCTCGATGTAGCCGGGCGCCATCGCGTGGCCGAGCGTTCGGATCTCGGCGAGCTTGCGACGGACGGCGGACGGATCCACGAGGGTGGCGCGCGTCAGCGGCACGAGCCTGCCCGCCAGCACGCGGTCACGCAGTTCGGCGTCGGCATAGGCGAGCAGCACGAGGCCCGAGGAGGAGGCATGCAGCGGGAGTCGACCGGCGACGCGCGTGATGTTCGCCCCCGACCTCGGTCCGCTCAGCCGCTCGAGGAACAGCGCCTCATCCTGCTCCAGGATCGCGAGCTGGGTGTGCTCCTGCACGCGGGCCTGCACCCGCTCCATGAACGGCATGGTTGCCTGGCGCAGCCGCAGCGCGTGCGACGAGCGCGTCGCGAGCTCCCACAGCCGCATGCCGATCCGGACGCCCCGGTCCTCGTCGCGCTCGAGCAGCCCGGCCTCCACGAGGTCGCCGACGATGCGGTGCGCGGTGGAGCTCGGCAGTCCCGTGCGCCGTCCGATCTCGGCCGCCGTCTGCACCGTCCGCGTCGGCGTGAAAGTCTCGAGCACCCGCACCAGCCGGTCGGTGACCGAGTCGCCCGTCGGAGAGTTCGCCACGAGTCGAGGATGTCATATCGACATCGATGGTTCCCATTGGATGGGATCGACGTGCGAAACGCTGTCGAGCGCGGGGGTGGTCAGCCTGCAGGCCGTGCCTTCCGCCGTTCCGACAATGCTCCTAGCGCTCCCGCGAGCTCCCCGAACAAGGATGGAGGCATGTCGAACAGACCCGCAGGAAGTGGGTCGACGGTGTTCCAGTCCACGCGTCTGCGCACGAGCGCCTCGTAGGACGGATCATGCTGACGCAGCAGGGCGAGCACCGTCGCCAGAGCTTCGGGGTCGTCCGCGATCTCACGGAATGTCGATCCCAGAGAGAGCACCGGTGGAGCGGGGACGGGCTCGTCGATGACAGTCCACGAGTACGATCCCGGGCCGACCTCAGCGTGGCTTCCGTCGGGCAGACGGACTTCGGCGGTCGCATGGGCCGGCACCGCGAGGTGGAGGCTGAGCGTGCCGTCGGAGCGTTTCCAGCCGCCGACGATCTGCCCGGATGGCGTGTCCAGCGTTGCGCGGGCGTGATCGAGTCCGTGTATCGGTGTCGGCTCGAAGCGGATGCGCCGGTACGCGCGCGACGCCGGAGCGATCCCCGCCAGTCGCCGGTACAGCCAGTCCACGACCGCACCGAGCGCATAGTGATTGAAGGAGGTCATCTCGCCCGGATTGAGGGAGCCGTCCGGCAGCATCGAGTCCCACCGCTCCCAGACGGTCGTCGCGCCCATCGTGACCGGATACAGCCACGACGGGCAGCCGGTCTGGAGGAGGAGCCTCCCTGCCACATCAGCGTGTCCCGTGTCGACCAGAGCGTCGAGAATGAGCGGTGTTCCTACGAACCCTGTGGCGATGTGAAAGGCGTGACGCCGCGATGTGTGCGCGAGACGATCCCCGAGCCGCTGTCGCAGTGCGGGATCGGTCGCGATGCCGAATGCGAGGGCGAGCGCGTATCCGGTGGGCGCGTCTGCGCTCATCCGCCCCCGCGGTGTCACGTACGCGGCCAGGAAGGCCTCTCTCGTGCGCTCCGCGATCGACGAGTACTCGCGGGCGACGTCTTCCAGGCCGAGATCGCGTGCTGCTCGCGCGACGAGGTCGGCGGAGCGGAAGAGGTAGGCGGTGGCGACGATGTCGGACGGCGTCTTGGCCGCGCCCGGAATCTCCGGCGGCGCTTCTGGGTCGAGCCAGTCGCCGAGCTGGATGCGGCCTTCCCACAGCCCGTCGGCGCCGACGGTGGGCAAGATGCTGTCGACCCACGCCCTCATGCTGTCGACTTGCCGTTCGAGGATGGCTCCGTCGCCGAAGCGGTCCGCAAGCACGGTAGGAACCACGGTCGCCGCATCACCCCAGGCGGCAGTGGGCCCCACAGGGTAGCGCAGGACATCCGGGACCACGAACGGCACGATGCCGTCGCGCTTCGCCTGCTCGAAGGCGACGTCCCTGAGCCAGCTGGCCAGGAACGCACGGCTGTCGAACAGCGTCGCCGCGGTGGGGGCGAACACCTGGGCGTCGCCGGTCCAGCCCATCCGCTCGTCCCGCTGCGGGCAGTCCGTCGGCACGGACAGGAAGTTTCCTCGCATCGACCAGACCACGTTCTCGTGAAGTCGATTGAGGAGGTCGTGGGACGAGTCGAACCAGCCGGTGCGGCGCATATCGGTGTGGAGGACGACCGCGCTCACGGCACCCGGATCGAGATCGCCGGCGATGCCGCTGATCTCGGCATACCGGAACCCGTGGAACGTGCCGAGCGGCTCGATCGTGCGCGCCGCGCCGTCGAGGATGAATCGGTCCGTCGCTGCTGCGCGCCGCAGCGGACGCGTTCCCAGCTCGCCGTCCTCGAGAACCTCCGCGTGCCGGATGACGAGCTCGGTGCCCGCGGGCTCGTCCACCGCGAGGCGGAGGCGACCCACGAGATTCTGACCGAAGTCGACCCGGAAAGCGCCCGACGGCATCCGCTCGATGCGAACGGGAGCGACCTCCTCGACCCTCCGGACGGGCTCCAGCGTGCGCGCCTGCGGGACGACGCCGGTCGCGATGATGGCCGCGGGGACGCCGGACGCCGGGTCGCGCCGCAGGTCCACTGACTCGCCCGAGTAGATTCCGGACTCGACGATCTGCCAATCGCCGGTGGCGGACCAGGACTTGTCGGTGCGGACAACGTCGCGGCGGCCGTTCGTATACGCGAGGTGCAGTTCGAGCGCGGCCGACGGCTGGTCGCCGTATACACGAATGCCGGCTGGGCCGAAGCCGTACTCCTCGGTGTACCAGCCTCCCGTGAGGCGGATCTCGATCCGGTGAGAACCGGGCTCGGCGAGGAGAGGCAGGACGTCGACCGTGTCGTGCAGCACGCGCGAGTCGTAGCTCGTCCATCCCGGGCCCAGCACGGTGTCGTCGATCGGGATGCCGTCGATGGAGACCTCGGCGATGCCGAAGGCTGAGACGTGCGCCACTGCGCTGGCGATCTCGTCGTCCACCTCGATCGTGCGCGAGAGCAGCACCGGCTGGGCAGGGCGCACCGGCTCGGCGAGGCCGATGAAGGACGCGGACCAGTCGGCGACCGCGGCCAGGCGCACGGTGTGCGGGTGGCTCCACCCCGAGAACTCCCCCAATGCGTCTGCGACGCGCACCTCGATCGCGTGGGGCTGATCGTCGGCGATCGCGTCGAAGGGCCAGGGCACAAGGACGTTGTCGGCGCCGACGAACCGTGCGATCTCGGAACCGTCCAGCCGCACCTCAGCCGCGGACTGAGCCCAGCCGCCCGGCGCGGCATCGACGATCCACGACACGCGCGGCCGGTCTGTCGGGACGAAGGGGGTGCCGCGGAGGTGCTCCGCGTCGACCGATCCCACATGCACCGCCGAAGTCATCATCCCTCGCTTCCGACAGCCGCGATCTCGACCCGCCATCCGCGCGGGTACAGCGGATCGAGGGTCCCGCCGGCGACATCCGGGAAGCTGTCGTGGACGGCCTGCATGCTGCGTGGCAGCTCGAAGGGAAGGCGTCCCTCGGGTTGGACGACGCCGGTGATGGCATCCAGCAGCGCGCGGTCGGATGCACCGTAATCGGCGACCATGGCGGTCGCGAACTGAACGAGAGGCGTGAGGATCGCCGGCCGGCTGAGGGTGACCGACACGATGAGGGGGGTCTGCGCCGCGAGAGCGCTCAGTTCGTCGATCACCTGTGCGGAGAACTCCAGGGAACCCTGTTCCATGCCGCTCTCGAGGAAGTAGTGGTCGCGCGGTTCGTACGGAGCCGACAGGCGCACGATCGCGACATCGGCATCGTCGGGCGCGGTCGCGGTCCAGCCGACGGGAAGCGCCGTCGCGTCGAGGCCCCGGAGATGGGCCCGCATCGAGCCCGTGAGCGGCAGCGCGTCGCTTTCGCCAAGAGGACCGTTGCGCAGCACCGTGACGGAACGCGACTGGGTGCGTTCCCCGAGTTCGACGTGCTCGCGCAGGGGAAGTGTCGACACATCCGGTTCGGTACCCGTCGCGCTGTCGTCGCCCGTCAGACGCAGCGTGAGCTCGACCACGCGCATCGCGGCATCCTGCACCCGCCGCTCGTCGACGGCCCCCTCCTCGAGCAGCGACAGCAGCAGCGCCGTGTCGCTCTCACCGCCGAGCTGGTCGACGCCGGCGCCGAAGAGCCTCGCCATCCGTCCCGCAGGGTCGAGGTGCTCGACGCCCCAGGCGCGCGCGGGGAACGGCTTGCCGAACACGGTCGCGTCGTGGACGAGCCCGAAGTCGCTCAGCACGACGCCGCCGAATCCGAGTTCGTCGCGCAGCAGGTCGGTGATCAGCGCGCGATTGAAGGCGAAGCCGACCTCTTCGACCGGCCGGCCGTTGCGGGTGAGGCCGACCGGCATGCCGTAGTACGGCATGATCGCCGCGGCGCCGGCGGCGATCGCCGCGCGGAACGGCATCAGGTGATCCTCGAATCGGTCTCCGGGATAGACCTGTTCACGCCCATACGGGAAGTGCGGGTCTTCGCCGTCACGCTGGGGGCCGCCTCCGGGGAAGTGCTTGACCGTCGCCGCGACGCTGTCTCCGCCCAGTTCCGCGCCCTGAAGTCCCTCGAGGAACGCGGTGAGCAGCCGCGAGGTCAGCGCCCCGTCCGCCCCGAAGCTCTGCGCCTGGCGAGCCCAGCGAGGCTCGGTCGCCAGGTCGACCTGCGGGTGCAGGGCCATCCGGATGCCGATGGCGCGGTAGTCGTCTCGCACGACCCGAGCGAAGACGCGGACCAGCTCGGGGTCGTCGAGCGCGCCGAATGCGATCGGCTCCGGCCACTGGGAGACCCCCTGCGCGCGGTGCGTCGCACCCATGTTCTGGAGAAACGAGTGGCGTGGATCGCTGGAGAAGACGATGGGTAGACGTGACCCGTGAGAGGTGGCGATCTCCTGCAGGCGGGCGAGAATCGGCGCGGTCTCCTCAGGGGAGGGGAGGGATCCCAGGCAGAAGTGACGGATGCCCCGATCGACGATCAGCTCGCGCGTCGAGGGTCCGAACGGCGATGCCGCATCGGGGTCGTGGTCGGCGTCCAGGAGGATGATCGGGTGGAACAGCAGCCCCGCCATCTCAGGAGCACTCAGGCCCGCGACCACCTCGCGGGCCTGAGCACGGGCGTCGAGTGCGCTGGTACGCGGAATCGTCATGCGGTCTCCTTCAGTTCGGCCGCGGACTGCAGCTCTCGTCGTCGCTCGGCCTGGATGGTGGGATCGGCGACCGGGGACGCGAGCAGAAGGCGTCGCGTGTAGGGGTGGCTCGGGTGCGAGGTGACGGCGTCGCCATCGCCCCACTCGACGATCTCGCCGCGGCGCATGACCGCAACGCGATGGCACAGCACACGGACCACGTTGAGGTCATGAGAGACGAAGAGGTACGCGACTCCCGTGCGCTCCTGGACTTCGAGGAGGAGCTCGAGGATGCGCGCCTGCGTCGTCAGGTCGAGCGCCGAGACCGGTTCGTCGCACACGATCAGGCGCGGTTCGAGCGCGATCGCGCGCGCGATGGCCACCCGCTGGCGCTGACCACCGCTGAACTCCCGGGGCAGCCGGTGTGCCGCATCGGCGGGCAGGTGGACGAGGTCGAGCAGATCGCGGACTCGACCGGAGGCATCTCTCGCGCTGATGCCCCGCGCACGCAGCGGCTCGGACAGGGTGTCGCCCACCGTCAGCGAAGGGCTGAGCGACGAGTAGGGATCCTGGAAGATCACCTGCAGGTCGACGGCGAGCGTGCGTCTGCGTGCGCGGGGAGCGTGGGCGATGTCTTCGCCGTCGAGCGCTATCGTGCCTCCGGTCACGGGGGCGAGGCCCAAGACCGCTCGCCCGAGCGTGGACTTGCCTGAACCCGATTCGCCGACCAGCCCTACGGTTTCGCCAGGCCGGACGTCCAGACTGACTCCGTGGAGGATCTCGACGGGCTTGTGGCGGAGTCCGCGCCCGGGATAGGCGACGCGCAGGTCGCGGATGTCGAGCAGAGCGCGTCCCTGCTCCGCGGCGTTCACAGCAGATCGGGTCATGCTTGCAGCGCTCCTCGTGCCGGGGCGCCGTCGAGGAGCGCATCGAGCAGGCCACGGGTGTAGTCATGGCGAGGATCGGCGAACACGTCCGCGACGGAGCCGCTCTCGACGATGCTGCCCGACCGCATGACCGAGACCCGGTCGGCGAGGTCGGCGACGACTCCGAAGTTGTGGGTCACGATCAGGATCGACATGCCGCTCTCGCGCTGCAGGTCGCGCAGGAGCTGGAGGATCTCGGCTTGAACCGTGACATCCAGCGCCGTCGTGGGCTCGTCGGCGATGATCAGGTCCGGCTCGGTCGCTATGGCTCCGGCGATGAGCACCCGTTGCGCCATGCCCCCCGAGATCTGATGAGGATAGGCCGCGAAGGTGCGCTCGGGATCGGCGATGTCGACACGTGCCAGCAGCGCGAGAGCGCGGAGCTTCGCCTCCCGCCGCGACAGTCCCAGCGTGATGCGCAGCGGCTTCACGAGCTGCTGACCGATCGTGTAGGAGGGATCCAGGTTCGACATCGGCTCCTGCGGGACATACCCGATGCGGTGCCCACGCAGCTTCTCCAGCTCACGTGCGCTCAGGCGAAGCAGATCGAGGCCGTCGAAGCGGATCGCACCGGCGACGCACATGCCGCCGGGAGGAAGGAGTCCCAGCACGGACCACGCCGTCTGGGTCTTGCCCGACCCGGACTCGCCGATCAGGGCATGCACCTCACCGCGAGCGACTGCGATCGACACGTCGTCGACGACCGTCGCCCACGCGGTGTCGCCGCGGTATGCCACGGAGAGCCCTTCGATCTCCAGCAGCGGGTCGTCGTGGATCCGGCCGTCACGAATCGTGGCATCGGGCCGCGGCGTTGGGGGCGACCAGCGAACGGGTCGCTTGCCCGCGCCCTCGCTCGATCGCTCCAGCACATCACGCAGCGCCGTCCCGAAGAGCGACAGCGCGATGCAGGTCAGCGCGATCGCGAGGCTCGGCCACACCATGAGCCACGGTGTCCGCGAGAGGTTGTAGAAGCCTTCGGCCAGCATTCCGCCCCAGGTCGGCAGCGAGGGGTCTCCAACCCCCAGGAAGTCGAGACTCGCCTGGATCGCGATCGCCACGGCGAACAGTCCGGTGGTCAGGAGGATCACAGGTGCCCGCACCGCGGTGAGGACGTGCCGACCGACGATCCGGAGGTCGCTCAGCCCTGCCACGCGGGCGGCGTCGATGTACAGCTCCTGTCTCACGTGCCGCACCGCGCCGTAGACGATGCGGTAGTACGAGGCCGAGAGGATGACGCCGAAGATCGCCATGATCCACCAGATCGACGGTCCGATCACCGACCGCGCCGCCAGCAGGATGACGATCGCCGGCAGGGAGAGGATCGTGCTCGCCATCCAGTTCGACGATGCGTCGAACCAGCCGCCGCGATACCCCGCCACCAGGCCGGCCGTGATGCCGATCGCAGCGGCGACCACCACGGCGATCAGGGCACCGAGGAGGCTGGTCGAGGTCGCGTAGACGAGGCGGGAGAGGATGTCGCGCCCTGCGCTGTCGCCCCCGAGGAGGTGCTCGGCGCTCGGCGGTGCGAGGACGTTCGAGAGGTCGGTCGCAGACGGGGGATACGGCGCGAGGACAGGCGCGGTGATGGCGACGAGGATGAGAGTGGCGAGGTACGCCGCGGAGATCGCGCCCAGCGGGGTTCTCAAGACCCGGCGCATGAGCGAGCGGCGGACGGCGACGGATGCGGTCACGACAGGCGCACCTTCGGATTGAGCCATCCCTGGATCAGGTCGACGGCGAGGTTGATGAGGAGGACGATGAGCGCAGTGACGACGATCAGGCCCATGACGAGCGGGATGTCGCCCTGGATCGTTGCCGAGACGGCCGTCTGCCCGAGGCCGGGCAGCGAGAACACCTGCTCGACCACGACTGCTCCGCCGAACATCACGATGAACTGGATTCCGAGGACGCTGAGTGCCGGCCCGGCGGAGTTGCGCAGGACGTGGTCGTAGATCAGACGCCGGTTCGGAATGCCGCGGGCGCGCAGCGTGCGTACGTAGTCCAGACGGAGGGCATCGAGCATCGACCCGCGCACCTGCTGAGCGATGCTGGCGATCGCGCCGATCGACAGCGCGATGATCGGGAGGATGATCGTCGACAGCCAGCCCGTGATCGAGGTCGTGAACCGGATGTAGCCGGTGGCGGGCACCCACTGCAGCCCGATGGCGAAGACGAGGACGAGGACGAGCGCGACGAGGAAGCCGGGAATCGCAGCTCCGACGAAGGAGCCCACCTGGACGCTGCTGTCTACCCAGCCGCGCCGCGTGGCGGCCAGCACGCCCAGAACGGTGCCGACCACGGCGGTGAGGAGGATGGCGCCGATGGTGAGGGACAGGGTGACCGGCAGCCGGCTGGCCAGCGCCTCGGTGACCGGCTGGCCCGAGAACCACGAGCGGCCCAGGTCGCCCCGGAGGGCGCTGCCCGCCCAGTCGAAGAACTGGACGACGATCGGCCGGTCCAGGCCCAGCTCCTGCTGTTTTCGGGCGACGATCTCAGGAGCCGCGGTGTCGCCGACGATGCGGCGTGCGGTGTCGCGGGCGCCGAGGTAGAGGAGGAAGAACCCGAGCACGCTGATGGTGAGCACGGTGAGCACGCCTGCGGCGAGGCGACGAAGGATGAAGGTCAGCATCGACGGTGTGTCGCGTGCGGGGCCGACGCCGGCCGGCCCCGCACACGATCCTTCCTAGTTCATTCGGTCGGGCGGATGTTCCACAGGTAGGGAACGGCATTGTCGGACTGGATCGTTGCCTCGGTGCCCTCCGCAGTGATGAATGCCGAGTACGGACGGTAGACCGGAGCGTACCAGGCCTGCTCCACGACGTAGGCGTTCAACTCCCGCGCGGCCGCGTCGGCATCCGCCTCTTCACCCGAGCGTACGATCTGGGCCAGCTCGATCACAGTCGGGTCGGCGACATGAGAGGTGTTCCATGCCGACTCCGGCAGCATCGAGAACTGGATCGTCTGCCACGAGGTCGGGTCGGTCTGCAGCAGGAACGAGAACGCGGCCCACGAACCCCCGAGGAGGCGACCGAACAGGTCGTCGCCCGTCGGCTCCCACTCCACGGTGATCCCGACCGCGTCGAGCTGCTCCTTGTAGATCGCGAACACCGACTCCGGCACGAAGTTGTTGCTCGGCATGACCAGCGTGAAGCCGTCGGCGTAGCCTGCTTCGGCCAGCAGCTCTCTGGCACGCTCGGGGTCGTACGGGTAGCGGTCGTCGAGCGCGTCATCGTACGCCGACGAGCTCAGGCCGAACACCTGCGTCGTGACGGTGCCCAGCCCGCCATCGAGTGCCTGCAGCAGACCCTCGCGGTCGAGCGCATAGTTGAACGCCTGACGCACGCGCACGTCGCCCATCGCGGGGTTGATGGTGCCGTCTCGATCTGCGAGCAGGAAGCCCGTCCAGTTCTGCTCGTAGGTCTGAGCCGTGAATCCAGCGGCCTCGGCCTCTGCGATCTGCGTCGGGCTCTGCAGGTTGGTGGCATCGATCTGACCGCCTTTGACGGCGTTCATCAGAGCGGTCGGATCGCCGTAGAACGTCATCACGATGTTGTCGTAGTGCACCGACTCGGAATCCCAGTACTCGTCGTTCGCCTCGTAGACGTAGGTGGAGCCCACCACCGTCTTGTCGGTGTCGAGGACGTACGGTCCGCTGCCGATCGGCGTGGTCTGCGCGTCGGGGGAGTCGAACATGGCAGGGCTGCCGATCAGGCCGGCATTCTGGCTCAGGTAGACCGGCAGCGCGGGGTCGGGCTCCGCGAGTGTGATCACGAGGGTCGTGTCGTCCGGAGCCTCGGCCGAGGTCATCCCGGCGAGGAACGGGGCATTCTGGCTCGTGCCGTCCCGAAAGCGGACGAGGTTGTCGGCGGCGACCTGCGCGGTGAGTGCGGTGCCGTCGGCGAACTCCACGTCGTCGCGAAGCGTGAGGGTGAGGACGGTCCTCGCGTCGTCCCACTCCCAGGCGGTCGCAAGCCCTTCGATGACGGTGCCGTCCGGCTCCGTGCGCAGGAGGGTGTCGTAGACGGCCTGGAGGTACGGGGACTCGTTCGCCCACGAGGCCTCCCACGGTGCGAACGAGGACAACTGGGTGACCACGCCGAGGCGCAGGGTGGTCTCAGCTTCTTCCTCGGTCGCGCTGGGTGAAGAGCAGGCGGTGAGCGCAAGTGCCGTAGCGAGCCCACCGGCGGCGACAGTGAGCGCGAGCTTGGTGCGGTGCGTCATTGCACGTCCTTTCGGAACGAACGGGTGTGCCGGCACGGACTGTGACGACGTCGGCAAGCTAACATAAAAACCTTCATGCATAAAAGTTTTTGTGTATCACAGGTTTTGATACCGTGAATCGAATGCCCCGAACACCAGGCCCGCGAGGCGCATACGCCAAGACCCCGCAGCGGCGCGAGGAGATCCTCGACGCCGCGTTTGGGGTGTTCGCGCGCTACGGGTACCTCAACAGCTCGATGAGCGAGATCGCCAAGCGCGCGGGAATGACGATGCCCGGAGTGACGCATCATTTCCCCACGAAGTCGGGTCTTCTGGAAGCTGTCCTTCAGCGACGCGACCTCGACGCGGCGGGCCATCTCGAGGGCAGACGCGGTGTCGATCTGCTGCTGGGGTTGCTGGAGATCGCCGAGCGGGACGAGCGTGATCGCGGGCTCACGCAGCTGTTCGCGATCCTCGCTGCGGAGGCGACCATCGATGACCACCCCGCGCACGAGTACTTTCGTGCGCGGTACGAACTGATCCTGGCGAACGTGTGGCGGGCATTCGATGAGGCGAAGGAGGACGGTGACCTGCGGCCGGGCGTGGTTCCCGGGGAAGCGGCGCAGATGTACGCCGCGCTCTCGGACGGACTGCAGCTCCAGCGGCTCTATGGCGTGGCCAGCACTCGTCAGGAGGAGCTGACTCGGCGATTCCTGGAGAGCGTCCTCTCGGTGCCGCTGGATCCTCACCGACCTGCCTGACCGCATCTCAACCGGGACGGTCGGCTCTCACTGATTGGGACGCGTGGCGCTTCCGCTCGCCCTCGCGCTAACATGGTCGTAATGCGAACGCACGTGCGCACAGCGAACACGAGGTCATCATGATCGACAAGACCGTGGCGGATGCCGCATCCGCCGTCGCCGGCATCCGCGACGGCGCGACCGTGATGATCGGAGGGTTCGGCCGCGCCGGTCAGCCCGTCGAGCTCATCGACGCGCTGATCGAGCACGGCGCAGGAGACCTCACGGTCGTGAGCAACAACGCCGGCAACGGCGACGTCGGGCTTGCGGCCCTCCTCGCGAAGCGGCGCGTGCGCCGGATCGTCTGCTCCTTTCCGCGGCAGCACGACTCCTGGGTCTTCGACGGGTTGTACCGCGCCGGCGAGATCGAGCTGGAGATCGTGCCGCAGGGCAACCTCGCCGAGCGCATCCGCGCGGCCGGCGCCGGGATCGGGGCGTTCTACTCGCCGACCGCCGTGGGCACGCCGCTCGCCGAGGGAAAGGAGTTGCGCGTGATCGGCGGCCGGAGCTACCTGCTCGAGTATCCGATCCACGCCGACGTCGCACTCATCAGCGCGCACCGCGCGGATCGCTGGGGCAACCTCGTGTACCGCAAGACCGCCCGCAACTTCGGCCCCGCGATGGCCTCGGCGGCCACGATGACCGTGGTCCAGGTCGACGAGGTCGTCCCGCTCGGCGCGCTCGATCCCGAAGCGGTGGTGACCCCGGGCATCTTCGTCGACCGCGTCGTCGCGGTTGGCGAGCGCGCCTGGCTGCGCGGCGGCGAGTTCATCGGCGGGGTCGATCTCGAAGGCCTCCCGACGAACACGACGACGGATGCCGCCACCGCCGCGACCGGAACGGAGGCCACCCGATGAGCGTCACCCGCATCACGCGCGACGAGCTCGCCGCGCGGATCGCCGCCGACATCCCCGAGGGCGCGTATGTGAATCTCGGCATCGGCGCCCCCACCCTCGTGGCGAACTTCCTCCCCGACGACCTCGAGATCATCCTGCATACCGAGAACGGCCTGCTCGGAATGGGCTCCGCACCGGATGCCGACCACGTCGACCCCGACCTCATCAACGCCGGCAAGCAGGCGGTCACCGAACTGCCCGGCGCCGCCTTCTTCCATCACGCCGACTCGTTCGCGATGATGCGGGGCGGGCACCTCGACGTGTGCGTGCTCGGCGCGTTCCAGGTGGGCCAGACCGGCGACCTCGCCAACTGGTCGACCGGAGCCCCCGGTGCGATCCCGGCGGTCGGCGGCGCAATGGACCTCGCGATCGGCGCCAGGAACGTCTACGTCATGACGGACCTGCTCACCAAGCAGGGCGAGTCCAAGCTCGTCGAGGCGTGCACCTATCCGCTCACCGGCGTCGGCTGCGTCGCCCGCGTCTACACCGACCACGCCGTGTTCGACGTGACCCCCGACGGCTTCGCCGTGCGCGAGGCGTTCGGCGACAACACCGTCGCATCGCTCTCCGAGCTCACCGGCCTGACGCTCACCCCGGTCGTTGAGCGCCCTTCGTCTCGCTTCGCTCGCTCAGGAACCGCGCAGCGAGAGGAAACGTGCGCGCCTACCCCGGTCGTTGAGCGAGCGAAGCGAGACGAAACGCCCGCCGCCGGAAAGGAATCCTGACATGCCCGCCACCTACATCTACGACGCCGACCGCACCCCGTTCGGGCGCGCGGGGGGCGCGCTCTCCGGCATCCGTCCCGACGACCTCGCCGCCGTCGTGCTCGCGGCGACCGCCGAGCGCACGGGTCTCGATCCCGCACGCGTCGACGACGTGGTCTTCGGCGACGCCAATCAGGCCGGCGAGGACAACCGCAACGTCGCGCGCATGGGGGCGCTCCTGGCGGGGTATCCGACGAGCGTGCCGGGCGTCACGGTGAACCGGCTGTGCGGATCGTCGGTCGAGGCCGTCATCCAGGGGTCGCGCGCGATCGAGGCCGGCGACGCCGACGTGATCGTCGCGGGCGGTGTCGAGTCGATGAGCCGCGCGCCGTACGTCGTCGAGAAGTCGCCGAAGCCCTGGCCGGCGGTGGGCAACCAGACGCTGTGGAACACGTCGATCGGGTGGCGGATGACCAATCCGGCGCTGCCGAAGGACTGGACGATCTCGAACGGGGCGTCGGCCGAGAAGCTCGCGACGATCTACGGCATCTCTCGCACCGAGCAGGATGCCTTCGCGCTGCGCAGCCATCGCCTCGCCGCCGAGGCGTGGGAGGGGGGCGTGTTCGACGACGAGATCGTGCAGGTGCCCGGCGCCGCGCTCTCGCGCGACGAGGGCATCCGCGACGACACGACGCTCGACAAGCTCGGCGGACTGAAGGCGCTGTTCGCCGCCGACGGAACCGTCACCGCCGGCAACGCCTCCTCGATCAACGACGGCGCCTCGGCCCTGCTGCTGGGGGCAGAGGGAGCGGTGGATGCCGAGCCGCTCGCCCGCATCACGGGGCGCGGCGTCTCCGGCAACGACCCGGACGTGTTCGGCATCGCGCCCGTCGAGGCGGCGAACCGGGCGCTCGCCCGCGCCGGTCGCACCTGGGCCGACGTCGACCTCGTCGAGCTCAACGAGGCGTTCGCGGCACAGAGTCTCGCGTGCCTCGCGCTGTGGCCCGACCTCGATCCCGAGCGGATGAACATCCACGGCGGAGCCATCGCGATCGGCCACCCGCTCGGCGCCTCCGGCGGTCGCGTCGTCGGCCACGCCGCGCACGAGCTGAAGCGCCGCGGCGGCGGCGTCGCGGTCGTCGCGATCTGCATCGGGGTGGGGCAGGGCCTTGCCATCGTGCTGGAGAGGTGATCCATGACGGTCGTCGCGGTCCCTGAGCTCGTCGAAGGGTCGACGCCTCGACAAGCTCGGCGACGATTGCGGTCCCTGAGCTCGTCGCGGTCCCTGAGCTCGTCGAAGGGCCGCGGCCCCGACGGGCTCGGCGACCACCTTGCGCAAGGATGAGCCGGTGAGCATCCCCGAGGCATCCGGCGACTTCGTCCAGTCGCTCGCGCGGGGGCTCGCCGTGATCCGGGCGTTCGACGCCCAGCATCCCGAACTGACCCTCAGTGACGTGGCCCGCCGTGCCGAGATGCCGCGCGCGGCCGCGCGCCGGTTCCTCCGGACGCTCGAGACCCTCGGGTACGTCCGCAGCGACGGGCGCGCCTTCGCCCTCACGCCGCGCGTGCTCGAGCTCGGATTCAGCTACCTGTCGTCGCTGTCGCTGCCCGAGATCGTCCAGCCGCACCTCGAGCAGCTGTCGCGGGCCGTCGACGAGAGCGTGTCGGCCGCGGTGCTCGACGGCACCGACATCGTCTACATCGCGCGCGTTCCGACCCGCCGCATCATGAGCGTGCGCATCACGATCGGCACGCGGTTCCCCGCGTACGCCACCAGCATGGGACGGATGCTGCTGGCAGCGATGCCGGAGGCCGAGACGGATGCCGTGCTCGCGGCATCCGCTCTCTCGCCGTTGACCGAGCGCACCCTGACCGACCCTCGCGAGCTGCGCGCCGAGCTCGCCCGCGTGCGCGCGCAGGGCTGGGCGCTCGTCGACGGCGAGCTGGAGCCGGGGCTGCGCTCGGTCGCGGCGCCGATCCACGGTCGCGACGGCGCGGTCGTCGCCGCCGTGAACGTCTCGACCAGCGCCACCCGTGACAGCGTGGAGCGGGTGCTCGACGCGTATCTGCCCGCGCTGCTGCAGGCGGCGGAGGCGATCGACGCGGAGCTCAGGCTGGTGTGAGATCCGCCGGCGCGGCAGCGTCGCGGGTGTCGACGTCGACGAGCTTGGCCGCCTGCTCGAACAGGCCCCGCATCCAGGCGTGCTCGGGATCGCGACTGTGCACCGGGTGCCACCACAGCGCGCTCACCACGGGCGTCGCATCGAACGGCGGCGCGAGTATGCGGATGCCGGTCACGCGTTCGGCGGTCCGCGCCAATCCGGCCTGCAGCAGGCCCAGCCGATCGGTCCCCGCCACGAAGTGGGGCAGCGATAGGAAGCTCTCGACGATCGCCTCGACGCGCGGCTCGATGCCGAGGTGCTGAAGCTGGCGCGCGGCCGACGTGTAGGCGGTCCGGGTCTGAAACGTCAGCACCCAGGGAAGCTCGCCGAGAACCTCCATCGTGAGCTCGTCGCCGATCCGTTCGCTCGACTCGGAGGCGATGATCACCCAGTCATCGCGCCACAGGTCCATGTAGGGCAGATCGGTGAGGTGCCCGTGCGGGATCACCATCGCGTCGGCGGAGCGCAGGCGATTGACCGCGTCGTCCACGATCCCCGGGTTGTGCAGCATGAAGCGGAAGCGGACGCCGGGCGCCGCCTCGGCGGCGAGCTTCGAGACCGCCGCGCCGATCGTCGCGAATCCGTAGTCCGAGCCATAGATCGAGAACTCGCGGGTGGAGTCGTGTGGCGTCCAGATCGCCTGACTCTCGAAGACGCGCCGTGCCGCCTCCAGAGCCGTCGTGGTGTGCTCGATCAGTCGCAGGGCGAGGGGAGTGAGCTCGTACGCGTTGCCCCGGCGGGCGAGGATCGGGTCGTTGAAATGGGTGCGCAGGCGTGCCAGCGACGCGCTGAGCGCCGGCTGACTCAGGTGCAGGCGCTCGGCTGCCCGCGTCACGCTGCGTTCGGTCAGGAGCGCGTCGAGCGCAACGAGCAGATTCAGGTCGAGCCGTGACAGGAGCGGTTGGTCGGACACGTCTCTGTGATCCTCCGGGTCGGGATGCCTTGCCTCAGTGTATCCGTGCGATCTATGGCGCCGGTAGGGCGCATCGTTCTGAGCGATGGACAGTCATCAAGGAAGGTTATGAGCATATCTGGCCTACTTATGTCATAAATACACGTATGCCTGATAATCTGAGGCAGTGCGACGACGCGCCAGCCCCGTGGCCGCGCGGCACCCACCACGGAGAGCGGGCATCATGCTTCTCGAGAGAGATCTCATTCAATCCACCGGCTTCCGCAACGTCCGCGAGGGCGCCGACATCACGGGCTTCCAGTTCCGGCTGCGGATGCCGTCCTACCGGGGAATGGCTGCCTCGCTCATCGACGGCGTCGCTGTGCGGGTCGGCGACCTGGTCGATGTGGCGCCCGACGTCCCGCTGTGGACCCTGCAGGGCGGAACCTACACGTTGCAGCAGCTCTGGGACTCCGACGGCGCGCGATGGCCGCTCGAGGACGCCGCGATCGTCACGGTCCCGTTCCCGGGCGGGCTCCCCGACGGCATCCATGAGGTGTCGATCGAGCTGCGACTGCGCATGTCGTACATTCCGCTTGAGCACCAGCCGTCGACCTACCGTGTCAGCAGGCACATCACCTTGACCTCGGAGGAGGACGGCGGTCCGTTCCGGTACGGTGTCTCGCTCTACAGCTTCATGCACGACTTCGGCACGGTGCTGGATCTCGAGACGGCGCTCGCGGCGGTCGCGGACATCGGGGCGACCGGCGTCGAGATCCTCGGCGAGGGGCACATCGCGGCCTACCCGTCGCCGTCGACCGCATGGGTCGATGAATGGTTCCGTCTTCTCGAGAAGTACCGACTCGAGCCGACCAACTACGGCTCGTGGATCGACACGCGCCTGCACTCCAGCGGACCGAGCGCCCGCGACCTGACGGCGATCGAGGGCGCCGGGATGCTGCAGCGCGACCTGCGGCTCGCGAAGCAGCTCGGCTTCCGCTTCGTGCGACCGAAGATCGGGGTCGTCTCCAGCGACCTCGTTCCGCATCCGATCTGGACCGAGTCCGTCGAGCGGAGCCTCGATCTGGCCGCCGAGCTGGACGTCGTGATCTGCCCGGAGATCCACGCCCCGACGCCGATCAAGCACCCGGTGGTCGACGACTACATCGACCTCATCCAGCGCACCGGCACCACGCACTTCGGACTCCTCATCGACACCGGCATCTTCCAGGACCGGCCCATCCCGCTGCGGCCGGGCGAACTCCCGGGCCAGCGGCCGGCGTTCCTCGACGGCATCGGCGTGGACCCCGCGGACCTCCAGGGCATCGGCGAGTACGTCGTCTTCGTCCAGGCGAAGTTCCACGACATCGACGACTCCCTCGAAGACCAGCAGATTCCGTGGGAACCGGTGCTGCAGGGACTCAAGGACGCCGGATACAGCGGCTACCTCTCCAGTGAGTACGAAGGCGAGCGGGAGCCGTGGCGCTCGCTCGAACAGGTGCGTCGTCAGCACTCGCTGATGCGCCGCATCGCCTCCCGCCTGAACTGAACGGAACAAAGCACATGCCCAATGGACTCATCGCCGACGACAGCCTCCGGGTTCACCCCGACGGCCTCGCGCTCGCCCTCACGCTGCCCTGGTACCGGAGCCTCTGGTTGTCATCGGTGTCGACGCTGACGCTGACGATCGACGGCGAGACTGTGCCGGAGAGGGATCTCAGTCTGGAGCTCGGCGGCATCCGATACCTCCTGGCCGACCTTCCCGACCAGAGCGACGTGCTCTGGTATCTGCAGCAGCATCCGCTCCTCATCGTCAAGCGTGCCGAGCCCGTGTCGCTCGGCGAGACCCACGAGGTCGTGCTGCACGGCGAGCTGCGACTGCCGTACATGCAGATCGCGCCCGGCGAAGACGGCGGACCGGGTCTGTATGTGCCGAACATCGTGCACCAGGCGCTGACCCTGACGGCGACGGATGCCGCGGCATCCGCCCCTGCGCTCGTCTCCGGCCTGACGCCGCCGCCGCCCGCGAGCGAGGCGGATCCGTTCCAGCTGGGCCTCACGCTGTACTCGGCCAGCGCGGAGTTCCGTGCGGGCTGGTACGACTTCGACGGACTGCTCGACCGCGTCGCCGAGCTCGGCATCGGCCCCGGCATCGAGATCGTCGCGTCGCAGGTGCTCCCGACGTACCCCGTCGTCTCCGACGAGTTCGTCGCGACCTGGCGTGCCGCGTTCGACCGGCACGGCTTCGACGCGAGCTCCTTCGGCGCGAACCTCGACATGGGCCGCCGGCGCGACCGCGACATGACACCCGACGAGGAGTTCGCGTTCAGCGAGACGCTCTTCCGGGGCGCGAAGAGGCTCGGCTTCCCGCTCGTGCGCATCCAGAGCGCCAAGCCCGAGTTGCTGCGTCGCCTGCTGCCGGTCGCGGAGGAGCTCGAGCTGAAGCTCGCCTACGAGATCCACGCGCCGATGGGGCCGAACGCGCCCGAGATCGTGAGGGTGCGCGACCTCTACGCGGAGCTGGACTCACCCCTCCTCGGCTTCGTCGCGGACTTCTCCTCGACGATGCACAGCATGTCGCCGACGCTCCTGCGCGCGGTGCGGCGGGCCGGCCTCGACGACGTCGCAGTCGGGCGGATGCAGGAGATCTGGGCGACCGATGCCTCGATGCGCGAGCGCCAGCAGGAGTTCATCGCGTATCTGCGGGATCGCGACTTCGACCCCGGTCGCCTCGGGTCGTTCGCCCACCTCGCCTTCAACATGCATGGCCATGTCGATCCGCGCGAGTGGGCCGACATCATGCCGCAGATCCTGCACGTTCACGCGAAGTTCTATGACATCGACGAGGAGGGGCAGGAGCCCGCGATCGACTACCCCGAACTCGTCCGCGTGTTCGTCGAGGGCGGCTATCGCGGCTACTGGTCGAGCGAATGGGAGGGTCACGCCTTCGCCGAGCTCGGCGAAGTGGATCCGCTCCTGCTCGTGCGCCGCCAGCACGACCTCATCCGCGCGAGCATGCGCGAGGTGCAGCCGGCATGAGCTCCCCGGACGAGCAGGGGCGCCGCGACGCCAACCGGAGCCTCATCGCGCGGTTCCTCTCCGACGTGCACCGTGACATCGACGACTTCTTCACCGACGACGCGGTCAAGGAGATCCCGTTCGCGACGTTCTTCTCGCCCGACGGCGGGCCCATGCGATGGCAGGGCAAGGAGGCCCTGCGCGCGAACGCGGAGGCAAACAGTCGCCGGATCGACTGGTACGAGTGGCGCGACGTCCGCATCTCGGGAACCGACGACCCCGACCGCTTCTTCGTGGAGGCGAGCGGAGTCGGCGAGATGACGGTCGGAGGCGTCACCCGCCCGTACGTGCAGAAGGAGTACTACCTGATCTTCGAGCTCCGCGACGGCAGGATCGCCCTGTACAAGGAGATCATGAACCCGCTTGAGCTGCTGAAGACGGTCGGGGGAGAGATCGTGCTCCCCGACCTGCCGCCACAGGAGTACTGATGCCCGAAACGACAGACGTGCCCGATCTTCGCTCTATGTCGCTTCCCGAGGCGCTCCGCTGGCTGCGCGAGCATGGCGAGCCCGCCGACCGGCGTCCCGACGTCGACACGGCGTCGTTGCGACGGCGCTTCCCGCGGTTGGCTGACGTCTCGGTCGAGGAGCACGATATCCGTACACCGCACGGGATCCAGCCCGCGCGGGTGTATCGCGACCGGACCGCGAGAGCATCCGCTCGGGCCCTCGTCTGGGTGCACGGCGGCGCGTTCATCGGGGGGCACCTCGACATGCCCGAGTCGAACTGGGTCGCTCTCGAACTGGCATCGCGCGGCATCCCGGTCCTCGCGGCTGACTACTCCAAGTGCCTGGGCGATGTGCACTTCCCCGTCCCGTCGGACGACGTCCTTGCGGCGTGGGAGATGGCGGATGCGCGTGCCGCGGATCTTCTCGGCGTGGATCCGGGCAGCCTGCTGCTGGGTGGCGCGAGCGCGGGTGGCAACTTGACCGCGGGTGTGACCGCGCGGTTGCGGGACTTCGGCGCACCCGTTCCCGCCGGTCTCGTCCTCGTCTACCCCGTCGTACATCCCAACGGACCGGCGGCGTCCGCTCAGCTGGACCCCGCATCGCTGCACTCGCAGTTGACGATGAACTTCGTCGGCAGTGCCGATAGGCTGGCTGACCCGCACGCCTTCGCGGCGCTCGGCTCGGCCGCCGGCTTCCCGCCGACGCTAGTCCTCGTCTGTGAGCACGATGGGCTCCGACCGTCCGGCGAGGCGTTCGCTGGGCAGCTGGAAGCGGCCGGGGTCGCCGTCGAGTTGCGTATCGAGACCGGGGCCGACCACGGCCATATCAACGAGCCGGACGACCCGACCGCGCTCCCCGCCATCGAGGCGATCGCGAACTGGATATGGACGCTGTCATGAGGAATCCCCGGCGTATCCCCGCCGCGGTGCGGGCGAGCTCGTTGCGCCGACTCGCGGCCGACCTCGGCGAATCGGCATGAAGGTCGTCGTCATCGGTGGGACCGGGAACATCAGCACCAGCATCGTGCGACTGCTTCTCGAGAGCGGTCATGACGTGACCTGTGTGAACCGGGGTGCGACCGCCCAGGCGCCGAAAGGCGTCAAGACGCTGCTCATCGACCGACACGACGAGGAGCGATTCGAGAGGACCATCCAAGCGGGGACGTTCGACGCGGCGATCGACATGATCGCCTTCACTCCCTCAGAGGTGCGATCGAGCATCCGAGCGTTCCGGGATGTCGGCCACGTCGTGCACACCTCGACCGTCACGGTGCTCGGTGAGCAGTTCGACTGGTTGCCGGTCACCGAGGATCATCCAATGCGACCGTCGGTCCCCTACGCTGCCGCGAAGGCCGAGGCGGAGCGAGTCCTTCTCGAGGCGCACTACGGCACAGGCTTTCCGATCACGATCATCCGGCCGTCCACGACCTACGGGCCCCGCCGGGCGCTGCGCCAGCTCGGCATCGACAGCGCGTGGGTGCACCGCATTCGAGCGGGCAAGCCGATCATCAAGGTCGGCGACGGCCGGGCGACCCACCACCTGCTCCACGTCGACGACGCGGCCGCCGGGTTCGTCGGCGCGCTGGGCAAGGCGCACTGCATCGGGCAGACGTATCACCTGGTGAACCCGGAACACACGACGTGGGAGCAGTTCCACGCGGCGCAGATGCGCGTCCTCGGCCGCGAGGTCGAGCAGGTCGGTGTGCCGGCGGATGTGCTGGCCGGGGTGGATCCGCAGCGGTTCATGTTCGCGACGAGCGTCTTCGCGCACAACATGCTCTTCAGCGCGGACAAGATCCTTCGCGACATCCCGGAGTTCGCGCCGAGCGTCTCGGTGGAGGGTGCGCTTGCCGAGACGATCGAGCACATCGACACGCATGCCCTCGGCCGCGACGCCGACGACCTTGAAGACCGTCTCATTGCGGCTCAGAGAGGCGTCGTCGCAGCTGTCGGAGGCGCTCTTGGCCAGTGACGTGACGTTCGTCAACCCGGTGCTCGCCGGGGACCGCCCGGATCCGGCAGTCATCAAGGTCGACGATGACTACTGGCTGACGTACTCGTCCTTCGAGGCGGCGCCCGGTCTGCCGATCTACCGCTCCACGGATCTCGTGAACTGGACGTTCGTGTGTTCCGCCCTCGCGGAGCCGGTCGGCAACACGTTTGCGGTCGACATCGCGGAGCACGACGGCCACTTCTTCATCTACATTCCGTTCATACCGACGCCGTGGTCGACGCTCACGGATGCCTCGATCTTCGTCACTCACGCGCCGACGATGCGTGGCCCGTGGTCGGATCCCATCGACTTGGGGATTCGCGGCGCGATCGACCCGGGGCATGTCGTCGACGAGGACGGGAAGCGGTATCTGTTCGTCAGCGGCATCCGCCGCATCCAGCTCGCCGACGACGGCCTGTCGACGGTCGGTGAACTGGAGAACGTCTACGACGGCTGGCGGTACCCGGACGACTGGGTCACCGAGGCGTACGCGCTCGAGGGACCGAAGCTGTTCCGCAGGGAGGGCTGGTTCTACCTCGTGAGCGCCGTCGGCGGGACGGCGGGGCCGTCCACCGGTCACATGGTGATCGTGGCGCGCTCGCGATCGGTGCACGGACCATGGGAGAACCATCCGGAGAACCCGATCGCCCGCACGCAGGCTGCGGCCGAGAAGTGGTGGTCCCGTGGGCACGCCACGATACTGCGGGGGCCGGGCGACGACGACTGGTGGATGCTCTCGCACGGGTACGAGAACGGATTTCGCACGCTCGGCCGACAGATCCTGCTCGAGCCGATCGCATGGACGGACGACGAGTGGCCCGTCGCCACGGCCGACGTGGGCGCCGAGCTGCGCGCGCCACACGGTGCCGCCCATCAGGCGGAGCGGGTCGGGTTCGGCGACGACTTCACGACGGTGGCGCTGGGCGAGCGGTGGGCGTTCCACGCACCGGACCCGGGTGAGACCGACCGGGTCCGTCTCGACGACGGACTCGTCCTCGCGGCGAAAGGGACTGGGCCTGCCGACACGAGCCCGCTGGCGATCCTCGCGGGCGACCACTCGTACGAGGTGGAGGTCGACGTCGAGTTGCTCGGCGACAGGGGCGCCGTCGAGGCAGGACTCCTGCTGTTCTTCAACAATCGCCTGTTCTGCGGCATGGGGATCGACAGCGAACGGATGATCAGCTACTCGGGAGGCATCCGCACGCATTGGCGGGAGCCGGCTCCCGCGGCCGAGCGAATCGTGCTGCGGATTCGCAACGAGGAGCACATCGTGACCGGTTGGTATCGGATGCCGGGCGGTGACTGGGTCCGGCACGGCGTGCGGTACGAGACATCCGGATACAACGCGAACACGACGGGGGATCTGCTGAGCCTTCGGCCGGCGCTGTACGCGAGCGGTGCCGGGGAGGCCCGGTTCCGCGGCTTCCGCTATCGGCCGCTCTGAGCGAACGGCACACCCGCGGCCGCGATCGCGACGACGAGCTCCTCTTGGCGACCGGGCAGGCGCAGGTCACTGCGTGATGCGGCCTCGCCCGAGAACGCGCTGGGCTCGCCCACCAAGCGACGACGACATCGTTCTCACGTGCGGACGCGACTGTGTCGCCGAATCGTGCTCGCAGAGACCAGCGTGCCGCCCGGAGCGCGAGGCCCCGGGCGGCAGCCGGACAGTAGATCAGCTCAGGCTCAACCCCAGGCGGCATCCATCTCGTCGAGGATCTGGTCGACCGTCTTCTGACCGGTGAGCAGACCCTGCACGCCGACTCCGAGTGCCTCGTACACGGCCGGGTTCGGCCATGTCGCGTTCGGCAGGCCGGTGAAGGCGCCCGTCTCGAGCAGCTCGCCGATCGGGGCATACGAGGGCAGGAGGGTGTCGGCCGTGACACCCGTGATCGGGACGTATCCGGCGAGATCGGCATACATCTGTGCCTGCGCGGGCTCGGCGGCCCACTCGAGGAAGTCCTGCGCGGACGCCTTGGCGCCCTCGTCCGAGGCTGCGTTGATCGCCCATGCGTAGTTCGCCGAGGCCAGCGTGAAGGCACCCTGTCCGGTGGCCGGCGGGAACGCCTGCACGTTCAGGTCGAGTCCCGTCGCTCCGCCGATCGACATCGCGGCCGATCCGGGAACCGCCGCAGTCAGTGCCGTACCGCCGCCGATGCCTGCCGTGATGCTGTCGAAGGTGCCGCCCGCGGCGCCATCCTGGAAGCATCCGCCATCGTTCATCGTGACGATGTCTTCGAGGGCCTCGCGCCATCCACTGTCTGCGAAGGTGACCTCACCCGCAGCACGCTGCTCGTTCCAGTCCGGATCCGCCTCGTACACGCGTGTCGCCGAGACGAGCTGGGCGAGCAGACCCGTGTTGAAGGGGATCGCGCCGGCCAGCACCGTGAAGGTCTTGCCGCCGTCGCGAGCGTCCGTGCACGCTGCGAGGAGGTCATCGAAGGTCTCTGGATACTCGTCGATGCCTACCTCCTCGCCGCCGGCGCCGTTCCAGATGAGCCCGACGGGGGCGAGTGCCGTCGGCTGCGCGTAGGTCGCGCCGTCGATCGCGAACTGCGACTCCGAGCCCGGCGGGATCACGGCAGCGGATGCACTCGAGAGGGGCTCGAGGAAGCCGGCCTCGGCGAGCGTGATGACCGAGATCGCCTGACCCGTGCCGGGCGAGAGGACCATGACGTCGGCCGCGTTGCCGGCCTGAAGCTGCGTCGTCACCTGCGTGTTGTAGGCGTCGGAGGGGTAGGGGATGAGCTCGATC
>Ga0307505_10000458_pt1 | contig 45622 bp, 41 predicted proteins | sample 23_S_MG_FD_202183 | JGI IMG/M metagenome (GOLD analysis project Ga0307505, IMG submission 202183) | Soil microbial communities from Populus trichocarpa stands in riparian zone in the Pacific Northwest, United States - 23_S | ecosystem: Environmental > Terrestrial > Soil > Riparian zone > Trees...
GCTGGTGGACTTGCGGGTGACCTGCTCGCCGACGTCGGGGTCGACGGCCGTGCGCGTGACGCTCTCGGACTGACGGCGGCGCATCATGAGGATGAGGCCGACCACGAAGACGATGAATCCGGCTCCCATCAGGATGTAGCCGATCATGTCGAGGTTCACCCATTCGACCTCCACGTTCACCGCGAACGTGAGGATGGCTCCGATGGCGAACAGGAGGATGCCTGCTCCGATACTCATGCGAGGTCCTTTCCGGGTTGCGAGTGCTCCCTGGTTCGAGACGCGGTGCGCCTCGCCCATCAGACTCCCCCGCCGCATGGCAGACTGCCAAGGGGCTTGACACGGGTTGCCCCATTGTGATGACCGGCAGCGATGAGAGGCGGATCGAGTGAGCGTGGTGCGGGTCTCGGACGAAGTACGGCGGGCGGTGCATGCCGGATCCCCGGTGCTCGCGCTGGAGTCGACGATCTTCACCCATGGCCTCCCCCGGCCGCGCAATCTCGAGGTGGCGAGGGATGCCGAGGCGCTGGTGAGATCGCTCGGCGTGACGCCCGCGACGATCGGCGTCGTGGCCGGCGTTCCGACGGTGGGGCTCTCCGATGCCGAGATCGAGCAGCTCTCGCGCACCGATGACGTCGTCAAGGCGAGCCTGCGCGATCTTCCCCTCGCCGCGGTGAAGTGTCTCAGCGCGGGGACGACCGTCGCCGCGACAGCGCACCTCGCGCACCTGGCGGGGGTGCGGGTCTTCTCGACGGGCGGACTGGGCGGTGTTCACCGCGGCGCGCAGGAGACCTTCGACGAGTCCGCAGACCTGGGCACGCTCGCGACCCTCCCCCTCGTCGTCGTCAGCGCGGGTGTGAAGTCCATCCTCGACATCCCGCTGACGCTCGAACGCCTCGAGACGCTGAATCTGGCCGTCGTCGGCTACCGCACGACCGACTACCCCGGCTTCTACATCGCCGACTCGGGCCACGACATCGAGTACTCCGCCGACTCCCCCGATGAGATCGCGCGGATGGCGCTCGCGCGCGACGAACTCGGGATCGCCGCGACGCTTCTCGTCGCGAACCCGGTGAAGCCCGAGCGCGAACTCGACCCCGCGCTGCACGACGAGGTGCTCGGGAGGGCCCTCGCGGCCGCCTCCGACCAGGGTGTGACCGGGCACGACACGACGCCGTTCCTGCTCGACTTCTTCCAGCGCGAGACCGGCGGTCGCAGCCTCGATGTGAACGTCGACGTCTACCGCGGCAACGTCGCTCTCGGTGCAGAGATCGCCCTCGCGCTGGCCGGTGCGCATCGATGATCGTGGTGATCGGCGACCTGGTGGCCGACCTCATCGTGCTCGGCGGTGCGTCCCTCGAACGGGGCACCGACAATCCCGCGGAGGTCCGCCTCACGCGAGGCGGCAGCGCGGCCAATGTCGCGATGGCGGTGAGCGCACGGCACCCCGTTCGCTTCATCGGCCGGGTCGGCGACGACACCCTCGGGGTCGCGCTCGTCGGCGAGCTGACGGGTGCCGGGGTCGACGTGCGCGTGCAGCGGGGCGGTCGGACGGGCGCGATCGTCGTGCTCGTCGACGCCGTGGGTGAGCGGACGATGATCACTGATCGCGGCGCCGCAGCGGAGCTCGAGGCGGTCGATCCCTCCTGGCTCGACGACGCGGACTGGGTGCACCTACCGCTCTATGGCTTCGCCGCGCACGGCTCCCGTGACACCCTGATCGGCGTCGCGCGAGGGCTGGCCGAGCGCGGCATCCCGATCAGTGTCGATCTGTCGAGCGTCGCGACGATGCGCGCGCTCGGAGCTGCGGTCCTGTCGGAGACTCTCGGCGCGGTCGCGCCCGCGGTGGTGTTCGCGAACGCGGACGAGGCGCGGACGGCCGAGGATCTCGGGCTCGCGTTCCCCGGTGCGGTCTACGTCGTAAAGCGCGGCGGCGACCCCGTGCTCGTGCACGAATCCGGCCACCACAGCGAAGTTCCGGTGGCGCGCGTCCAGGACGTGGTCGACTCCACCGGGGCAGGCGACGCCTTCGCGGCGGGCTACATCGTCGCCGCGCTCGGCGGGGCCGACGCACTCGCGAGCGCGCGGGGCGGTGCCGACCTTGCGATGCGGGCGCTGCGCCGCGCGGGCGCGCTCTGACGCGACGCAGGTCATCGGACACCTGTGCGCTGTCGGACGTCGGCGCTACCGTGGCGGCATGCCCCGTGTGATCTACTACACCGCGACGACCCTCAACGGCTTCCTTGCCGACGACGACCACTCCCTCGACTGGCTCTTCGCCGCCCCGGGAGGCGAGGGCGGCGACGCGGACTTCCAGCGGTTCCTGTCGGGCATCGGCGTGCTGGTTCAGGGTTCGTCCACCTTCGAGTGGGTGGTCGCGCACGAAGATCTGCTGGCTCACCCCGAGAAGTGGCCCGGCTACTACGGCGATCGCCCGACCTGGGTGTTCACGACCCGGGAGCTCCCGGCGATCGCAGGGGCCGACATCCGCTTCGCCTCGGGTGATGTGAGCGACGCGTGGGAGCAGATCCGGGATGCCGCGGGTGACCGCGACGTGTGGATCGTCGGCGGCGGCGACCTCGCCGGGCAGTTCGCCGACGCGGGGCTGCTCGACGAGATCCGCGTGTCGATCGCGCCCGCGACGCTGCCGAGCGGCAAGCCGCTCCTCCCCCGCCGCATCGGCGCCGACACGCTCACGCTGACGGCTGTCCGGCAGGCGGGCGCGTTCGCCGAGCTCACCTACGCGGTGCGCACGGCATCCTGAGTCCGACTACCGGTGCAACGGGTCGAACGCCACCCAGTCGGGATGCTTCGGCTGACGCCCGTCCCCCGATGAGGTGCCGGTGAGCCGGCGCCGCACCCAAGGCCCGAGGTGGTCCCGGTAGTAGGCGCCGCGCTCCGCGCCGGCCGGCAGCGGCGGCAGCGACCACCAGCCGGTCGGTGGTTCCATGCCGAGCGCGGTCAGCACGCGTGCGGCGACGCGGTGATGCCCACGCGCGTTCATATGCAGCCGATCGTCCGACCAGTACGGCGGGCTCGACAGCTCGCGGTCCGGCCAGTTCATCGCTCGCACGATGTCGCTGCGGTCGCGATACGCGTAGCTGACCGCGGCCGACAGCAGGTCGCCGCGGCGCTGGACCACGCGCCCGAGCGGCAGCTGGGCGGACGGATTGGCGCCCGACAGCAGGATGAGCTGCACGCCCTCCTCGTCGCACCGCTCCACGACACGCGAGAAGGCCGCGAGCACGCTCGTCACACTCGTGCGCGGCCGCAGCATGTCGTTTCCGCCGCCGTTGAACGACAGATGGGTGGGCTTCAGAGCCAGGGCGGGCTCGAGCTGCTCGGCGACGATCGGCCGGACGAGCTTGCCGCGGATCGCGAAGTTGGCGTACTCCACCGGCTCGCCGGCTGCTTCCGCCCAGCCCTGAGCGACGAGGTCCGCCCACCCGCGGACGCGGCCGTCGGGGAGATCGTCGCCGACGCCTTCGGTGAACGAGTCGCCGATCGCGACAAATCGGACGGAGCCCATCGCACAAGACTAAGCGCTCCGAACCTGGGGCGGCTCAGCGGTCGTCGAGTGCCTTGCCACGGCGGTCGGCGAGGCCCCACGCGGCCGCCGCGGCGATCGCGAAGAAGATCGCGAAGACGACGAACAGAACCGGGGCTCCGCCCAGCGCGAGGAGCACGGGCACCGTGAGCGGTGCGATGATCGAGGCGATGCGCCCGACCCCGGCCGCCCACCCAGACCCTGTCGCGCGCAGGGAGGTCGGGTACATCTCGGGCGTCACCGCATACAGCGCGCCCCACGCGCCGAGGTTGAAGAACGACAGTGCCATCCCGGTCGCGATCACCGACCATTCGGCGCCCGCCGTGCCGAACAGCACGGCCGCGCCCGCGGATCCGACCAGGAAGACCGAGAGGGTCAGGCGTCTCCCCCAGACCTCGATGAGCCATGCGGCGACGGCGTATCCGGGCAGCTGAGCGAGGGTGATGATCACGGTGAAGCCGAACGACCGCACGAGGTCGTACCCCTGCGCGACGAGAATCGTGGGGATCCAGATGAACGCCCCGTAGTAGGAGAAGTTCACGCAGAACCACACGAGCCACAGGCACGCCGTGCGCACCCGGAACTCGGCCGTCCACAGGCCGGCGAGCCGCTCCCGCGCCGTGGTCGCGGCGGGGATGGTCTCGATGGATCCGGTGGTGAGCCGGCGCGGCGCCGCCGCGGTCATCGACGCCGACTCCTCGAACGATCGCACGACCGACTCGGCATCCGCGTACCGCCCTTGGCGTTCGAGCCACCGCGGGGACTCGGGCAGGCCCCACCGCACGACGAGCGCGTACAGCGCCGGCACCGCGCCGATCGCGAAGGCCCATCGCCAGCCGTTCTCCGATCCCGGGATCACGAAGAAGCCGATGAGAGCGGCCGCGGTCCACCCGACCGCCCAGAACGCCTCCAGGATGACGATGAGGCGGCCGCGCATACGCGCCGGCGCGAACTCGCTCACGTACGTCGACGCGACGGGGAGCTCCGCGCCGAGGCCGAGGCCGACGAAGAACCGCAGGACGAGGAGGAGCGCGATGCCGCCGACGAGCGCGCTGGCACCGGTCGCCACGCCGTAGACGAGGAGTGTCAGCGCGAAGACCTGGCGCCTTCCGAAGCGGTCCGCGAGGAGGCCGCCGAGTGTCGCTCCCACCGCCATACCGATGAATCCCACCGAGGCGATCCATGCGGTCTCGCCCGGCGTGAGTGACCACTGCACGGCGAGGGCAGCGATCACGAACGAGATGAGGCCGACGTCCATCGCGTCCAGCGCCCAGCCGATGCCCGATCCACCGAGCACCCGCAGATGGCGCCGGGTGAAGGGCAGGCGGTCGAGGCGCTCCGACGTCGTGGTTCCCGGTGCGACCGGGGATGCGGCATCCGTCATAGCGTCATCGTAGGATGCCGCGGCGTCACGCGTCAGCGAGCATGTCGTGCACGAGCCGGGCTACGCCCGCGCTGAGGCACTCAGGCGTAGCGTTGCTCCATGGCCATGTTCACGGATCGCGCCGCAGCGGGGCGCGAGCTCGCGGCCGAGCTCGCGCGCTGGAAGGGAACGGATGCCGTGGTCTTCGGCATCCCGCGAGGTGGCGTCGTCGTCGCCGCCGAGATCGCTCGCGCGCTCGCGCTCCCCCTCGACGTCGCCATCGTACGCAAGCTCGGCGCGCCCTCGCGGGCGGAGTACGCGATCGGGGCGATCGCCGACGGCGTCCGTATCGTCGATGACGCGGCCGTGCGGGCGCAGGGGGTGACCGCCGAACAGCTCGCGTCGGTCGAGGACCTCGAGCGCACGGAGCTCGCCCGCCGTGTTCGCGCCTTTCCACGGACGGCCGGTGGCATCGCCGGACGCACCGCCCTCGTCGTGGACGACGGGATCGCCACCGGGGCCACCGCGGCCGCGGCCTGCGCGGCGCTGCGAGCCGAGGGTGCGCAGCGCGTGGTGCTCGCGGTACCCGTCGCCCCGGAGCGATGGGAACCCGACCCGGCCGTTGTGGACGACTACATCTGCCCGCACCGCGTGCGCGACTTCTGGGCGGTCGGACAGTTCTACGACGACTTCACCCAGACGCCCGACGAGGAGGTCGTGCGACTGCTCGCGGACACACCGTTCACCGGTCCCTGAGCCTTCACCCCGGTCCCTGAGCCTCCCCCGCCGGTCCCTGAGCCTGTCGAAGGGTCGACGCTTCGACAAGCTCAGCGACCGAAGGTGTGAGCTCAGCGACCGGAGGGTTGGGTTCAGCGACCAGAGGTGGGCCGAGCGACCGGAGGGGCTCAGTTCGCGAGGGCCTCGCGCAGCGTGTCGAGGCCGACGCCGCCGATGTCGAGCGCGCGCTTGTGGAAGCGCTTGATCGAGAAGTCCGCGCCTTCGCGCTCCTTCACGTCGTCGCGCAGCTGCTCCCAGATGCGCTGACCGACCTTGTAGGACGGCGCCTGGCCCGGCCAGCCGAGGTAGCGGTTCACCTCGAACGCGACGAACTCGTCGGGCATGTTGACGTTGGCGAGCATGAACTCCAGCGCGTAGCCGTGGTCCCACGTGCCGTTGCCGTCGGGGCGCGGCTTCTTCAGGTGCACTCCGATGTCGAGCACGACCCGGGCGGCGCGCATTCGCTGCCCGTCCAGCATGCCGAGACGGTCGGCGGGATCGTCGAGATATCCGAGCTCCGCCATGAGGCGCTCCGCGTACAGGGCCCAGCCCTCCGCGTGTCCCGACGTGCCGCCGAGGAGGCGCCGCCATGAGTTGAGCTGGGCGCGGTTGTAGACCGCCTGCGCGATCTGCAGGTGATGGCCGGGAACGCCCTCGTGATAGACCGTAGTGAGCTCCCGCCAGGTGTCGAAGGTCTCCACGCCCTCCGGCACGGACCACCACATCCGGCCGGGCCGTGAGAAGTCGTCGGTCGGGCCCGTGTAGTAGATCCCGCCCTCCTTCGTCGGCGCGATCATGCACTCGAGGCGCCTGATCGGATCGGCGATGTCGAAGTGCGACTGGGCCAGCTCCGAGACTGCGCGGTCGCTGGTCTCCTGCATCCACTTCTGCAGCGCGTCGGTGCCGTGGAGCTTGCGCGTCTCGTCCTGGTCGAGGAACGCGACTGCCTCCTCGACACTGGCTCCCGCCTTGATCTCGTCGGCGATCGACTCCTGCTCTGCCACCATTCGGGCGAGCTCCTCGATGCCCCACTCGTACGTCTCGTCGAGGTCGATCGTGGCGCCGAGGAAGCGACGGGAGTGGAGCGCGTACAGCTCGCGGCCGACGGCATCCTTCTCGCCGGCTGCGGCCGTCAGCTCGCCGCCGAGGAACCCGGCGAGCTCGTCGTATGCGATCCGCGCCGCGTTCGCGCTGTCGGCGAGGTCGCGGGCGACGGATGCCGGGAGCTGGCCCTCGGCGGGAGCGGCGTCGGCGGCGAACGTGGCGAAGAAGCCCGAGTCGGCGGTGTAGCGGGCGATCATCGTGGCGACCTCCCGCACCTGCCGGCGAGCGGGAACGACGCCCTGCGCGATGCCCTCGCGAAGCGTGGCGATGTACCCGTCGACCGCCTCGGGCAGCGCCTTCAGTCGCGTGGCGACGACGCCCCAGTCGTCAGCGGTCTCGGTCGGCATGATGTCGAACACTGCTCGCATGTCCTGGGCCGGCGAGGCGAGCACGTTGAGGTCCCGCAGGTGCCAGCGGGCCTCGTGCAGCTCGAGGCCCAGCTCGATCTCGCGGGCGAGGTCGAGCTGGGTGACCGTGTCGACGTGGTCGACCGGCGTCGCCGCCCTGAGAGCGGCCAGGGTCCTGCGTCCCTCTTCGGCGAGGCGGTCGTGTCCGGCGGGGCTGTAGTCGCCGTAGCGGTCATTGAACTCCGAGCGACCGATGTAGGTCGCAAGTGTCGGCAGGAGTTCGGCGAGCGTGTCGACCCAGGCGTCGGCGATCGTGTCGATCTGCGTGGGCGTGCGTGTGGCTTCAGTCATGGAGTCGAGCCTAGGTTTCGCCACGCCCGCACGGCAAACGCGTCGTGCGACCGCGTGCCGGCCGTCTCAGTGGCCGGCGTCGTTCCAGTCCGCTCCGCGGCCGATCTGCACATCGAGCGGCACCGTCAGCTCGGCGGCCCCGCCCATCCGCTCCCGGACGATCCGCTCCGCGGCATTCCATTCCCCCGGCGCGATCTCGACCACGAGCTCGTCGTGGATCTGCAGCAGCACGCGCGAGCGGAGTTCGTGCGCGACGAAGTCGTCGTGGATGCGGAACAGTGCGATCTTCATGATGTCGGCCGCGCTGCCCTGGATCGGCGCGTTGAGCGCCGCCCTCTCGGCATTCTCGCGGAGGACGCGATTGGGGCTGGTCAGATCGGGGAACGGGCGGCGCCGGCCGAAGATCGTCTCGGTGTAGCCGTCGATCCTCGCCTGCTCGACGGATGAGCGCAGGTAGTCGCGCACCGCGCCGAACCGCGCGAAGTACTCCATCATCAGCTGCTTGGCCTCTGTCTGCTCGATCCGCAGCTGCTTGGACAGCCCGAACGCCGACAATCCGTAGACGAGGCCGTACGACATCGCCTTGACCTTCGTGCGCATGGCGGGCGTGACATCGGCCGGGTCGACCGTGAAGACCCGGGCGCCGACGAACCGATGCAGGTCCTCACCCGAGTTGAAGGCCTCGATCAGGCCGGGGTCCTCGGAGAGGTGCGCCATGATCCGCATCTCGATCTGCGAGTAGTCCGCGGTGAGGAGGGTCTCGTATCCGGCGCCTACCTCGAAGGCGGAGCGGATGCGGCGGCTCTCGCTCGTGCGCACCGGGATGTTCTGGAGGTTGGGGTCGGTGCTCGACAGCCGCCCGGTCTGGCTGCCGGTCTGCACGTACGTCGTGTGCACACGACCGTCCGACCCGATCGCGGTGTCGAGGGACTCGATGATCTGCCGCAGCTTCGTCGCCTCGCGGTGCTGCAGCAGCAGGTCGAGGAACGGGTGGGGGTTGGTCTCCTGCAGATCGGCCAGGACGGCGGCATCCGTCGAGTAGCCCGTCTTCGTCTTGCGGGTCTTCGGCAGCTGCAGCTCGTCGAACAGCACCTCCTGCAGCTGCTTGGGAGAGCCGAGGTTCACCTCGCGGCCGATGGCGGCGAAGGCGTCCTGCGCGATCGCGTCGGCTCGCGCACCGAGCTCTGCGGAGAAGGTGGCGAGCTTGTCGTGCGAGACGGCGACCCCGGCGAGCTCCATGTCGGCGAGCGCGAGCAGGGTCGGCAGCTCGATGTCGGCGAGCACCGTCGCCACGCTGGCGGGGAGTTCGGCGCGCAGCGCCTCGGCGACCCGGAGGCCGAACCACGAGAGCTGTCCGGGAGTGGCCCCCTCGGTCTCGGGCACGAGTTGGGTGGGGTCCGCCTCCGGCAGCTGCTCGTCCAGGTAGCGGTCGACCAGGTGGGCGAGGGTCTTGTCGGGGAAGCTGGGGCGCACGAGCCATCCCGCCACGATCGTGTCGAAGGCGAGGCCCTCCACGGGCAGCCCGACGCGTGCGAGCGCCTTCACCTGCGGCTTCGCGTCGCTGAACACCTTCGGCGCGTCGGACGCGAGCCACGGGCCGACGGATGCCGCGACCTCGGCGCTCCACGTCGACTCCACCGCCGCGTCGGCCCGCGCGAAGCCCAGGCGCCCGGGAGTGCCGCCTTCGATCGCGACGGTCACGCCGACCTCGCCTTCGCCCGTGGAGAGCCAGGTGGCCAGCTCTGCCCCCGACAGCTCGCTCGGCGTCGGAGCCGACACCGCCGCTGCGGCCGTCACCGCCGCCATCTGCTGCTCGATGCCTGCAAGCTCAGCGACCCGCGGGATCAGCGTCTTGAACTCGAGGCGGGCGAAGATGTCGCGCACCGCCTGGGCGTCCATCGGGCGCACTTCGAGGTCCTGGGGCCCGAGCGGGAGCTCGACGTCGCGCAGCAGGCGGTTCAGCGTCCGATTGCGCCGTACGTCGTCGAGGTGCTCACGCAGATTGCCCCCGACGACGCCGGTCACCTTGTCGGCGTTCTCCAGGAGCGCGTCGAGCGAGCCGAACTGCCCGAGCCACTTGACCGCCGTCTTCTCGCCCACCTTCGGCACGCCCGGCAGGTTGTCGCTGGTCTCGCCGACAAGGGCGGCGATGTCGGGATACTGCTCGGGCCGCACCCCGTAGCGTTCGATGACCGCCGCGGAGTCGTAGCGCTTGAGCTGCGAGACGCCCTGCACGTTCGGGTAGAGCAGCGTGATGTCGTCGTTCACGAGCTGGATCGTGTCGCGGTCGCCCGAGCACACCAGCACGCTGAACCCCTGCTCGGCGCCCTGCGTGGCGAGGGTCGCGAGGATGTCGTCGGCCTCGATGTCCTCCTGCTGCAGCACCGGAATGCTCATCGCGGCCAGGCAGTCCTGCAGGAGCGGGATCTGGCCCTTGAACTCGGACGGGGTCTCGGACCGGTTCGCCTTGTACTGCGCGTACTCACGCGTGCGGAACGACTGCCGGGATGTGTCGAAGGCCACCGCGAGGTGGGTCGGCTTCTCAGCCTTGATCAGGTTGATCAGCATCGCCAGGAACCCGTAGATGCCGTTCGTGTGCTGCCCGTCCTTCGTGGAGAAGTTGTCGACCGGGAGGGCGTAGAAGGCCCGGTACGCCAGCGAATGGCCGTCCACGACGAGAAGGGTAGGCTTTGCGGAGTCCGTCACCCTGCAAGCTTAGATGCGGCTGACGACACCCTCGCGAGCACCAGGAGAGTGATGTCCGACGCGCCGGAAGTCCCGATGAACCCGATGGAGTGGGCCGTGCGCCGCGGCGCCGGAGCTCTGGCGGAGAAGATGGGTTTCGAGTGGGTGGAGTTCTCGGTCGAGCGGTCGGTCGCGACGATGCCGGTCGAGGGCAACACGCAGCCCGTCGGCCTCATGCACGGCGGCGCGTACGTCGTGCTCGGCGAGTCGCTCGGCTCGATGGCGGCGAACCTCCATGCCGGTCCCGGCCGACTCGCGGTCGGCGTCGACATCAACGCGACCCACACCCGCTCGGCGACGTCGGGCGTCGTGACCGGCGTGTGCACGCCGGTGCACCTCGGCCGGTCGATCACGGTCCACGAGATCGTCGTCACCGACGATCAGGGCCGGCGTTGCTCGACCATCCGGATCACGAACATGATCCGTGAGTTCTCGGCTTCCTAGCTCTTCTTGGGTGCGAGCTGCTCGATGATCGCCTTGGCGACGTCCTGCATCGTGAGGCGGCGATCCATCGACGCCTTCTGGATCCAGCGGAACGCCTCGGGCTCGCTGAGTCCCATCTTCTCGTTGAGCAGACCCTTGGCGCGGTCGACGAGCTTGCGCGTCTCGAACCGCTCGACCATGTCGGCCACCTCGGCCTCGAGCGTGATGATCTGCTCGTAGCGTGCCAGGGCGATCTCGATCGCGGGCAGCAGGTCGTTCGGGGTGAAGGGCTTCACGACGTAGGCGAGGGCGCCCGCCTCGCTCGCGCGCTCCACGAGCTCCTTCTGGCTGAACGCCGTGAGGAGCACGACGGGGGCGATGTTGTTCTTGCTGAGCTTCTCAGCGGCCGAGATGCCGTCCAGCTGCGGCATCTTCACGTCCATGATGACGAGGTCGGGACGCAGTTCGGTGGCCAGCTGCACGGCGGTCTCGCCGTCGCCCGCCTCCCCCACGACGTCGAAGCCGGCGTCACGCAGGATCTCGACGATGTCGAGTCGGATGAGCGACTCGTCTTCGGCGACGACGACGCGTCGAGGGGCGGATGCCGTGGGCACCGTGGGCTGCTCTTGCTCAGTCACCTTTGAATCCTACGGTATGGTCGTTCGCGGACGCGCGGCGGGGCCCCGCGGGCCGGTGTGGCGGAATGGCAGACGCGACCGACTCAAACTCGGTTGCCCGAAAGGGCGTGTGGGTTCGACTCCCACCACCGGTACCAAAGAAGAACGAGAAGAAGAGCGGATGCCGCACGTGCGGCATCCGCTCTTGCATCGACTGCGTGACTAGCCGAAGAACTGGTTTCCCAGCGCCTTGCTCTTGAGGGCGTCGAACTCGCCCTGAGAGATCGTGCCGGCATCCAGGAGCGCCTTGGCCTTCGCGATGTCGTCAGCAGGGTTCGCCGACGCGGCCGGCTTGTACTCGTCGGACTCGGGGGCCGAGACATAGCGGGCGCCGGCGCGCTGGCTCATCCCCTTGCCGCGGGCGACGACGTACACCAGCGCGGTGAGGAACGGCAGGAATATCAAGAAGATCAGCCACGCCGCCTTCGACCAGCCGTTCAGCTCCTGGTCGCGGAACAGGTCGGTGATGATCACGATCACGACGTAGATGTACGCGGTGAACCAGAAGATCCACAGCAGCCACCAGATGAAGTCCATTGCGGGTACCTCCGGGGTAGAAAAGGACGGTCGCGCTCAGCCTAGCGAGCGCGACCGTCCTGTCGTGGCCGTTCGGTCTACAACTCGCCGGACTTGTAGATCGGCGCCTTGCCGTGCACGGCGTCGCCCACCTTGTGGATGCGGATGTCGTTGGTCGAGCCGATGATCCCGGGAGGGGACCCGGAGATGACCACGACCTTGTCGCCGACCTTCGCGAGGTCGTTCGAGAGCATGTGGTCGTCGACCTGGATGAACATGCGGTCGGTGTGCGTGACGTGCTCCACGAGCGCTGACTGCACACCCCAGGTCAGCGACATGCGGCGGCGGATCGCCGGCTCGGGTGTGAAGCCGATCATCGGGATGCGGGGCCGCAGGCGCGACATGCGACGGGCGGTGTCGCCCGACTCGGTGAAGATGCAGAGGTACTTCGCGTCGACGAACTCCGCGACCTCCAGCGCGGCGAGCGTGATCGCGCCGCCCTGGGTGCGGGGCTTGGTCGTGAGCGGCTGGATGCGCTCCAGGCCGTGCTCTTCGGTCGATGCGACGATCCGCGCCATCGTCTCGACGACGACCACCGGGTACTTGCCCACACTGGTCTCGCCCGAGAGCATCACCGCGTCGGCGCCGTCCAGGACGGCGTTGGCGACGTCGCTGGTCTCGGCGCGCGTCGGAACCGGGTTCTCGATCATCGACTCGAGCATCTGCGTCGCGACGATCACGGGCTTGGCCATACGGCGGCAGAGCTCGACGGCACGCTTCTGCACGATCGGGACGGCCTCGAGCGGGAGTTCGACGCCGAGGTCGCCGCGGGCGACCATGATGCCGTCGAACGCGTCGATGATCTCCTCGAGGTTCTCGACCGCCTGGGGCTTCTCGATCTTCGCGATGACCGGGATGTGGCGTCCCTCTTCCGCCATGATCACGTGGACGCGCTGGACGTCCTTCGCGCTGCGCACGAACGAGAGCGCGATGATGTCGGCACCGGCCTGGAGGCCCCAGCGGAGATCCGCCTCGTCCTTCTCGGACAGCGCGGGAACATTGACGGCGACACCCGGAAGGTTGATGCCCTTGTTGTTGGACACCGGACCGGCGACGATCACCTTCGTCGTCACGACGGGGCCGTCGACGCTCTCGACCTGCACGCGCACCTTGCCGTCGTCGATCAGGAGGTAGTCGCCCGCCGTGACGTCGTCGGGCAGGCCCTTGAAGGTCGTCGAGACGATCTCCTTGGTGCCGACGACGTCTTCGGCGGTGATCTTGAAGATGTCGCCCACTGCGAGCTCGTGGGGTCCGTCGGCAAACCTGCCGAGGCGGATCTTCGGCCCCTGCAGGTCGACCAGGATGGCGACGGCGCGCCCGGCGTCGTCGGCCGCCTTGCGCACATTGGCGAAGTTGTTCTCGTGGATCGAGTAGTCGCCGTGGCTGAGGTTGAAGCGGGCGACGTCGACGCCGGCATCGATGATCGCGCGGACCATCTCATAGCTCGAGGTGGCGGGGCCCAGCGTGGCGACGATCTTGGCGCGTCTCATCCGTGTCTTTTCTGCGAGGGGGTCAAGGGGCGAAGAGCCGTGGCCAGCCTACGCGGGCTGCAGGCCGATCGCGATATCGGTCGGGCGCACCGGAGCGGGCAGCTCCGTCTCGCCCATGAGGTACCGGTCGACGCTCGCGGCTGCCGCGCGGCCCTCCGCGATCGCCCACACGATGAGGGACTGGCCCCGGGCGGCGTCGCCGGCCGCGAACACGCCGGGGGCGGTGGTCTCGAAGTCGTCCGCGCGGCGGACGTTGCCCCGTTCGGTGAACTGAGCGCCCAGCTGGTCCTCCAGGAGCGCGCGCTCCGGGCCGGTGAAGCCCATGGCGATCAGGACCAGGTCGACGGGGATCTCCCGCTCGGTGCCGCTCCTGGGCACGCGGCGGCCGTCGACGAACTCGGTCTCGGCGACGCGCAGCGCGCGCACCTCTCCCCCGTCGTTCCCGAGGAACTCTACGGTCGATGCGAGGTAGGACCGCTCCCCGCCCTCCTCGTGCGCGGAGGAGACCTCGAACACCGTCGGCGTCATCGGCCAGGGCTGCGTCTCGGGACGCTCCCCCGGCGGACGGCGGCCGATGGCGAGGTTGGTCACGCTCAGGGCGCCCTGCCGGTGCGCGGTGCCGATGCAGTCGGCGCCGGTGTCGCCGCCGCCGATGACGATGACGTGCTTGCCCTCGGCGGTGATCTGGTTCGCCACCGCGTCGCCCGCGGTCGCCCGGTTGGACTCGACGAGATACTCCATCGCGAAGTGGACGCCGGCAAGGTCGCGGCCCGGGATGGCCAGCTCACGCGGGATCGTCGCCCCGGTCGCGACCACCACGGCGTCGTAGCGTGCGCGCAGGTCGCTCCACGAGATGTCGCGGCCGATCTCCACGCCGGCGCGGAAGCGGGTGCCCTCGTCCTGCATCTGGCGCAGTCGCGACTCGAGGTGCTTCTTCTCCATCTTGAAGTCGGGGATGCCGTAGCGCAGCAGACCGCCGATGCGGTCGTCCCGCTCGAACACGGCCACGGTGTGACCGGCGCGGGTGAGCTGCTGTGCGGCTGCGAGTCCCGCGGGGCCGGAGCCGACGACGGCGATCGTCTTGCCGGTGAGGCGGCCCGGGGGCTCCGGCTCGACCCAGCCGTGCGAGAACGCCTCATCGACGATCGAGACCTCGATCTGCTTGATCGTCACAGCGGGCTGGTTGATCCCCAGCACGCACGCGCTCTCGCAGGGGGCCGGGCACAGACGCCCGGTGAACTCGGGGAAGTTGTTCGTGGCGTGGAGGCGCTCGATGGCCGAGCGTCCCTCCCCGCGCCAGGTGAGGTCGTTCCACTCCGGGATGAGGTTGCCGAGCGGGCAGCCCTGGTGACAGAACGGGACGCCGCAGTCCATGCATCGGCCCGCCTGACGCCGCAGGACGCTGGAGTCCCCCGGCTCATAGACCTCTTTCCAGTCCATGATGCGCACCGGCACCGGCCGCCGCGGCGGCAGCTCGCGCTCGGTGACCTTCAGAAAGCCCTTCGGGTCAGCCACCTGTCACCTCCAGGATGCGGGTCCAGACGACGTCGCCGTCGGGGTCGAGCCCCTCAGCGACCGCCTCCTGGCGGGTCAGCAGCACAGCCGCGTAGTCTCGCGGGAGCACGCGGACGAAGTTCGCCAGCTCCGCCTCGAAGTCGTCGAGGAGTCGCGCGGCAAGGGTCGAGCCCGTCTCGGCCCCGTGCTGCTCGAGCAGATCGCGCAGGATCTCGGCGTCGCCCGAGCCCAGTTCGCCGAGTTCGAGCTCACCGGCGGCGAGGGCCTCGCGGTTCACGAGCGTCTGATCGAGTCGGTAGACGTACGCCGTCCCGCCGGACATCCCGGCGCCGAGATTGCGGCCGGTCGCGCCGAGGATGATGGCCAGGCCGCCCGTCATGTACTCGAGCGCATGATCGCCGACGCCTTCGACGACCGCGGTGGCGCCGGAGTTGCGGACGAAGAATCTCTCGCCGACCACCCCGCGCAGGAACATCGTGCCCTGGGTCGCGCCGTAGCCGATGACGTTTCCGGCGATGACGTTCTGCGAGGCGTCGAAGGTCGCACCGCGCGGCGGCCGGATCACGATCTGGCCGCCGGAGAGCCCCTTGCCGACGTAGTCGTTGGAGTCGCCCTCGAGCCGCAGCATGATGCCGCTCGGCATGAACGCGCCGAACGACTGGCCGGCAGAGCCGGTCAGGTTCACCACGATCGATCCCGGCGGCAGGCCGTTCTCGCCGCGCGCGCGGGTCACGTGATGTCCCAGGAGCGTGCCCACGGCCCGCTCGGTGTTGCGGATCGGCAGATCGATCGCGATCTCGCCGCCGTGGGCGATGACGTCCTGGGCGCGCTCGATGAGCCCCACGTCGAAGTGCTCGTCGAGCTCGTGGAGCTGCTCGCGGGTGTTGCGGCGAGACTCGTCCTCCGCGAAGGCAGGACCGTCGAGGACCGGCGCGAGATTCAGTCCGCTGGCCTTCCAATGCTCGACCGCGCCGTTCACGTCGAGGAGCTCGCTGTGCCCGATGACCTCGTCGAGCGAGCGGAAGCCCAGTTCGGCGAGATACTCGCGCACCTCCTCGGCGATGAACTCCATGAAGTTCACGACGAACTCCGGCTTGCCGTTGAAGCGGGCCCGCAGCACCGGATTCTGCGTCGCGACGCCCACAGGGCACGTGTCGAGGTGGCAGACGCGCATCATGATGCAACCCGAGACCACGAGCGGCGCGGTGGCGAAGCCGAACTCCTCGGCCCCGAGCAGGGCGCCGATGATGACGTCGCGGCCGGTCTTGAGCTGGCCGTCGACCTGCACGACGACGCGATCGCGCATCCCGTTGAGCATGAGGGTCTGCTGGGTCTCGGCGAGTCCCAGCTCCCACGGTGTTCCCGCATGCTTGAGCGAATTGAGCGGACTCGCGCCGGTGCCGCCGTCGTGGCCCGAGACCAGGATGACGTCGGCGAGCGCCTTCGCCGTGCCGGCCGCGACCGCGCCGATGCCCGACTGGCTCACGAGCTTCACGTGCACGCGCGCACCGGGGTTGGCCCGCTTGAGGTCATAGATGAGCTGCTTGAGGTCCTCGATCGAGTAGATGTCGTGGTGCGGCGGCGGCGAGATGAGCCCGACGCCGGCGGTCGCGTGACGAGTCCGCGCGACCCACGGGTAGACCTTGGTCGGAGGCAGCTGGCCGCCCTCCCCCGGCTTCGCGCCCTGTGCGAGCTTGATCTGGATGTCGTCTGCCTGGGTGAGGTACAGGCTCGTCACGCCGAACCTTCCCGATGCGACCTGCTTGATCGCGCTGCGACGCTCCGGGTCGAGGAGGCGGTCGACATCCTCGCCGCCCTCGCCGGTGTTCGACTTCCCGCCGAGGCGGTTCATCGCGATCGCGAGCGTCGTGTGCGCCTCTTCCGAGATCGAGCCGTAGCTCATCGCGCCGGTCGAGAAGCGCCGGACGATCGACGACACCGGCTCGACCTCGTCGATCGGCACCGGGGTGCGGCCCTCGGTCCTGAGCTTGAACAGACCCCGCAGCGTCTTGAGCTCGTTCGCCTGATCGTCGACGAGCTTGGTGTACTCGCGGAAGATGTCGTACCGCCGGGTGCGCGTCGAGTGCTGCAGCCGGAAGACGGTGTCGGGGTTGAACAGGTGCGGCGAGCCGTCCCGGCGCCACTGGTACTCGCCGCCGGTCCAGAGCCTCTCGTGGGCGCGGACTGCGGCATCCTCCGGATACGCGTACGCGTGCCGCGCGGCATTCTCTCTCGCGATCACATCGAGACCCACGCCGCCGAGCTTGGACTCGGTCCCGGTGAAGTAGGTGTCGACGAAGTCGTCGGAGAGCCCGACCGCCTCGAACACCTGTGCGCCTGCGTAGGACGACACGGTGGAGATGCCCATCTTGGACATGATCTTCAGCACGCCCTTTCCGAGCGCGTAGATGAGGTTCTTGACGGCCTTCTCGGGCGTGACGCCGGTGATGTAGCCCGCGCGGACAAGGTACTCCGCCGTCTCCATCGCGAGGTAGGGATTGACGGCGGACGCGCCGTACCCGATGAGCGTCGCGACGTGGTGCACCTCGCGCACATCGCCGGCCTCGACGACGAGACCGCACTTCATGCGGGTCTCGTTGCGGATCAGATGGTGATGGACGGCGGCGAGCATCAGCAGTGACGGGATCGGCGCGAGGTCCTTGTTGGAGTCGCGGTCGCTCAGCACGATGAACTCCGCGCCGTCCTCGATCGCCTGATCGACCTCGGCGCACATCTGCGCGAGACGCTTCTGCATGCCCTTGTGCCCGGCCTCGACGCGGTAGAGTCCGCGGATCGTCACCGAGGTGCGTCCGGGCAGCGCAGTGTCGATGTGCTGGATCTTCGCGAGCTCGTCGTTGTCGATGACGGGGAAGTCGAGGGTCACGACGCGGGTGTGACCCGGCCCCCAGCTGAGGAGGTTCCGCTCGGGGCCGAGTCCCAGCCCGAGCGAGGTCACGACTTCTTCGCGGATGCTGTCCAGCGGCGGGTTCGTCACCTGGGCGAACTGCTGCGTGAAGTAGTCGAAGAGAAGGCGGGGTCGCTCGCTCAGCACCGCGATGGGCGTGTCGCTGCCCATCGCGCCGAGCGGCTCGGCGCCGGTCTGGCCCATCGGGGTGAGGAGGATGCGGACCTCCTCCTCGGTGTAGCCGAACGTGCGCTGACGCCGCGTGATGGAGGCGATGGGATGCACGATGTGCTCGCGTTCGGGGAGGTCGGCCAAGCGCACGCGTCCGGCGTCCAGCCACTCCTGCCACGGCTCGAGGTCGGCCAGCTGGGCCTTGATCTCGGCGTCCTCGATGATGCGGCGCTGCTCGGTGTCCACGAGGAACATGCGACCGGGGCGCAGGCGTCCGCGGCGCTTGATGCGCTCGGGAGCGAAGTCCAGCACGCCGGTCTCACTGCCGATCACGATGAGGCCGTCGGTGGTCTCGGTCCACCGTCCCGGCCGCAGCCCGTTGCGGTCGAGGGTCGCGCCGACGAGCGTGCCATCCGTGAAGATGAGCGCGGCCGGCCCGTCCCACGGCTCCATCTGCATCGAGTGGAACTCGTAGAAGGCGCGCAGCTTCGGGTCGATGTCGACCTGCTTCTCGTAGGCCTCCGGGACCATCATCATGATCGCGTGCGGGAGGCTGCGGCCGGTCAGCGTCAGCAGCTCCAGGACCTCGTCGAACGACGCGGAGTCGCTCGCACCCGCGGTGCAGATCGGGAGCACGGGGCGCAGGTCGCCGAGCAGCTCCGACTCCAGCTGCGACTGGCGGGCGCGCATCCAGTTGCGGTTGCCGTTGACGGTGTTGATCTCGCCGTTGTGCGCGAGCATGCGCAGCGGCTGCGCGAGCGGCCACGAGGGAAAGGTGTTGGTCGAGTACCGCGAGTGCACGACGGCGAGCTCGGAGGCGAAGCGCTCGTCCTGCAGGTCGGGGTAGAACGGCTCGAGCTGGAGCGTGGTGACCATGCCCTTGTAGCCGAGGGTGCGCGCAGAGAGCGAGACGAAGTAGGCGTCGAGCTCGGTGCGGGCGCGCTTTCGCAGCCGGAAGGTGCGTCGGTCGAGGCCGATCCCCGACAGCGCGGGCGCGTCGCCCACCGCAGGACGGGACACGAAAAGCTGCTCGAACACGGGACGGGCGGCGAAGGCGAGCTTGCCGAGGTTCTCCTCCGCGGTGGGGACGGGGCGCCAGCCGAGCACGACGAGGTTCTCGGCGACGGCGATCTCCTCGATGCCGGCCTTCTGCGCGTTGCGTGCATCCTCGTCGCGAGGCAGGAACACCATCCCTGCCGCGTACTCTCCCACCGGCGGCAGCGCGAAGTCCACGACCGCGCGCAGGAACGCGTCGGGCATCTGGGTGAGGATGCCCGCGCCGTCGCCCGTGCCGGCATCCGATCCGATCGCACCGCGGTGCTCGAGGTTGCGCAGCGCCGTCAGCGCCAGCTGGATGATGTCGTGGCCCGCCTCGCCGCGCAGCGTCGCGACCATGGCGAGGCCGCAGGCGTCCTTCTCGAACGCAGGGTTGTACATGCCCTGCTTCGGCGGCAGGCCGGCAAGGCCGTGCTGCGCGGTGGGACCAGCCTCCGGAGAGGCGCTGCGACGGGGGCTCGATGCCATACCAACCGTCCTCACGTTGATGCTCAAGATGGGACGACGTCGGCCCGGTGCTCCCGGACCGGGAGCGTGCGATGGATCGTGGCGCTACTGCTGCAAACTGCTGTGCTGCTGACGAGTGGTGCTCACGGCGGCGCTTGTGGCGCTGGCCTCGTCGGCTTCGGATGTCGGGGGGTCGCTGACGTCGACGAAGTCGTCGGTGTCCTGCGATTGTACAGCCCCGTCGGGGTGCCACTCGCGGCCGGGCACGTAGGGCGACGGCTCGAGGCCGGGGTGACGGCGCTTCTGCAGGAAGAAGATGACGAGTCCGAGCACGACGCCGAAGATCGCCGCCCACACGTTCGTGCGCAGCCCCAGGAAGATGTCGCTGGGATCGATGCGGATCGACTCCCACAGGATCCGGCCGCCGCTGTACCAGACGAGGTAGAGCGCGAACAGCCGGCCCCACTGGAGGCGGAAGCGGTTTCCGACCCAGAGCAGCACCAGCACGCCGAGCCCGTTCCACAGCACCTCGTAGAGGAACGTGGGGTGGAAGAGCGTGCCGGGCTCGAGCCCGGGCGGGAAGGCAGGGTTGTCGCTGTCGATCTCCAGGCCCCACGGCACGTCGGTGGGCAGGCCGAACAGCTCCTGGTTGAACCAGTTGCCGAAGCGCCCGATCGCCTGGGCGAGGAGGAGGCCGGGTGCGAGGGCGTCGGCGAAGGTCCAGAAGCGGATGCCGGTCCACCGGCATCCGAGCCAGGCGCCGATCGCTCCGCCGATGAGGGCGCCGTAAATCGCGATGCCGCCCTCCCAGATGCGGAAGACCGCCCAGAAGTCGCGTCCCTCGCCGAAGTAGAAATCGCCGTGCGTGACGACGTGGTAGATGCGCGCTCCGATGATCGCGAGCGGTACGGCCAGCAGCGCGATGTCGACGACGACCCACGGCTCGGCGCCGCGCTTGACGAGGCGGCGGTTCGTCATCAGCAGCGCGACGACGATGCCGGTGATGATGCACAGCGCGTAGATGTGGATACGCAGCGGTCCCAGGTCGAAGTAACTGATCGACGGGCTCGGGATGCTGGCGACGACGCTCGCGGCGGCGGAGATCATGGGGAACCGTGTCCTTGCTGGTGGGGGTGCCGGCGGCGGGCCGACGTGAGAATTCTAAGCGCGTGACCGGGTGGTGCCCGCGGCGAGCGTCCGGGCAGTCTCCGCGAGGCCGTCGAGACCGCTGTCGCGCAGAGCCCGCACGAGCGCGGTGCCGACGATGGCGCCGTCGGCGTACTCGAGGACGCCGGCGACCTGCTCGGCGTTCGAGATGCCGATGCCGACGCACGCGTGCGCGGCGCCGTGCGCGCGCAGCCGCTCCACCAGGGTACGAGCCGCGGCATCCAGCTGGGCCCTCTCGCCCGTGATGCCCATCGTCGAGACCGTGTACACGAAGCCCGTCGAACTGCGCACGATGAGGTCGAGTCGCTCGTCGGTGGAGGTCGGCGCGACGAGGAAGACCCTGTCGAGTCCGGTGCGCTCGCTCGCGGCGATCCATTCCGCCGCGGCGTCCGGGGTGATGTCGGGCGTGATGAGGCCGGCTCCGCCTGCAGCGAGGAGGTCGTCGGCGTACCGGTCGACGCCGTACTGCAGGACGGGGTTCCAGTACGTCATCACGAGCACCGGGACATCGACGCGGCGGGTGATCTCGCGGACGGCGGTGAACGTGTCGCGCAGGCGGAATCCGCCGGCGAGGGCGGCCTGCGTCGCCTCCTGGATGACCGTGCCGTCCATCACCGGGTCGGAGTAGGGCGGTCCGAGTTCGAGGACGTCGGCACCGTTGTCGGCGAGGGCCACGGCCGCGTCGATGCTCGTCTGGAGGTCGGGGAAGCCGAGCGGGAGGTAGCCGATGAAGGCACCCCGCCCGTCGGCGTGCGCGGCGTCGATGGCCGCGGCGACCAGCGAGGTCATAGCTTCGTGCCCTCTCCCTGGGCTGCGTCGCTCGCGGAAGGCGGCGCGCCGAGCTCAGCGGCTGCGGCGTCGTAGAGCGCGAAGTAGCGGGCGGCGGTGTCCATGTCCTTGTCGCCGCGGCCGCTGAGGCACACCGCGAGGATCGCGTCCGGTCCGAGCTCACGGCCGATGCGCAGGGCGCCGGCGAGCGCGTGGGCGGATTCGATCGCGGGGATGATCCCCTCGGTCTCGGAGAGCAGCCGCAGCGCCTGCATCGCCTCGTCGTCGGTGGCCGGGATGTACTCGGCGCGGCCGATCGAGGCGAGCCAGGAGTGCTCGGGACCGACTCCCGGATAGTCCAGACCCGCCGAGATCGAGTGGGACTCGATCGTCTGGCCGTCGTCGTCCTGGAGCACGAAGGTCCTCGCGCCGTGGAGCACACCGGGGCGCCCGCGCTCGATCGAGGCTGCGTGGCGAGGAGTGTCGACGCCGTCGCCGGCCGCCTCGACGCCGTAGAGCTTCACGCCGGCGTCGTCGAGGAAGGCGTCGAACATGCCGATCGCGTTCGATCCGCCGCCTACGCACGCGAGCACGACGTCGGGGAGGCGACCCGCTTCGTCGAGGAGCTGCGCGCGCGCCTCTTCGCCGATGACCTTCTGGAAGTCGCGGACCATCGCGGGGAACGGGTGCGGGCCGGCGGCCGTTCCGAAGATGTAGTTGGTGTTCTCGACGGTGGCGACCCAGTCGCGGTAGGCGTCGTTGATCGCGTCCTTGAGCGTGCGGGATCCGGTCGTGACGGGCACCACCTCGGCGCCCAGCAGACGCATCCGGGCGACGTTGAGCGCCTGTCGCTCGGTGTCGACCTCTCCCATGTAGATCGTGCACTCGAACCCGAACAGCGCAGCCGCCGTCGCCGTGGCAACGCCGTGCTGGCCAGCCCCGGTCTCGGCGATGACACGCGTCTTGCCCAGGCGCTTGGTCAGCAGCGCCTGACCGAGCACGTTGTTGATCTTGTGCGAGCCGGTGTGGTTGAGGTCCTCGCGCTTGAGGAAGACGCGTGCGCCGCCGGCGTGCGCCGCGAAGCGCGGCACCTCGGTGATCGGCGACGGGCGGCCGGCGTAGGAGTGCAGCAGACGCACGAACTCTGCCTCGAAGGCGGGGTCGGCCTTGGCGGCCTCGTACTCGGCGGTGAGCTCGTCGATCGCCGCGATGAGCGACTCGGGCATGTACCGCCCGCCGAATTCGCCGAAGAAGGGCCCGGCCGCTTCGCGCAGACTCACGACCCGGCCTCCAGGAATGCGGCGAGTGTCGTCACCGGGTCACTGGTGACGAGCGCCTCGCCGACGAGCACGACGTCGGCGCCGGCGGCGCGGTAGTGCGCGACGTCGGCGGGAGCGAGCACCGCGGACTCGGCGATCTTGATCGCGTCGGCGGGGATGCGGTCGGCGAGGCGTCCGAACAGGTCGCGATCGAGGGCGAACGTGGACAGGTCGCGCGCGTTGACTCCGACCAGTCGCGCCCCGAGATCCGCGGCGCGGTCGACCTCGTCGGCGGAATGGGTCTCGACGAGCGGCGTCATTCCCAGCTCCAGCGTCAGGGCGTGCAGGCGCGCGAGGGTCACTTGGTCGAGCGCGGCGACGATGAGCAGGACGAGGTCGGCGCCCGCCGCGCGGGCCTCGAGGACCTGGTATTCGTTCGCGATGAAGTCCTTGCGCAGCACCGGCAGTCCGACGGACGCCTTCACGGCCTCGAGGTCGGCGAGGCTCCCCTTGAACCGGCGCCCCTCGGTGAGGACCGAGATCGCGGAGGCGCCGCCCTCTTCGTATCGGCGCGCCTGCAGTGCGGGGTCGGGGATCGCCGCGAGGTCACCGCGCGAGGGGCTCGCGCGCTTGACCTCGGCGATGATCTTGACACGGTCCGAGGGGGCGAGCGCGGCGAGGGCGTCGCGTGCGGGCAGCTGTGCGAGCGCAGCTGCCTCGACGACGGCGAGCGGGCGCGCGGAGGCGCGAGCCTCGGCATCCTGAACCGCGCCGGCCGTGAGGTCGGCGAGCATCGTCAATGCTCTTTCGGCGCGTACTTCGGGCCGTTGACGCCGTAGCCGGCCTTCGCCATGCCCCATCCGACCAGCAGTCCGACGACGACGAGCACAGCCGATGCCCAGACGATCCAGGCCACATCGAGGAAGAAGGCCACCGTGCCGATCGTGAATGCTGCGAGCATGATCACGACGGCCGTCCAGGCGGCCGGTGAGTGTCCGTGGCCGGGGTCGCCGATGGGATTGCTCATGGATCTCCTCCAGGTACGCGGGGGTGTCGTCAGTCTAGCGGTCAGGCCGTGGGATCCTCGCCACGCGAGAGCTCGTCCCACGAGTCGATCGCATCGTGCGGTCGCGAGGCGGTGGGAGCGGTGGAGGGGGCGGATGCCGAGGCTCCGGTGGCACCCGAAGCGGGGGCGCCCGCCGCGGGTGCATCCGTGCGGTAACGTCGGCCGCTCCCCCGCCAGCGGTGGGCCGTCGCGAGGGTGAGGCTGCCCGCCGCGAAGAGCACGATCCACCCGACGAGGGTGATCGCCGGCCAGGCGGTGGCGTCGATCTCGGCGACGAGGGCCGACACGGCCGCTTCGCCGGTGATCCCGGTCGCCTCGGTGACCGTCGCCGCGACGGCGGCGGTGGGATGCGTGAACGCGACCTGGGCGGTGAGCCAGGCCAGGACCGCGGCGATGGCGACGGTGAGGCCGCCGAAGACGTAGCGCAGCGCCGTGCCGACGATCGAGAGCGCCGCGCCGAGGGCGAGCACGGCCAGGCTGAGCGGTGCGAGCACGGCGACCGCGGCGGCGCCGGGAACGGCGAGCGCCTGCGCGGCGCCGTCGTCGAGGACGACCTCGAGCCAGGTCTGGGTCGACGAGATCACGCCCAGCGCGCCGGTGGCGACGATCGAGAGGACGGCGAGCGGGCGCGCGCGCCGGATCACGGCGCCGTCCCCGGGCCGGGAAGAGGATCGGGGCCGCGCACCGGATCGAGGTCGTCGGAGTCGAAGCACGTGCGGGTGCCGGTGTGGCACGCGGGTCCGATCTGCTCCACCTCCAGCAGCACGGCGTCCCCGTCGCAGTCCAGTCGCGCGCCGCGCACGAGCTGGATGTTCCCGGACGTGTCCCCCTTGCGCCAGTACTCCTGCCGCGAGCGGGACCAGAACGTGACGCGGCCCTGCGTGAGCGTGCGGCGCAGCGCCTCGGCATCCATCCACCCGAGCATGAGCACCTCGCGGGTGTCCCACTGCTGCATGATCGCGGCGACCAGACCGTCGTCGTTGAAGGCGACGCGCGCGATGCGCTCCTCGACGGACTCGGCGGACTGCTCCCGGCTGGGCCCGCTCACCGGCTCACCTCCCGCACCGCGATGCCATCCGCCGCCATCGCGGCCTTGACGTCCCCGACGGTCAGCTGCCCGGAGTGGAAGACGGATGCCGCGAGCACGGCGTCGGCGCCCGCGGCGATGGCCGGGCCGAAGTCCTCGGCGCGCCCTGCGCCGCCGGAGGCGATCACAGGAACGCTCGAGACCTCCCGCATGAGGGAGACGAGTTCCAGATCGAAGCCCTCGCGCGTGCCGTCGGCGTCGATCGAGTTCACGAGCAGCTCCCCCGCGCCGCGTTCGATGGCTTCGCGCGCCCACGCGAGCGCGTCGAGCGTCGTCTCGGTGCGTCCGCCGTGGGTCGTCACCACGAAGCCCGACGGGATCCGGTCGCCGGGCTCCGCTGAGACGCGCTTCACGTCGAGCGAGAGCACCAGCACCTGGGCGCCGAAGCGGTCGGCGATCTCGTCGAGGAGGCCGGGCCGGGCGATCGCCGCCGAGTTGACGCCGATCTTGTCGGCGCCGACGGCGAGCAGGCGCGCGACGTCGTCGGTGGTGCGCACCCCTCCCCCGACGGTGAGCGGGATGAACACCTCCTCGGCGGTGCGACGCACGACGTCGTACGTCGTGGCGCGCTCGTCGACCGTCGCGGTCACGTCGAGGAAGGTGAGCTCGTCGGCGCCCTGCGCGAAGTACTCCCTTGCGAGCTCGACCGGGTCGCCCATGTCGCGCAGGTTCTCGAAGTTCACGCCCTTCACGACGCGGCCACCGGCGACGTCCAGGCACGGGATCACACGGCAGACGAGACTCATCACAGCCTCGCGTTGTGGATCGCCGTCACGAGGATGGCGCGCGCGCCGATGGCGTACAGGGCGTCCATCACCTGGTTCACGCCGCTGCGCGGCACCATTACCCGCACCGCCACCCACGCTGGGTCGCGCAGCGGCGAGATGGTCGGGGACTCGATGCCGGGTGCGAGCGCCACGGCATCGTCGATCAGCGTCGCGGGAAGGTCGTAGTCGACCAGCACGAATCGTCGGGCGACCATGACGCCGCGCAGTCGCCGCAGGAGCGTCTCGGTGCCCTCCACCTCGCTGGGGCCGGCGATGAGGACCGCCTCCGACTGGAGGATCACCGGTCCGAACACCTCGAGCCCCGCCTGCTTGAGCGTCGTGCCCGTCTCCACGACGTCGGCCACGGCATCCGCGACGCCTAACCGCACCGCGGACTCGACCGCGCCGTCCAGCGGGACGAGATCGACCGCGATGCCGCGCTCGTCGAGGAACCCGTCCACCAAGCCGGGATACGACGTCGCGATGCGGACGCCCTCGAGGTCCTGAAGATCGGCGTACTTGCCGGTGGGAGCGGCGAAGCGGAACGTGGAGGCGGCGAAGCCGAGCGCCTCGATCTCGCGCGCGCCCGGCATGCGGGCGTCGTAGAGCAGGTCGCGACCGGTGATGCCGACGTCGAGGGCGCCGGAGCCGACGTAGGTCGCGATGTCCTTCGGACGCAGGTAGAAGAACTCGACCTCGTTCTGCGGGTCGATGACGTGGAGATCCTTGGGGTCGCGTCGGCCGCTGTAGCCGGCCTCGTGGAGCATCTCGGACGCGGTCTCGGCGAGCGATCCCTTGTTGGGCACGGCGATTCGCAGCATGGGTGCGTGGCTTTCGGTGTCGGCGGCGGACGGCGGAGTCGCGCTCAGAGATGTCGGTAGACGTCCTCGAGATCAAGGCCCTTCGCGAGCATCAGCACCTGCAGGTGGTACAGCAGCTGCGAGATCTCCTCCGCCGCGGCATCCGCCGACTCGTACTCGGCTGCCATCCAGACCTCGGCGGCCTCCTCGACGATCTTCTTGCCGATCGCGTGGACGCCCGCGTCGAGCTGCGCGACCGTGCCCGATCCCTCGGGGCGCTCGGCGGCCTTGGCCGCGAGCTCGGCGAACAGCGCGTCGAACGTCTTCACGATCACAGGGTATCGCCCTTCCCCGAGGGCGCGGGCGCGTGCGGCGCTCAGTGGGCCAGGATGCTGAGGCCGATGATGAGCAGGCCGAGAGCCGTCGTGGTGAGGACGCCCGCGACCCGCCACGGCCAGGTGCTTCCGTTGCGCGCGGCGTTCGCGTACCCGATCACTCCGAGCACCACGACGCCGCTGCCGAGGGCGAGGAAATAGGCGGTGTACTCCTCGACCCAGCCGAGCACGCCGAGCAGCAGGAGAAGGGCCGGGATGAGCATCGCCAGGAAGAGCCCGGAGGCGTGGCGCGCGCCGCGTCCGATGGCGGTGCGCAGCGGCACGGGCGGATGCTCGGCACGACTGGCGACCACGGCGGCGTAGACATGGGCGAGCCAGAACACGACGACGGTGCCCACCACGAACAGCAGGACCTCGAGATCGGTCTCCTCCTCCCATCCCACGGCGATGAGGGCGGTCACCAGGACGAGGCCGTAGACGCCGTGCTCGCCGTTGTAGGCACTCAGAACGCGGCGGCCGTGTCGCCCGGCCGCACGGATCGCGGCGGACACCGGCGCGGCAGACGCGGGAGCGGCGTCCTCGGGGCGCGCATCGCTCCGGCTCGACTCGTCGGCAGCGGGCATGGCACTCCCCTCGTCAGCGCCGACCCTATCGTCTCCGCGGCCCCTTGACGACGGCGCGGATGCCGTCAGCGCGCGTGGCTGTGACGTGCGGCCGCATCGCGGAGGCGGATGATGGCGGCATCCGGGTCTGCCGCTCCGAACACGGCGGAGCCGGCGACGAACGTGTCGGCGCCTGCCTCGGCGGCCTGCGCGATCGTGGACTCGCCGATGCCGCCGTCCACCTGCAGCCACACCGCCGAGCCGCGGCGGCGGGCCTCGTCGGCGAGGAGCCGCAGCTTCGGCATCATCTCGGGCATGAACGACTGCCCGCCGAAGCCGGGCTCGACGGTCATCACGAGGATCTGGTCGAACTCGTCGAGCACGTCGAAGAGTCCTTCGACGGAGGTTCCGGGCTTGACGGCGACACCGGCGCGGGCGCCGATGGCGCGCAGTCGACGAGCCAGGGCGACGGGCTCCGTCGATGCCTCGAGATGGAACGTGACGGATGCCGCGCCGAGCTCGGCGTACTCGGGCGCCCAGCGCTCGGGTGCATCGATCATGAGATGCACGTCGAGCGGCACCGGACTCGTCGCCTGGATGCGGCCGACCATCTGCGGTCCGAAGGTGAGGTTCGGCACGAAATGGTTGTCCATCACGTCGACGTGCACGAAGTCCGCACCCGCGATGCGAGCGAGCTCGGTCTCCATGTTGACGAAGTCCGCGGCGAGGATACTCGGATTGATGCGGATGCCGCGGGAGCGGCCATCGTCGTCGAGGAGTGACACTCGTCCATTATGGTCGAGCCGTGGACCCCATAACGGAGATGCTCGAGACGGTGCTGGACGAGGTCCGCGACGAGGATGCCGGTTCTCCGGCCTCGTACATCCCCGAGCTCGCCGCCGCCGACACGTCCCGGCTCGCGCTCGCGGTGGTCGGACCGCACGGTCGTGTGCGAGAGGTGGGCGACCACGACGCGGAATTCACGATCCAGTCGATCTCGAAGCCCTTCGTGCTCGCCCTCGCGCTCGAGGAGCGTGGACTCGACGCCGTCCTCGAGCGGGTGGGGGTGGAGCCGTCGGGTGAGCCCTTCAACGCGATCAGCCTCGAGGCGGAGACTGGTCGGCCGGCGAACCCGATGGTCAACGCCGGCGCGCTCGCGACCACCGCTCTCGTCGAGGGTGACGATGTCGACACGCGGACGGCGAGGATCGTCGAGACGCTGTCCGCGTTCGCCGGAAGGTCGCTCTGGGTCGACGAGGCCGTCTACGCCTCGGAGTCGAGCACGGGCGACCGCAACCGTGCGCTGGGCCATCTCATGCGTTCGTACGGTGTGATCGACGGCTCGGTGGAGGTCGCCGCCGAGACGTACTTCCGGCAGTGCTCGCTGCTGGTGACGGTCCGCGACCTCGCCGTGATGGGCGCGACTCTCGCGCTGGGCGGACGCAACCCGGTGACGGGGCGACAGGTCGTGAGCACGCACGTGGCGCGCCACGTGCTGTCGATCATGGCGAGCTGCGGGATGTACGACTCCTCCGGCGAATGGCTGCTGCGGGTGGGGCTTCCCGCCAAGAGCGGGGTGAGCGGCGGACTGCTGGCCGTCGCGCCATCGCAGTTCGGGGTCGCGGCGTTCAGCCCGCGCCTGGACGCCCATGGCAACAGCGTGCGGGCGAGCGCGGTGATCGAGCGGCTGTCCGAGCGCTTCGAGATGCATCTGCTCGAAGAGCACGAGAGCCTTGCCTCCCCCGGCCTGTCGATCTCCGCCGGCGAGGGCGGCCGCATCGTGCACCTCGGCGGCGAGCTCGGCTTCGCCGGAGCGGAACGCGTCGTGGCGGTGCTGCGCACGCTGGCCTCGAGCCTCCCCTCGGGCGAGCCGGTCATCGTCGATGCCCGTGAGCTCGCGAGGACGCACCCGTCGGCGCTGCTGGCCCTGCGCACCGAGTTCGAGTCGATGCCGCAGGAGTTCCGCCTGCAGGAGTGAGCGGTGACCGGAAGTTCCGTGCTCAGACGCGCCGCAGCAGCGAGATCGACATCGCATCGGTGTTGTGGCGGTGCGGCCACAGCTGCGCCCTCCCAGACCCGTCCACCTGGGGTGGAAGGCCAGGATCGGCATCCGCGAGACTCGTGAGGACCGCGCGCGCGTCGAGCTCCTCAACCGCGTTGCCCCACTCCCGGCGCACCTCGGCGACCACGCCCGTCGTCTCGGCGAGATGCGGAGAGCACGTCACATAGGCGACGATCCCCCCGGGCTTGAGCGCCCCGAGCGCGGCCGTCAGCAGATCCCCCTGGAGACCGGTGAGCTCAGGGACGTCGGCGGGAGACTTCCGCCAGCGTGCCTCCGGCCGCCTGCGGAGCGCGCCCAGGCCCGTGCAGGGTGCGTCGACGAGGATGCGGTCGTACGCCTCGGGTGCCTCCTCGGCGCGGATCCGCCCGTCCTGCTCCGAGACCGGGACCTCCAGCGGCACGCCCGCGATCGCCTGGCGCACGAGGCCGGCGCGCACGGGCGAGATCTCGTTGGCTTCGAGGCGCGCGCCGGCGCCGAGCGCCTCGGCGGCGAGCACCGCCGTCTTGCCGCCGGGGCCGGCGCACAGATCGAGCCAGCGCTCGGCATCGCCGATGGGAAGGGCACGCGTCAGCGCGAGCGCAGCGAGCTGCGACCCCTCGTCCTGCACGCGCAGTCGTCCGCCCGAGTCGCGCACCGTGGCGGTCGGATCGCCCCCGGCGAGGCGGAAGCCCAGCGGCGAGTAAGGCGTGCGCCGGGCGTCCGGCGGGATCTCGGCGAGTCCGGGAAGCGCGGCCATCGTCACCCTCGGCGCGGCATTGTCGGCGGTCAGGAGCGCTTCCAGCTCATCGGCGCGCCCCTCGGCGGCCAGCGCTCGCCGGAACGCGCGGACGACCCACACCGGGTGCGAGAACAGCAGCCCGAGCCGCTCGTCGTCCGATCGTGCGCTCTCGGCGACACGGGTCATCCAGTCCCCCGGCGTGTCGCGGGAGACGCGCCGCAGCACCGCGTTGGCGAACCCCGCCGCACCTCGGCCGCCGTCCGCGCGGACGAGTTCGACGGACTCGTTGACGGCGGCGTGGGAGGCCACGCGCGTCGAGAGGAGCTGATGCACGCCGATCCGCAGTGCGTCGAGGACGGCCGGGTCGATCTCGTGCGCCGGTCGATCGGCGGCGAGCGCGATGACCGCATCGTAGGTGCCCCGACGGCGCAGCGTGCCGTAGGTCAGTTCGGTGGCCAGCGCAGCGTCGGCGGTGTCGAGGCCGGCACGGGCGATCGAGGTCGGCAGCAGCAGGTTCGCGTACGCGTCGGACTCATGGACGGCTCGCACCGTCTCGTAGGCGACGCGTCGCGCGTCACGCCCGCCGCTCATGACCCGGCCACCGGCGCCGCGCCGCGCAGTCCGCGCCACCAGTCCGCAGCGGCCATGGCGCCTTTGCCCGCCGGCTGCACACGGCCGAGCGCCACCGGCGCGCTCGCCGTGCCGATCAGGACGTCCCTCTGGTGCAGCGCGACCGCACCCGGGACGAGATCCGGCGCATCCGGCGCAGCGACACGCGCTGCGAGCACCTTCAGGCGCGCGCCGTCGATCGTCGTATGCGCGCCGGGTTCGGGCGTCACCCCGCGGATCCGCCCGAGGACCGCGTCGCGCGGCTCGTCCCACCGGATGCGGCCGTCTTCGTCGCCGAGCTTGGGTGCGAACAGGGGCTCGCCGGCCTGCGGCGTCGCGACTGCGGTGCCGGCCCCGATCGCGTCCACGACATCCGTCAGCAGCGCGGCACCCGCGTCCGCCAGGTACCCGAGCACGTCGCCTGCCGTGTCGTCGGCAGCCACCCGGTGCTCGATCTCCGCGTAGACATCCCCGGCATCCAGCTCGGGCACGAGGCGGAACACGCTCGCACCGGTGACCTCGTCCCCCGCGATGAGCGCGTGCTGCACCGGGGCGGCCCCCCGCCAGCGAGGCAAGAGTGAGAAGTGCAGGTTGATCCACCCGTCCGCAGGCACCGACAGCAGCGGCTCGCGCACGAGCCCCCCGTACGCGACGATGACGCCGAGGTCGGGTGCGAGCGCCGCGATCCGCTCCGTCGCGACCTCGTCGAGCCGGTCGGTGCGGATGACCTCGAGTCCGAGATCCTCCGCTGCGGCGGCCACCGGCGAGGGCGTCAGCACCCGTCTGCGCCCGAGCGGCGCATCCCGGCGCGTGATGACCGCGGCGATGTGGTGTTCTGAGGCGGCGAGTCGGCGCAGCGACGGGACCGCGGGCTCCGGTGTGCCGGCGAAGACAAGACGCATGCGGCTCCTAGAGATCGAGGTCGGGCAGATCGACCCGGACTCTGAGTGTATTGCGAGCGCCGGGAGCGCGACCCTTTCGTCGGCGGTTCCCCAGGGCCTCGGCGATCACCGCCGCGCGCAGCGCCTCGGTCACCGCCGTGCCCAGTCCGTAGTCGAACCGCACCAGCGCGCGGACGCCGCCGCCACGCTCGAGCGGGCCGAGCACGGCGTCCGCGTCGAGGGTCGGTGCGGCGGCGCGCAGCGCCTCCAGCGCGGCATCGACGGCGCGCCGTTCGCCCTCCAGAGATGCCACGCGCAGGGTCGGGGGCATCCGCAGCGGGGCCCGGTCGGACAGCTCGATCCGGGCGTAGGCGGCCTGGCTCCAGGTCGCGAGCGCGCGCGCGACGGGCCCGGCGACGCCGACGAGGTGCACCGGCGCCCCCGGGGCGGCGAGCGCCGCGGCGTTGGACCACCACCGCAGGCACGACTCCCCGATGCGCAGGTCCTCCGCCAGCAGCATCCGGTCGCCGTCCAGCAGGATGACCGCCCGGTAGCCGCCCGTGGCGATCGGCTCGGCACCGCGCGTGGCGACCACCAGCGCGGGGCCGGCGCCGACCTGGATGATCGGGTGCGTGCCGTCGGCGACGATCACGCGGATGCCGGGGAAGGCGCGCCCGAGCTCGTCGGCCGTCCGCTCGCTGCCCGCCGACGCCATGCGCAGCCGGGTCGAGGCGCAGTCGGGGCAGTGCCAGCCCGTCGCGCCGCGACCGCACCACGTGCACGTCGGCACCGCGCCCGCGCGCGCCGCGTGGAGCGGTCCGGCGCAGTGCGGGCAGCGAGCGGGATGCCGGCACTCCGCGCACACGAGGACGGGGGCGTATCCCGGGCGGGCGACCTGGACGAGCACGGGCCCGTCGGCGAGGGCTTCGCGTGCCGCGGCGAACGCCGCGGACGGGACACGCGCCCCCCGGGCCTCCCCCTCTCGGGTCGCGGAGAGGACGACGCGCGGCGTCGTCCTGCGCGCCGCGGCGACCTCACGCACCCAGCCGACGCCGACGAGTCGCTCGACGTCGCTGGTGCGGGTGTGCCCGGCGAACAGGAGCGCGCCGCCGTCGAGCTCCTGCCGGAGCAGCGCGGCATCCCGCGCATGCACGCCGGGGCTGAGCGGCTCGGCGAGAAGCGGATCGCCGTCGTCCCAGATCGCGGTGAGCCCGAGCGCGTGCACCGGCGCGTACACGGCGGAGCGATTGCCGATGACGATGCACGGCGCCTCGGCGAGCATGCGGAGGAAGGCCGCGTAGCGGTGCGGGGAGCTCTGCCGTGAGTCGTCCCGCACGACGTCACCGGCATCGACGTGCTCGGCGAGCGCGGCCTCGAGCTGTGCCAGGTCACGGTGGTCGGGCACGACGAGGACCGCGCTGCGCCCGGCGGCGAGCTGCGCGACGGCCGCGGCGGCGAGGAGGGCGGCCCACGCACCGATCTGCGTGCCGTCCTCGCCGGGGATCGTGCGCGGCGGGGCGGCGACGGCCACCCGGTCGCCGCGGCTGATCGCATCGCGAAGCCCCGGGAAGGCGCCCAGGTTCGCCTCGGCCCACGTCAGTGCCGCCGCGCCGACCACCGGGGCCGCGGGTGCAGGGGCGGCTGACCAGGCCTTCTCTGCGCGCACCATGCGTTTCGGGATCACGAGCCGGAGGATGTCGCTCGCCGACCCGGCCGCGCGATCGGCCGCCCGCCGTGCCAGCGCGTACAGGCGGGGCGTGAGGACGGGCACCGGGGAGACGACGGCGTCGAGTTCCGAGAGGGGCCGGTCTGCGGCATCCGGATCCCGGATCTCGACGATGAAACCGTCGACGATGCGACCCGCGGTCCGCAGCGGCACCTTCACCCTCACCCCGGGTGCGGCATCCGTGGCCAGCGCCGCCGGGATCGCGTAGTCGAACAGGCGGTCGAGCTGCGGCAGCGGCGAGTCGATCAGCACGCGCGCGACGCGCGGCGAGGTCATGCCACGGCCCGTCAGAGGCCGGCGGCCGCGCGCAGGTCGCCGACGCGGTCCGTGCGCTCCCAGGTGAAGTCGGGCAGTTCGCGGCCGAAGTGTCCGTACGCCGCCGTCTGCGCGTAGATCGGGCGCAGCAGATCGAGCTGGTCGATGATCGCCTTCGGGCGCAGATCGAACACGTCGAGGATCGCCCGCGTGATCACGTCGTCGGCCACGCGCCCGGTGCCGAACGTCTCGACATACAGACCGACCGGCTTCGCCTTGCCGATCGCGTACGCGACCTGCACCTCGAGGCGGTCCGCGAGTCCCGCGGCGACCGCGTTCTTGGCCACCCAGCGCATCGCGTACGCGGCCGAGCGATCGACCTTGGACGGATCCTTGCCGCTGAACGCTCCCCCGCCGTGCCGGGACGCGCCGCCGTAGGTGTCGATGATGATCTTGCGTCCGGTGAGTCCGGCGTCGCCCTTGGGCCCGCCGATGACGAACGGGCCGGCCGGGTTGATGTAGTAGCTGACGTCATCCAGCTCGAGTCCGGTCGCCTCGAGCACCGGGTCGATGACCTCGGCGCGCACCGCGGCGCGCAGCGCCTTCTGCGAGATGTCGGGATTGTGCTGCGTGGACAGCACGACCGACTCGACGGTCCTCGGCGTCTGGCCGTCGTAGCCGAGGGTCACCTGCGTCTTGCCGTCGGGGCGCAGGAACGGCAGCGCGCCCGAGCGCCGCACGGTCGCGAGACGCTCGGCGAGCCGGTGCGCCGTCCAGGCGGCCATCGGCATCAGCTGCGGCGTCTCGGTGGTGGCGTAGCCGAACATAATGCCCTGATCGCCCGCACCCTGAAGGTCGTGCGGGTCCTCGGAGCCGTCCTCACGGCGCTCGAAGGCCTTGTCGACGCCGGCGGCGATGTCGGAGGACTGCGCGCCGATCGAGACGCTCACGCCGCACGAGTCGCCGTCGAATCCGGTCTCGCTGGAGGTGTAGCCGATCGCATTGACGACGCGGCGCACAATTGCGGGGATCTCGACGTAGGCGGACGTCGACACCTCGCCGGCGACGTGCACGAGCCCCGTCGTGACGAGGGTCTCGACCGCGACGCGCCCGCGGGGATCCTCGGCGAGGATCGCGTCGAGGATGCTGTCGGAGATCTGGTCGCAGATCTTGTCGGGGTGGCCCTCGGTCACGGACTCGGAGGTGAACAGACGCAGCTCGGTCATCGATGCTCCAGGGGGACGGCGGGTGAGGGACGGCACCAGTATGCCCGCGACGCACGACACCGCCGGAGCCTGCGCCTCACAGCGTCATCGGTCCGGCGGTGGCGGTCGTCGCGTCGACTACTCCGTGTGACGCAGACGCAGCTTGTCCTCGTGGATCTCGTGCATCGCGATGGTGAGCGGCTTGTCCTCGACGGTCGAGTCGACCAGCGGGCCGACGTTGTCGAAGAGGTTCCCCTCGTGCAGATCGGAGTAGTAGTCGTTGATCTGGCGCGCGCGCTTGGACGCGAAGATCACGAGCTGGTACTTCGAGTCGACCTTGCCGAGAAGGCTGTCGATGGGGGGCTCGATGATGCCCTGGTTCGTTCCGGCCATGGCGAAACCTCCTGTTTCGGTGACGGATGTCGATGGAAGACGGTGGCGCGCTTGCGCGCATCCGACCATTCTACGCGCTGAGTCTGCGAACTACGGGTCAGCCCGCAAGAGTGACGACCTCGTCGGCCGCGCGGGCGATGTCGTCGTTCACCACGCGGAAATCGAATTCGTGCTGCGAGGCGAGCTCCACCTTCGCGGTGCGGAGGCGCCGGGCGCGCTCCTCTGCACCCTCCGTGCCGCGGCCGACGAGGCGCTGCACGAGTGCGTCCCAGCTCGGGGGAAGGAGGAAGACCAGCGCCGCGGACGGCTCGGCGGCGCGCACCTGCCGCGCGCCCTGCAGGTCGATCTCGAGCAGGACCGTGCGTCCTTCCGCAAGCGCCTCGTCGATCGGGCGCCTCGGCGTGCCGTACCGATACATGTTGTGCACCGTGGCGTGCTCGAGCAGCTCGCCGTCCGCGATCAGGCGGTCGAACTCGGCGTCGCCGACGAAGAAGTAGTGCTCGCCCTCGGTCTCCCCAGGCCGCGCCGGGCGGGTGGTGGCCGACACCGACAGATGGATCTCGGGGTGGTGCGCCTTGATATGGGCCGCGACCGTGCCCTTGCCGACGGCTGTCGGCCCGGCGAGCACGACGAGCCGGCTGCGACCGCCGCGCGGACCCTGCTCCGGCCAGCGCTCGTCGAGGAATTCCATGAGTGCACCGCGCTGGCGGGCGCCGAGTCCGCCGAGCTTCTTCACCGGCGAGATCTCGAGGTCGTCGAGGATGCGGTCGCGCTTGCCTTCGCCGATGGCGGGGATGCTGGTGAGGAACTCCGTCACCCGCATCGCCCCGGCCGGGGATCCGGGCTCGGCGAGCGCGCGTCGCAGCAGCTCCTGCGGAGCGATGACGCGCATCGCGACGTCCTTCTTCAGCGAGGCGCGTGCGCGCCGAGCCGCGACGGCGCGCCGGGATGCCGCGACGCGGTCGACCTCGGGCGGGGTGCGTGAATCAGGCATCGGAACCACCACCGTACAGGTCTTCGCCGGAGAGCGCTTCGCGGTAGAGGGCGCCCCGCTCCTCGATGCGCGCGGCGATGCCATCCGGTCCGGCGGAGAGGATGCTGCGGCTCTCGCTCGCGATGACCTGCGAAGCCAGCTCGCCGAAGAGCCGGGCGAGGTCGGCGGGCTCCGCGCCCTGCGCGCCGAAGCCGGGCGCGAGGATGGGCGCGTCCCGCAGGGCATCGTCGGGCAGGCCGATCACCGTGCGGTCGACCGTGGCGCCGACGACGAGTCCGATCGGGCCCAGCCCGCCCTCGAACGCCGCAGAGCCGTTGATCCAGCCGATGTCGCGGGCGACGCGCTCGGCGACCGACTGGTCGTCGGTGCCGGCGACATCGATCGTCCGGGCGCTCTGCACAGGGTATGCCTCCGGATTGCTCGTCGCGGCCAGTACGAACGCCCCCTTGCCATGACGGACGGCAGTGGTGAGCGTGGCGCGGAGCGAGTCGGGGCCGAGGTAAGGACTCAGCGTCACGGCATCCGCTTCGAGAGGCGATCCGGGCGCGAGCCACGCGGTGGCGTATCCGTCCATCGTCGACCCGATGTCACCTCGCTTCGCGTCCGCGATGACGATAAGCCCCGCGGCGCGCGCCGCGGCGAGGACGTCCTCCAGCGCCGCGAACCCGCGCGAGCCGAATCGCTCGAAGAACGCCACTTGTGGCTTCACGATCCCGACCCGGCCGGCCGCCGCGTCGACCACGCGCAGCCCGAACTCGCGGACGCCGTCCGCCGAGGCGTCCAGGCCCCACTCCGTCAGCAGGTGCTCGTGCGGGTCGATCCCGACACACAGCGGACCGTGCTGGTCGAGGGCGGCCCGCAGCCGTGCGCCGAATCCCGTCACGATCGCTCCGCCCGGTCGGCCGCGTACTCCTGGAGGCTCCGCACCCGGAACCCCTCGCGCAGCACCGGCAGTGCGCTGACCGCAGCCCCGAGCACGGCCATCGTGGTGAAGAGGGCCTTGTCGCCGGCGACCGCCGCGGCGCGGATCTCGTAGCCGTCGGCGCGAGCGGTGCCGCCGGACGGGGTGTTCACGACGATGTCGATCTCGCCGGCGTTGATGAGATCGACGATGTTGGTCTCGTGCGAGTCCTGGGTCTCGGAGAACTTGCTGACCACGCGCACCGCGATCCCGTTGCGGGCGAGGATCTCGGCCGTGCCTTCCGTCGCGAGGATCGAGAATCCGAGCTCCTGCAGACGATGAGCGGGCAGGATGACTGCGCGCTTGTCGCTGTCGGCGACCGAGATGAAGACGGTCCCGGTGAGCGGCATCCCGCCGTAGGCCGCCTCCTGCGACTTCGCGAACGCGGTCGGGAAGTCACGGTCGATGCCCATGACCTCGCCGGTGGAGCGCATCTCGGGACCGAGCACCGAGTCGACGGTCTGGCCGTCGGCGGTGCGGAACCGCTTGAACGGCAGCACCGCCTCCTTGACGGCGACAGGGGCGTCCAGCGGCACGCGGGATCCGTCCTGGGCGGGCAGCAGACCCTCGTCCTTGAGTTCGGCGATGGTCGAGCCCGCCATGATGCGGCTCGCCGCCTTCGCGAGCGGAATGCCCAGGGCCTTCGACACGAACGGCACGGTGCGGCTCGCGCGCGGGTTCGCCTCGATGACGTACAGCACGCCTGCCGAGATGGCGAACTGCACGTTCAGGAGGCCGCGCACGCCGACGCCCTCGGCGATCGCGTGCGTCGCCGTGCGGACTCGGTCGATGTCGGTGCGGCCGAGGCTCACGGGCGGAAGCGTGCAGCTCGAGTCGCCGGAGTGGATGCCGGCCTCTTCGAGGTGCTCCATGACCCCGCCGATGTACAGCTCGTCGCCGTCGAACAGCGCATCGACGTCGATCTCGATCGCGTCGTCGAGGAAGCGGTCGACCAGCAGCGGCTTGCCGGGCTCGACGATGACTTCGCCGGCGGTGCGGACGAAGTACTCGCGCAGGCTCTCGGTGTCGTAGACGATCTCCATCCCGCGCCCGCCGAGGACGAAGCTCGGGCGCACGAGCACCGGATAGCCGATCTCCTCGGCGATCGCGACGGCCCCCTCGGCATCCGTCGCGGTTCCGTGGCGCGGCGCGATCAGCCCGGCGGTGTCGAGCAGCTGCGAGAAGAGCTCGCGCTCCTCGGCGAGGTCGATCGCGGCAGGACTCGTGCCGAGGATCGGATAGCCGGCCTCCTCGATGCCCTTGGCGAGGCCGAGCGGCGTCTGCCCGCCGAGCTGGCAGATGACGCCGAGGATCCGGCCCGACTGCGCCTCGGCGTGCAGCACCTCCAGGACGTCCTCGAGGGTGAGAGGCTCGAAGTACAGGCGATCGCTGGTGTCGTAATCGGTCGAGACGGTCTCGGGGTTGCAGTTGACCATCACGGTCTCGAAGCCCGCTTCCGACAGCGCGAACGAGGCGTGCACGCACGAGTAGTCGAACTCCACGCCCTGGCCGATGCGGTTGGGGCCGGAGCCGATGATGACGATCTTGGTGCGCTCCGAGGGCGAGACCTCCGTCTCGAGGTCGTAGCTCGAGTAGTGGTAGGGCGTCAGCGCCGGGAACTCCCCCGCGCAGGTGTCCACGGTCTTGTAGACGGGACGCAGATCGAAGGCATGACGGATGCCGCGCACCTCCGCCTCCGGGATGTTGCGGAGCTCCGCCACCTGGGCATCGCTGAAGCCGTGCTCCTTCGCGATCCGGAGGGTCGCGGCATCCAGCTCGTCCGCCTGTCGCACGAACTCGGCGACCTCGTTGATCAGCACGATCTGGTCGAGGAACCACGGGTCGATCTTGGTCGCCTCGAACGCCTGCTCGACCGTCGCGCCCTTGCGGAGGGCCTGCTGGAGCACCACGATGCGGCCGTCCGTGGGCTTCCGTGCGATCTCGAGCAGCTCCTCGGCCGTCAGCTCGGTCCGTGAGCCTCCACCGGCCCCTGAGCCTCCACCGGTCCCTGAGCTTGTCGAAGGGTCGCCCCAGTGGAAGCTCGATCCGCGCTTCTCGAGGGACCGGAGCGCCTTCTGCAGCGCCGTGGCGTAGTTGCGGCCGATCGCCATCGCCTCGCCCACCGACTTCATGGTCGTGGTGAGGGTCGTGTCGGCTGCGGGGAACTTCTCGAAGTTGAAGCGCGGCACCTTGACGACGACGTAGTCGAGTGTGGGCTCGAAGCTTGCGGGCGTGACCTTGGTGATGTCGTTCGGGATCTCGTCGAGGCGGTAGCCGATCGCCAGCTTCGCGGCGATCTTCGCGATCGGGAAGCCGGTCGCCTTCGACGCCAGCGCCGACGAGCGCGACACGCGCGGATTCATCTCGATGACGATGATGCGCCCCGAATCGGGATCGACGGCGAACTGGATGTTGCAGCCGCCGGTGTCGACGCCGACGGCGCGGATGATGTCGATGCCGATGTCGCGGAGCTTCTGGTACTCCCGGTCGGTGAGGGTGAGCGCCGGGGCGACCGTGATCGAGTCGCCGGTGTGCACGCCGACCGGGTCGACGTTCTCAATGGAGCAGACGACGACCGTGTTGTCGGCGGTGTCGCGCATGAGCTCGAGCTCGTACTCCTTCCAGCCCAGGATCGACTCCTCCAGGAGGACCTCAGTGGTCGGCGAGTCGCGCAGTCCCGCTCCGGCGATCCGGCGGAGGTCGCGCTCGTCGTACGCGAAGCCCGAGCCGAGGCCGCCCATCGTGAAGCTCGGGCGCACCACGAGCGGGTAGCCGAGCTCGCCGGCGGCCGCGAGCGCCTCGTCCATGGTGTGCGCGATGCGGGATGCCGCGACATCCGCCCCGGCATCCAGGACCAGCTGCTTGAAGATCTGCCGGTCCTCGCCCTTGTTGATCGCCTCGAAGTTCGCGCCGATCAGCTCGACGTCGTACTTCTCGAGGATCCCGTTGTTGTGGAGATCGATCGCCGCGTTCAGAGCGGTCTGGCCGCCGAGGGTCGGCAGGATCGCGTCCGGCTTCTCCTTCGCGATGATGGTCTCGATGACCTGCCAGGTGATGGGCTCGATGTAGGTCGCATCGGCGAAGTCGGGGTCGGTCATGATCGTCGCCGGGTTCGAGTTGACCAGGATGACACGCACGCCCTCCTCGCGGAGCACACGGCAGGCCTGCGTGCCCGAGTAGTCGAACTCGCACGCCTGGCCGATCACGATCGGGCCCGACCCGATGACGAGGACGGAGTTGATGTCGTCGCGCTTGGGCATTACTTGGTGCTTCCTTCGGGTTCGGTCCCCGAGCTTGTTTGTCCGGTCTCCGAGCTTGTCGAGGGGTCGTTGAGCGGGTGCGACGCTTCGACAGGCTCAGCGACCGAGTTCAGGTGATTTCGCACGAGATCCGCGAACCGGTCGAACAGGTAGTTGGCATCGTGCGGACCCGCGGCCGCCTCGGGGTGGTACTGCACCGAGAAGGCCGGGATGTCGAGGGCGCGAAGCCCCTCCACGACGTTGTCGTTGAGGCCCACGTGGCTCACCTCGACACGGCCGTAGCCGTTCGGGCTGTCGAACTCGCCCTCGAGGGGGGCCTCGACGGCGAACCCATGGTTGTGCGCGGTGATCTCCACCCGCCCCGTGGTCTTGTCGAGCACCGGCTGGTTGATGCCGCGGTGCCCGAACGGGAGCTTGTAGGTGCCCAAACCCAGCGCGCGGCCGAGGAGCTGATTTCCGAAGCAGATGCCGAAGAACGGCAGTCCGTCGTCCAGCACGCCGCGCAGGAGCTCGACATGATCGCCGGAGGCCGCCGGGTCGCCGGGGCCGTTCGAGTAGAAGACCGCGACCGGGTCGATCGCGCGGATGTCGTCGATCGTGACGTCCTGCGGCAGCACGTGGACGTCGAATCCGCGCGCGGCCAGGTTGTCGATCGTCGCCTGCTTGACGCCGAGGTCGAGTACGGCGAGGTTGCCGATGCGCTCACCCACCGCCACGGTGACCTCGGCGGCGGCGACCGAGACGGCGGCGGAGAGATTCCGTCCGGCCATCTGCGGAGCCTCTGCCACGAGCCGCAGCTGCTCCTCGTCGTCCAGCCCTGCGGCCTCCCCCGAGAAGATGCCGCCGCGCATGCTGCCGGCGGAGCGGATATGGCGGGTCACCGCACGGGTGTCGATGCCGCTGATGCCGACTACGCCGTCGCTGACGAGTGCGTCATCGAGCGACTCGTCGGCGCGCCAGTTCGACACGACGCGCGAGGGGTCGCGCACGATGTAGCCGGCGACCCAGATGCGGCGGGACTCCGGGTCCTCGGCGTTCATGCCGGTGTTGCCGATGTGCGGGGCGGTCTGCAGCACGATCTGGCCCGCATACGAAGGGTCGGTGAGGGTCTCCTGGTAGCCGGTCATACCGGTGGCGAAGACGACCTCGCCGAGCGTCGTGCCCCGCGCGCCGTACGCTCGGCCCACGTGCCGGGTGCCGTCCTCGAGGACCAGCACGGCCGGGTCGGTCTGGAATTGGGGGGTCATGCGTCGGTTCCCGTCTTGCTGGTGGGGAGGATGCCGGCGATGGCGTCCGCGAGGGCGCGCGCCGAGGCATCCTGGGGGCGGAGATAGGAGTCCACGATCGTATCGGCGTCGGTCTTCCAGGTGAGGCGGGTGAGGCCGCCCTTCTCCACGACACGATCGATCGCGACCGTCGACTGTCCGACGTCGATGATCCGGTCCGGCGTCAGCACGATGCGATCCTGACCGGTCAGGTCGATCGCCACCCCCGCGTCGGCGACCGTGACGGCGGCGCGGCTGCGGAAGGCGAGCCCGGGGGCGGCGATGCGCTCGAGCGGCGAATCCTGCTTCGTCGTCGCCACGTACAGCACCGGGAAGGTCGCGAGCACGGTGGCGGACGCGGGCAGCTCCCCCGCGCCGATGAGGCGTGCGGCATCCCGTCGCGTCCGCCGCCACCAGGCCCACACCATGAGCCCGATCAGTACGACAGCGGCGGCGATCATCACGGCCAGAGCGGCGGGCTGCGTCATGCGCCCACTCCCGAGCCGGCGAGCGGGCTGTCGACGACGACGCCGTCGGCGACCGTCACCGTCCCCCGGTGCAGCGTCCAGCGGACCTCGCCGGGCAGCCTCCTGCCCAGGTAGGGCGAGTTGAGACTGCGTCCGGCCAGATCAGCTGCGGTGAAGGTGCGTACCGGGGAGGGGTCGTAGAGGGCCAACGATGCCGGATGGCCGACGTGGAGCGGCGTGCCGTGGCCCGCCAGCCGGCCGATCCGCGCGGGCTCCCGCGACATGACGCGCGCCACATCCGCCCACGTGATGAGCCCCGTATCGACCATCGCGAGGTGCACGACCCGCAGGGCGCTCTCGAGCCCCACCATTCCGTTCGCGGCCGCGTGCCACTCGCACGCCTTCGCCTCGGCGGGGTGGGGGGCGTGATCGGTCGCGACGATGTCGATGGTGCCGTCCGCGAGACCCTCGCGCACGGCGAGCACGTCCTCTTCGCGCCGCAGCGGCGGGTTTACCTTGAACCGCGCGTCATAGCCGCGGGCCAACTCGTCGGTGAGGAGCAGGTGATGCGGCGTGACCTCCGCCGTGACCTCGATGCCGCGCCTCTTCGCCCAGCGGATGATCTCGACCGATCCCGCGGTGGAGAGGTGGCAGACGTGCAGCCGCGAGCCGACGTGCTCCGCGAGGAGCACGTCGCGGGCGATGATCGACTCCTCGGCGACGGCCGGCCAGCCGGTGAGACCGAGCTCGGCCGAGACGGCACCTTCGTTCAGCTGCGCCCCCTCGGTCAGGCGCGGCTCCTGCGCGTGCTGTGCGATCACCCCGTCGAACGCCTTCACGTACTCCAGCGCGCGCCGCATGATGAGTGGATCCCACACGCAGAAGCCGTCGTCGCTGAAGACCCGCACGCGGGCGCGGGAGTCGGCCATCGCGCCGAGTTCGGCGAGCCGCTCGCCCTTCTGCCCCACCGTCACGGCGCCGATGGGCTGGACCGTGACGTATCCCGCGGCCTCGCCGAGAGCGAGCTCCTGCTCGACCACGCCGGCGGTGTCGGCGACCGGCGAGGTGTTGGGCATCGCGAACACCGTGGTGAACCCGCCGGCGGCCGCCGCGCGGGACCCGGTCAGGATCGTCTCCGACGCCTCGTAACCGGGCTCGCGCAGGTGGGTGTGCAGGTCGACGAGGCCCGGCAGCGCGATCAGTCCGTCGGCGTCGACGACCGTTGCTCCGGCCCGGGTGAGGCCGGCGCCGACCTCGACGATCCGCCCGTCCTCGACGAGGACGTCGGCTGCGTCGGAGCCCTCCAGTCGTGCCCCGCGGATGAGGATCACCTGACTCATCGTGCGTCCTCCTTCTGCGTGCCCGCCGCCGCGGCGCCTTCGACTCGCTCTGTTCCGGCCAGCAGCAGGTAGAGCGCGGCCATCCGCACCGAGACGCCGTTGGCGACCTGCTCGAGCACGGTGGAGCGGGGCGAGTCGGCGGCTTCGGCGGAGATCTCGAGACCCCGGTTCATAGGTCCCGGATGCATCACAATGCTATCGGCCCCGAGCGCGGCCAGCCGCCCTGCGTCCAGGCCCCAACGACGCGAATACTCCCGTTCAGTGGGGAAATACGCCGCATTCATGCGTTCGAGCTGGATCCGCAGCATCATAAGGGCGTCCGGTCGATCGGCGAGGGCGTCATCGAGGTCGAAGGTCACGCGCGCCGGCCACGCCGACACATCGTGCGGAACCAGCGTCGGTGGCGCGACGAGGGTCACCCGGGCGCCGAGCGTGCCGAGCAGCCACACGTTCGACCGCGCGACGCGAGAGTGCAGGATGTCGCCCACGATGGTGACCTTCACACCGGAGAGATCACGGCCGCGACTGTCGGCGCCGTACCGGCGCTTGCGGATCGTGAAGGCGTCGAGGAGCGCCTGCGTCGGATGCTCGTGCGTGCCATCGCCGGCGTTGACCACGCCCGCCGAGATCCAGCCGCTGGTGGCCAGGGTGCGCGGGGCGCCCGAGGCGCCGTGACGGATGACGACGGCATCCGCGCCCATCGCCTGCAGGGTCTGGGCGGTGTCCTGCAGCGACTCGCCCTTCGACACGCTGGAGCCTTTGGCCGAGAAGTTGATGACGTCGGCGCTCAGGCGCTTGGCAGCAGCCTCGAACGAGATGCGGGTGCGCGTCGAGTCCTCGAAGAAGAGGTTCACGATGGTCTTGCCGCGCAGGGTCGGCAGCTTCTTCACCTCGCGCTGCTGCGTGTCGGCCATGTCCTCGGCGACGTCGAGCAGACGGAGCGCGTCCTCGCGGGCGAGGGTCTTCGTGTCGAGCAGGTGCCTCATGATCCGATCGTCACCTCATCCACGCCGTCGGTCTCGACCAGCCGCACGTTGACGCGCTCGTCGCGGGCGCTCGGCAGGTTCTTCCCGACGAAGTCGGGCCGGATGGGAAGCTCGCGGTGCCCGCGGTCGACGAGGGTCGCCAGGCGCACGGCGGCGGGGCGACCGATGTCCTGGAGCGCGTCGAGGGCCGAGCGGATGCTGCGACCGGAGAACAGCACATCGTCGACGAGTACGACCGTCTTGCCGTCGATGCCGCCGGGCGGGATCTGCGTGGGCTGCGGCGTGCGCGTCGGGTTCCGATGCAGATCGTCGCGGTACATCGTGACATCGAGTGCGCCGACCGGCACCGATTCCCCGGCGAACTCGGTCACCAGCGAGCCGATGCGGTGCGCGAGCGTCACCCCGCGGGTGGGGATGCCGAGGAGGACCAGGCCGGCGGGGCCTCTGTTGGACTCCAGGATCTCGTGGGAGATCCGAGTCAGTGCCCGGGCGATGTCGGCCTCATGCAGCACGGTGCGCGTGCTCATCCGCCGCTCCCTTCTCCGCCTCACGGGACGGGGTTAAAGGTTGCTGTGGTCGTCTCAGCCTAGCGTCAGTCGGGCGCCACGCGCAGGCCGCGGGCTCTAGCGACCGTACGCAGACGGTCGTCGAAGCTCGCCAGCGTCGCCCCGGCGTGTTCCGCGAGCGCGAGAACGACGCAGTCGGGGAGTTGGAGATCTGTCGTGGCGCGCAGTCTGGCGATCCGCAGAGGCTCGTCGGGATCCGGCTCCCACGTTGTGACACCGCTCTCGACCAGCGCATCTCTCACATCGATCTCCCGCTCAGCGCGAGCGGGGTCGACAAGCACCTCGGCGAGGGTCAGTGGGTGGATCAGCAGCGTGCGCGCGACGCCCGTGGTGATCACCGCGGAGGCCAGGCGCGAATGGGGTTCGTGTCGTGATCGAAGCGCGATGACGAAGCTGGCGTCGAGCGCTATCACTCCGGCCAGTCCTCGCGGAGGTCTTCCAGATAGCCCTCCGGATAGAGATCGGCTGTGAGGTCGCGCAGTCGGTCGAGCGCTTCCGTCCTGTGCTGGCGGAGGGTCTCCTCCGCGCCTGAAACCGACTGTGCGCCGAGGGCAGCGAGTCGGGCGAGCCGCTCACTGAGGGATGCGGTCGG